>Ga0207644_10000008_pt1 | contig 354219 bp, 344 predicted proteins | sample KBSS73metaG_FD_184326 | JGI IMG/M metagenome (GOLD analysis project Ga0207644, IMG submission 184326) | Switchgrass rhizosphere microbial communities from Kellogg Biological Station, Michigan, USA - KBS S7-3 metaG (SPAdes) (version 2) | ecosystem: Host-associated > Plants > Roots >... | reverse complement strand
GTGCCGTGGCCTTCGCTGCCCGCCGCATCGGTCTGCCCGACAAAGTCGGCCGAGTTGTCGACGTCGGTGGCACTGAGCTTGCCGCCCAGCGTCAGCGCAGTGTTGGTCTCGTCACCGGAAGCGCTCGCGTCGCCGGTGATCACCGCCGCGTCGTTGGTGCCGTTGATGGTGACCGAAAGCACCTGCTCGGTGCCATCGACCGTCTTCACGGTGATGCTGTCGGTGACCGTGTCGCCCACGTTCAGCGAGTCAAACGCGCTGTTGGCGGTGAAGCTCCAGGTGCCGTCGGCCGCGATCGTGAACGTGCCGTGGCCTTCGCTGCCCGCCGCATCGGTCTGCCCGACAAAGTCGGCCGAGTTGTCGACGTCGGTGGCACTGAGCTTGCCGCCCAGCGTCAGCGCAGTGTTGGTCTCGTCACCGGAAGCGCTCGTGTCGCCGGTGATCACCGCCGCGTCGTTCACGCCGGTCACCGTAATGGTCAGCGTCGAGGTGCTCGTGGCACCGTGGTCGTCTGTCACCGTGAAGTGCGCCACGACGTCGGTGGTCGCACCAGCTGCCAGGTGCTGGTAGGCGGCATTGCTGGCATCGAAGCTGTAGGTGCCGTCGCTGTTCAGTGTCAGGCCCGCCACCGGAGCGTCAAGGCTGTAGGACGCCGTCGCACCGTCGTCCACGTCGGTCGAGGTGACCGAACCGGTGACGGTGTGGTCCTCGTTCACGGCGTTGGTTGCCGCAACCGCAACCGGTGCGTCATTGGTCCCGGTGATCGTGATCTTCAGGGTTTCGGTGGCGACGCCGCCGTGGTGGTCGGAGACGTTGATCGTGGCGGTGACGACCTGGGTCGCCCCTTGGGCAAGGTGCTGGTAGGCGGCGTTGCCGGCGTTGAAGCTGTAGGTGCCATCGGCGTTGACGGCCAGCCCGGCAACGGAGCCCGAAAGGGTGTAGAACAGCTGGTCGCCATCGGAATCGCTGTCATTCGTGCGCAGGTTGCCGGTGATGACGGTGTCTTCGTTGCCGGCGCCGGTGTCGTCCTTGCCGACCGGATCGTGGTTCACGCCGATGAACGAGCCGCCGTCAACCGCGCCGATCACCTTGATCGCAACATCCGCCACATTGTCACCAGTGGTGTCGGCATAGACGATGCCGCCGCTGGCCCACACGTGGTAAGCTGCGGGGCCCGAGCCCCAGGTGAGCAAGGTGCCCGAGGCGGCACCGGTGAGCTGCAAATTCAGGCCGGCCAGATCGAGCCGGTCACCCTCGGAGGCGTTGAAATCGGAGATCACGTCGCCGGTGACGTTGGACCAGCCGCCAGTGCTTTTCGCCGAGGAATCGGTGACCAGGACGTACTTGAAGGTATCGCCGCCGCGATCGCCCCAGAGGACGTCGGCACCCTTGTCGCCCTCGAGCACGTCGGCGCCGTTGCCGCCGTGGATCTGGTCATTGCCGTCTCCGCCGAGGAGCGTATCGGCGCCGTTATCGCTCGTCTGGCTGTTGGTGACGCTGTCACCCCAGATGATGTCGCTGAAGGTGCTGCCCTTGATATAGTCCGACCCGTTGCCACCGGAGATCTGCTGCCAGTCGGCCGTGATCTTGCCGGTGTTCGCGGTGAAATCGTAGGTGTCAGCGCCGTTGCCGAAGGAATAGGTGTAGCCGGACTGGGTGCCGTTCGTGGCCAGGCCGTTCGCATCATAGGTGGTGATCTTGCTCGCCACGGTACCCGTCGACCTGGTGTACGGATCGGTGCTCTTCAATGCCATGGTATTTGCCCCTTCAAGCGCAGGCACGACAGCCACGGCGGCGCTCCCATAAATGGGCGCCGGCGCAAGTCGCGCTGTATCGTTCAGATCTGGTTATGCCCCGACGGCTCTGGTGTGGCCGCCTTTCAACCCTTGGGTTAACAGCTAACAGGGGCCAAAGTTAATTTCAATCATTCTGATAACGATTGCTGCCGGTTGTTACGTATCGGGACATTAACCCAACAAATACCGCGCAGTAGCGGTCAAGAGGCAGTTGAAGCCGGGAGCTTCCTTACATTAGATAGGGCCGCGAGACATTGCGTTCGCATTTCAGGAACTTGCGCGGAAAATCCCGCGTCTTGCGGAGGGAATCCGGCAGTTCCAGGCCATTTCCGGGCGCCGCGAACCGGCAAGAACTTCGTTCACAATGGTGGTAAACATCCAGTTCTGGTGGAGATCTGGCGACTCGCCACACCTTCTGCCCGCCCGTTTTTGGACACCGCCGGTGCCTGCCATGATGCGCGTGGCGGCCATGCTGGCGGCTGCCCTGCAGGCGCGGCCGGTGAACCGGGTCGCGTAGAAGTCGCCGTGCACCCGTGCCCCGGCCTGCGGGGAGGCCGGACCGCCCTCAGGTCGCCCAGTCGATCGCGCCGCGCCCGTGCTCTTCCAGGAACGCATTGGCCTGGCTGAAGTGGCGGCAACCGAGGAACCCCGCGTGGGCCGAAAGCGGACTGGGGTGCGGGGCGGTCAGCACCAGATGGTGCGAGTGGGTGAGGCCGGGGACGGCGAGCGCCTTCCTGCGGGCGTGATTGCCCCACAGGAGGAACACGCAAGGTTCCACCTTGGCGGCCACGGCACGGACGATGGCGTCGGTGATCGGCTCCCACCCCTGCCCGGCGTGGGAGCCGGCCTTGCCCTCCTCCACGGTGAGCGCGGCGTTGAGCAGGAGCACGCCCTGGCGGGCCCAGGCCTCGAGATTGCCATGGGCCGGCGGGGTGATGCCAAGGTCGGCCGCCTGTTCCTTGTGGATGTTGCGCAGGCTCGGCGGGACCTTGACTCCGGGGCGGACCGAGAAGGCCAGGCCATGCGCCTGCCCTGGCCCGTGGTAGGGGTCCTGACCGAGGATGACGACCTTGACCTGGTCAAGTGGGGTCAGGTCCAGCGCGGCGAAGCGGTGGGCGTCGGGCGGGAACAGGGTCTTGCCGGCAGCTTGCTCGCTGGCGAGGAAGCGTTCCAGCCGGGCCGTGCTGCCCGCTTGCAGGGCCGGTGCAAGTACCTTGCGCCAGCTGTCCGGAACCCTTTGCAGCACCGCTCGTCTCCGCCTTGCCTTCCCGGGCTTTCGCTCAGCCGCCGATGTCGCTAAGCACGACGGCACAATGGCTGTCCACCTCCACGAAGAAGATCTCCCCGCCGGCGTACTCATGTCGCCGAGCAGGACATTCAGCAGCTGCGGCAACTCATCGATGCTGGTGCGCCGGATGATCCGGCCAATGCGGGTTATCCGTTGGTCATCCCGGCCAGTCGACTGCCTGCCCTCAGGATCATGCGACGACACCGCCATCGAGCGAAACTTGTACATCGAAAACAGGGTATTTCCCCGTCCCACGCGCCGCTGGACAAAGAGGGCGGGGCCACCGTCTTCAACGATGATGGCCAGGGCGACCACGGCCAAAAGCGGGGCCAGAACGCAGAGAGCGGCGAAGGCAACCGCCAGGTCGAAGCCGCGCTTGATAATCCTAGCGCGCAGCTGCAACGGGCCGAGGGACACCAGCAGCAGACCGCGCCCCCCCGCCTGCCGCGCGCCCTTGGCACCCAGCAAAACGACGGTATCGTCGATAACCTCGCCCTCGATGTTCGCCCCCTTGAGCAGCAGGGACCAAGCCGGCCTCCGTTCCGGCGGGCAGCTGATGATCACGCGTTCGACATTGCGCAGGATCATGCCGATGCGGTCCAGTGCCAGAGGATCGGAAAGCGTGGGGATCAGGCACAGCCGGGCAGCACTGACGTGGCGGACGCCAGGAAGTTCGATGCACGGGCCACCATCGTCGATGACAAGCTCGTTGATCACGTGAGGACCGCAGCGCCAACTGACCAATGAGCGCATTTGCGCCCGCCCCCAGGCCAAGGCGCAGGCGGTGATGCAAACACTGACCGTAAAGACCACACGCGAGAATTCATTGGCCGAACGGGTGTAGAAGGCGATGAACACGACCACCGCCCAGGACAGGCACAGCGCCATCGCGCTGCGCACCGCTCCCCACTCCCAGTCCTGGAGCGAGCGCATACCGTAAGCGCCGTTATAAAACGAGATCGTGAGGAAAGCCGGCAGTGTCAGCTGCGCCAGCAACGCCCCGGTGGCCACCCCCGATGGCCCGAGGTACAGCCACCCGGAGACGACGAAGACCAGGAACAGCAGGGCGATATCGCCGCACATCAGCGCGAGATAGCACTGCAGCCGCCGCCTCTCCAGCGAGGGCGACGCGCCCATGGCTTCGGAGAAACCGCTCGTTTGCTGGCGGACAAAGTTTGGGAGCGGGCGATTCACATCAGCTCTGCGTTGCAATCCATCCGAAGTGGCAACTTCGCGGCCCCGGAACGGAAAACGCTGGGTGGCGCCAACCCGCTCCGATTGTCCTTGCTGTGCCGCAAACCGCGGTATGGCAAGTGCTTTCCTTAGAGCAGTCCCGTAGCTTTACATAGTTCCGAAATGGATCAGTTCTTCGGAGAAGATGCCCGGGCAATCTCGGCTAGCCCATGGGCGAGCAGCAACTCCGCGTCTTGGCTGTGGCCGAGCAGGTCGCGGTGGAGACCGGCGATCTTGGCGACGAGACGTTCGAGCCGCCGCCCGCGCCAGATCCCGAGCTGCTTCCTGAGATCGCCCTCGTCCTTCCAGTTGATACGCCGCGCGGCCTTCTCGGATTCGATCAACGCGGCGACGTTGCCGCCCCCATTGCCGAGCTTCGCGGCGAGCGCGGCGAGCTGGGCGGTGCGGCGCTCGAAGGCCAGCAGGACCGCGACCGGATTGAGCCCGAGATGGCGCATCCGGTCGAGCTCGGCGCCCAGCCGGCCCGGCTCCCCGCCGAGCACGGCGTTGACGATGGCGACCATGCCGTCCTCCTCGGTGCTGGCCCCGATCGCCTCGAAGGCCTTGGTATCGGCGCTGCGCGGGGCCTGCGGGCTGGCATCGAGAAAGACGGCCAGCTTGGCGACTTCCGAGGCGGCGATACGGGTATCGAGGTTGGCGGCGCGCGCGATCCGTTCGGCCAGCCCCGTATCGATCCTGAGCCCCGCCCGGTCGGCCAGCTCGCGCACGGTGCCGGCGACGCTGCGCGCATCGGGCGGCCAGAACACGACGACGAGCGCGTCCTTGCGATCGGCGAGGAGCTTGGCGGTCTTCGACTTGTCGGTCGCCCCCGGCGCGGCGATCAGGACCGGGCAGGACGGGGCCGTGCCGCCGATCAGGATCTCGGTGGCTTCGGCCACCTCGTCGCCCGAGGCGCGCACGACGATATGGCGCGAGGAGCCGAAGAGCGATGCCGAGCGGGCCTCGTCGCCGAGGCGCACCGGATCGCGCTTGAGGTCGGCCCCCGTGAAGTCGATCCGCTCGCCCGGATCTTCCAGCAGGCTGGCCACGCGGTCCACCGCGTCGGCGACTCCGGCCTCATCGGGGCCGCAGAAGAAGAAATAGCGTGCATTGCGGGCGGCGCTTTCCGCCTGCCGGGGGAAATCGCGCTGGGTGGCCTTCATGGTGCGGCCTCAGCGGCGCGCATCACGACTGCGCAGCTGGAGCGCGAGCGCGGTGACTATCCGGTCCGCCACTTCCTTCGAGAGGTTTTCGAGCGCGGTCTGCTCGGCGGCGATAGTTGCATATTCGGAGGAGACCACGTCGATCCCCGCATCGGCTCCGCCGGTCGCGTCGTAGACGATCTTGCCCGAGGCGAGATCGACCAGCTGGTAGCGCGCGCGCAGGGTGCGCCGCTCGCGGCCGATGGTATCGTCAGCCAGCAGGCCGAAACCTTCCAGCCGATCGTTGAGGCGCACGTCGAGCCGATAGGCGGGAGCGCCGCCGGTGCGACCGGCGGCCGCGAGGCGATCGGTCAGGGCATTGCGGACGAGCCAGCCGGCCTTGCCCTCGATCGGCGGGACGTCGACTGCGGCCAGCCCGCGCGCCACCTGGCCCTGCCCGCCACCGGCATAGAGCGGCTGGAGCCCGCAGCCGCCAAGCGGGGCAGCGGCGAGAGCGAGCAGGACGGCGGCAATATAGCGGTTCATGCGACCACGTTAACGAGCCGGTCCGGAACGACAATCACCTTCTTTGGCGCAGCTCCGGCGAGAATGGCCTGAACCTTGGCGCTGGCGAGCGCGAGCGCCTCGAGAGCCGCCTTGTCGCTGCCCTTGGCAACGGTGAGCGTATCGCGCAGCTTGCCGTTGACCTGGACCGCCACGGTCACCTCGTCATCGACCAGCAGGGCCGGATCGACCTCGGGCCAGGCGGCCTCGGCCACCAGGCCTGGTCCGCCCATCTGCGCCCAGGCTTCCTCCGCGAGGTGCGGCATCATCGGGGCGACCAGCAGCAGCAGGGTGCGGATCGCGGCCGAGCGGCTGACCGAGGGCGCGGCCTTTTCGGTGGCGTTGGTCAGCTCGTAGATGCGAGCGACGGCCTTGTTGAACGAGAGCGCGGCGATATCGTCGGCGACGGCGGCGACAGTCTGGTGGGTGCGGCGATCGAGCGCCTCGTCCTCACCGCCAGCCGCCGCATCGAACTGGCCGAACAGGCGCCACAAGCGCTGGACGAAGCGGGCGCAGCCTTCGATGCCGGCTTCGGACCACGGCAGGTCGCGCTCGGGCGGCGAATCGGACAGCATGAACCAGCGGATCGCGTCGGCGCCGTACTTCGCGACGATCTCGTCCGGATCGACCACGTTCTTCTTCGACTTCGACATCTTGATGACGCGGCCGATCTCGACGGCCAAGCCATCGGCCTTGAGGGTCGCGCCTTCGCCGGTGCGGTCCACCTCGGTCGGGGAGAAGAACAGCGGCTGGCCGTTTTCGGGATTGCGGCGCTCGTAGGTTTCGTGAGTGACCATGCCCTGGGTGAACAGGCTGGCGAACGGCTCCTTCACCTCCAGCTTGCCGATGCGGGCCAAGGCGCGGGTCCAGAAGCGGGCGTAGAGGAGGTGGAGGATCGCGTGTTCGATGCCGCCGATATACTGCTCCACGGGCAACCAGCGCTTGATCTCTTCGGGATCGAACGGCGCGTCGGCGGGCTGGCTGGCGAAGCGGAGGAAGTACCAGGAGCTGTCGACGAAGGTGTCGAGCGTGTCGGTCTCGCGCCGGGCCGGCTTGCCGCAGTGGGGGCAGTCGACGTGCTTCCAGGTGGGGTGGCGGTCGAGCGGGTTGCCGGGGACGTCGAAGGTGACGTCATCCGGGAGGGTAACGGGCAGGGCCTTCTTCGGGACGGGGACGACGCCGCAGACTTCGCAGTGGATGAAGGGGATCGGGGTGCCCCAGTAGCGCTGGCGGCTGACGCCCCAGTCGCGCAGGCGCCAGACGGTCTTGCCCTGTCCCCAGCCCTCGGCCTCGGCGCGGGCGATGACGGCTTGCCTGGCCTCGGCGACGGTGAGTTTGTTGATCAAATACGAATTGACGAGCACCCCCTCGCCGGGCTCCGCCTCGCCATTAAACGGTTGATCTGCAAGGCTTTCATCCGAGGCGACGACGCGGCGGATGGGGAGGCCGTATTTGGTGGCGAAATCGAAGTCGCGCTGGTCGTGGCCGGGCACGGCCATGATCGCGCCGGTGCCGTAGTCCATCAGGACGAAATTGGCGATGTAGACCGGCAGGGCCTCGCCGGTGAAGGGATGCTTCGCGGTGAGGCCGGTATCGAAGCCGAGCTTCTCGGCGGTTTCCAGTTCGGCCGCGGTGGTGCCGCCCTGCTTGCACAGGGCGATGAACTCCTGCGCGGCCGGATTGGCGCCCGCAACGCCCCGCGCCACCGGGTGATCGGCGGCGACGGCGACGAAGCTCGCGCCGAAGATCGTATCGGGCCGGGTGGTATAGACCTCGAGGCTTTCGCCGTTGGACAGGGTGAAGGCGAATTGCAGGCCCTGGCTCTTGCCGATCCAGTTCTCCTGCATGAGGCGGACCTTCTCGGGCCACTTGTCGAGCGTGGCGAGGCCTTCGAGCAGTTCCTCGGCGAAATCGGTGATCTTGAGGAACCACTGGTTGAGCTTGCGCCGTTCGACCAGCGCGCCCGAGCGCCAGCCGCGTCCGTCGATCACCTGCTCGTTGGCGAGGACCGTATGATCGACCGGGTCCCAGTTGACCTCCGATTCCTTGCGATAGACGAGGCCCGCCGCATAGAGATCGAGGAACAGGGCCTGTTCGTGGCCATAGTAGTCCGGCTCGCAAGTCGCGAGCTCGCGCGACCAGTCGAGCGCGAAGCCGAGGCGCTTCAATTGGGCCTTCATGTTGGCAATGTTGTCGCGCGTCCAGCCGCCGGGGTGGACGCCCTTTTCCATGGCGGCGTTTTCCGCGGGCATGCCGAAGGCATCCCAGCCCATCGGGTGGAGCACCTCGAAGCCTTGCATCCGCTTGGCCCGGGCGAGCACGTCGCCCATGGTGTAGTTGCGCACGTGGCCGATGTGGATGCGCCCCGAGGGATAGGGGAACATCTCGAGGACGTAGGAGCGGGGCTTCGCGCTCTTGTCGTCGGCACGGAAGGTTTGCGCCTCGTCCCAGACGCGCTGCCAGCGCAGGTCTGCGGAAGCGGAATCGAAACGGGTGTCGGAGGGCCGAGAGTCAGAGGGCGTGCCAGTCATGGCCGTCCCTCTAGCCGCTCAGGCCGACTTGTCGAGTATCAGCCGGAAATCGCCTGGCGGCGAAGGTCGCGCGCCTTGGTGAGAATCACGTCTTCGAGACGCTGGACCGTGGCGGCCTGGACCGGGGCATCGACCCAGGTGCCGTTCTGCGCGACCTGGCGGCTGGCGGCGACGCGCAGGGCGTCGGCGCGAAGGTCCTGGTCGAGAATGGTCACGGTGACCTTCACGCGTTCGCCCGGATTGCGGGGATTGGCGTACCAGTCGGTCACGATGACGCCGCCGCTGCTGTCGGTCTGGACGAGCGGCATGAACGAGAGCGCATCGAGCGAGGCGCGCCACAGATAGGAATTGACGCCGATGGTCGTCACCCGCGAAGCCGCGAGATCGGCCTTGGGACGTTCCTTGTGGGCGCAACCGGCGAGGCCGCCGGCCAGGACGAAGGCCAGCCCGGCCGTGCCGAGACTGCGCACGCAGCGGGCAACGGTTCGACCGGAAAGGCTGGTGCCGGAAATGCGGGAGGCAGTCATCGTCGCTACATTCCTGTCGTCGTTGCCCGGGAGGGCCGGTTACCCGTCATGCACGGCATTCCGGTCGAGCCTCTATAGCCGCCGGACCGGGAGCGACAAGGGGCGTTGAGGCGCAAGGCGGAACTGCCCCGGGAGAGGTTGACCTCGGCTGAACACGCGAGACCATGGCAATCGCCGCGCATCTGGCGTAAAATCATCTTCGCCGGAGCGATTCCGGCGGGTCCCGGTTATGCCCGGGTTCACCTTGGCAGACTATGCTGCAGGGCAGAGGGAAGCGGATTTTGGCGATGGTGGCGATCACGCGCGGACAGATGGGAGCGGGAAGCCCGGCCCTGCTGCTGGCGGGTGCGGTGTGCCTGCTCGCCCTGCCCAGCGCCGTGCTGGCCTTTTCGAGCGACTTCGGCAGCACCGAGGATCCGGGGCTCGACGCCCATTCGAGCATGGCCAATTTCATGCCGGCCCAGGTCGATCCCCGCCTTGCCCGCGCCATCACCGTGCCCGGACTGGTGGGCGGACAAACGTTCCACTTCACGCCCGCAGGCAGCGCCACCCGCCCCGACCGTTCGGTGACCGTGGCGGTGCGGGTCGACGCGGTGGGCGGACGGGCGATCCTTGTCCAGGCCCCTTCGCGCGACAACCAGGCCGCGCTCTCGGCACTGCGGATCGCGCCGACGGCCTACAGCCTTGGCGTTTCGCGCGGGTTCCAGAGCTTCACCATGGCCGGCGACAAGCCCCGCGTGGACGGGCCCGATCTTTCGAGCTTCAATCTGCGCTCGGGTGTGGGCGGAGCCGACGAACCTTCGCGCCTCAACGCCCGGATCGCCTTCGACGAGCGCGAGAAGACCGGCCGCGCGCCGCGCACGCTGGAAGGGAACGGCGAGCAGACGGTGGACGTGGGCGGCTCCTATCGCCTGACCGGCAATCTCAACGTGACGGCCGGCGTACGGTATTCGCAGGAGCGCGACCGCGTGCTTCAGGCGGTTGACGGACAGAAGGACGGGCAGGCCGTCTATGTGGGTACGCAGTTCCGCTTCTGACCCGGCCGCGGGTGATTGCCCCGCGGCATCGCCCCCCCGCGTGAATTCGTATGGAGGACCAAGGTCCTGCTTGCCGGTGTCGGCGGCGTTTCCTAGCCTCCACCTCCATTCATTATCGTTATTGCGACAATAGGAGGGGCTAAAGTGACACGCGTAGCTATTGTTACCGGCGGTTCGCGCGGCATCGGCAAGGCTATCTGCCTGGCCCTCCGGGACCAGGGCGTTTCCGTTGTCGCCAACTACGCGGGCAACGATGCGGCCGCACAGCAGTTCACGGCCGACACCGGCATTCCCGCCTACCGCTGGGACGTGGGCGATCACGAGGCCTGTCTCGCCGGCTGCGCCGAGGTTGCGGCGAAGCACGGGCCGATCGACATTGTCGTCAACAATGCCGGCATCACCCGCGACGGCGTGCTCCACCGGATGACCTTCGACGACTGGAACGACGTCATGCGGATCAACCTGGGCGGTTGCTTCAACATGGCCAAGGCCACCTTCCCCTCCATGCGTGAGCGGGGCTGGGGGCGCATCGTGAACATCGGCTCGGTCAACGGGCAGGCCGGGCAATATGGCCAGGTCAACTATGCCGCGGCCAAGAGCGGCATTCACGGCTTCACCAAGGCCCTTGCCCAGGAAGGCGCCAAGTTCGGCGTGACCGTCAACGCCATCGCCCCGGGCTATATCGACACCGACATGGTGGCCGCCGTGCCCGCGCCGGTGCTGGAGAAGATCGTCGCCAAGATCCCGGTCGGACGCCTTGGCCATGCCGAGGAAATCGCCCGGGGCGTGGCCTTCCTGACCTCGGAAGAGGCGGGGTTCGTGACCGGATCGACGATGTCGATCAACGGCGGGCAGCACATGTATTGAGGGAATTTGGCCCATGCCGGGCTGCGAACAGCGGCGCGGGTAAATACCCCTCCCTCAGGCGCTACGCGCCTGCCGCCTCTGCCCTTGTGCTTCGCAAAAGCGGGGAGGATCCTGGCGCGTGAGCGACCTGTTTCACCCGCCGATAAAGCGTTCCGTCGAGATTGCCGGGCACAAGACTTCGATCAGCCTCGAGCCGGTTTTCTGGGCCATGCTCAAGGCGGCCGCGGCGGAAGAAGGCGTGCCGATCAATGCGCTGGTGGCCCGGATCGATGCCGCGCGGCTGGAGGCGGAGGTGCAGCCGGGGCTGGCGAGTGCGATCCGGGTGTGGCTGGTAGGGCGGGGGTAGGGCGCCGCGGGTTTACCTCTGGCTTCCCCCACCCCCCTGCACCGTCATGCTGAACTTGTTTCAGCATCCATGGGGGCGTCGCGACCAGTCCGAGGTCTCAGGCAGAGCGCAATGCTGCGCCATGGATGCTGAAACAAGTTCAGCATGACGAGATCAGGTGGGAGTTGTTCCTGCCCACCCCTTGCCCCTCCCGCAGGCGGGAGGGGAGTGATGACGGGCGCCCTCCCGCCTGCGGGAGGGGGGAGGGTTGCGTTTTTGCGATCAGTAGGTTGCGGGCGGGTCGCTGGCCGGGAAGCTTTCGTCGCTGGCTTCGTCGGCCTTGTCCCAGTGGACCGGATCGCTCTTCATGCCTTCGGGGCCGGCATGGCGGACCTTGGCGAAGTTTTCGCCCGAGGTTTCGCCAGTGGCGAAGGCCGCGTGGCCGGGGTTTTCGGTCTTCTGCTTCTGGGAATAGCGGTAGAGGCCGTAGGCCACGGCGCCGGCAAAGGCGAGCTTGAGCAAAGCCATTGGAAGTCTCCTGCATAAGGATGAAGGTTTCACCCAAACAGGCACGGCCACCCGCATCGGTTCCCGCCGATGCGGGCTATATGCATTCGGCCGGGTTCAATCCCCGCCGACGCGCTCCACCTGTGCGCCGATCAGCGCGAGCTTCTCTTCCAGCCGCTCGTAGCCGCGATCGAGATGGTAGAGGCGGTGGACCTGGGTCTGCCCCTCAGCCGCGAGACCGGCGATGACCAGGCTCATCGAAGCGCGCAGGTCGGTCGCCATGACTTCGGCGCCGGTAAGACCCTTGACCCCATGGACCACGGCGGTGCGGCCCTTGGTTTCGATGTGGGCACCCATGCGGTTGAGCTCGGGCACGTGCATGTAGCGGTTCTCGAAGATCGTCTCGGTCAGCACCGAGGAGCCTTGCGCGAGGCACAGCATGGCCATGAGCTGCGCCTGCATGTCGGTGGCGAAGCCCGGATAGGGCGCGGTCGACAGGGTGACGGCGCGCAAGGGGCCATCGGCGGCGACATAGAGCCCGTCGTCGCGCGGCTCGACGATCGCGCCGGCATCGCGCAGGGCCTGGACCGTGGCTTCCATTTCCTCGACCACGGCGTGCTTCAGGGTAACCTCGCCGCCGGTGATGGCGGCGGCGCAGGCGTAGGAGCCGGCCTCGATCCGGTCGGACATGACCCGGTAGGTCGCGCCGTGGAGGCGGGGGACGCCGTGGATGGTGAGGTCGGAGGTGCCGATGCCCTCGATCTCGGCGCCCATGGCGACGAGCAGCCTGCACAGGTCGACGATCTCGGGCTCGCGCGCGGCGTTGTGGAGGGTGGACTTGCCCTTGCACAGGACGGCGGCCATCAGCGCGTTCTCGGTCGCGCCGACCGAGACGACCGGGAAGGAATAGCGCCCGCCGGGGAGCCCCCCGTCGGGCGCAATGGCGCGGACGTAGCCGGCGGCGAGTTCGATCCGGGCGCCGAGGGCTTCGAGAGCCTTGAGGTGCAGGTCGATCGGGCGGTTGCCGATGGCGCAGCCGCCGGGGAGCGACACGGTCGCCTCGCCCATGCGCGCCAGCATCGGGGCGAGCACCAGGATCGAGGCGCGCATCTTGCGGACCAGCTCGTAGGGCGCGACGGTCGACGTCATCCGGGTGGCGGCCAGGGTCATCACCCGGCCGAAATCCTCCGGCCGCGAGCCGGCGATCGTGGTCGACACGCCGAACTGGTTGAGCAGGTGCTGGAACCCGTCGATATCGGCCAGGCGCGGGAGGTTGCGCAGGGTCAGCGGCTCGTCCGTCAGCAGGGTGCAGGGCAGCAGGGTGAGCGCCGAGTTCTTGGCCCCGGATATCGGCAGGGTTCCGGACAGGCGCTTGCCGCCCTCGATGATGATCTTGTCCATCGCGCACGTTTAGGGCGGGGCGGAAGGGGGCGCAATGGGCCGGGCAAGAGGCCTGTGAATCTCGATTGCACCGCGGAATCGCATCTGCTTCTATGGAACGCGGGCACGCCGTGACTGTTCACGATACTTGTCGAAAACCTGATCGGGATATTGGATGACCATGGCGCATAGGCCGATCCGCAAGGCTGTTTTCCCCGTTGCCGGGCTGGGGACCCGGTTTCTCCCCGCCACCAAGGCGATCCCCAAGGAAATGCTGCCGATCATCGACCGGCCGCTGATCCAGTATGCGGTGGACGAGGCGCGCGAGGCGGGGATCGAGCAACTGATCTTCGTGACCGGGCGCGGCAAGACGGCGATCGTCGAGCATTTCGACATGGCCTTCGAGCTGGAAACCACCATGGCCGGGCGCGCCAAGTCGCTCGACGTGCTCGAACCGACGCGAATCGAGCCGGGCAACCTCGTCACCGTGCGCCAGCAGGTGCCGCTGGGCCTGGGCCACGCGATCTGGTGTGCCCGGGCAATCGTGGGCGACGAGCCCTTCGCGATCTTCCTGCCGGACGAGCTGATGATCGCGCACCAGGGTTCGACCGGCTGCATGAAGCAGATGGTCGCGGCTTACAACGAAGTGGGCGGCAACCTGATCTCGGTGCTGGAAGTGCCGGAGGAGGAGGTCTCCAGCTACGGCGTGATCGCGCCGGGGGCGAGGCCGGAAGGCTTCGGCGGGGCGCTGACCGAGGTCATGGGCCTGGTCGAGAAGCCGAGGCGCGAGGATGCGCCGTCGAACCTGATCATTTCCGGGCGCTATATCCTCCAGCCCGAGGTGATGCGCACGCTGGAGGGGCAGGAGAAAGGCGCGGGCGGGGAAATCCAGCTGACCGACGCGATGGCCCGGATGATCGGGACCCAGCCCTTCCACGCGGTGACCTTCGCCGGCCGGCGGTATGACTGCGGGTCCAAGGCGGGCTTCGTCGAGGCGACGCTGGCCCTGGCGCTGGAGCGGCCGGACATGGCCGACGACGTGCGCGCGATCATGCAGCGGCTGCTGGCCGGGGGCTGATTGCACGGGGCACCGCGCTGACCGGTCGAACGAAGGCCGGGTCATGCTCATTTACAGCCAGGCGGACCTTCGCTTCGACGCCAAAAGGACTGATTGCCGTGCGCAGCCTGTTGCGCCGAGCATTGTTGCCTGCCAGAATCGGCCCACGTCTTGCCGCGATGAGGATCAGGGTGAGCCTGCCTATCCGTCACTCAGCTTCATGATCAACAACATGTGGGTATACGCACAAAGTGGCTGAAACCATCAATCCCGCGCGCGATGACTACGCCTCTGATAATATCAAGAAACCAGCGAATGTGGCTGTCCTGACCGGGACCTTGCTGATTCTGCTGCTGGTAGCAGCGGTGGCCGTCTCGCCCCGGGTACCGATCTACGATGAGGGGTTCTACCTCGAATCGGCATGGTTCCTTCGCCGCCACTTCGACTTTTTCGTCCTGATGAACGCCCGCCTCGATCTGGCGGCGGGGCCGTTCTATGCCTACCTGCACCATTTCGCAGGACCGTTGACCGGTTTGCGGCCGCCGGCCATTCGCTATGTCAACGTCGGCGCGTTGATCATTGCCATTCTCGCAATAGGCTCGACAATTCGCCGTCTGGGTTATGACCAGCCAATGGCACGGGCGGCCATGTTGCTCGCAGTACCGATGATCTGGCCGACCAGCGGGTTGGCGCTTACCGAAATTCCCGCCCTGACTCTGGCCAGTCTCGCCGTCCTCCCGGTCGTAGTCGCAAGCCGGGCTAGCGCCGCGCGGCAATGGCCCCTGCTCCTGCTGGCTGGCCTGTGTGCCGGCCTCGCCATCACCGCCCGGCAAACCTACCTGCCCGCGATCGCCGGATTGATCCTGGTTGGCATTTGCCACCGGCCGCTACTGCTTCCCGCGCTGACCGCAGCCATCGTTGCAGGGGCCGTCATCAGCCCGATGATCGTGGCCTGGCATGGACTGGCCCCGCCGTGGGTACAAAATACGACGGGATTGTCGCTCGAGCACGGGATCATGGCATTCATCTACCTGGCCACGGCCACCTTGCTGATCGCACCTCGGTACTTCGTCTCGGCGATGGCAGATCATCGCGCCAGGATAGCCGCCGCCGTGGCCGTCGCCGCGGCCGCAGTGGCGATCGTGGGAGCAGGCATACGGCTGGACATTGCCAACCGGGTGTGGCCACACCTGCCCCTGCTGCTCCAGGCGCCCGCCCAGATGGCGGCCTCCGCAGCAATGGCGTGCATTGCCGCCGCGATGGTGGTGGCGACCGCGATTCACCTGTGGCGCCGGCGCGCCGACCGGCTGTTCCTGCTGCTCGGCTTTCTCACCATGATGATGACAGGAACGGCTGCCGGCATTCTCTGGCAATTCTCCTCGCGCTATGTGCTGGCGGCATTTCCCTTCGCGCTGCTGCTGTTGCAGCCATGGGTCACCATCAACCGCTGGGCCGTGGCACGGATGATCGGGGGCGCCGCTATCGGCTTGCTGTCGCTTACCACATACTACCGCAGTGCCGAGCCGTTCAACGCGGGTCTCTTCAAAGGCGCGCCGTTGGAGATCAAGCAAGACATGGTTCGCGCTTACGAAGATGACCCCGGCTCACCGCCCTGAAGATGCCGATCCCCATGGCCTTCCTCCTGCTCAACAACCGCAGCCTCGTCCAGCCGCTGCCGCGCAAGATCGTGCTCGACTTGATCGACGAGCGTCGGACCTTGTGGTGCGCACCGGATTGTTCGCACAGGGCCTGAACCCGCATCGCGCCTTCGCGCGTTGGGCGTGCGATGGTGGACGGACCTCCCGAGAAAACCCCGGCAGCGTCAGCCGGAACACAGCAGCTTGCGCGCAGCGCGGGGAAGCTCGCCAAAAGTGCCGAGAACCAGGAAGACAGCGCCGACCGGCGGACCGAGCTGGCGGCTGACCGCACGGTTCTGGCGGCCGAGCGGACCTATGCCGCCTGGGTGCGGACGGGGCTTTCCGCGCTGGCTTCGGGCGTCGGCGCGGGGGCGCTGCTCGACAAGATCCTGCCCGCGCTGGTGGGTAAGCTGACGGGCACGCTGCTGATCGCCTTCAGCGCCTTCTGCTTTGGCGCGGCGGTGTGGCGGCAGATGGTCCGCGTTGCCCCGCCCCGGCCCGACACGCGGCGGCTGCCCCAGGCCCTGCTGATCGCGGTGAACGGCTTCCTTGCCCTGGTGAGCCTGGGGGCGCTGGTGGGGATCTGGCTGGCATGACCGGGGCGCAATGGCTCTCGATCCTGACGTTGGCGGGCATGATGGGCCTCTTCCTGTGGGACCGGTTTCGCTACGACGTGAGCGCGGTCATGGCCCTGCTCGCCGCCGTGGCGCTGGGGGTGGTCAAGCCCAAGGACGCCTTCACCGGCTTTTCCGACGACATCGTGATCATCGTGGGCTCGGCCCTCGTCATTTCCGCGGCGGTGCAGCGTTCGGGCAAGATCGAAGTCATGCTCTCGCACCTCGCCCGGCGGGTGCGCAGCGCGAAGAGCGAGCTGGTGCTGCTGACCGGCAGTGTCGGGTTCGCCTCGGCGCTGGTCAAGAACGTCGGCGCGCTCTCGATGCTGATGCCCGCGGCCGTGCAGATGGCCCGCAAGCGGGGGGCGAGCCCTTCGGCCTTCCTCATGCCGATGAGCTTCGCCTCGCTGCTGGGCGGGCTGATGACGCTGGTCGGCACTTCGCCCAACATCATCGTCAGCCGGGTGCGGATGGACATGACCGGCAAGCCCTTCGGCATGTTCGACTACCTGCCGACCGGTCTTGGCCTGCTGGTGGTGGGGCTCATCTTCCTGCGCTTTGCCGGGCCGCTGATCCCGGCGGGCCGGATGGCCGCGCCGCAGGTGGCGGAAGCGGTGGACGTGGGGGCCTATACCACCCAGGCGCTGGTCCCCGCCGGATCGCCGACCGTGAACGAGACGGTGCGCGGCTTTGCCAAGCGGCACGGCGGGGAGATGGAGATCATCGGGCTGATCCGCGACGGCGCGCGCGGGGCGGTGCACCCCTTCGCCCGGCTGCGGGAGGGCGACGTGCTGATCCTGGAGGGCGAACCCGACGTGCTCCAGCAGGCAATCGCGCGCGACCGGCTGGTGCTGGAAGGCAAGGACCGGCGCGTGCCCCAAGGCAGCGAACGCGACGAGATCGAGGTCGTGGAGGCGGTGGTCACGCGCGGTTCGGCGCTGGTCGGCAAGGCGGCCGGGCGCTATTTCCTGCACGAGCGCTATGGCATCAACCTGATCGCGGTTTCCCGCGCGGGCGAGCGGCTCGACCGGAAGCTCGCTGAAATCGTGCTGCGCGCGGGCGACGTGGTGGTGCTGCAGGGGCCGAGCGGGCTCCTGCCGCAGCGGCTCAAGGACCTTGGCGCCCTGCCCCTGGCCGAACGCCCGATCCGGCTGGGCCAGCGCACGCGCGGATGGCTGCCGCTGGCGATCCTGGGCCTCGCCATGGCGGCGACGGCAACAGGAACAGTGCCGGTAGCGATCGCCTTTTTCGCGGCGGCGGGCGCGGTGGTGATCGCGGGCACCCTGCCGGTGCGCGCGGCCTACGAGGCGATCGACTGGTCGATCCTGATCATGCTGGGCGCGCTGATTCCGGTGAGCGACAGCTTGCGCACCAGCGGCGCCTCGCAGGTGCTGGCGGGGGAGCTGGCGGCGCTTGGCGCCCTGCTGCCGCCGTGGGCAGCGGTCGGCCTGATCCTGGTCGCGGCGATGGCGGTGACCCCGTTCCTCAACAATGCGGCGACCGTGCTGGTGGTGGCCCCGATCTCCGCCGTGTTCGCGCACGACCTGGGCTACAAGCCCGAGGCCTTCCTGATCGCGACGGCGGTGGGCGCGGGCTCGGATTTTCTCACCCCCATCGGCCACCAGTGCAACACGCTGGTGTTCGGACCCGGCGGGTACCGGTTTTCCGACTATGCGCGGCTGGGGGCGCCGCTTTCCCTGCTGGTGGTGCTGGTGGGGACGCCGCTGATCCTGCTGGTGTGGCCGGTGCGGTAGGGCGGGCTTGCTCTGGTTGGGCTCTCGGTGGCATGACCCGGGCATGACGCTGGACTTTTCATCGCTGGCCAATGCCGTGGCCCGGTTGGACGAAGGCCTGGCGCGCTATGCTGCGGACACGAGCGACACGCAGATTCGCGACGGGTTGATCCAGCGGTTCGAGTTTACCTATGACCTCGCGCACAAGATGCTGAGGCGCGCGCTGGAGGCTGCTTCCGCCAATCCGGGCGAGATCGACCAGATGTCGTTTCCCACACTGATCCGTACGGCCAGCGAACAGGGATTGGTGGAGAATGACTGGACGGCGTGGCGCACCTGGCGGGAGATGCGCAACATCACCTCGCACACCTATGACGAAGCCAAGGCGCTAGCAGTGGTAACGGGCATTCCGGCCTTCCTCGCGGAGGCGAAGGGCGTGCTGGCCCGGCTGGCAGGCCGCGGCGCCGCGTGATTGCGCTCACGCCGCAGGAGTTGGCCCAGGTAAGAGCCGTATTGGCCGAGCATTTGCCCGCTGGGGTGAAGGTGGGCGTGTTCGGCAGCCGGGCGGGGGGAACCCCAAAGCCCTGGTCAGACCTCGATCTGGTTCTCGAAGGCGAGGCCCCCTTGGCCTTGGCCTTGCTGGCAAGGCTCTCAGAGGCATTCGACGAATCGGAGCTGCCGTGGAAGGTCGATCTGGTTGACCGGCGCGCAGTCAGCCAAGCGTTCGGACAGATCATCGATGCCGGACGTGTAGCGCTCAATTGACGCCTCAAAAGAAAGGCGATTGCGTCGTTTGCAAACACGACAGCTTTGGAAACCCTCCCCGCTGCGACTAAGGCGCACCTGCGGTGCGCCAAGTCTCGCTCCCCTCCCTCAAGGGAGGGGGTGGGTTTACGACGCTTGCGTTTACAAAGGACATAAGTCTCAAAAGAAAAGGGCGGCCTGAGCCGCCCCCTTCCGATGCACCCTCTCCGAGTACGTCTACCGGCTGCATCTTGCCGTGCAGTCCGGTTGGGCTGACCCTCAGAGCCCCCTGATATGCGAAACTCTTATTCTTCGCCCGCACCCATCGCCAGGTTGGTGCCCGTGGCGCGCTGGATGTTGCCCGACTGGAGGTAGGGCATCGGGTTCACGGCTTCGCCGGCGACGCGCACTTCATAGTGGAGGTGCGGACCGGTCGAGCGGCCGGTGGTGCCGACATAGCCGATGATATCGCCCTTGTGGACCATCTGGCCTGCGGCGACATTGAGGCGCGACATGTGGCCGTAGCGGGTTTCGATTTCGCCGCCGTGTTCGATGGCGACATAGAGACCATAGCCCGAGAACCAATCGGCGCGTTCGACCATGCCATCGGCGGCGGCGTGGATCGGGGTGCCGATCGGGGCGGCGAGATCGACGCCCTTGTGCTGGCGGCGACCGCCGAGGACCGGGTGCCAGCGCATGCCGTAATCGCTGGTGAGCTTCACGCCATCGACCGGAACGAGCGAGGGGATCGACACCTTCTGCGGGGCGAAGCCGGGGATTGCGCCGCCGATGGACGAAGCGGGGCGGGCGATGGAAACGAGGTTCTGGCGGGCGGCGGGCTTGTCCATCGACTGCCAGGACGAGAACAGCTGGCGGAATTCCTCATCACCCGACTGGTGCTTGGCGGCCTGGGCGGCGCGGAGCGGGGCGAGGATATCGGCGTTGGCGCTGGCGTTGGCGAGAGCTGGATTGGCGGTGATGAGCGAAGCGAGCCCGGCGGCGAGGCCAGCCAGAGCACGAAACTTCGACACGAAAGCAAAAGCGACCACTCAGCAGTACCTTGTCTTGCGGCATGCCTGCCGGGGGCAGGCGGGCCGTGCGACCCCTGTCTTATCCGGCAACCAAAGCCCTGGTCGGCCCTGTGAAACCGTTCGATTCTGAGATGGTCGGAACCCCCCGCCGTCTCGGTGGTTGGGAGCTAACCGGCCCTTTCGGCCGTGGCAACCTCACCATAGAGATCGCGCGATAAACCGGCTGCCGCCCGCGCCGAGTCGTTGAACGGTGGCTTAATGGCCCCGCGGAAGTGGCGGACAACCAAGCTTTTCCACAAGGGCGCCGCATTGATCTGGCGCAACCTGGCGCAAGATTCGAAATGGCTTGCGCCCACGCGGACGTGATGGATTTCGTCGTCAAGGATTCGTTCGAGGATGCGGGCGCCCCGCCAATCGCCGGCAGCGCGAACCCGATCGAGCGTGGCTGGAGTGACATCGAGACCGCGGGCCTCGAGTACCATCGGGACGACGGCAAGGCGGGCGGCGACATCGTGGCGGGTTTCGTGGGCCGACTCCCACAGGCCGTCGTGCGCCGGGAGGGCGCCGTAGTGGCTGCCCAGCGTGGCGAGGTGGCGTTCGAGCAGGGCGAAGTGCATGGCCTCGTCGGCGGCGACCTTGAGGAAATCGCCGACGAATGCTTCGCCCATGTCCGCGCCGAAGCGGCCAGCCATATCGAGCGCGAGGTCGATGGCGACGAATTCGATATGGGCGAGGGCATGCCACAGGGCGATGCGGCCCCGTTCGGAATTGCCGCGGCCGCGCTTGGGCATGCGGTTTGGCGGGAGCAGTTCGGGCGTGGGCGGACGGGCCGGGCGATCGGGCATGGCGGCGTCGAACGCGAAGGCGAGCCGCCCGAGCCGCCAATCTCGCGCCACCTGCCGCGTGGCCATGGCCTTGGCGCGCGGATCGGGCGTGAGCAGGGCCGCACGGATGGCCGCGGCAACGGAAGGGCCAATCACGGGGGCTTCGCTCAAAGCGCTTTCGCGGCCTCCAGCACTTCGGCGGCGTGGCCCTTGACCTTCACCTTCGACCAGACGCGGGCGATTTTCCCTTGTGCATCAACCAGCAGGGTCGTGCGGACCATGCCCATGTAGGTGCGGCCATAGTTGACCTTCTCGGTCCAGATGCCGAGCGCATCGGACAGGCCCCCTTCGGCGGCATCCGTGGCGAGGGGGACGGTCAGGCCGTGCTTGGCGGCGAACTTCTTGTGGCGTTCGGCACTGTCCTTGGAGATGCCGAGGAGGGCGGTTCCGGCCTGCTCGAATTCAGCCGCGAGTGCGGTGAAATCAAGGTTTTCGGTGGTGCAGCCGGGGGTATCGTCCTTGGGGTAGAAGAACAGGACGAGCTTGCGCCCGGCATAGTCAGCCGGGCGGACGGCGGTGCCGTCAGACAGGGCGAGGGCAATATCGGGGAGGCTTGCGCCCACGGTCGGTTGGGTCATCTCACTCGAGCTCCAGGGTTTCGCCGAAGACTTGCGCCCAGGCACGGGCGACGATCTGCCGGCCAGCCGCGAATCCGGCGGTCACGCTGTCCCAATTGGCATATCCTGTGGCCGCCGCAAGGGCCGCGCGCGGGCCGGGGGGCGGCTCCTCGCCATCGGGGGCGAGCAGGCGGGCGGCGACGAGCAGGCGGGTGAGCCGGTCATGGGCGAGGCGCAGGTCGGCGGGGACGAGGCCGGCCGTGGCAAGCTGGTCGATGGCTTGGCCGAGATCGGGGGTGAGGCCCTGGGCCGTGGCCAGCTGGCGGTAATGGACGAGGAATTCGACATCGACGAGCCCGCCGCGCCTGAGCTTGGCATCGAGCGCGCCCCTGCCCGGCTTGTGCTCGGCCATGCGGGCGCGCATGTCGAGGACGTCGGCCTTGAGCTTGGCGGCATCGCGCGGGGCGGAGAGGACTTCGCGGATGATCCGGGCGAGTTCGGACCGGGCTTCTGCGGGGCCGAACAGTGGGCGGGCGCGGCAGAGGGCCATGTGTTCCCAGGTCCACGCCTGTTCGCGCTGATAGCGTTCGAACGAATCGAAGCTGACAGCGAGGGGCCCCTGGGTGCCGGACGGGCGCAGGCGGGTGTCGACCTCATAGAGCGCGCCTTCCGCCGTGGGGACGGAGAGGGCGGCGCTGATCCGCTGGGCGAGGCGGTTGAAATAGAGCGTGGCGCCCAAGGGACGGGAGCCGTCGGATTCGGTCTCGTGGGCGCCGGTGAACAGGTAGACGAGGTCGAGGTCCGAGGCATGGGTGAGCGCGCCGCCGCCGAGCCGGCCGAGGCCAAGGATGACGACCTCGCCGCCGGGAACGCGGCCGTGAGTGGCGGCGAATTCGCGGATCGTGCCCTCGGCAAGGACCCGGAGCGCGGCTTCGGCGAGGCGGGAATTGGCCGCGGCGATGGCCAGCGGATCGGAAGCCCCCTCGATCAACTGGACGCCGAGAGTGAAGCGGCGTTCGGACACCTTGCGGCGGACCCGGTCGAGCAGGCGCTGGTAATCGTCGCCTTCCTCGCCATCGGCGAGTTCGGCGGCGAGGGTGGCGGTGTCGGGCGGCAGGTCGAAGGCGGTGGCGTCGATCAGCGGATCGAGCAGATCGGCCCGGCGAGCGAGGGCATCGGCCAGCGGCGGGGCCAGGCCGAGGACCTTGGCCAGCAGCTCGAGCAGCGCCGGGCGGTTTTCGAGCAGGTGGAACAGGTTGAGCGCCGAGGGCAGGCGGGCGAGCAGTTCTTCCCAGCGGGTGAAGGCCCGGCTCGGCTCTGGCGAACGCGCGAGGGCGGCGAGCAGCGCGGGCTGGATCGCGTCAAGCGCCAGGCGGGCGGCATCGGAGCGCAGGGCGCGCACCGTGCCGCCGCGCCAGCCGTCGATCCGTTCCGCCAGCTGGCGCGGTTCGGCAAAGCCGAGTTCCGCCAGTTCGGCGGCGAGCGGGCGGGGCTGACCCTGATCGGGCACGGCAACGGCGGTGTTGCCGACGTCGCCATGGGCGGCGATCAGGGCATCGTAGCGCGCGCCGACCGCCTCGGTGACCTGCTCGAGCTCGGCCACCAGCGCGGCGCCGTCGGCCAGGCCGTCAAGCCGGGCGACATTGTCGAGCGCGGCGGGATCGGCCGGGAGCGCGTGGGTCTGCTGGTCGAGCACCATCTGCAGGCGGTGTTCGAGGGTGCGCAGGCGGTCGTAGCTGTCGCCCAGCACTTGCGCATCGGCCGGGTCGATGATGCCGGCGGCGGCGAGGGCATCGAGCGCGGCGCGGGTGCCGCGCTGGCGCAGGGCGGGGTGGCGGCCGCCGTGGATCAGCTGGTGGGTCTGGGCGTAGAACTCGACCTCGCGAATGCCGCCGCGTCCGGTCTTGAGGTTGAAGCCGGGGCCCGGGCGGGCAGGTCCCTCCTTGGCCTGGCGGATGCGCGCGGTGAGGCGGCCGATCTCGGCGATGGCTCCGAAATCGAGGCTCTTGCGCCACACGAAGGGGCGGATTGCCGCTAGAAAGGATTCACCGGCGGGCAGGTCGCCGGCACAGGCCCGGGCGCGGATGAAGGCGGCACGCTCCCAGGCAAGGGCCGAGCTTTCGTAGTGGGTGAGCGCGGCGTCGATGGAGAGAGCCGGCGGGGAGACTTCGGAGGCGGGGCGCAGGCGCAGGTCGACACGGAAGACATAGCCCTCCTCGTCGACATGGGAGAGCAGCTGGACCACGCGGCGGGCGACGCGGGCGGCGGCCTCCCCCGGATCGTCGCGCTCGCGCCGGGGAAGCTTGGCGGGATCGAACAGGAGAATGGGATCGATGTCGGACGAGTAGTTGAGCTCCTGCGCGCCGTGCTTGCCCAGGGCGAGGGCGAGGAAACCGGCAGGTGCGGCATCGGGGACGCGCTCGACGACGGCCTCGGCGATGGCGGCATCTAGCGCGCGGTCGGCGAAGGCGGAGAGTTCGGCCATTACCCGGGCCAGCGGGAAGGCCCCGGCGAGATCGCCCACGGCAAGGGCGAGGGCAAGGGCGCGGCGTTCGCGGCGCAGGGCGGCGCCGACGGAGGGGGCATGGGTGCCGGCGGCGCGGGCGTGGGTGAGGGCGGCTTCGCCGTCGCCGGCGGCGAGGAGGCTGGCGAGGTCGCCCTGGCGTTCGATCAGCCCGGCGAGGAAGGGGGCATGATCGCGAGCGCGGGTGAGGGCATTGGTCCAGTCCGCTGAATTGGCCGGGGTTTCAGGCACTGTCGTCTCCTCGGAGCGGCGATGCCCGGTTAGGTGGCGGCGATCAAGGGTTCGCGCAGAGGGCGCAGAGGACGCAGAGAGTTCTGCACGGTGAAGCCGCCCGGGAATCGGGAACCGGGAGATGATCAAGGCTGCTGCGCAGCAGGGTCTCTTTGCTCCGCTGCGTTCTCTGCGCTCTCTGCGCGAACCCGGACCAGCCACAGCGCTTGCCGGAAGGCACCTGGACTGGCAGGGGGCCGCGCCATGAGCAATGCCTTGACCATGCCGCCCGAATGGCACCCGCAGGACTGGATCTGGATCGGCTTCCCGCACGATGCCGAGGAATGGCCGGGGTTCCTGGGCCAGGCGCAGGAGCAGATCGCCGCCTTTGCGAGCGCGGTCGCCGAATCCGGGCAGGCGGTTAAGCTGGTGGTGCGCGATGCGGCCAACCGGGCGCGGGCGGAGAGCCTCGTCGGCCCGGGGGTCGAACTGGTCGAGCGGGTCTATGGCGATGTGTGGCTGCGCGATACCGGGCCCTTGGTGGTCTGCGGCGCGGACGGCAGCCGCTTGGCGCGGCGGTTCGGCTTCAACGGCTGGGGCGAGAAGTACCTGATGGACGGGGACCAGACCATCGGCGCGGACCTGGCCCGCGATGCCGGGCTGGAAATCACGATGTCCGATTGGATCCTCGAGGGCGGGGCGCTGGATACGGACGGCACCGGGCTGGTGGTGACGACGGAGCAGTGCCTGCTCAACCCGAACCGCAATCCGCACCTGCCGCGCGGCGAGATCGAGGCGCGGCTGGCGGTGGACCTTGGATTTACCCGCGTGCTGTGGCTGGGCGAGGGGCTGATCAACGACCATACCGACGGGCATGTCGACAACCTCGCCCGGTTCGTCGGCCCGAACCGGCTGGCCCTGCCCCGCGCGACCGGGCCGGACGATCCCAACGCGGCGATCTATGCCGATGCCAAGGCCCGGGCCGAGGCCTTCGGCGTGGAGGTGGTGGAGGTGCCTTCGCCCGGGCGGGTGATGAGCGGCGACCGGGTGGAACCGGCCAGCTACATGAACTTTGCCGTGACTTCGAAGCTGGTGGTCGTGCCGATCTACGGGACGGTGCACGATGAGGACGGCGTGGCGGCGATTGCCGAGCTGTTTCCGGACCGGGGGACCATCGGGCTGATGGCCGATGCCGTGCTGATGGGGGGCGGGAGCTTTCATTGTGCGAGCCAGCAGATGCCGCGACCGACTGCGGCGTGAGATGCCTACCCCGCTGCGACCAGGGCGCTTCGCACCCAAGTCTCGCTGCCCCTCCCGCCTGCGGGAGGGGAGCAGGGGGCGCCGTGTTCAGCCCTCGCGCAGGCGGGCGGGTCGGAAAACGTGCTGAGCCGGAGGCAAAGGTAGCCGCAGCGGAGTGGGTTTGACCGGACCCGCGTTAACCCGCCGGTAGGGACTTGCGGCGCATTCCTTGGTGCATGGCCCATGCGCTTGCCCTTGCCGCTCAACCGATTCGCCACATTTCCGCAGAATGGCTGCGGGTGGCGGTCGTCAGCGGCTGTGCGATGGCGCTGATCCTGGCCGAGCGGGCGCTGCCGGTTTTTTGAGCCGGTTGGGCCCGACCCGACTTTTTCCTGATCAAAGCTTCGTCATGCTGAACCCGGTTCAGCATCCATGGGCTGACCTTGCGTCCTGCCTCGGGCCTGGCAGCGGGTCGGGACGTTGCGCCATGGGTCCTGAAACGCGTTCAGGGTGACGTGCGGAGGAGGGGCGGTGCTTGTGGCACGCTCCCTCCATCAGCCGCTTGGCGGCTGCCACCTCCCCGCGAGCGGGGAGGATTTTGGTCAGCGCAGGTCGGGCGGGGTGGCTTCGGCCTTGAGCAGGGCGATCGCTTCGGCCAGCGGCATGAAGCGCTGGCGTTCCTCGCCGAGGGTGCGGATGGCGACGGTGCCTTCCTCGGCCTCGCGCTTGCCGACGACCAGCAGGTGCGGAACCTTGGCAAGGCTGTGCTCGCGCACCTTGTAGTTGATCTTCTCGTTCCTGAGATCGGTTTCGACGCGGATGCCGGCGGCCTGGAGCTGGGCGGCGACGTCCGCGGCATAGGGATCGGCATCGGAGACGATGGTTGCCACCACGGCCTGGACCGGGGCAAGCCAGACCGGCAGCTTGCCGGCGAAGTGTTCGATCAGGATGCCGATGAACCGCTCATAGGAGCCGAAGATCGCGCGGTGGAGCATGACCGGGCGATGCTTTTCGCCGTCTTCCGCGATGTAGCTCGCATCGAGGCGCTCGGGCAGGACGCGGTCTGACTGGATCGTGCCGACCTGCCAGGTGCGGCCGATGGCGTCGGTCAGGTGCCATTCGAGCTTGGGCGCATAGAAGGCGCCTTCGCCGGGGAGTTCTTCCCAGCCATATTCGGGCGTGGCGAGGCCGGCTTCGGCGACAGCGTTCCTGAGTTCGCCCTCGGCCTTGTCCCAATCGGCATCGGAGCCGAAGCGCTTTTCCGGGCGCAGCGCGAGCTTGATCGAATAAGTGAAGCCGAAGTGCTGGTAGATCCGGTCAGCCAGTTCGCAGAAGGCGCGCACTTCCGCAACGATCTGGTCTTCGCGGCAGAAGATGTGGGCATCGTCCTGCGTGAACTGGCGCACGCGCATCAGCCCGTGGAGCGCGCCGTGGGGTTCGTTGCGGTGGCAGCAGCCGTTTTCGTAGATGCGCAGCGGCAGGTCGCGGTAGGACTTGATACCCTGGCGGAAGATCAGGACGTGGGCCGGGCAGTTCATCGGCTTCAAGGCCATCCAGTCGGCCTCGCCCGAGATCACCGGGCCTTCGTCATCGACGTTTGGCACTTCGTCGGGGATGACGAACATGTTCTCGCGGTACTTGCCCCAGTGGCCGGACTGTTCCCACTGGCGCGCGTCCATGACCTGCGGGGTCTTGACCTCGCGGTAGCCGGCGGCATCGATCGCGCGGCGCATGTAGGCTTCGAGCTCGCGCCAGATCTTGTAGCCGTTGGGATGCCAGAAGACCGAGCCGTGGGCTTCCTGCTGGAGGTGGAACAGGTCCATCTCCGCGCCCAGCTTGCGGTGATCGCGCTTGGCAGCCTCTTCCAGCCGGGTGAGGTGGGCATCGAGCTGCTTCTTGCTCAGCCAGCCGGTGCCGTAGATGCGGCTGAGCATGGCGTTCTTCTGGTCGCCGCGCCAATAGGCGCCGGAGACGCGGGTGAGCTTGAACGCTGCGGGGTCGAGCTTGCCGGTGGAGAGCAGGTGCGGGCCGCGGCACATGTCGAGCCAATCGTCGCCCGACCAATAAACGGTCAGGTCCTCATCGCCCGGCAATTCGGCGGCCCATTCGGCCTTGAAGCTTTCGCCCTGCTGCTGCCACCGGCTGATCAGCTGTTCGCGGCTCCAGACTTCGCGGCGCAGCGGCTTGTTGGCGGCGATGATCTTGCGCATTTCCGCTTCGATCGCGGGGAGGTCTTCATCGGTGAAGGGCCGGTCCTTTGGCGCAAAATCGTAGTAGAAACCGTCATCCGTGCTCGGCCCGAAGGTGATCTGGGTGCCGGGGAACAGGGCCTGGACCGCTTCGGCGAGGACGTGGGCATAGTCGTGCCGGGCAAGGTCGAGCGCCTCGGCCTCGTCGCGGCTGGTGATCAGGGCGAGCTGCGCATTGCCGGTGAACGGCCGGGTGAGATCGACCAGTTCGCCATCGACGCGGGCGGCAAGCGCGGCCTTGGCGAGGCCGGGGCCGATGGCGGCGGCGACATCGAGCGGAGTGGACCCCTGCAGCATTTCGCGGGAGGAACCATCGGGCAGGCTGATCGTGATCATCTCGGACATGGGCAAGGCCCATAGCGGCGGTGCCGGGCGGCGTCCACCGGTCGCACTTGCCAAGCGGGCGCAAGCCGGGAATGAGGCCGGGCATGACCGAGATCGCCTATCACCAGCTGCCCGCAGGCCCCCGGATCGCCTACCGCTTCACCGACGGGACGGGGCCGGTGCTGGTATTCCTGCCGGGCTACATGAGCGACATGGCCGGATCGAAGGCCGAGGCGCTGTTTGGCTGGGCGCGGGCGACCGGGAGGGCCTGCCTGCTGCTCGACTATTCAGGCTGCGGGCAGAGCGGCGGGTCCTTCGCGGAGGGCACGCTTTCGCGCTGGCGGGACGAGGTGCTGGCGCTGGTGGCGGCGCTGTGCGCAGGGCGGCGGCTGGTGCTGGTGGGCTCGTCGATGGGCGGGTGGCTGATGCTGCTGGTGGCACTGGCGCTGAATGACTCCGGGCCGGGGCGCGTGGCGGGGCTGGTGGGCATTGCCGCGGCGCCGGACTTTACCGAATGGGGCTTCGACGAAGCGCAGCAGGCGCTGCTGGCGACCGGCGAGGTGCTCCTTGAGGACAACCCCTATGGGCCCGAGCCGACGCCGACCCATCCCGGGTTCTGGCGTGATGGGCAGGGCAACGTGCTGCTGGCGGGAGAAATCGCGCTCGACTGCCCGGCGCGGCTGTTGCAGGGGCAGGCCGACGCCGACGTGCCGTGGGACGTGGCGCTGAGGCTGGTCCGGGCCTTGCGTTCAGCCGACGTGCAGGCGATCCTGATCAAGGACGGCGATCATCGCCTCAGCCGCGAGGCGGACATTGCCCTGCTGCTGCGCACGGTGCAGGCGCTGCTGGGCGAACTGGCCGGTCAGGAATCATGATGCCGCTGTTGCTCCCACTTTTGCCGCTGATCGCCCAGGTCGGGCCGTTTTCGACCGTGCCGGGGGCGTCTCGCTCGACCCCGGTTGAGCAGGGCGTGGTGCGCAAGCCGCGCGGGCAGACGGACAAGACGGTACCGCTCGCGCCGCCGCCGGAAGCGCGCAGCAGCCGGGGAAAGGAGTGCGCGGCGCAAGTGGATGAAGATGCGGAACAATCCGTCGACATGGCGCAGGCCTGGCTAGCCGAGGGCGCCAAGGGCCCGGGCGAACGGGCCGAGGCCAACCTGTGCCTGGGGCTGGCGCAGAGCCGGCTGGGCGCCTGGGGCGAGGCGGAGACGGCGTTCCTTGCGGGGCGTGATGCGGCCGGGGCCGACCGGATGCTGCGCGCGCGGCTTGGCGCCATGGCCGGCAATGCCGCGCTGGCGGCGGGCGCCGATGCGCGGGCGCTGGCGGCTCTGGATGGAGCAAAGGCCGATGCCACGCCGCTTGGCGATGCCGGGCTGAGCGCGGGGATCGCGCTGGACCGGGCGCGGGCGCTGGTCGGGCTCAAGCGGCCGGACGAGGCCGGGGCGGCGCTGGCCGAGGCGCGAGCCGCGACGCCGGACAATGCCGAGGCCTGGCTGCTTTCGGCCACGCTTTCCCGCCGGCAGGGCAAACTGGCCGAGGCCCAGGCGCAGATCGTGCGGGCCGCGGAGCTGCTGCCGATTGATCCGGCGATCGGGCTCGAGGCCGGGGTGATCGCCATGCTCGCCGGGCACCAGGAGGCGGCGCGCAAGTCATGGGCGTCGGTCGTCAGCGCCGCGCCGGACAGCGCCGAGGCGGCAACCGCGAAGGGATATCTGGCCCAGTTGGGGCCCGCCCCGGCTGTCGCGCCGAGCAGAACGGCCAAGCCATGATCCCGCTGTCGGTGCTCGATCTCGTGCCGGTGCGCGAGGGCGGGACCCTGGCGCAGGCCATGGCCGAAGCGCCGCTGCTGGCCAAGGCGGCCGAGGAGGCCGGTTATGCCCGCTACTGGGTGGCCGAGCATCACGGCATGGCGGGGATCGCCGGCGGAGCGACCTCGGTGGTGCTGGCCCATGTCGGCAACGCGACCAGCCGGATCCGGCTTGGGGCGGGCGGGATCATGCTGCCCAACCACAATCCCTTCGTGATCGCCGAGCAGTTCGGCGCATTGGACGCGATGTTCCCCGGGCGGATCGACCTGGGGCTCGGCCGCGCACCTGGGGCGGATTCGCGGGTGGGGCAGATGCTCCACAAGGACATCGCCCAGGCCTCGCAGTATTTCCCGCAGGACGTGGTGGAACTGGCCGCGATCTTCGCCGGCGATCCCCGGCTGCCGGTGCAGGCGACGCCGGGCAAGGGCGCGGCGGTGGAGATGTGGGTGCTCGGCTCCAGCCTGTTCGGCGCCCAGCTCGCCGCGCAGCTGGGCCTGCCCTATGCCTTCGCCTCGCACTTCGCGCCCGACCAGCTCGATGCCGCGCTCAAGCTCTATCGCGAGCGCTTCGTGGCCTCCGAGCGGCTGGCGAAACCCCATGCCATGGCCGGGATGAACGTGCTCTGCGCCGAAACCGACGAGGAGGCATGGTACCATGCCTCGTCCATGGACCAGAGCTTCGTTGCCCTGCGCACCGGCACGCCGGGGCGGTTGAAGCCGCCGGTGGCGGGCTATCGCGAGAGTCTGCCGCCGCACGTGCTGGCCGGGCTGGACCATACCCGGCAGGTTTCCGCCATCGGCAGCCGGGACACGGTGCGGGCGGCGATTGCGGAGTTTGTCGAGCGGACCGGGGTGGACGAGCTGATCGTGGCGGGGGCGACGTTCGATCCCGCGGTGCGGCGGCGGTCGCTGGTGTTGACGATGGAGGCTATTGCCTGAGGAGTTGTGTGTTTACTGCAAGCTCACCCCGCCTCCGCATCCTCCCGGCTGACCAGCAGCTTGTCGATCTTACGGCCGTCCATGTCGACCACCTCGAAGCGCCAGCCCTGTTCGTGGAAGTATTCGCCCTCGCCCGGCAGGCGCTTGATCACCGAGAGGACATAGCCCGCGGCCGTGGCATAGTCGCGGTCGGCGGGGAGCTCGAGTTCGAGGCGGGCGGCAAGGGCATCGGCCGGGAGGGCGCCGGAGATCAGCAGCGAGCCGTCCTCGCGCGTGACCACCATCGGGTCGGCGTCCTCGTCCTGGTAGGAGGCGAATTCGCCGACGATGGCGGTGAGCAGGTCCGCCGGGGTGACCACGCCTTCGAGGTGGCCGTATTCATCATGAACCATGGCCATGGCGACATCGGCGCCCTGGAGGATGCGCAGGGCGTCCATGGCGTCGAGCTGGTCGGGCACGATCTCGGCCTTCTTCATCAGGCGGGCGATCTGCAGGCGCTTGCCGGCGAGAAGAACCGAGAGCACGTCCTTGGCCTTGACCACGCCGACGATCCGGTCGGGCGCGCCGTCGGTTACCGGCCAGAGCGAATGCGGGGTTTCCTTGAGCAGGGCGCGGACATCGGCTTCGGTCGCCCGGCGGTCGATCGTGTCGAGCACGGTGCGCGGGGTCATCAGTTCGCGCACCGGACGATCGGCGAGGCGCATGATCCCGGTCATGATCGCGCGCTCCTCCTCTTCAAGCACGCCCGAGCGGGTGGCCTCGGCGAACATCATGTGCAGCTCTTCCTCGGTCACCTCCTGCTCGGTGGCCGACTTCAGGCCGATCACGCGCATGAGCAGGGTGGACGAACGGTCGAGCAGCCAGACCAGCGGCGCGGTGACCCGGGCGAGAATGCGCATCGGCAGGGCGGCGTAGATCGCGATCGGTTCGGCCAGGCGCAAGGCGACCTGCTTGGGGACGAGCTCGCCGACAACGAGGCTGAAGTAGGTGGTCACCGCGATGACCAGGGCGAAGCCGATCTCCTCGGCATGCTTGGGCGGGAGGCCCCAGGCAATCAGCCGCTCCGCCGTCGGGTGGCCGAGGCTGGCCCCGGAATAGGCACCGGCGATGATGCCGATGAGCGTGATCCCGATCTGGACCGTGGAGAGGAACTTGCCCGGATTGTCCGCCAGGGCGAGGGCGCAGCGCGCCCCGGTCGACCCGCGCTCCGCCGCGATCTTGAGCCGTGCAGGCCGCGCCGAGACGATCGCCAGTTCCGACATGGAGAACAGGCCGTTCAGCAGGATCAGCCCCGCGATTATGAGAACATCGGACCAGGGAAAGGGTGTCACGCAGGCGGCGCTAGCAGATATGGCGCGAGGCGCGAACCCTTCGTTCACCTTGGGATCAGGTTGGCTGATTCACTTTCGCGCGATCTCCGGGCCCCCGGACCAGCAGAAAGGGCATCTGCCATGACCAAATCCCGCATCCTCATCTCCAGCATCTGCGCCGTTTCGTTGCTGAGCCTTTCGGCCTGCGTGACCGATCCGAACACCGGCCAGCAGAAGGTTTCGCGCACGGCCATCGGCGGCGGCGTGGGCGCGCTTGGCGGCCTCCTGCTCGGTGGGCTGATCGGGGGCGGCACGGGCCGGATCATCGGCGCGGGCATCGGCGGCATCGCCGGGGCGGCCTATGGGCATACCCTCGACAAGCAGATCAAGGAGCTCAAGGAGCAGACTGCCGGATCGGGCGTGGACGTGACCCCGGTCGACAATGGCCAGGCGATCCTCGTCAACCTGCCGGAGGGCGTGACCTTCGATGTCGGCTCCTACAGCCTGAAGCCGGAATTCCGGGCGACGCTGGACAAGGTGGCCGAGAGCCTCAAGCAGTATCCCGACAGCCTGATCGACGTTTACGGCCACACCGATTCAACTGGCTCGGACGCCTACAACCAGACCCTTTCGGAGAACCGCGCGCGGACCGTGGCGAACTACCTGCAGATGCAGGGCGTGAACGCGGCACGCATCCGCAGCCAGGGCTATGGCGAGACCATGCCGGTGGCCGACAATGCGACCGAGGAAGGCCGCCGCAAGAACCGGCGCGTGGAGATCAAGATCGTGCCGGTGACGCAGGATGACGTGGCCCGGGCGCGGGGGCAGTAGGCGGCAAATCCTCGCCGCCAGCGGGGAGGATTCTAACCCCTCGCCGCGATCTCCTTCGCGCGATCGGCCAGCCGCTCCACCGCAGCATCGTGGATCGCCGGCGCGGTAACGAGGACGCCGAAGGCGCGGGGGTCGCGCTTGTTGTAGTTGAGCGGGCCGCCGAAGGCATCGGTCGCGGCGGCACCGGCCTCGCGGGCGATCAGGGCGGCGGCGCCGATGTCCCATTCCCAGCCCCAGCGCAGGGTGGCGACGAGATCGGCCTCGTCGGCCGCCACCATGGCGATCCTCAGCGCAATGGAATTGGGCTTGTCGACCAGCACCAGGTCAGCATCTTCCTTGCTCACGCCATCGGCGGGAACCCGGGCGCCGGGGAGCTGGCGGCGGGTGGAGGCGGCGAGGGGACGGCCGTTGCGCCAGGCGCCCTTGCCGGCCTCGCCATGCCAGAACTCGCCGCGTGCCGGAGCGCACAGCAGGCCGAGCAGCGGGCGGCCGTTGAAGATCAGCGCAACCGAGACGCACCAGCCTTCGCGGCCGCGGATATAGTCGCGGGTGCCGTCGATCGGATCGACCAGCCAGATGAGCCCGCCCTCCAGCCGCTCGGGCGCGTCGGTGGTTTCTTCCGACAGCCAGCCCGCCGCCGGCAGCAGCTGCGTCAATTCGCGGCGCAGGTAGCGATCGACCAGCAGATCGGCCTCGCAGACCGGGTTGTTGGGGCTCTTTTCCCACACCTGGGGCGAGTGACCATTGCCCGGCCAGGTCGCCAGGGCGATCCGGCCGGCTTCGCGGACAATGATTTCGAGGCGCTGGCGATCTATCACGCGTTATCCGTTATTATTGATATTGCTTCTCAGTAATAGCGGCGTAAGCGCGCGCCTGTTCATACGGGCCTTTTCAAGCCCCGTTTCATCGCCTATGCGGCCAAGCAAACAGCGATTCAACCGAGCGATTAAACCCATTCTCCCCCGAGGAAAACCGCCCCGGGGTTCATAGCAGCGGAAAGAACCCACGCGATGAACATCCACGAATACCAGGCCAAGGAACTGCTCGCGAAATTCGGTGTCGGCATCCCGGCCGGCATTCCGGCGCTGACCGTGGAAGAGGCCGTGGCCGCCGCCAGGCAGCTGCCTGGGCCGCTCTACGTGGTCAAGGCGCAGATCCACGCCGGCGGGCGCGGCAAGGGCAAGTTCAAGGAACTGCCGGCCGATGCCAAGGGCGGCGTGCGCCTCGCCAAGTCGATCGAGGAAGTCGAGGCTTTCGCCAAGGAGATGCTCGGCAATACCCTCGTCACCATCCAGACGGGTGATGCCGGCAAGCAGGTCAACCGCCTCTACGTGACCGACGGCGTCGACATCGCCAAGGAATATTACCTCTCGATGGTGGTCGATCGCGCCACCGGCCGCGTCGCCATGATCGTCTCGACCGAGGGCGGCATGGACATCGAGGAAGTGGCCCACTCCACCCCGGAAAAGATCACGACCATCGTGATCGATCCGGCCGAGGGCTTCCAGCCGCACCACGGCCGCGCCGTGGGCTTCGGCCTCAAGCTGAAGGGCGAGCTCAACAAGCAGGCCCAGGTCATCTCGAAGCAGCTGTATGAAGCCTTCATGGCGCTCGACTGCGCGATGCTGGAGATCAACCCGCTGGTCGAGACCAAGGATGGCAACCTCCTGGTGCTCGACACCAAGATGAGCTTCGATTCGAACGCGCTCTATCGCCACCCCGACGTGATGGCCCTGCGCGACGAGACCGAGGAAGACCCGGCGGAAATCGAAGCCTCCAAGTACGACCTCGCCTACATCAAGCTCGATGGCGACATCGGCTGCATGGTCAACGGCGCCGGCCTCGCCATGGCGACCATGGACATCATCAAATTGAACGGCATGTTCCCGGCCAACTTCCTGGACGTGGGCGGCGGCGCCACCACGGAAAAGGTGACCGCGGCGTTCAAGATCATCCTCTCCGACCCGGCGGTAAAGGGCATCCTCGTCAACATCTTCGGCGGGATCATGAAGTGCGACGTGATCGCCGAGGGCATCATCGCCGCGGCCAAGGAAGTGAATCTCTCGGTTCCGCTGGTGGTCCGCCTCGAGGGCACCAATGTCGAACTCGGCAAGGAGCTGATGGCCAAGTCGGGCCTGCCGATCGTTTCGGCCGACAACCTCGGCGATGCCGCGGCAAAGATCGTGGCCGAGGTCAAGAAGGCGGCCTGATCCGCCCGCTTGCGCTGCATTCAAGGGAGGTCCCGGCCAGCGCCGGGGCCTCCTTTTGCATCCATGGCGCAGTTGCTGCACATATCCGATGCTGCAGATGCGAACAGGGTCATGCACCTTGGGGGGCTTGACGTTGGACGCGAGGGGCGCAATGGGCGGCGGGCCATATTAATCGATCGGCTAAAAGCGATTCCGTGCCTAGGCGGAATTGCCGGGTGGAGAGCCCCCGGTCACGTATAAGAGGGCAGTCCACGATGAAGATCCTCGTCCCCGTCAAGCGGGTGATCGACTACAACGTGAAGCCGCGCGTCAAGGCGGACGGCACGGGCGTCGATCTGGCCAACGTCAAGATGAGCATGAACCCGTTCGACGAAATTGCCGTCGAAGAGGGCATCCGCCTGAAGGAAAAGGGCGTGGCGACCGAGCTCGTTGCCGTTTCCGTCGGGCCGGCCAAGGCCCAGGAGACCCTGCGCACCGCCCTGGCCATGGGCGCCGACCGCGCGATCCTCGTCCAGGTGGACGACGGCGTCGAGGTCGAGCCGCTGGCCGTCGCCAAGATCCTCAAGGCGATCGTCGACGAGGAGCAGCCGGGGCTGGTCATCGCCGGCAAGCAGGCGATCGACGACGATTCGAACCAGGTCGGCCAGATGCTCGCCGCGCTCACCGGCCGCCCCCAGGGCACTTTCGCCAGCAAGGTCGAAGTGTCGGGTGACAGCGTCGCCGTGACCCGCGAGGTCGACGGCGGTCTCGAGACGGTCAGCCTCAAGCTGCCCGCCATCGTCACCACCGACCTGCGTCTCAACGAGCCGCGCTATGCTTCGCTGCCGAACATCATGAAGGCCAAGTCCAAGCCGCTGGCGACCAAGTCGCCCGCTGACTATGGCGTGGACGTTGCCCCGCGGCTCAAGACCCTCAAGGTCGCCGAACCGCCCGTGCGCCAGGCCGGCATCAAGGTTGCCGATGTCGACGCGCTGGTTGCCAAGCTCAAGGAACTGGGAGTCGCCTAATGGCCAACGTTCTCGTCTGGGTCGAACACGACAACGCTTCCGTCAAGGATGCGACCCTCGCCGCCGTGACTGCCGCCGGCAAGCTTGGTGAAGTCACCGCCCTCGTCGCCGGTTCGGCTTGCGACGGCGCCGCTGCCGGCGCCGCGCAGATCGCCGGCGTCGCCAAGGTGCTCAAGGCCGACGATGCGGCCTATGCCAACGCGCTCGCCGAAAACGTCGCGCCGCTGATCGCCGGGCTGATGGCTGGGTTTGACGCCTTCGTCGCCCCCGCCACCTCCAACGGCAAGAACATCGCGCCGCGCGTGGCCGCGCTGCTCGACGTGGCGCAGATTTCCGACATCCTCTCGGTCGAGGGGCCCAAGACCTTCACCCGCCCGATCTATGCCGGCAATGCCATCGCCACGGTCGAATCGAGCGATGCCAAGCTGGTGATCACCGTGCGCGGCACGGCTTTCGCCAAGGCGGACGCCACCGGCGGTTCGGCCGCGGTCGAAGCCGCCAGCGGCGGCGGTGACGCCGGCCTGTCGAGCTTCGTTGGTGCGGAAATCGCCAAGAGCGAACGTCCGGAGCTGACCAGCGCCAAGATCATCGTATCTGGCGGCCGCGCCCTCAAGGACGCGGCGACCTTCCAGCAGGTCATCTTCCCGCTGGCCGACAAGCTCGGCGCGGGCGTTGGCGCGAGCCGCGCGGCGGTCGACGCGGGCTATGTCCCGAACGACTACCAGGTCGGCCAGACCGGCAAGATCGTTGCCCCGGAAGTCTATGTCGCGGTCGGCATCTCCGGCGCGATCCAGCACCTTGCCGGCATGAAGGATTCGAAGACCATCATCGCCATCAACAAGGACGAGGACGCCCCGATCTTCCAGGTGGCCGACATCGGCCTGGTCGGCGACCTGTTCAACGTGGTGCCGGAGCTGGTCGGCAAGCTCTGAGGCTTTGCCGCAGTACGAACCTCGAAAGGCCCCGCTTGCGCGGGGCCTTTTTCGTTACAGCCACACCTCAACCGCATGAATCCCCAGCCCGAACAGACCGCCGACCAGCGTGCCGTTGATGCGGATGAACTGGAGGTCGCGGCCGACGGCGCCTTCGAGGCGGTTGGTGACCGTGGTGGCGTCCCAGCGCTTGACCGTTTCGGAGACTAGCCGGACGATCTGGCTGCCGTAGCGGGTGGCCAGGCCGACGGCGGTGCGGCGGGCGAGGCGGTTGAGCTGGTCCTGCAGGGCGGGATCGCCCTGGAGGGTCTGGCCGAGTTCGGCGAGGCTTTCGCGCAGGGACACGCCCAGCCCGCCCTGGGGATCACGCAGCCGCGCGACGAGGGCAATGCGCAGGCGCTCCCAGACGGCCTGCCACCACTGCGCCAGGGCCGGATTGCCCAGCAGTTCGCGCTTGATGCGCTGGACCCTGGCGTGCATCCGCGGATCATGGGACAGGCCCCAGGCCAGCTGGGCCAGCCCTTCCTCGATCTTCGCGCGCAGCGGATGGGCCGGATCGACGATCACTTCGGCCAGCAGCTTGTAGAGCCCGTCGATCACCGAATTGGCCAGCTTCTCATCGAGGCCGGTCCAGCGCAGGATGGCATTGGCGCGGCGGTGGATGAGTTCGCGGACGAGGTCCTCGTTCGCCTCGAGCGTGAAGCCGGCCCAGCGCACCATGCTTTCGATCACTGCCATGTGGCGCTTGTCGGCAATGGCGGCGGCCAGGGCGCTGCCGAGCAGCGGGGCGACATCAAGCTTGTCGAGCTGGCGGACGAGGCCGCCACGGACCTGATTGCCGAGCCGATCGGGATCGAGCGATTCCAGCACCTGGGCAAAGAGTTCCCCTGCCCCGGCGCGCAGCCGCTCGCCTTCGCCGGCGTGGGGATCGGCCAGCCAGGCGCCGGCAGCGGCGGCAAGGTTCATCCCCGCCATGCGGCGGGCGACGACCTCGGGCGTAAGGAAATTGTCCTGCAGGAACACCGCCATCGTGTCGGCGATGCGGTCCTTGTTTTCCGGGATGATCGCGGTGTGCGGGATCGGCAGGCCCAGCGGGCGGCGGAACAGGGCGGTGACGGCGAACCAGTCTGCCAGCCCGCCGACCATGGCGGCTTCGGCAAAGGCGAGCACCCACGGCCAGAGCGGATGACTGGTGCGCAGCGCATGGGCCATGACGAACAGCACGGCCATGCCGGCGAGCAGGCCGGTGGCGGTGCGCCGCATGCGCCGGGCGCGATCGGGTTGGGCGGGAGGGCGCGGCGGAGATCTCACTCCGCCGGGTACGCCCCGGGTTCGGGCAGGTTCCGCCCATGGTGCGGTTCGTAGGTCAGGAACCGCCGTCGGAGGGCCGGGCCGAGCCGCTTTTCGAGACCATCGGCCAGGCTGAAGGCCGCCGGGACGATCAGCAGGGTGAGCATTGTGGACATCACCAGGCCGCCAATCACCACGATCCCCATCGGCGCGCGCCAGGCGGCATCGCCCGACAGCGAGACCGCGGTCGGGATCATGCCCGCGGTCATCGCCACGGTGGTCATCACGATCGGCACGGCCCGCTTGTGGCCAGCCTCGACGATGGCATCGAACTTCTTGCGGCCCTGGGCCATCTCCTCGATCGCGAAGTCGATCAGCAGGATCGAGTTCTTGGCCACGATCCCGAACAACATGAGTATGCCGATCAGCACCGGCATCGACACCGGCTTGCCGAGGAAGCCGAGGGCAAGCAGCCCGCCGAGCGGCGCGAGGAACAGCGAGCCCATGTTGACCAGCGGCGACACGATGCGGTGATAGAGCAGGACCAGCACCGAGAAGACCAGCACCACCCCTGCCAGTACGGCCGCGCCGACATTGCGGATCATTTCCTGCTGCCACAGGTCGACCCCGTAGGCTGTATTGGAGACGCCCTGAGGCAGGTTCTTCATGACGGGCAGGGCGTTGATGGCATCCATCGCCTGGCTCTTGACGACGCCGGGAGCGAGGTCGGCCCCGATGAACACGCGCCGCTGCTGGTTGTAGCGCTGGATGCTGGTGGGCCCGGAGCCGAAGCTGATCTCGGCCACCCGGCTGAGGGGGACAGTGCCGCCACTGGCGGTGGGAACGGGCAGGTTGGTGATGTTGGAAAGCTCGCGCCGCGCGCCTTCCGGCATGCGCACGCGGATCGGCACCTGCCGGTCGGCCAGCGAGAACTTGGCCGCGTTCTGGTCAATCTCGCCCATGGTGGCGATGCGGATCGCCTGGCTCAGCGCCTGTGTGCTTACCCCCAGGCTGGCGGCCAGATCGAGCCGCGGCTTGACCTGTATTTCAGGACGCCTGAGGTCGGCACTGATGCGCGGCGCCACCACCAGCGGAAGACCCTTCATCTCCTCGACGAGCTTGGCCGCCGTGTTTTCGAGCAGAACCGAATCGGATCCGGCCAGCATGATCGAGATCGGCCGGCCGCTGCCGCCGGCGCCGGAACCCGACATATCCTGGAACGAGACCTGCGCGTCGGGGATCGCCTGGAGCACCGGCGTCAGTTCACGCGTGAATTCCATCGAGGTCATCGCCCGGTGCTTCTTCAGGGTGATGAAGATGCGGGCGTTGCCCTCCTGGATCCGCTCCTGGACCATCGCAGTTTCGGGGCGCGCCTCCATTATCCGGGTGACCTGGGCAGCGACAGCCTCGGTCTGGGCGAGGGTGGTGCCCGGAACCATCTCCACCCGGACCTGGACGTAGTCGTTATTCGCGTCCGGGAAGAACTGCATCGGCATGACCCGGAACATCAGGACTGTGAGGCAGAACGCGGCCGCCGAGATGCCGATCATCCACACCCGGTGGTCGCGCAGCCGCGCCGCCAGCCGGTCACCCCAGCCGAGCCGGCCGGATGCATCGCGCCGCGCGGCACGCAAGGCCTGGGCCTTGCCGGTATCGAGCGACCAGTGCAGCACGGCAAGATAACGATCCATCCAGCGCCCGCCGGCATGTTCCTCGGCGCCATGGGCCTTGAGGAAATAGGCCGCGACCATCGGCGTGATCATGCGCGCGACGGCCAGGCTCATCAGCACCGAGGCAACCACGGTGAGCCCGAAATTCTTGAAGAACTGGCCGGAGACGCCGGGCATGAGGCCGACCGGCAGGAACACGGCGACGATCGAGAAGGTCGTGGCGACGACGGCGAGGCCGATCTCGTCAGCCGCGTCGATCGAGGCCTGGTAGGCCGTTTTACCCATGCGCATGTGGCGCACGATATTCTCGATCTCGACGATGGCATCGTCGACCAGCACGCCGGCGACGAGGCCGAGTGCGAGCAGCGACATCTGGTTGAGGGTGAAGCCGAGCAGGTCCATGAACCAGAAGGTCGGGATGGCGGAGAGCGGAATCGCGATGGCCGAGATGACCGTCGCCCGCCAATCGCGCAGGAAGAAGAACACCACGACGACCGCGAGGATCGCGCCCTCGACCATGGCCGACATCGAGCTTTCGTACTGCTTCTTGGTATAGTTGGTGGTGGTGAACAGCGGGGTGAAGCGCACGCCCGGATTGCCCTTCGCAATCTCGGCGAGGGCCTTGGTGGTCTCGTCGTAGACGGTAACGTCGGAGGCGCCGCGGGCGCGGCTGATGCCGAAGGTGACGACCGGCTTGCCATCGACCTTACCGATGGAGGTCACCTCGCCATAGGAGTCGCGCACCGTGGCGATGTCGGCCAGCTTGATCGTGCGGCCGATGCCGAGCGGCACCAAGGTCTGCGACAGGGCATAGGCATCGGCGGCATTGCCGAGGACACGAACCGACTGGCGCGAGCCGGCGATCTCCGCCCGGCCTCCGGCGGCATTGGTGTTGAGCTGGCGCAGGGCCGTGTTGACCTGGGCCGCCGTGACGCCGGCCGCCTGCATGCGCGGGGGATCGAGCGTGACCAGGATCTCGCGGTTGACCCCGCCCCCGCGGGTGACCGTGGCCATGCCCTCGATCGCGAGCAGGCGTTTGGCCACGGTATCATCGACGAACCACGAGAGCTGCTCGATGGACATGTCCTGCGCGGTAACCGCGAAATAGCCGATCGGTTCGGACGAGGTCTGCGCCTTGATGACCGAAGGTTCGAGGATGCCTTCGGGCAAATCGCTGCGGATCTGGTCGACCGCGTTCTTCACCTCGTTGACGGCTTCGTTGATATTCTCGCCCAGCTGGAACTCGATAATCGTCTGGCTCGAGCCCTCGGTCGCGGTCGAACTGATCGAATTGACGCCCGCGATCGAGCGGATGGCGGATTCCACCCGCTGGGTGATCTGGGTCTCGATCTCGCTCGGCGCGGCCCCTGGCTGGGTGACCGTGACGATGACCACGGGGAATTCGATGTCGGGCTGCTGCTGCACTTCCATGTGCAGGAAGCTGACGATCCCCGCCAGGACCAGACCGGCAAACAGGACGATCGGCACCACCGGGTTGCGGATCGACCAGGCGGAGATGTTGCGGAAGTTCACGAAGACGGGCTCAGCGCGCCGCGGCGGCGGAAGCGGAAACGACCTTGGGATTCACCGTCTCGCCCGGCTGGAGGAAGCCGCCGGCGCGCAGCACTACGCGTTCCGCCCCGGTGAGCCCTTCGATCACGGCGATGCCGGCATCGGAGACAGTGCCGGTGCGCACGGGGCGCCGTTCCACCTTGTTGCCGGCGCCAACGATGTAGACGAAGCTGCCCTTGTCATCCGAGAGGATCGCCGATTCCGGGAGCAGAGGCGCGACCACGCTGCCGGCGCGGATCACCACGCTGGCAAACCCGCCCGGCCGCAGTTCGGGCGCATAGGCGAGGGCGATGCGGGCGGTACCCTGGCGGGTCTGCGGATCGATCACCGGGGAAATCTGCCAGACCTGGCCGGCGAAAGAGCGCGGCGAACCGACCGGGGTCACTTCGGCCGAGACGCCGGTGGCGATGGCGGCGAGATCGGTTTCCGAAAGACGGGCCAGCACTTCGAGGTCCCCGCCGCGGGCGATGCGGAAGAGCGTGCCGCTCGCGGCGCCGACGACCTGGCCCTTCTCGACCTTGCGTTCGAGCACCAGACCGTCAGACGGGGCGGTGATGGTCAGCCGCGCGGACTGGGCCTGGAGCTGGCCAAGGCTGGCCCGGGCGACGCCGACCCGGGCCACGGCGGCATCGCGGGTGGCGGTGAGCCGATCGATGTCGGCGCGGGAGATGAAGCCGCGATCGACCAGCTTGAGGCCGCGATCGAGATTGGCCTGAGCCAGGCGGGCATCGGCATCGGCGACGCGAATCTGGGCGGCCTGGCTGGCCTGGGCCTGGGCCTGGACCGAACGGTCAATCACGGCGAGGACCTGGCCCTTGCGGACCCACTGGCCGGCTTCCGCGCGGACTTCGACTACCTGCCCGCCTTCGCCGACCGAGCCCACCGGCTCATCATAGCGGGCAGCGATGGTGCCGGTGGCGTTGATTGCGCCGACCACGGTGGCGCGGCCGGGGGCTACGACGCTGACAGTGGCGGCCTGGCTGGCGCTATCGGCCGCGGCCGGGCGATCGCCCCGGTGAATGAGGAACCAGATGGCAACCAGCATCGCGGCGGCACCGGCGATGACCAGCCAGGTCCGGCGGCTGGCGACGGGGCCTTGGGCGAGTTCGGGCGCCATTTCGCCTTCCTCGCTTGCGATCCTGGCTTCGAAATTCATTGGAGAAGGCCGCCTTATCCGCGCGGAAGCGCACGGGAAATCGTATTTAAGGTCAGGATCGCCGCGGACAAGCCGGGGCCAACCTTGGGTCAGGACCCTAACGACAGCGGCATAAAGACGCAAACGCCCGGGCGCAATCGATGCAGCCCGGGCGAGACAATTTGTTACTCCCGGGCCTGGCCCGAGAGCGCGATCAATACTTGAGCTGGCGCTCGTAGAGATCGCGGTAATGCTGGATGCGGGTGACGCGCAGGCCCTGCATGCCCGAGCGATCGACCGCGCGTTGCCACGAGGCAAATTCCTCGAGCGTGAGGTTATAGCGCTCGCAGGCTTCCTCGATGGTCAACAGCCCGCCGTTGACGGCGGCGACCACTTCGGCCTTGCGCCGCACGACCCAGCGGGTGGTGCTCGGCGGGGGCAGGGAATCAATCGTCAACGGCTCGCCTAGCGGACCGATCACCATTGCGGGGCGGATGTTCTGGTTCTCAATCATTGGTATCCTCGGTCGCCTCGCGTGGGACTGTTGGCGACAGCAGCGCGATCATGCCCGCCCCTGATTTGCCATTGCCCGAACAAAGACGGTTAACGGCTTCGACGTTCCCGCGTGCCGACGCCAGCACGGCTTCGCCCGCCGCCATGAACCCACCCGCCGGGACGGGCTGCTCCTGCGACGAATCGATGGTCCGCCGCAGCGCATGGATGGCCGCGAAGCGGGCCTTGAGGCTCATCCAGTCGAGCGACCAGAGAGGCCCGTCGGGCGCCAGGCCACCGGGCAGAGGCTGCCCGCGCAAGTCCCACGGCACCGCGAAACCGCCGGTTTGCGCCGGCGAGCCCGGGCCCTGCGCCCCATCGTGGAAGTCGAATCCCATCTGCATGGCGACGGTCTTACGCCCGGGTTGGTCAAGGGACGGTAAACGCGGGTTTTACCGCTCGGAGAGATTGGTTAACGTATTGCAGGGGCACCGATTTTGGCTATTCAGCCGACCGCGTGTATGGGGCGGCTCATGGAAGCGCCGGAAATCAGTCTTAATGAGGTGGACCTGGCAAGCCTGTTCCAGCTGTCGCCGGGACCGGACGGTACGCTGGCCGGGCGGCGGATCGTGGTGGCGATGTCGGGCGGGGTCGACAGCTCGGTGGTGGCGGCCCTCGCCGCCCGCAGCGGCGCCGAGACGATCGGCATCACGCTCCAGCTCTATGACTATGGGGCAGCCACCGGGCGCAAGGGCGCCTGCTGCGCGGGCGACGACATCCGCGACGCGAGGGCCGTGGCCGACCGCCTCGGGATTGCCCATTATGTATTCGACCATGAGAGCAGTTTCCGCGAGGAGGTGGTCGAGCGGTTCGCCGACGATTACCTCGCCGGGCGCACGCCGATCCCCTGCATCCGCTGCAACATGGGGCCCAAGTTCACCGACCTCCTGCAGATGGCCCGCGAGCTGGGCGCCGATTGCCTGGCGACCGGTCACTATGTGAAGCGCGTGGCGGGGAGTCTGGCACGTTTGGGCGCCGGGCCGGAACTGCACCGTGCCGCCGATCCGGCGCGCGACCAATCCTATTTCCTCTACGCCACCACCGAAGCACAGCTCGACTTCCTGCGCTTTCCGCTGGGCAGCCTGCCCAAGAGCGCGGTGCGTGAGCTCGCCGCGGAAGCGGGCCTCGGGGTCGCGGCCAAGCCCGACAGCCAGGACATCTGCTTCGTGCCCGACGGCGATTATGCCAAGGTGGTCAAGGCGGTGCGGCCCGAGGGCGTGGCCGGGGGCGACATCGTCCATGCCGAGTCGGGCGCCGTCCTTGGCCAGCATGCCGGGGTGATCCACTATACCGTGGGCCAGCGGCGCGGGCTGGAGATCGGCGGCCAGCCCGAGCCGCTCTACGTGACCGGGATTGATGCCGCCGCGCGGCGGGTGATCGTGGGGCCGCGGCGCCTGCTGGCGGTGAGCGCCGCGACTCTCACCGACACGAACCGGATCGGGCCCCTGCCAGATGGGCCGTTGACCGCCAAGGTGCGCTCACTGGCCAGGCCGGTGCCGGTGACGCTCGACGGACCATTGGGTGAAGGGGCGACGACGCGCATCCGCTTCGCCGCGCCGGAATTTGGCGTGGCTCCGGGGCAGGCGGCGGTGATCTATGCCGGGGAGCGGGTGATTGGCGGCGGGTGGATCGAGGGGACCGAGGCCGCCTGAGCTAGTCGCGCGGCCATGGCTGCAGCTGGCAGCCCGCGCCTTCCGTGAAGGTGGCGGTCTGCGGGAAGGCCAGGGCGAAGCGGGCAGTGACGCTGCGCGCCGTCTCGTCTTCGCTCAGGGTGACGAGGCCCATGCCGCCTTCGAAATCCTTGCGGCATTGGCCGAGCGGGCGGCCTTCGACAAAGCGGCACGAGCAGCCGATCCGCGCCCCATAGGCGCTGCCGGTGCGGGCCAGGGCGGCGAGTGTCGGGCCATAGAGCAGCACCGCCGCCGCGAGGGCGATCACCACCACCCAGAGCAAGCGGCGAAAGAGCGGCCGGCGCGGCAGGGCCCGGGAGTGGGCGGTGGACGAAGCGGGTCGGGAGGTTGCCATTGCGCGCGGTTCTTCGCATGACCGCCCCGCCCATGTCGACACGCTCCCGCACGTTCATCCGCAACCTCGCGCTGGCCAGCCTGGCGCTGGTGGCAGGCTGCGGCCGGCAGGCGGCGACGCAGGCGCCTCTCGATCCGGCGGCGCTCGCTGTCGTCAAGCCGGCGGCCGGGGTGCCGCGCGAGAAGCTGGCCCGGGCCATCGATGGGCTGTTTGCCGATCCTGCCGCCGGGGAGACCCGCGCGCTGCTGGTGCTGGTGGACGGGAAGCTGGTGGCCGAACGCTATGGCCCCGGGTTCGATGCGGGCACCCGCCAGCTCGGCTGGTCGCTGAGCAAGACGCTGACCGGGCTGATGATCGGCCTGCTCGTGTCCGATGGCCGGCTGCGGCTGGACGAGAGCGTGCCGGTGCCAGCCTGGCAGCGCAGCGGCGATCCACGCGGGGAGATCACGCTACGCCAGCTGCTGCAGATGCGCTCGGGCCTGCGCCATGTCGAGGAGGCCTCGCCCGTCTACACTTCGGACACGGCCCGGCTGCTGCTCGGCGACGGGCACGACGATACCGCCGCCTATGCCGAGGCCCAGCCGCTGGCCGCCGAGCCGGGGCGCAAGTTCGTCTATTCCAGCGCGACCGGAGCGATCCTTTCGGACCTGGCCGCGCGGGTACTGGCCGACGGCGCCGATCCGGCGTTGCGGCGCCAGGTCGTGGGCGAATACCTGAGCACGCGGCTGCTGGTGCCGCTCGGCATGGCTTCGGCCGTGGCGGAGTACGACCGGGCCGGCACGCTGATGGGCGGCGGGATGATCCATGCGACCGCACGGGACTGGAGCAAGCTGGGCGAGTTCCTGCGCAACGGGGGCGCGGTGCACGGCGCGCAGATCCTGCCGCGGAGCTGGGTGGAGTTCATGACCCAGCCGAGCCCGGCCGAGCCGGGCTATGGCGCGCAGCTATGGCTAAACCGCGACCGGGCGGACGGTGCGGACCGGTTGCTGCCCGGCAAGCTGCCGGCGGGGATCTTTGCCGCCGTGGGCCATCTCGGACAGTACGTGATCGTCTCGCCCGCCCAGAAAGTGACGCTGGTGCGGCTGGGCCACAGCGACAATGCCGAACGCCAGGCCGTTCGCGAGCGGCTGGCCGAAATCCTGCGAGTGCTGCCGAAGGGCTGATCAGGCCTTGATCTGCGCGGCGGTGAGATCCGGCCGCCCGGCCAACCCCGCATCGACGTGGCCTTCCGGATCGGGGTGAATCAGGATCTCGACGCCGGGGAACTCGCCCTGGATCTTCGCCTCGATCGCATCCATCACGTCATGGGCTGCCGCGATGGTCATGTTGCGATCGACCCAGACATGGAACTGGACGAAATCGCGGTTGCCCGAGGTGCGGGTGCGCAGATCGTGCACCCCGCGCAGCTCGGGATGACGAGCAATGACTTCAAGGAAGCGCTTCTTTTTCTCCTGCGGCCATTCACGGTCCATCAGCTGCTCGATCGCCGCGGTGGATGCGCCCCAGGCACCCCAGCCGAGCCAGGCCGCGATGACGAGGCCGAACAGGGGATCGGCTCCGGCGATGCCGAAATACTGGTCCAGCGCGAGGGCGGCGATCACCGCGAGGTTGAGCAGCAGGTCGGACTGGTAGTGAACATGATCCGTCGAGATCGCGAGGCTGTTGGTCTTGCGGATCACGTGGCGCTGCCAGGCGAGCAATCCCAGCGTGGCGGCCATCGCGACCGCGGAAACGACAATGCCCTCGCCCGCCGCTGCCGTCCGCCCGCCGGCAAAGAACTGTTCGACCGCGCGGAAGGCCAGGCCGAGCGCCGAGATAGAGATCAGCACGACCTGGAACATGGCGGCCAGCGCCTCGGCCTTGCCGTGGCCGAAGCGGTGGTGAAGATCGTCGGGCTGGGCGGCGACCCAGACCCCGGCGAGGGTGGCGAGGCTGGCGACGAGATCGAGCGCCGTATCGGCGAGGCTGCCGAGCATGGCGGTTGACCCGGTCTGCCAGGCCGCGAAGGCCTTCATCCCGAGCAGAAGCGTGGCCACGCCGATCGAGGCGAGCGCGGCGCTGCGGTTGAGGCCGGCGGTTTGCGGGTCCGTCATCGCGCGCCTTTCAGGGATAGAGGAGCGTGCTGGCCCAGCCGCCCGGCGCGGCGGCATCCCGGACGAAGCGGCGGCGATCGTGGAGGCGATGCTCGCGGTCCTGCCAGAATTCGAGGGCGACCGGCCTGAGGCGGAACCCGAACCAGTGGGGTGGACGCTCGACCGGGCCGTCGCCGAAACGGGCCGCGACCTCGTCGTAACGGGCAAGGAAGGTGGCGCGGGAATCGAGCGGGGCCGACTGGTCGGAGGCGACGGCGCCGAGCTGGCTGTCGCGCGAGCGGCTGGCGAAATAGGCATCGGCCTCGGCGTCGCTGACCCGTTCGACCGGGCCCTCGATGCGGATCTGCCGGCGCAGGCTCTTCCAGTGGAACAGCAGGGCGGCGTGCGGATTGGCGACCAGTTCGCCGCCCTTGCGGCTGTGCGAATTGGTGTAGAAAACGAAGCCCTCCGGGCCATGTCCCTTGAGGAGGACCATGCGAACCGAGGGAATGCCATCCGGCGTGGCCGTGGCCAGGGCCATGGCGTTCGAATCGTTGGGCTCGGTGGTCCGCGCCTCGGCATACCATGCATCGAACAGGGCGAAGGGATCGCCGGCGGGGAGGGAAGTGGTCGCCTGTTCAGAGTTCACCGCGGATTCCTGACGAAGTTGACGAAGTTGACACTGTTCTTGGGGCGGGAAAAATCCCGTGCCCTTCAGGCGGCGGCCTCGCCCCTCCCATAGCCCCGCCGAGGCGCGTAGGAAAGGGCGCCAAAGGTCGAAGAGGCCCACCTGTCCCTTGTGCTGTGCCATGGGCGCAACTAGCTAGGGGCCATGGCAGATCCATACGCGACCCTGGGGGTGGCTCGCGGCGCGAGCGAAAAGGACATCAAGTCCGCCTATCGCAAGCTCGCCAAGGAGCTTCACCCCGACCGGAACAAGGACAACCCCAACGCCGCCGAGCGCTTCAGCGAGGTGACCGGGGCCTATGACCTCCTGTCCGACAAGGACAAGCGGGCCCGGTTCGACCGGGGCGAGATCGATGCCGACGGCAATCCGACCAGCCCCTTTGGCGGGGGTGGATTCGGTGGGGGCGGCCAGCGCGGCTTCCGCCACGACGGGTTCGAGGGTTTTGGCGGCCAGCAGGAAGGGGTGGATATCTCCGACCTGTTCGAGGGCCTGTTCGGCGGCCGTGCCGCCGGCGGCGGCGGCGGTGGCCCGTTCGGCGGTGCGGGCGGCGGCGGCTTTGGCGGTATGGGGGGCGGCCGGCGCGCCCCGGCCAAGGGCGCCAACGTGCAGTACCGGCTCAAGGTCTCGCTGACCGACGCGGCCATCCTCGCCGCGCAGCGGATCACCCTGTCCGATGGCAAGACCATCGATCTCAAGCTTCCCGCTGGCGTTGAGGACGGCACGCAGATGCGCCTGTCCGGCAAGGGCGAGCATGGCGCGGGCGGGCGCGGCGATGCGATCGTGGTGATCGAGATTGCCCCGCACCCCTTCTTCAAGCGCGACGGCGACAACCTGCGGCTGGACCTGCCGGTGACGCTGGACGAGGCGCTGGGCGGCGCCAAGGTCAAGGTGCCGACGGCTGAAGGCGCGGTCATGCTCAATGTTGCCGCCGGAAGCAGCAGCGGCAAGACCTTGCGGCTGAAAGAAAAAGGCATGACCCGCAAGGACGGCACGCGCGGCGACCAACTGGTCACCCTGCAGATCGACCTGCCGCCCGCTGACAGCGAAGCCGGGGCGGAACTGGCCAAGCGGCTCGGCGATTGGCACGACACGCGCAATCCCCGCGCGAAATTCGGAGTTTAGCCGCCAGCCATGGAAGAGCGCCCGATCGAAGGGCCGGGCGCTCCCCACCCGGGACCGGCCCTTGCCGCCCCGGACCTTTCGCCCGAAGCCCGGCGCAAGCATGCGCAGCGCTGGGCGCAGGGGCTGGAAGATGTCGTCGAGGGCGAGGTCGAGGCTCACCACCACCTGATCGCGCGCGCCCGGCAGGTGCTGGGGCGCACACTGGCGGGCGTGTGGAACGACGGGTTCATCCATGCCGGGAACCTCGCCTACATGGGGGTGGTGGCGCTGTTTCCCTTCTTCATCACGGCGACGGCGATCTTTTCGGCCATCGGCGAGCGGGGGGAGCGCGAGGCGGCGATCAATGCCGTGCTGCTGGCCGTGCCCCATTCGGTGGCCAAGGCGATCGCCCCGGTTGCCCACGACGTGATCGAGGCGCGCACCGGCAAGCTCCTGTGGATCGGCGGGCTCGTCGGCCTGTGGACCGTGGGCAGTCTGGTCGAGACGATCCGTGACGTGCTGCGCCGGGCCTATGGGACCAAGGCGACCCACGCCTTCTGGCGCTATCGCCTGAGTTCGACCGCGATCATCTTTGCCGCCGTGGTCCTGCTGATGATGTCGCTGCTGGTGCAGGTGGCGATCGGCGCGGTGGAGCAGGCGATCCATGCCTGGGTGCCGGAGCTCGACCCGGCCTTCGGCGAGCTGGCGATGACCCGGCTGATCCCGGCCCTGGTCCTGTTCGGCTCGCTCTACCTGCTGTTCTATTCGCTGACGCCGGGCCGTTATCGCGGGAATGGCTATCCTAAATGGCCCGGTGCCCTGTTCGTCACGGCGTGGTGGGTGCTGGTGACCATGGCCCTGCCGTGGGTGCTGCGCCGCCTGTTCAACTACGATCTGACCTATGGCAGCCTTGCCGGGATCATGATCACGCTTTTCTTTTTCTGGCTTGTCGGACTAGGGATGGTATTCGGCGCTGAGCTCAACGCGGCGCTGGCCGAGACACCGGAGGAACGCGACATGGTCGGCCAGGCGGACAATCGCCAGCGGGATGGACGCAACCGGGATGGGCGAATGAGGAACGGCGGAGACTGAAATGACGGGATTGATGGCGGGCAAGCGGGGGCTCATCATGGGCCTTGCCAACGACAAGTCGCTTGCCTGGGGGATCGCCCAGAAGCTGCGCGAACAGGGGGCGGAACTCGCCTTTTCCTACCAGGGCGAGGCCCTGGAAAAGCGCGTGCGGCCGCTGGCGGACAGCCTCGGCAGCGATTTCCTGATCGACTGCGACGTTTCCGACATGGCCGCGCTGGACACGGCGTTCGAGACTCTCGCGGCGCGCTGGCCGACGATCGACTTCGTGGTCCACGCCATCGGCTATTCCGACAAGACCCAGCTGCGCGGGCACTTCTACGACACCACGCTCGACAACTTCCTGATGACCATGAACATCTCGGCCTATTCGCTGGTCGCGGTGACGAAGCGGGCCATGGCGATGATGCCGGAAGGCGGCTCGATCGTGACGCTGACCTATTACGGCGCGGAAAAGGTCGTGCCCCACTACAACGTGATGGGCGTGGCCAAGGCGGCGCTGGAGGCAAGCGTGCGCTATCTCGCCAATGATTGCGGGCCGCAGGGCGTGCGGGTGAATGCCATCTCGGCTGGGCCGATCAAGACCCTCGCGGCGAGCGGGATCGGCGATTTCCGTTACATCATGAAGTGGAATGAGCTGAACAGCCCGCTGCGGCGGAACACCACGATCGACGACGTGGGCGGGGCCGGACTCTACCTGCTTTCCGACCTCGCCAGCGGCGTGACCGGCGAGGTGCACCATGTCGATTCGGGCTATCACACCGTGGGCATGAAGCAGGAAGACGCGCCGGATATCGCGCTGGGGTGATTGTTAGCCGCTGCGCGGCTTGGCTCGCGCAGCAATCCCAGCAAGGAACAGGGAGAGCGGCTGCGCCGCATGGCGCTGCTCTTCTGCGTCTCCCGTTGCTCTGCGGCCTCTGCGTGAAACCTGCTTACCCCACGGCCTCGAGCTTCGGCGCGGATTTCGCGCGTGCTCGCGGCTGGTCGGGCCAGATGCCGCGGGTGTCGTAGACGATCTTGTTCGCGCGTTCCGACAGCGGGATCGACTTGAACAGGTCGTGATCGACGAGAACGATGAGGATATCGCAAGCTTCCAGCGCGGTATCGATGTCGACGAGTTCCACCGGCGTATCGCGGTACTCGATGGGCAGCTCGGTGATGAAGGGTTCGACCACGCTGATCCGGTCGGCGTACTTGCGCGTCAGGGTACTGGCCACCAGCCGGGCCGGACTTTCGCGGAAATCGTCGATGTTGGCCTTGAAGGCGAGGCCGAGGCAGGCGACGCGGGCTTCCGGGTTGGCGGCGAGCAGGGCGTCGGCGCGTTCGATGACGTGGTGGATCTTGGCATCGTTCACGCCGCGCGCGGTGCGGATCAGCGGGGTCTGCTCCGGGGCGGAGTGGACGATGAACCACGGATCGACCGCGATGCAGTGGCCGCCGACGCCGGGGCCGGGAGAGAGGATGTTGACGCGCGGATGCCGGTTGGCGAGGCGGATCACCTCCCACACGTCGAGGTCCATCTTGTCGGCGATGATCGACAGCTCGTTGGCAAAGGCAATGTTGACGTCGCGGTAGGCGTTCTCGACCAGCTTGGTCATCTCGGCCGAGCGCGCGTCGGTGGTGACGCAGGCACCGCGGACGAAGAGCTTGTAGAAGGCCAGCGCCTTGCGGGCGCAGCGCGGGGTGACGCCGCCGATCGAGCGGTCGTTGTTGGTGAGTTCCTCGAGGATGCGGCCGGGCAGGACGCGCTCGGGGCAATAGGCGAAGGCAACGTCGGGCGTTTCGCCGCTAAGGCCGGGCAGGCGCAAGTCGGGGCGCAGTTCGGCGACGAGATCGCGCAATCGGTCGGTGGTGCCGACGGGCGAGGTCGATTCGAGGATGACCGTATCGCCGGGCTTGAGCACCGTGGCGACGGCGCGGCCGGCTTCGAGGACGAAGGACAGATCGGGGGCGTGGCCATCCTCGAACGGGGTGGGCACGGCGATGACGAAGACGTCCGCCGGCTCGATCCGGGTCGAAGCCCGCAGAAGCCCGCGGGCGACGACACCCTGGACCAGGCCATCGAGATCGACCTCCTCGATATGAATTTCGCCGCGGTTGATCGTCTCCACCACGCGCGGCGACACATCAACGCCATGCACCCGGCATCCGGCGCGGGCGACGATGGCGGCGGTGGGGAGCCCGATGTACCCCAGACCTACGACGCAGACTTCAGGCTTGTCCGATTTCATTACCCAGCAGCTCCACGATCCGGGCGGCGCTGCGGCCATCCCCGAAGGGATTGTGCGCGCGGGCCATTGCCTCATAGGCCGCCTTATCGTCGAGCAGGGTGAAAATTTCGGTAACGATGCGGTCCTCGTCGGTGCCGACGAGGCGCGCGGTGCCCGCAGAGACGCCTTCGGGGCGCTCCGTTGTTTCCCGCATGACGAGGACGGGCTTGCCGAGGGCCGGCGCTTCCTCCTGCACGCCGCCCGAATCGGTGAGCATGATATCGGCGAGCGCGAGCAGGCGGGCGAAGTGCGGGTAGTCGAGCGGTTCGAGCAGGGCGACATTGTCGAGCCCGGCCAGCCGCTCGTTCATCACCGCGCGGACATTGGGGTTGAGGTGGACCGGGAAGACGACCGCGACATCCGGGCGCGCGGCGATGCGGCGGACGGCATTGGCGATGGCGTCCATCCCCTCGCCGAAGTTCTCGCGGCGGTGGGTGGTGACGCCGATGATGCGTTTCCCGGCGATGCGTTCTTCGACCCCGGCGAGGCCACAGGCGAGGGCGGGATTGGCGGCGATGCGCTGCGTGACCCAGTGCAGCGCATCGATCACCGTGTTGCCGGTGACATGGACGCGGGCGGGATCGACATTCTCGCGGTGGAGCGCGGCGGCGGAGACCTCGGTCGGCGCGAAGTGCAGGCTGGCCATGGCGCCGATGATTTTGCGGTTCACTTCCTCGGGCCAGGGATGGTGAATGTTGCCCGAGCGCAGGCCGGCCTCGACGTGATCAACCGGGAGCTTGCGGTAATAGGCGGCGAGGGCCCCGGCCATGGCGGTGGCGGTATCGCCCTGGACCATGACCCGGTCGGGCCGGACCTCGTCCATGACCTTGCCGAGGCTGGTGAGGAGAGCGGCGGTGAGCCCGTCGAGCGTTTGCCCCGGCTGCATCAGGTCAAGATCGTGATCGGGGACGAGGCCCGCGATGGCGAGGACCTGATCGAGCATTTCGCGATGCTGGGCCGAGACGCAGACCACCGGCTCGAATCGGGGATCGGCCTTGAGCGCTGCGACAACCGGGAACAGCTTGATTGCTTCCGGGCGGGTGCCGAAGACGACGAGGATGCGGGTAGGGGCAGCGGTCATGGTGGGCCGCCTAGCATGGGCGGGTTAAGTTTGGCTAAGCGCGGCTGACTCCCTTCCGCTTGCGGGAAGGGAGAAAGGCTACGGCTTCGTGGCCGGAACCGTCGGATCGCCGGCGCCCGGGGCAGGCTTGGCGGCGGCTTCCTCGCGGGCGCGTTCGCGGGCTTCGTAGTCCTTTTCGGCCTGCTCGACCCGGGCCTGGGTGGCCGCGGCACTGGCATCGACCGTGCCGGCGCGGCGGGCGCGTTCCTCGTCGACCATCTTGGCGAAGCCGACGTCGGTCGACTGGCGCTTTTCGGCAAAGGCGCGGTCAATCAGCTTCTGGGTGCAGCCGGTGGACCCGCCGGGGCCGACCGGCGAGCACGACTGGGTGCCGGTGCGGCCGACGGTTTCGTAAGCGAGCACCTTCTCGTTCCAGGCCTCCGAGCGCGTGGTGGGCTGTTCGCGTAGCGGGGCCGGGATGCGGTAGCGTTCCGATTCGGGCTTGCGGGCGCAAACCGTGATCTCGTCGCCCTTGCCAACGGGGCAGGGGTCATTGCCATAGACGATAAGCGCATTGACCCGCTCTCCGCTCGGGTCGGTCAGATCCTGCGCGGCGGCAGGGGTGGTGAAGGCAAGCAGGGCCAGCGGAGCGGCGGCGGCGAGGGCAAGCGGTCGGATCATGAGCGGCTCCGGCATGATGTTTCGGCAACTATAGGGCGACTTGCCCTTGAACGATAGATGAAGCGGCCGAACGGATGCCGCCTTGCGCTGGCGCAAATCGCGCCCGCGCAGCAGCTTAGATCCGCTCGGACAGGCGGATCGCCAGACGGCAGCCGAGGCGGATGGCGCCGGAAAGCAGGGGATAGGCCGGCGCCCGCTCGGCCCCGGCCTCCAGCGCGGCCTGCTTGTGTTCGCGTTCGTGATCGCGAAACTCGGTGATCGTGGCGGCGAGTTCGGGATCGCTGTCACCCAGCTCTTCCAGTTGCTGGGTGTAGTGCCGGTCGATCTCCGTCTCGATCGCCGCGGTACAGGCCATTGCCGCTTCCGGGCCCATCAGCGCGGTGGCGGCGCCGAGGGCATAGCCGGCAACCGACCAGACCGGCGCGAGCGCCGTGGGCCGCACGCCGCGCTGAGCCAGCATGTCATCGAAGCGGCGGCGGTGATCCTCTTCCTGTGCGGCCATGGCGGCGACCTCGCGGGCGTGGGGCGCGCGATCGCCCATGACGGCGAGCTGGCCGGCATAGATGCGGATGGCGCCGAATTCGCCGGCCTGGTCGACCCGGAGGATGCGGCCGATGTTCCTGGCGGTGTGCTTCGACATGGGTCAGGCCTTGCGACTGCGCGAGAGGAGCAGGGCGGCGAGCACGGCGCCGGCCCCTGAGATCAGGAAGTTGTAACCCGCCAAAGAGATCCCGAACAGGGCCCACTGGGCCTGGTCGCAGCGGATCATCGGCGCATTGAGGATGGCATCGAGGGCATTGCCGGAGGACAGGTCGGCGGTGGAAGTGCAGGCGGTGAGGCCCTGCCACCAGTGATACTCGACCCCGGCGTGATAGGCCCCGATCAGCGCGGAGGCGGCAATCGCGATGGTGGCGAGGGCCAAGGGCCAGCGCCGCGCGGGCAGGGCAAAGGCGAGGAGCGCGAAGGGCAGGGCGGCGAAATGGGCATAGCGCTGCCACCAGCACATCTCGCAGGGGTATAGCCCGAAGCCGTATTGCGAGACATAGGCCCCGGCCAGCAGCCCCGCCGGCACCACGAGCGCGACCACGCGGGCCAGACCCAGCGCCGCTTCCCCCTTCGGCAACATGGCTCTCGTCCCCCCTACTTGGCCGCCCTCGCGGCGGGCGCCGGCACGATGGTCCGCCGGATCGTATTGATCGCGTACCACAGCTGGAAATCCTCGATGCCCTTGGCCTTGAGTTCCTCCGGCGTCATCTTGAAGCGCGGATCCTGCTGCTTGTCATCCTCGAGCTTCTTGTCGTCGAGATCGACATCGTTGACGAGATGACCGCGCAGATCGCTCTCGCGATAGGACAGGGCAGCGCGCTTGCGGGCATCGGGGTCGGAAATCTGGGGCACGCGGATATCGGGCTCGATCCCGCCTTCCTGCACCGAGCGGCCCGACGGCGTATAATAGCGCGCGGTGGTCAGCTTGACCGCATGGGTCTTGTCGAGCCGGATCATCGACTGGACCGAACCCTTGCCGAACGAACGCTCGCCCATGATCAGGGCGCGGTGATGGTCCTGCAGGGCCCCGGCGACGATCTCCGAAGCGGAAGCCGAGCCCGAGTTGATCAGGACGACCAGCGGCAGGCCCTTGGCGGCATCGCCCTTGAACACGGTTTCGGCGCGGTAATACTCGTTTTCGCTGGCAACGCGGCCGCGCTGGGAGACGATGTCGCCCGAGGTGAGGAACAGGTCGGACAGGGCGACGGCTTCATCGAGCGCGCCGCCCGGATTCTGGCGCAGGTCGAGCACGACGCCCGCCAGCTTGCCGCCCGACTGCTGCTTGAGCTTGGCCAGCTCACGGTTCACGTAGTTGCCCACATCGGCCGAGAACTCGTTGACCGTGATCACGCCGACATTGTCGGTGAGCTTGGAGGTGACCGGCTCGAGGCTGATCACGCCGCGCGTCACCGTGACGTCAAAGGGTTCGTCGCGGCCGGGGCGGAAGATAGTCAGGCGGATCGAGGTGCCTGCGGGACCGCGCATCTTGGCGACGGCTTCATCGAGATCGAGGCCATAGATCAGCTTGCCGTCAAGGTGGGTGATATAGTCGCCCGCCTTGACTCCGGCCTTGTCCGCAGGACTGCCGCGCATCGGCGAGACAACCTTGACTGCGCCATCATCGCCCACGACCGAGAGGCCGAGGCCCGAATAGTTGCCCTGGATCATCGTATCCAGCCGGGTCAGGGCCGCGCCGTCGAGATAGGACGAATGCGGATCGAGGCTGGTGAGCATGCCCTGGATCGCGCCCTTGATCAGCTTGTCGTCATCCACCGGCTCGACATAATTGGCCTTGATGATCTGATAGACCGTGAACAACCGGCCGAATTCCGGGCTGGCCGCGCCATCGACCGCGGCAAGACCGGCGGTGGTGGCCGGGATCATCGCAACGGCAGTGACCAGCAGCGCGGCGCGGGTAAGGGAACGCAGTTTCATCGGCCGGGGAGCGTCTTTCGGGGAAGGGATTTGGGGCCACCCTATAGGGCCGCGAGGCTGAACGCCAGATGGAGGAACAGTGAGGGGGGCGAATCAGAATTTCCCGAAATCCAGCGGATTGACCGGCTGGCCGTCACGCCGGAGCTCCATGCTGACCACGGGCCGGCCCATGCCGGCGGTGCCGAGCGGGGAGCCGGCCAGGACTTGGTCGCCGACCCGCACGCCGAGCTGCGCGAGGCCGGTGATGAGGCTGGTCCAGCCGCCGCCATGGTCGATGATGGCGATCTGGCCATAGCCGGCATAAGGCCCGGCAAAGACGATGCGGCCCGCGCCGGGGGCCACGGCCTGGGCTCCGCTGCGGGCGCCGATGCCGATCCCGCGCGAGACCGGCGCGCCGGGAAGCTGCGCGCCGAAACCGGCAACGATGCGGCCCTGCACCGGCAGCAGAAAGGCGGGGGCCGGGCGCGCGAGAGCAGCTTCTCCTGCCGGTGCCGGGCCGGGCAGCGCCGCGCTCTCAGCCGGGCGGGCGGGGCGCAGGACCGGGCCGGGAAGGAGCGCCAACTGATCGCGCAATGCACCGGCGCGGCCGAGCGTGCCGGCGAGCGAATCGAGATCGCGGGCCTGTTCGGCAAGAGCCAGGGCGCGCTCGGCCTCGCGGTCGGCGTCGTCTGCCGACTGGCGCGCGGCGAGGCGCTGGCGGGCCTCGAGCGCGGCCAGATCGGCGCGTCGGGTGGCGAGCTCTGCCTGTTCCCGCCGGAGGGCGGCCACGGAAGCTTCGGCCTGGCGCGCGAGGCGGCGGGCGCGGTCAAGCTCGGCCCGCAGGCCGGCGGTGCTCTGGCTGACCTGCGGCACCATCGTGGCGAGAATGGCCCGCAGGTGCATGGCATCGCGCACAGAGCCGGGACGGAACAGGGCGAACAGCAGGGGGCGGCGGGCGAGGCGCTGGAGCGCGGCGGTGAGCCGGACCAGCGGCTGCTGGCGTTCGGCGAGGCGCGCGCGCAAGGCCTCGCGCTGGCGTTCGATCAGGGCGACTTCGACCTGTCCCGCGGCGGCGGCGGCCTCGGCCTGCTGGATGCGCGCGGCGGCGGCGGCGGCCTCCGCCGCGCTGCGCTGGGCAGCCTCGCCGGAAGCGCGGGCTTGGGCTTCGAGCGCATCGGCGCGGGCCGAGGCGGCGGCCTGCTGGCCACGAGCCTCGGCAAGGGCCTGCCGCGCCTCACCCGCATCGGCATAGGAGGCCGTCTGCTGCGCCGAGACGCCCAGCGCCGCCAGCCCGGCAAGGCCGAGCGCCAGGAGCGGCAGGACAAGGCCGTGGCTGAGATTGGCGCGCAGGGGCATCGGCCGGGCTTATCCCTCCCGGTGATAGGGATGGCCAGCAAGAATGCTGGTGGCGCGCCAGAGCTGCTCGGCGAGCATGGCCCGGGCGAGCATGTGGGGCCATGTCATCGCGCCGAAGGCGATGAGCAGGTCGGCCGAACCGCGCAGCTGATCGCCATGCCCATCGGCGGCGCCGATCAGGAACCGCGCCTCGCGCACGCCATCGTCGCGCCAGCGGCCGAGCAGCTGGGCGAATTCGCTGGAGGTCAGCTGGCGGCCGCGCTCATCGAGCACGACGTTGCGCGCCGGCGTGAGCGGGGCGGGCAGGGTACCCCCGGTGTCGGGCAGTTCGGTGAGCTTCACCGGCCAGGCAATGCGCTTCAGGTACCGATCGACCAGCTCGCTTTCCGGCGAGCGGCCGATCTTGCCGCGGACGATGAGGTGCAGGCGCATGTATGCGCCTTAGGAGGTTCGGGGCGCGGAGGGAATCCGGGAGATGGTCCGCCCGCAGACCTCTGCCTCGTCATCCTGAACCTGGTTCAGGATCCATGGACCGAGCTGGCCACCAGCGCAGTTGTGCTGTCCGGCCGCTTCGCTGGCCGCGAGGTGGTCCCATGGATGCCGAAACGAGTTCGGCATGACGCTTAAGGCCAGGCGGTGCTCAGGCCGCGGCTGGCGCTTCGCCGAAGGCCCACATGCGTTCGAGGTTGTAGAACGAGCGCACTTCCGGGCGGAACAGGTGGACGACGACATCGCCGGCGTCGATCAGCACCCAGTCGGCCGCGGGCAAGCCCTCGATCCGGCTGTTGCCGAAGCCGCCATGCTTGATCCGTTCAGCCAGCTTCTGGGCCATGGCCGCGACCTGCCGGGTCGACCGGCCAGAGGCGATCACCATGTGATCGGCAATGGCCGATTTGCCTTCCAGCGGGATCGAGACGATGTCCTGTGCCTGGTCGTCATCCAGCGACTGGAGCACCAGGGCGTGGAGCGATCCGGGGATCGACGGGGGCAGCGGGGCGGCAGGTTGCCCACCGGTGGCGGGACTGGGTTCGATACTCATGCGGCCGGGGTGTGCTCCTTCGCACGCATTGGGACAGCAGCCGAAACGCGCGAGGAAAAGCGCGGTTTCATTGGTTCGGCTCTATGGGATGGAGGGTGAGATGATCGCGCGGGGCCTGGCTGGAATGCCGGCTGGCCCAGTTTGGATCAGCCTGGCGGATTGCCGTGGCCGATCGCGGATCGGGATCGAATCTCAGGATCACCAGTACTGGTGCGCTCCACGCTGCCCGATTGGTCAAGCTGGCGGCGGATGTTCGGTAACGCCCGAGCCAGGCCATCGCGGGGCTCGCGACAGCGGCGCCATCATAGCCCGGACGGGCGACGACGGCAATCGGCACCATGCGGGCAATTCCGCGCCAGTCTTTCCAGCGGTGGAACTGGGCCAGATTATCGGCGCCCATGAGCCAGACGAAGCGGCGGCGGGGATAGCGCAGCAGCAACCGGCGCAGGGTTTGCGCGGTGTAGCGGGTGCCGAACTGGCGCTCGATCGCGGAGACGCGGATCGGGGCGCGGCGGGCCTGGGCCTGGGCCGAGGCGAAGCGGGCGGCAAGCGGCGCCATGCCCGTTTCGGACTTGAGCGGATTCCCGGGGGAAACCAGCCACCAGACCTCGTCCAGCCCCAGTGCCCCCAGCGCCGCGAGGCTGATTCGCCGGTGCGCGCCATGGGCGGGGTTGAACGAGCCGCCGAGGAGGCCGGTTTTCGGGCCGGTGCGGATCAGGGCCTTGACCTCAGGGCCGAGTCTGGCCGGTGCCGCGGACCTGCCACTTGTAGGTGGTGAGGCCTTCCAGCGCGACCGGGCCGCGGGCGTGGAGCCGCCCGGTGGCAATGCCGATCTCCGCGCCGAGGCCAAACTCCCCGCCATCGGCGAACTGGGTCGACGCGTTGACCATGACGATCGCCGAATCGACCTCGTTGAGGAACCGCTCTGCCGCCGCCGGATCGCTGGTGACGATCGCATCGGTATGGGCCGATGAGTGGGCGGCGATGTGCGCCAGGGCGGCATCGAGGCCATCCACCACGGCGACGGATAGAATCGCGTCGAGGTATTCAGTGTCCCAGTCGTTCGCGGCGGCGGGAACCACGCGCGGATCGAGCGCCTGGGCCCGGGCATCGCCGCGCAGTTCGCAGCCTGCTTCGAGCAGGGCCTGCACCACCTCGACCGAGCCGGGGAAGGCGGCATCGAGCAGCAGGGTTTCCATCGCTCCGCAGATGCCGGTGCGGCGCATCTTGGCGTTGAGCGCGATCGACTTCGCCATGGCCGGATCGGCGGCGGAATGGAGATAGGTGTGGCAGATGCCATCGAGGTGCGCGAGCACGGGCACGCGGGCATCAGCCTGGACCCGGGCGACGAGGCTCTTGCCGCCGCGCGGCACGATCATGTCGATCAGGCCCGCCGCCGCCAGCATGGCGCCGACCGCCGCGCGGTCCTGCGTGGGGACGAGCTGGACCGCTTCGGCGGGAACCCCGGCCTGCTCCAGCCCTTTGGCGAGCGCAGCGTGAATCGCACGGTTGGAATGGACCGCCTCGGAGCCGCCGCGCAGGAGCACGGCATTGCCCGAGCGCAGGCACAGCGCCGCGGCATCGGCGGTGACGTTGGGACGGCTTTCATAGATTATGCCGATCAGCCCGACCGGCACGCGCACGCGGCGCAGGTCCAGCCCGTTGGGGCGATGAGAGTTGTCGATCACCTGCCCGACGGGATCCGGCAGGTCGGCCACCTGGTCCACCGCACTGGCGATCCCGGCAAGGCGCGCGGGATCGAGCTTCAGCCGGTCAAGCATGGCGGCGGACAGGCCATTGGCCTCGCCATTGGCGATATCCGCGGCATTGGCAGCAAGTATATCCGGCTCGGCCGCGCGCAGGGCGGCGGCGGCGGCGCGCAGGGCTGCAGCCTTCTGCTCGCTCGGCAGGCTCGCCAGCACCCGCTGGGCTGCGCGGCCGGCCTTGGCCAGGCGGGCGATCAGGACCTCGGGGCTTTCCGCCTTGCTGGCGGAGACAGGTGCGGCTTGGGACATGGGGAGCGCCTATCACCTGACGCCGGAGTTGTCAGCCCGAGTCGGCTCGATTCGCGGACGCGGCCTGCCGGATGGTTACCAACGCAACAACGCTTCGTCGCGCTACTCGTTCGACTCGTCCTGACTCCGGGAACCGCGATTCGATTCGTCGCAGCGGCCCTGCTAGCCGCGGCGCCGGACGGGTCGAGAACAACAAACAGGGGTCATCTTGCCAAGGCTGCAACCGGGCGCGGTGGTGAACCGCGTGCGGAGCTGGTTTCCGGAGCGCGAGTTCTTCATGCGCTCCGAAGGCCATGTCCGCTTCATCCGCATATCGAGCAAGCTCCAGCTGCGCGCCGCGGCTGCCACATCTGCGCTTGTGCTCGCCTGGGTGGTAACCATGGCCTGGGCCGGGATGGCCTCGCTGGTGGCCTCGTGGCATCACGAAGACCTGCTCGACCGCGAGGCCAAGGTGGTCTCCGCCGAGAGCCGGGTCGCCGCCTACCGCGCCAATGTCGGCAAGGTGGCCGACGATATCGCGCGGCGGCAGGCCTTCATCGAGACCATGGTGAAAACCCACGTCGGCGACCTGCCGGCCGATGTCCGCGCCGGCGAAACCGTCTCCAACAGCAGCGGCGAAGCGGCAAGAACGGTCGACAAGATCAGCGCGGCCATTCCCGAGGCCGCCCCCCTCGCCCGGATCGAGGCGCGCCAGCTGGCCTTCGTCGAAAGCCTGACCCGCCTGGCTGACCGGCGCAGCGCCGCGGCGGAAGCGGCGATTCGCAAGCTGGGTCTGGATCCCGGGCGCATGCTGGCCTCGGCGAATGACAGCAGCGCCGAGGGCGGGCCGTCGCTCAGCTTGAGCACCACGGCCGACGGCTCGATCGATCCGCGCTTCGAGCGACTCGGCCTGAGCCTGGCGCGCATGGATGCGCTGCGGCGCGGGCTCGAGGGGATCCCTCAGGTGCTCCCGGCGAGCCTGCAATAGATTTCCTCGGGCTTCGGCTTCCGCCCCAACCCGTTTGGCGGACGCGGCGGGGAATTCCATCCGGGGCTCGACTTCAAGGGCCCCTACGGCGCGCCGATCTATGCGGCGGCGCGCGGGCGGGTCAGCTTCGTTGGCCAGCGGTCGGGCTATGGCAATTGCGTCGAGGTGGACCACGGCAATGGCCTCGTCACCCGCTATGCCCACATGAGCGCCTTCCGCACGCACGTGGGAACGCCGGTTGCCGCCGGGCAGCTGATCGGGCAGATTGGCAATACGGGCCGCTCGACCGGACCGCATCTGCATTTCGAAGTCAGGATCAACGACGTGGCCGTGAACCCACGCCCCTTTCTGGAGGCTGCCCCCCATGTTCTCGAAGAAGCGCGAGACCCCTTCCGCGCCGGCCGTCAGCTCTAGCATGGGCAGCTCGACCTTCTCGATCCTGGGTCCTGACCTGGCGATCAAGGGCGACCTCGTCGCCAGCGCGGATCTGCACATCGACGGCAAGGTGGAAGGCGATATCGCCTGCGCCGCGCTGGTCCAGGGCGAGAGCGGCGTGATCCAGGGCGCCATTCGCGCCGACAGCGCGCGGCTGGCCGGAACGGTGACCGGCTCGGTCGACGCGGGCACGCTGGTGATCCTGCGTACGGCGCGGATCGAGGGTGACGTGGCCTATGAAACCCTGACCATCGAGCAGGGCGCGCAGGTGGAAGGCAAGCTCAGCCCCAAGCGCAGCGCCGAGCCCAAGCTGGCGATTGCCGGCGGGACCGAGGCTTGAGGCCACTGGCGCGCGTCGGAGTGCACGCGCCTCGGTGCTTCGAGACGCCCTTTTGCCTTCGGCTTCAGGGCTCCTCAGCACGACCGGGCGATTTATAAGGGCCTGTTTCAAAAAATCCCCTTCGCCCTGAGGAGCGAGGCCGCGGTCCGAGCGAGGCCGCGGTCCGAGCGTCTCGAAGGGTCAACCCTCCGCCAGCGCCTCGGCCTTCAATACCTTCCGGTCCAGCTTGCCGATCATGGTCTTGGGCAGGGTCTGGCGGATCACCACGCGGTCGACCCGCTCGTGCTTGCCGACGCGGGCGTTGAGCCAATCGCGCAGCTCATCTGCATCAGCGGTCATCCCCGGCTTGAGGGTGACGAAGGCGCGCGGCAGTTCGCCGTGGTAGGCATCGGGCAGGCCGAGCACGGCGGCCTCGGCGACGGCGGCATGATCGATCAGAACATGTTCGACCTGGCTGGGGAAGACCTTGAAGCCGCCGACCGCGATCATGTCCTTGGAGCGATCGACGATCTTCACGTAGCCATCGGGTTCGAGCAGGGCGATATCGCCGGTGCGCAGCCAGCGGCGGACCGTGCCCTCCTCGTCCGGCAGTTCGACGAATGCGGCGGCATCGGCATCGGGGCGCTTCCAGTAGCCCTGCATGATCTGCGGCCCGGCGATGATCAGCTCGCCCGAATCGCCGGGTGCGGCGAAAGCCGTAGCGTCGTCCTTGTCGAGCAGGGCAAGGCGCGTGGCGGGAAAGGGATGGCCGATCGTGCCAGGGCGACCGGGGCCGTTGAACGGATTGGTCGAGGCGACGCCCGAGCATTCGGTGAGGCCATAGCCTTCGCAGACATAGACCCCGGTGACGCTCTCGAACTGTTCGCGCACCGGCCCCGGCAGTGGCGCCCCGCCGGAGATGCACAGGTTGAGGCTCGACATGTCGGTGCCTTCGAGCCGGTCATCGTGGAGCAGGGCCTGGAACATGGTCGGCACCCCGGGGAAGCTGGTCGGCCGGGTGCGGCGGACGGCGGCGAGGACCTGGCCGATATCGAAGCGCGGGACCATGGCGAGGCAGCCGCCATCGGCGACCGTCCGGTTGAGCACGCAGGTGTTGGCGAAGACGTGAAACAGCGGCAGGGCGCCGAGGATCATGTCGCGTTCGGAGCGATGCGGATCGAGATCGACGATCTGGCGGGCATTGGCGGTGAGGTTCTGGTGCGTGAGCATCGCCCCCTTGGGCGTGCCGGTGGTGCCGCCGGTATACTGGAGCAGCGCCAGATCATGTGCCGGATCAATGGCGACCGGGGCGGGATCGCCTGTCCCCCGCACCATGTCGCGCCACTGGACGATGCCCGCCTCGCGCGGAACCCGGCTGACCTGCCCCAGTCCGAACAGCCGCACCAGCAGGCCCTTCACCCGAGGCAACTGATCGGCCAGCCGAGTCACCACAAGGGTTTGCAGCGGCGATTCGCGCAGCACTTTGATCGCGGTTGGCAGCAGGGCGGGAACGTCGACCGTGACCAGTAGGCGGGTGCCCGAATCGACGACCTGGGCCTCCAGCTCCTGCGGGGAATAGAGCGGCGAAAAATTGACCACCGTCGCCCCGGCGATCAGCGCGCCATAATAGGCTGCGAGGTAGGCAGGGACATTGGGCAGGAACAGGCCGACCCGATCGCCCCTGCCGATGCCGATCTCCTGAAGCCCGGCGGCAAAGCGGCGGGCCTGCGCATGGAGCGCGGCGTAGCTGTAGCTCCGGCCAAGGAATTCGACGAGCGGGCGGTCGGGCCAGCGGGCTACGGCCTGATCGAGCAGCCCCGGCAGCGACAGCGGATCATAGTGCGCATCCCAGCTGCAGGGGTGCGCATAGACGTTACGCCACGGATTGGCCGCCCTCCTCATGCTCATGCCAGGCAAAGTGGATGCTGCCGGCAGGCAAAGCAAGGGGCCCGGAAGCGAAGTGCTTCCGGGCCCCTTGCTGCAGGCAATGGCAAAAGCTTACTCGCCCTGGGCTTCCGCGGCGCGCTTGGCTTCGAGCCAGGCGGCGGCCTCGGCTTCCTGGGCGGCTTCACCGGCAAGGCGGGTCTGGGCTTCGCGCTCGGCCCGCAGTTCCTCGATCAGCGCCTCGCGATCGTCGCCGAGGCGGACAGCGTCGAGCCCGTCATCCTCGATGCCGGCGCGCTTGGCCGACTTGGCGACGATGGCATCGAGCTCGCGCTGCGAGCACAGGCCGAGCGTCACCGGATCCTTTGGGTTGATGTTCGAGATGTTCCAGTGCGAACGATCGCGGATCGCCGCGATGGTTGACCGGGTGGTGCCGATCAGCTTGCCGATCTGCGCATCGGAGATTTCCGGATGGTTGCGCAGGATCCAGGCGATGCCGTCGGGCTTGTCCTGGCGCTTGGACACCGGCGTGTAGCGGGGGCCCTTGGTGCGGCTGACGGTGAGCGGCGCCTTGTGCATTTTCAGGCGATAATTCGCGTCGTCCTGGCCCTTTTCGATCTCGGCCATGGTCAGCTCGCCAGCGCGCACCGGATCACGGCCGGTGTACTTGGATGAGGCGAGATCATCGGCCATGGCCTGGACTTCGAGGATGTGCAGGCCGCAGAATTCGGCGATCTGCTCGAAGGTCAGGCCGGTGTTGTCGACAAGCCATGACGCCGTGGCGTGCGGCATCAACGGGGTGGGCTGGGTCACGTTGGGTGTACTCCGGAAACAACAAGGGCCGCCCCAGCGGAGCGGCCTCTACCCCGCCGATCTATGCGCAAATTGCGGATTCGGCAAGAGCAAGCAAGCCGCGGGCCGATTCAGACCGTCAGCACGATCTTGCCGACGTGGGCGCCCGCGGCCATCCATTCATGTGCGGCGGCCGCTTCACGCAGGGGAAAGGCGCGGTCCATCACCGGCCGCAGTTCGCCAGAGGCGACCAGCGGCCAGACCTCGCGGGCGATCTCATCGGCCAGCAGGGCCTTGAAGGCATCGGAGCGCGGGCGCAGGGTCGAGCCGGTCAGCGTGTAGCGGCGGCTCATGATCACGGCCATGTTGAGCTCGGCCTTGGCGCCGCCCTGGACGGCGATGGTGACGTGGCGGCCATCCTCGGCAAGGCACTTGAGATTGCGCGGCACGTAGTCGCCCGAAACCATATCGAGGACGAGATCCACCCCGCGCCCACCGGTGATTCGCACGACTTCAGCGACGAAATCGGCGGCGCGATAATCAATCGCGTGATCGGCCCCGAGGGCCAGCGCCGCCGCGCACTTCTCCGGCGAGCCGCAGGTGACGATGACGGCGAGGCCGAACAGCTTGCCCAGCATGATCGCCATGGTCCCGATCCCGCTGGTCCCGCCGTGGACGAGCAGGGTTTCGCCATCGCGGGCGTAGCCGCGCTGGAATACGTTGTGCCAGACGGTGAAGAGCGTTTCCGGCAGGGCCGCGGCTTCGGCCAGCGAAAGGCCCGCGGGCACTGGCAGGCAATGCGCCGCCTTGGCGAGGCACCATTCGGCATAGCCGCCGCCGGTGACCAGCGCGCAGACCGGCTGGCCCGGAAGCAGCGCGGTGACCCCTTCGCCGAGAGCAGCGACCTGCCCGGAAATCTCCAGCCCGGGAATCGGCGAGGCGCCCGGCGGCGGGGGGTAGGCGCCCTTGCGCTGGGCGACGTCGGGCCCGTTGACCCCGGCATGGGCCACCTTGACCAGCACCTCGCCCGGGCCGGGCCGGGGCACCGGCAATTCCAGCGGCTGCAGCACCTCGGGTCCTCCCGGTGCGGCAATGGCGATGGCCGTCATGGTCGCAGGCAGGCGGTCTGACATGGTGGTTCCTGTGGCTAACCTCGAGCGCGACCCCGCGGCGTTCATGCAGGGCGTTGACACGAAGCGCAAGGAGTCCAATGTTGCATTGCAATGGACGACGACCTGCCCCGTCCGAAAGGCGATAGCGCCAGCAAGCTGGCGACCGAGCCGCTCGACTCCTACTCCCAGGATGAACTGGACGAGCGGATCGCCCAGCTGGAAGCGGAGATCGCGCGGGTGAGGGCCCATCAGGGCAAGGCCGCCGCACATCGGCTGGCCGCCGAAGCCTTTTTCAAGCCGCCGGCCGGCGGCTCGCAATGACCTTTGTGCCGCCTCTCACAATCGCGCAGGCGGCACCTATATTGCAACCGATCGGGCAGGCAGGGCGTTCAACTCCTGTCTACCTTGCCGTCCTAAGCTTCGATTTCTCCTGCGGGACATCCAGTCCGAGTCCCCAACGAAAGCCAGCCTGAATGCCCAGCTTCGCCCAGAGCCTTGAAAAGACGCTGCACGCGGCGCTCCACAATGCCGCGGAACGCAGCCACGAATATGCCACGCTGGAGCACCTGCTGCTGGCATTGATCGACGATCCCGACGCCGCCCAGGTGATGACCGCCTGCGGGGTGGATCTTCACGACCTCGCCGAGGTGGTGAAGCAGTACCTCGACCAGGAATACCAGTCGCTGAAAACCCAGGACAAGGGCGATCCCGCCCCGACCGCGGGGTTCCAGCGGGTGATCCAGCGCGCGATCCTCCACGTGCAGTCGAGCGGCAAGGACACGGTGACCGGGGCCAACGTCCTCGTTGCCTTGTTCTCCGAGCGCGATTCCTACGCGGTCTACTTCCTCCAGCAGCAGGACATGAGCCGGCTCGACGCGGTGAGCTTCATCAGCCACGGCATCGGCAAGGGCGGCAAGCGGATGGAAGACCGCACCCCCAAGGGCAGCGAGGACAGCCAGCCCGCGCCGGAAGAGAAGTCCGACGCCAAGGCCAATGGCAAGAAGGATTCCGCGCTCGACCAGTTCTGCGTCAACCTCAACGAGAAGGCGCTTGCCGGCAAGGTCGATCCGCTGATCGGGCGCGGCCCGGAAGTGGACCGCACGATCCAGATCCTCTGCCGCCGCTCGAAGAACAACCCGCTTTACGTGGGCGATCCGGGCGTGGGCAAGACCGCGATCGCGGAAGGGCTCGCGCGCAAGATCGTGGAAGGCGAGGTTCCCGAGGTGCTCTCCGAAGCGGTGATCTACAGCCTCGACATGGGCGCGCTGCTCGCCGGCACCCGTTATCGCGGCGACTTCGAGGAGCGCCTCAAGCAGGTGGTCAACGAGCTCGAGAAGATGCCGCATGCGGTGCTGTTCATCGACGAGATCCACACCGTGATCGGTGCCGGCGCGACCAGCGGCGGGGCGATGGATGCCTCGAACCTGCTCAAGCCCGCGCTGTCGGGCGGGACCATCCGCTGCATCGGGTCGACCACCTACAAGGAGTTCCGCAACCACTTCGAGAAGGACCGCGCCCTGCTGCGCCGGTTCCAGAAGATCGACGTGAACGAGCCCACGGTGGAGGACACGATCAAGATCCTCAAGGGTCTGCGCAGCGCCTTCGAGGAGCACCACAAGGTCAAGTACACCCCGGAAGCGATCAAGACCGCGGTGGAGCTTTCGGCCCGCTACATCAATGACCGCAAGCTGCCGGACAAGGCGATCGACGTGATCGACGAGGTTGGCGCGATGCAGATGCTGCTGCCGCCGAGCCGGCGCAAGAAGACCATCACCGCCCGCGAGATCGAGCAGGTCATCGCCACCATGGCGCGCATCCCGCCCAAGTCGGTCTCGACCGATGACAAGAAGGTGCTGGAGCATCTGGACCGCGACCTGAAGCGGGTGGTCTTCGGCCAGGACAATGCGATCAGCGTGCTGGCGACGGCGATGAAGCTCAGCCGGGCCGGCCTGCGCGATCCGGACAAGCCGATCGGCTCGTTCCTGTTCAGCGGGCCCACCGGCGTCGGCAAGACCGAGGTCGCGCGCCAGCTGGCGAGCATCATGGGCATCCCGCTCGTACGGTTCGACATGTCGGAATACATGGAGCGCCACTCGGTCTCCCGCCTGATCGGCGCGCCGCCGGGCTATGTCGGCTTCGACCAGGGCGGCCTGCTGACCGACGCGGTCGACCAGCAGCCGCACTCCGTGCTCCTGCTTGACGAGATCGAGAAGGCCCACCCCGACCTGTTCAATATCCTCTTGCAGGTGATGGACAACGGGCGGCTGACCGATCACCACGGCAAGACGGTCGACTTCCGCAATGTCGTCCTGATCATGACCACCAATGCCGGGGCCTCCGACATGGCGCGCCAGGGCATCGGCTTCGGCGACGTCTCCAAGGCGGATGCCGGGGACGAGGCGGTCAAGAAGATGTTCTCGCCGGAATTCCGCAACCGCCTCGATGCGATCGTGCCGTTCGCCTACCTGCCCACGGCGGTCATCAGCCGGGTGGTGGACAAGTTCATCCTCCAGCTGGAGCTCCAGCTGGCCGAGCAGAACGTCCACATCCAGTTTGATTCCGACGCGCGCGCCTGGCTGGGCGAGCGTGGCTACGACAAGCTCTACGGCGCGCGGCCGATGGCGCGGCTTATCCAGGACAAGGTCAAGCAGCCGCTCGCCGAAGAGCTGCTGTTCGGCAAGCTGGCGCACGGCGGCGAGGTCCACGTCAAGGTCAAGGACGGCGAGGGCGGCAAGGAGCTGGCCTTCGAGCTGACCCCAGCCCCGCCCAAGCTGGTCAAGCGCGCGAGCAAGGCCAGGAAGCCCAGCGCCGCGCCTGAGCCGAGCGAGGACGGCACAGAGTAAGTTATTGATTTATCTAGACTAAGGCCCTCGGCGATGCCGGGGGCCTTTTTCTTTTGTCACTCCGATCCGCTTGCCCACCCCTGACCCCTCCCGCCTGCGGGAGGGGAACACCGCTGGGACAATCGCATTGCTCACTTCCCTCCCGCAAGCGGGAGGCGGTGGGCACTCGCACGACCGCAAAGGCCTCTGGAACCGGCTGACGTGCCGGCCCATTATCCGTGGGATGGCCGCACCCTTTTCCTGGCTTCGCGCCCACCCGCAAGGGCTGTGCATCGGCCCTGCGAACGCATGGATCGACCCTGCACGGCCGGTGGACCGGGCACTCGTCACGCATGGCCATTCCGACCACGCCCGCGGCGGCCATCGCGAGGTGATCGCCACGGCGCCGACGCTGGCGATGATGGACCTGCGTTATGGCGGCGCGGGGCGCGAGGTGCGGGTGGCCTATGGCGAGAGCGTGGACCTGGGCGGGGGGGTGCGGGCCTCGTTCTATCCGGCCGGGCACGTGCTTGGCTCGGCCCAGATCCTGCTGGAACATGCGGGTGAGCGGATCGTGGTCACCGGGGATTACAAGCGCCGGGCCGATCCCACCTGCGCCCCGTTTCAACCGGTGCCGTGTGACGTGCTGGTGACCGAGGCGACCTTCGGCCTGCCGGTGTTCCGCCATCCTCCGATCAGCGAGGAAGTGGCCCGGCTGCTGGAGACCCTGGCGGCCAATCCGGCGCGCTGCGTGCTGGTGGGGGCCTATGCCTTGGGCAAGGCGCAGCGGTTGATTGCCGAACTGCGGCTCGCCGGGTGGCACGAGCCGATCTACCTGCACGGTGCGATGGAGCGGATGTGCCGCCTTTATGAAGAGTTCCACGTGGAACTCGGCGATCTCCGGCTGGTCGCCGGGATGCCGAAAGCTGCGCTCGCCGGCCAGATCGTGATCTGTCCGCCCTCGGCGCTCAACGATCGGTGGAGCCGGCGCCTGCCCGAGCCGATCACGGCCATGGCCTCGGGCTGGATGCGGGTACGTCAGCGGGCGCGGCAGCGCAACGTCGAACTGCCGCTGGTGATTTCCGACCACGCCGACTGGGACGAGCTGACCGGGACAATTGCCGAACTGGAGCCGCAGGAAAGCTGGATCACCCACGGACGCGAGGACGCGCTGATCCGCTGGTGCCAGCTGACGCAGCGCCGGGCGCGGGCGCTGGAGCTGGTGGGGTATGAGGACGAGGATGACTGATGCCCGACAGATTCTCCCCACTGGTGGGGAGGTGGCAGCCGGCACGGCTGACGGAGGGGGATGTCCGACGAGCGCGGCGCGCGACGGAAATCCCCCTCCACCACCCGCTGGCGCGGCCGGTCCCCCTCCCCACCAGTGGGGAGGATTTTAGGTGGAGCGCTTCGCCGCCCTGCTCGACGCCCTCGTCTACACCCGCAGCCGCAACGCCAAGCTGGCGCTGATCGCGGATTACCTGCGGACCACGCCTGATCCCGATCGCGGGTGGGCCCTGGCGGCGTTGACCGACGGGCTCGATTTCCCCGCGGTGAAGGGCTCGACCATCCGCGGCCTGCTGATGGACCGGGTGGACCCGGTCCTGTTTCAGCTGTCGCGCGATTTCGTCGGCGATACGGCGGAAACCGCGAGCCTCCTGTGGCCCGGACCGGAGCAGGCCCCCGATCCTCCCACGGTGAACGAGGTGGTGGACCGGCTTTCCGGGCTGACCCGCGCAACGGCCGCGGCCGGGCTGGCCGCGCTGATGGACCGGCTCGACGCGAGCGGCCGCTATGCCCTGCTCAAGCTGGCGACCGGGGCCATGCGCATCGGCATTTCCGCGCGGCTCGCCAAGGTGGCCTTCGCCCAGGCGTTTGACGTCCTGGTGGAGGACGTGGAGGAATACTGGCACGGCCAGGTGCCGCCCTACCGGCCGCTGTTCGACTGGGCGGCAAACGGCGCGGCGCCGCCTTCGGGCGAGGACCTGCCCCTGTTTCGCCCGTTCATGCTGGCCCACCCGCTGGAGGACGGCGCCGCTCTCGACCTTGGCGAGTACGTTGCCGAATGGAAGTGGGACGGCATCCGCGTGCAGCTGGTTTCGACCGGGAGCGAGGCGCGGGTCTATTCGCGTTCGGGGGACGACATTTCCGGCAGCTTTCCCGAGATCGCCGGGGCCCTCACCCTCCCCGCGGTGCTCGACGGGGAATTGCTGGTACGGGGCAGCCATCAAGGGGGCGAGGCCGGCGGGGCGGCAAGTTTCAACGCCCTCCAGCAGCGGCTCGGGCGCAAGGCCGTGGCGAAGCGGATGCTGGAGGACTATCCGGCCTTCGTGCGGCTTTATGACGTGCTGATCGCTGAAGGCGAAGACCTGCGCCCGCTCGCCTGGGAGCAACGCCGCGAACTCCTGGAGGATTTCTCCACGCGGCTCGATCCGGCCCGGTTCGATCTCTCCCCGGTGATCCCCGCCGCCTCGTTCGAGGAACTGGGCGAGATCCGGGCGCGGGCGCGGGACGAGGCGATCGAGGGCGTCATGCTCAAGCGGCGCGACAGCCCCTATGTGGCGGGACGCCGCACCGGCCTGTGGTACAAGTGGAAGCGCGATCCGCTGCTGGTCGACTGCGTGCTGATGTATGCCCAGCGGGGCAACGGGCGGCGATCGAGCTTCTATTCGGACTTCACCTTTGGCTGCTGGGATGGCGATCCGGACCAGGGGGCGGAGCTGCTGCCGGTGGGCAAGGCCTACTTCGGCTTTACCGACGAGGAGCTGAAGTGGCTCGATCATTACGTGCGCCAGCATACGGTGAACCGGTTCGGCCCGGTGCGCGAGACAGACCGGTCGCTGGTGCTGGAGGTGGCCTTTGATTCCGTCCACGCCAGCAAGCGCCACAAGTCGGGCCTTGCCATGCGCTTCCCCCGGATCAGCCGGATACGGCGGGACAAGCCGGCGCATGAGGCCGATCGGATCGAGACCCTGCGCGGGCTGATCCGCGATTGATCGGGATCAAGGCGACTGGCAGGAAAGGGTGACACAGACGACCCTGCAAAGAATTCCGTCGCCGGAGATTACCTTGGATAGCCAAACCGCAGCGCCTCCCACCACGCCCTTCGAACGGCTGGGTGGACGCGATACCATCGCCGCCATTACCAACCGCTTCTACGACCTGATGGACAGTGATCCGGCCTATGCCGAACTGCGGGCCATGCATGCGGCCGATCTTGGGCCGATGCGCGAGAGCCTGGCCGGATTCCTGACCGGATGGGCGGGCGGCCCGCGCGACTGGTTTGCGGGCGGCAAGTGCGTGATGAGCGCGCACAAGTCGCTGGCGATCGGCGCCGATACGGCGCGGCAGTGGATGATCGCCATGCGTCGTGCGATCGACGAGGTGGTGGGCGGCAATGATCCGCAGATCGCCAAGGCCATGAGCGAAGCGCTCGAGCAGATGGCGATCGGAATGGTGCGCTGATAACAAGAGCGCGATGAACCAGTTCGACCGCAAACGACAACTGCTGGCAATCGGGCTTGCCGGCCTGGCCGGCTATGTCGACTCGGTCGGCTTTCTGTCTGCCGACGGCTATTTCGTCTCCTTCATGTCGGGCAACACGACGCGCCTGGGCGTGAACCTCGGGCGCAATCCGGCGCAAGCTCTGATCCCGGCCCTGCTGATCGCGGGGTTCATCCTCGGCGTCGCGGCGGGAACGGTGGTTTCGGGACGGGCAGGCGCGCGGCGCAAGCCGGCGGTGCTGGCGCTGGTCTGCACGCTGGTGCTGGGCGCCGCCTCGTCCCATGCGCTGGGCTGGCCATTGGCCGTGCCGGCGCTGCTGGTCCTGGCCATGGGCGCGCTCAACAACACGTTCCAGCGCGGCGGCGACGTCGCCGTGGGGCTGACCTACATGACCGGCGCACTGGTCAAGCTCGGGCAGGCACTGGGCGCGGTTCTGCTGGGGGAACGTCGCGCGGGCTGGGCCGCCTACCTGTTGCTGTGGAGCGGATTGGCGACCGGCGCCGTACTGGGCGCACTGGCCTGGTCGCACGTGGCGGCCGGCGCGCTGTGGGCGGCGGGTGGCTGGGGGCTGGCAATGCTGGTGCTGGCGCTGCGGCTGCCCGCCGACAGCTAGAGCGTGATCTAGCCGACCCGGAACAGCTTCTCGCGCGAAGTTGCGCCGCGCAACAAGTCGACCCGCGATGGCGCGAGGCCGAGTGCGGCGGCAATCAGGTCGCGCACTGCATCGGTGGCCTTGCCGTCCTCCGGCTTAGCGCGCACCTTGGCGAGGAGGCGGCCATCGGCAATCTCAAGTCCTTCGCTGCGCGCTCCCGGCGTGACCCGGACCGGCAGGCGCCCCTCGCCGTCGACGAGTTCGCGGATCGCCGCAGCGGGCGGCAAGTCAGCCTTGGGCCGCGCCATTGCCGGCCTCGCCCGCCCCGGCCAGTTCCGCCATGTGCTGCGCGGCCATCCGCACATAGTGAGCCGTGGCCGATTCGCCCGTCGCCCGCGGCAGGTCGCGCATGAAGGCGGCGGGACGGCCACCCCACAGCTGCCCGGAGAGCACCCGCTTGCCCGGTGTAAGCATGGCCCCGGCGGCAAGCATGGAATCGCTCTCGATCGTGCAGCCGTTCATGACGATGGTGCCGAGGCCGACGAAGGCACGGTCCTCCAACGTGCAGCCGTGCAGCATGGCCATGTGGCCGACCAGCACGTCATCCCCGATCAGCGTGGCAAAGCCCTGTGGCGCCCCGGCGGTGGGGCTGTCGCAGTGGATCACGCTGCCGTCCTGGATATTCGTTCGCGCGCCGATCACCACCCGGTTGACGTCGGCCCGGACCACGCAGTTGTACCAGATGCTGGCCTCGGCCCCGATCTCGACATCGCCGATGATCCGGCAACCGGGGGCGATGAAGGCGCTGTCGTGGATGCGCGGGTACTTGCCCAGGTAGGGCAGGATGGTGACATCAGGCCGGTGCACGGTCATCCTCACGCTCCGAGCAGGCGGGCCGCGTGGGCCGCGTGATAGGTCAGCACGCCCGAGCAGCCGGCGCGCTTGAAGGCGGTCAACGTTTCCAGCACCATGGCATCGCGATCGGCCGCCCCGGCCGCGACGGCATGCTCGATCATCGCGTATTCGCCCGAGACCTGGTAGGCGAAGACCGGCACCTGGAACGCCTGCTTCACCCGGAAGGCAACATCGAGATAGGGCAGGCCGGGCTTGACCATGACCGTATCAGCGCCCTCGGCGAGATCGAGCGCCACCTCGCGCAGGGCTTCCTCGGCGTTGGCCGGGTCCATCTGGTAGGTTTTCTTGTCGCCCTTGAGCAGGCCCGACGAGCCGACCGCATCGCGAAACGGGCCATAGAACGCCGAGGCATATTTGGCGGCATAGCTCATGATCTGGACGTTGCGGTGTCCGGCACCTTCAAGTGCGGCGCGGATCAGGCCGACGCGGCCGTCCATCATGTCGGACGGAGCGATGATGTCGGCCCCGGCAGCAGCCTGGTTGAGGCTTTGCGCGACGAGGACCTCGGCGGTCTCATCATTGAGGACATAGCCGGCCTCGTCGATCAGGCCGTCCTGCCCGTGGCTGGTATAGGGATCGAGCGCCACGTCGGTCAGCACGCCAACGGCATCGCCGACCGCATCCTTGATCGCGCGAGTGGCGCGGCACATCAGGTTGTCCGGATTGAGCGCTTCCTTGCCCATGGGGTCACGCCGTCCGGGCTGGGTGTTGGGGAAGAGCGCCAGGCAGGGGATGCCGAGCGCCGCCGCCTCCTTGGCGCGCTGCGCAACGCCCTTGACGCACCAGCGCGAGACGCCGGGAAGCGAGCCGATCGGTTCTTCCACGACCCCAAGGTCATCGGAGCCATCGGTCACGAACAGCGGCCAGATCAGGTCGGCCGGGGTGACGGCAATTTCGCGGTGGAGGGCGCGGCTCCAGGCAGAGGCGCGGGTGCGGCGCAGGCGCAGGGCGGGATAGGCGCCGAAGGCATTGGCTTGGCTCATGCCGCGCGTCCTGCCGGAAACGGGCGCGCGGTTCAACTTATCTGAGGGCGAGGCGGTGAACCGCCTGGCCCATGGCGGCCAGCGCCGGCCCGGGGCGGAGCGCGCGCAGCTGCGCCAGCCTCGTGCGGAAAGCAGCGAGTTGGCCGGCATCGACCTGGCGGGTGACAGTCACGCTCGCGAAGCTCTGGCCGAGCGGGTTTACCGTGCGCCCATCGCGGTACATCTCGTAATGCAGGTGCGGGCCGGTCGAGAGGCCGGTCGATCCGACGTAGCCGATGACCTCGCCCGCGCTGACCCGCTCGCCCGGGGTAACGGCGATGCGGCTCATGTGCCCATAGCCGGTGCCGAGGCCGCCGCCGTGCTCGAGACGGACGTAATTGCCGTGGCCGCCATGATAGCCGGCATAGGACACGACCCCTGCCGCCGAGGCGACGATCGGCGATCCCCAGGCCGCGCCGAAATCGACGCCGGCATGCATGCGCGAATAGCCGAGGATCGGGTGAAAACGCTGGCCAAAGAGCGAGGTGATGCGGCCGTTCACCGGAGTAAGCAGGCCCGCCCCGCTGTAGCCCGAAGTGACATAGCGCGGCTGGGCCAGGGCATCGGCGGAATAGAAGGCCCCATCGTGGCCCCAGCGCAGCAGCTGGGCGACGGGCTGCTTGCCGCGATCGAGCCCGGCATAGAGCAGTTCGCCCGGCTCGCTCTCACCTGTGGCGGCGCGCTTGTAGGCGAAGACGAGATCGAACGAATCGGTGGGCAGGACATCGCTGTCGAGGTTCAGGTTGGCATCGAGCGCCTGGAGGTATTCCTGGATCGCCTGCGGCGGGGCACCGGCGGCGCGGGCCGAGCGGTAGAGACTGGCGCCGACCATGCCGCGGATCCGCAGCGGCGTCGTGTCGACGGGGATCGGCCGGCGCTCAAGCGCGAGACCACCACCGACGCGGTTGACGATGAGGGCAAGGTCCAGCCGGGCGCGCAGCTCCACGCGCTGCAGCGAACGCGGTTGGCCCGGTGCCGGGCGCGGGCCGAGGACGAGGGCAACGCGGGTGGCGGGTGCGAGCTGGTCGGCGGAAACGGCCCCCGCGACGAGCGCGCCGGCCTGCCGGCCATCGCCATCCGCGGCGCCGGCCCGGCGCAGGAGGCTGGCGAGATCGTCGCCGCCGGCGAGAACCGAAGTAAAGGCGAGTTGGGGCCGCTCCGGCACGAAAGCCACGGCACGCAGGGCCCCCGTTGCCGGGGCGCGCTGACGCAGGCGCGTCGTATCGTAGGACAGCGGCACGGCGCCGAGGCTGCGCCATTCGCCTGGCTGCGCAGCGGCGGCATGGGTGGCGGGAGCAGCTTCGAGGCGGGACATGCCCGGCCAGAAAGTAAAGGCGGCAAGAGCAAGCCCGGCCATGGTCGCCATGCCCCGCCACCAGCGGCGCGTGCCGATACCTTCGGCGAGGTCGACCACCCAGTCGGACGTATCCAGGCGCAGAGCGCGGAACGAGCGCAAGGAGGGGGCGCGGCCCAGTCCCGGCAGGTCAGGCAGGCCGGTCGGAGCCGCCGGAGCGACACCGCCAAGCGGCAGTTCCTGATCGTGCGCTCTGAACACGGGCCCTCCGCGGGAATTCGCGTAGGAGCCGGTGTGCACCCTCAGGGTTAACACGAGCCTAAGTTGCGCTGAACGGAGCCCGCAAGCTGTCGAAAACCGAAAAGGGGGCAGTGCCTGCAGTTGCGGGGAGGCTGGGCCGATGCCACATCTGGTGGTGCCGATGGCCTATTCTCTGCCTGGATCCGCCACCCGCGCGCATGCCTCTGGCCATTCGGGCAGCGATGGCCGCGTGAAGGCGGTGCTTGGCCCCACCAATACCGGCAAGACCCACCTCGCCATCGAACGGCTCTGCGCCCACTCCTCTGGCGCCATCGGATTTCCGCTGCGGCTGCTGGCGCGCGAAGTCTACGAGCGGGTCGTGGCGATCAAGGGTCGCGACCGCGTGGCCCTGATCACCGGCGAGGAGCGGATCGAACCGCCCAATGCGCGCTGGTCGCTGTGCACGGTGGAGGCCATGCCGCGCCGGCCGGATCTCGCCTTCGTCGCGCTCGACGAGGCGCAGCTTGGCGCGGATCGCGAGCGCGGGCACGTGTTCACCGATCGGCTGCTTCATACCCGGGGGCGCGAGGAGACGATGATCCTGGGCTCGGGCGTGCTCGAGCCGATGGTCAAGGCACTGGTGCCCGAGGCCGAGGTGGTCAGCCGGCCGCGTTTTTCCACGCTCTCCCATGCGGGCACGAAGAAGCTCTCCCGCGTGCCGCCGCGCAGCGCCATCGTCGCCTTCTCGGCCGAGCAGGTCTATGCCGTGGCCGAGATGCTGCGGCGTTTCCGCGGCGGGGCGGCCGTGGTCATGGGGGCGCTTTCACCCGAGACGCGCAACAAGCAGGTGGCGCTCTTCCAATCGGGCGAGGTCGACTATCTCGTCGCCACCGACGCGATCGGCATGGGCCTGAACCTCGACGTCACCCACGTGGCCTTTGCCGGGCTTTCGAAATTCGACGGGGTGCGCAACCGGCGGCTGACGACCGCCGAGATGGCCCAGATCGCCGGTCGGGCCGGGCGCCACCAGCGCGATGGCACCTTCGGCACCCTGGCCGGCGCCGGCGGACACGACGCGGAATTCACCGACGAGGAAGTCTGGGCGATCGAGGAACACCGGTTCCCGCCGCTCACCCGCTTGTTCTGGCGCGACGCCGATCCGAGGGTGGACCGGCTCGCCCACCTGATCGAGGATCTCTCCCGGCCGCCCGATCGGCCCGAACTGGCCCCGGCGCCGGAAGCGGTCGACCTCGCCGTGATGCGGCTGCTGGCGGACAATGCCGAGATCGCCGCAACCGTGCGCGGGCGCGGCAGCGTGGCGCGGTTCCGCGAAGTCTGCTCGCTGCCCGACTTCCGCCAGCAGGGCGCCGAGACCCATTCGCGCTTCGTCGCCCGGCTGTGGGAAGACCTGCGCGGGGGATATCTCGGCTCGGATTACGTCGCGGCACGCATTGCCGAACTCGACAATCCGTCCGGCGACATCGATACGCTGCAGGGCCGGATCGCCGCGATCCGTTCGTGGGCCTATATCGCCCAGCGTCCCGACTGGGTGCTGGCGCGCGAGGAAATGGCCGCGCGGGCACGCAGCGTGGAGGCACGGCTGTCGGATGCACTGCACGGGCGGCTGACCGAGCGGTTCGTCAACCGGCGCACCTCGGTGCTGATGCGAAAGACGGGGACAGATGCCGGCCTGCTGCCGGTTGAACTTGAGGGGAACGAACTGGTGGTGGACGGGGAAAAGCTGGGCAAGCTCGAAGGATTCCGCTTCGCGGTCGATCCGGCGGCGCACCATAGCGACCACAAGCTGCTGTTTGCCGCGGCCGAGCGCCACCTGCCGCAACTGCTGGCCGAGCGGGCGACCGCCCTGACGGCGGAAATCGCGGGCGGAACCGGCGGATTGGCACTCGTGGACGGGGAAATCCGGCGCGGCGGCGAAGTGCTGGCGCGGCTCAAGCCCGGCAAGGGCCTGTTCGCGCCCCAGCTCCAGCTGGACAATGCGCTCGAGGCGATCCCCGCCGCCGAACGGCGCGTGCTGCGCGAAGCACTGGAGCAGTGGTTGGCGGCCTGGCTGGCCCTCGCCGCGCCGCTGGCCGCGCTCGACAGCGCGAGCCGCGAAGCGGAAGGCGGGCCCGAACTGCGCGCCATGTTGATCAGGATGGTCGACGGCGGCGGCGTGATCGTGCGCGAAGGCTCGGGGCTGGACCAGCTCCAGCCCGTCCAGCGCGATGCGCTGCGCAAGCTGGGAGTGCGGATCGGAGCGATCGACCTGTTCGTCCCGAGCGCCCTCAAGCCGGGCCCGCTCGGCGTGTGGCGCGAACTGGCGCAGCAGCGGGGGCTGAGGACCGGAGACGTGCTCGACCAGATGCCGCCTGTCGCTGCCCTGGCCAAGGGCCGGGCGCCGCTCGGCTATCGCCGCATCGGGCAGCAGGCCATCCGCATCGACATGGCGGAAAAGCTGCTGCGCGAGGCCCATGGCCGCCGGGTCGGGGCGGGCAAGGCGATGTTCACGGTCGACCCGGCGCTGGCCCGCTCGATGGGGTTCTCGCTCGACGGCCATGTCCAGCTCCTGCGGCAAGCTGGGTTCCTGGCCTATTCGCCGACCGAACTCCCCGAAGGAGCCTATGGACCGCCCGCGCCGATCAATTGGCGCTGGCGTCCCCCCCGCCCCCGCGATCCTGCGGTCACCAAGGACCGCCATCACGGTCGCAATCAGGGGCACTCTGGCCGACCGGCCAAGGCTGTGCCGGAGCCCAAAGCCGCGCCCGCGGCGACCGGGGCATTCGCGGCACTGGCTGCCTTGAAACTCTAGGCCGGCAGCGCGTGCGGCTCGACAAGCTCTTGTGGTTCCTGCGCTTCACCAAGACGAGGCCGCTGGCCCAGGCGCTGGCCGAGGCCGGGCACATCCGGCTCAACGGCCGACGGGTGGAGCGCAGCGCCCAGGGGGTGCAAGTGGGCGACGTGCTGGTCCTGCCGCTGTCGGCGGGCGTGCGGGTCGTCGAAATTGTCGCCCTGCCCGACCGGCGCGGCCCCGCCAGCGAGGCCGAGGCCTGCTACCGTGCGCTTGACGCGGGCGCAGAAATTTCCATAGCAGCGGGATCGAATCGGACCGGGTCGCGCCCGGATCACCAAGGGGACCTATTGCAATGACCTATGTCGTCACTGACGCCTGCATCTGCTGCAAGTACATGGACTGCGTCGAGGTCTGCCCGGTTGACTGTTTCTATGAAGGCGAGAACATGCTCGTCATCAACCCCAACGAATGCATCGACTGCGGTGTGTGTGAGCCGGAATGCCCGGCCGAGGCGATCCTCCCCGATACCGAGAGCGGCCTCGAACAGTGGCTGGAGCTCAACGCCAAGTATTCGGCCGAGTGGCCGAACCTCACCACCAAGCGCGACACGCCGGCCGATGCCGACGAGCACAAGGGCGAAGAAGGCAAGTTCGACAAGTACTTCTCCGCCGAGCCCGGCGAGGGCGACTGAGCGAATCACCCCGGCTCGCCCGAGCACTGCTGCGGCGCGGCATGCCTTGGCTGACTGCAACGAAAGCTGGGTAACCTACTGAAACAGCCGATTTAACGGCTGGATCTTCCGCGTCCTTCGCAGATGCAACCACGCGGGGGTGGAAATTTCGTTTCAACAGTGCTATATCATGTGCATCGGCCCGGACGCATGGTTCGGGCCAGTTGCTCATCACGAAAGGCAAGATCGCAACAGACGGTAGAAAAGTGGCCGCGTGCCGCTTCGCCGCAAGGCGAAACGCATCCCGCAAGGCCGCCTTCCAGAACCGTCCGTGCTCACCGGGTTTCCCGGTCCTTGCCAGGCGAAAGGACGATACATGGTCGCCAAGGCGCACGCCTTCGATGTCGGAGATTATGTCGTTTACCCGAAGCACGGTGTCGGCCGGGTCATCGAACTGCAGGAGCAGGAAATCGCCGGGATGAAGCTGGAGCTCTATGTGCTCCGCTTCGAGAAGGAGCGGATGACTCTGCGCGTTCCGGTCAACAAGGTCGAGGCGATCGGCATGCGCAAGCTGTCGTCGGACAAGACCCTGCGCGAGGCTCTGGATACCCTCAAGGGCAAGCCCAAGGTCAAGCGCACCATGTGGTCGCGCCGCGCCCAGGAGTATGAAGCCAAGATCAACTCGGGCGATCTCGTGTCGATCGCGGAAGTGACCCGCGACCTGTTCCGCGCCGACGATCAGCCCGAGCAGTCCTATTCCGAGCGCCAGATCTTCGAAGCGGCCTCCTCGCGCCTCGCCCGCGAACTCGCGGCCATGGAAAAGACCGACGAACCGGCCGCGCTGAAGAAGATACTCGCAATCCTCAACGAGCATGCGCCCAAGTACTACGAGGCCGCACCCGCCGCCTGAGTGGATTTCCCGGTCAAGAAAAAAGGGCCGCCCGCGAGGGCGGCCTTTTTCGTGTCAGGCGGCGGCGCGGCGCAGGCGATCGTTGATCGCGGCGCCAATGCCACTTTCCGGCACCGGCGCCACGGCAACGCGAGTTTGGGCAGCGGCGGCCGCCTCGTGCAGGCAGGCATAGAGCCGCGCCGCTGCCTCGGCGAGATCGCCGGTGGGTGAGAGGCTGACGGCGCCCGCGACCGGGCCGAACCCGATCAGGAACTCGTCCTCCGCCGCGTCAAGGGCGCCCAGGCGCACCGGCTTGCCTGGCGCATAGTGGCTGGCGAGCTGCCCCGGCGCCTCGATCCTGCCTGATCCGATGTCCGCCAACGAGGGGCCGATCAGCGCGGCGACGGCTTCAGCAGTGACCGGACCGGGCCGCAGCAGCGACCAGCCCTGTTCGCGCAGGGCGATTATAGTGGATTCGATCCCGGCCTGCGTGGCGCCCCCGTCCAGCACCAGCGCCACCTTGTCACCCAGGCTGGCGGCCACGTGGTCTGCCGTAGTCGGGCTCACGGCGCCGCTGCGATTGGCCGAGGGTGCGGCCAGCGGCAGGGCACAGGCGCTCAGCACCTCGCGCATCACGGGGTGGCGGGGGCAGCGCAGGGCGATGGTCGGCAATCCCGCCGTGACCGCGGGAGCGATGGCGGCATCGCCGCGCAGGGGCAAGACCATGGTGAGGGGACCGGGCCAGAAAGCATGGGCGAGCGCCTTGGCGCGTTCGTCAAAGCGGGCAAGTTGCTCGGCTTCTGCTACGCCGGGCACGTGCACGATCAGGGGGTTGAAATCGGGCCGCCCCTTTGCCCGATAGATGCGGGCAACGGCTGCTTCGCTGTCAGCCCGGGCGGCGAGGCCGTAGACCGTCTCAGTCGGTACGGCCACCAGTTCGCCCGCGGCCAACAGCCGCGCCGCCGCAGCGATGGCCTCCGCGCCCGCAGGACGTATCTGGGAGTGATTGTTCCCGGTCATCCCGGCGCTATAGCGGTCCCCGGGCACAAGCCAAGCACCTGGAAGGACCGGACCCGATGCCCTGCCGTTTGCCTTGCGCCGCCGGACATGCCGCCATCACCATCAGCGCCGGGACCGACGCGTTCGGACCGGCCGGCGGGACGATCCACTTTGATGGCTTCGCCAAAGCCGGGATCGCCTGTATGGCGCTGGCCAAGCTGCTTTACGACCCCAATGCGGAGACCCACGGTTCATGACCGGCACAGACGAAGGATTGGTACTCGCCCGCATCGCCGCTGCGCTCGAGCGGCTGGCACCGGCCCCAGCGCCCGCGGTCGACTGGCTCGCTGCGCCCGCCTACGTGTGGGACCGGTCCGGCGCGCGCGCCGTGCCGGTTCTCGCAGCTCCGGCGCTTGCGCTGCTTCGCGGAATCGACGCGCAAAAGCAGGTGGTCGTTGCCAACATTGCCCGCCACGCGGCCGGCCACGCCGCCCATGATATGCTGCTGTGGGGTTCGCGCGGTATGGGCAAGTCTGCCCTGCTGCGCTCCGGCATTGCCGCAGCCCAGGCGGAGGTGGGGCCGATCGCGCTGGTTCAGGTTGCGCCGGATGCGCTGGGGGGGTTGACCGGGCTGTTCGGCATACTCGCGGCGCAGGACCGCCCGTTCCTGGTCTATATCGACGATCTGGGCTTCGAGGAGGGCGACAGCACCGGCCCGCGCCAGCTGCGCTCATGGCTGGAAGGCGGCGTGGAAGCGCGCCCCGGCAACGTACGGCTGGCGGTAACGGCCAACCGCCGGGCCATTGTCAGCCGGCACATGTCGGAACAGGACGACCCGATCAACCAGCGCGACGTGGTCGACGACCGGCTGGCCCTGGCGGACCGGTTTGGCCTGTCGGTGGGCTTTCATGCCTGCAGCCAGGACGATTATCTCGCGATCATCGCCGGTTACGCCGAAACCTACGGTCTGGCCTTCGACGAAGGCGATGCGCTGGAATGGTCGAAGCGGCGCGGCGCCCGCTCGGGCCGCGTCGCCTGGCAATATGTCAACGAACTGGCGGGGCGCGCCGGGCGAACGCTGTAGCCTACTTTCTTGCGCCGTTCGCGCCGGCGTCTTCCGGGCCGGGCCGGAAGCTGGCCACCGCCTCGCTGTTCAGCTGGCGCTGCGGCGGCATGTGCCCGGTGACCACCGGCTTGACCCCCTCGCTCGGCTTGGCCGTGGGCGAGATCACCCGCCAGATGATCCCGGCGGTGTCGTCGCTGACCAGCAGGGCCCCGGTCCGGTCGAAGGCGATCCAGGTAGGCCGACCGCGGGTTTCGCCGTGGCCTGTCAGGAACCCGCCAAGCACCGGTACCGGCATACCGCGCGGGTTACCGTTGGGATCGAAGGTCACGAAGACCACGTCGTAGCCCGCGGCCGGCTTGCGGTTCCACGAACCATGGCGGGCGATGAAGGCGCCATTGGCGTAGCTCGGCCCCAGCCGGTTGCCGGCCGTGGCAAAGCGCAGGCCAAGCGCGGCCACATGGGCGCCAAGGGCATATTCGGGCTTGCGGACATATTCGTTGAGGTAGTCCGGGATAGGCTCTTTCACCCGGTCGTCCTGCTGGTCCTTCCAGTAGAACCAGGGCCAGCCGTACTGCACTCCCACCGGCACGTTGGTGAGATAGTCCGGCACGAGATCGCCGCCGAGCATGTCGCGCTCCTGCACCGTGGCCCAGAGCTCGCCAGTGGCCGGGTTCCAGTCCATCCCGTTGGGGTTGCGCATGCCCGCGGCATATTGCCGGCCTTTGGCGGAGGCGACGTCGATCTCCCAGATCGCGGCGCGGCCTTCTTCCGCCTTCATCCCGTTTTCGCCGATGTTCGAGGATGAGCCCACGGCGACATAGAGCTTGGTCCCGTCGGGGCTGAGGACGAGATTGCGCATCCAGTGATTACCCCCGGGCGAGAGATCGCGCAGCTTGCGCGGGGCGCCCGTCAGCGCGGTCTGGCCCGGCACATAGTCAAAGGCGAGCACGGCATTGTGGTCCGCCACGTAGAGCTTGTTCGCACCCCAGGCGAGGCCGGAAGGGGAATCGAGATCGCTGCGCAGGACGAAGCGCTGCTCGGCGACACCATCGCCGTTGGCATCGCGCAGCAGGACGAGCTTGTTGGGCGAGGCCTCGCCAGCGCCGGCGCGGGAGAACATCAGCTTCATGACAAAGCCGGTGATCCCGGCGGGACCGGGCACGCCCGGCCGGTTGGTCTCCGCCACGATCACGTCGCCATTGGGTATGAGCAGCATGGTTCGCGGGTGGTCGAGCCCTTGCGCAAAGCGGTTGACCATGAGGCCATTGGCCGCCTCGGGTGCTTCGCCGTCCTTCCAGCCGATCGGCTTGGGAATCGAGACGGTGGGGATCTTCTCCGGCTCGGGATCGACCAGCTGCGGCGTACGCCCCACTGTGGCCGACAGCAGCCGGTCGGTCGGATTGCCATGCAGCACATAGGCTGCCCCCGCGATGAGGAGGACGACGACGAGGCCGACAATGACGAGGATCTTGCGCTTGGTTTCGCTCATCGCGCTGAGATAGGCCGGGCGCGCCATCCCGACAACCGGCAAGGTACGAACGGTCCGTCGGCGCCCGGACGGACCGACCTGCGCCGAATTGGGACGGCCGGGCCGTGGCGGTTGGTCGGCGGCTGCAACCGATGCTAAATTCCGGGTTAACGACCCGGGACTGGCCCGTTCCGGACGGGGGAAAACGAACCATGCGCCACCATGCCACTCTCGCCCTAGCCCTGCTCGGCACGATTGCCGCCATGCCGGCCCTCGCCCACGACGGTCCGCATGGCGCCGGCCCGCGCATGCAATCGCACTGGGGCGGGCCCTTCGGTGTCTGGTATGGCGGCTGGAACGGGGGCTGGAATGGCGGCGGCTGGCAGGAGCCCACCGTGATCGAGTACACGCCGCCTGCCGCAGAGGTGCCCGGCCCACAGCCGCAAAACCGCGAGGAATGGCTGCGCGAATGCCGCCACCGCCTGGGGGACAACGGCGTTGGCGGCGCGGTGATCGGCGGCGTGATAGGCGGGGTCGCCGGCAATGTGATTGCCGGGCATGGCGACAAGGTGCTCGGGACGGTCGCGGGCGCTGCCGTGGGCGCGGTTGCCGGTGCGGCGATCGACAAGGCGGAAGACGCGCCGCGCAACCGCGACCGCTGCGAAGCCATGCTCGAAGGGTGGGACCAGGGCGGCGGCTACCCGGCCGGCTATGGCTACGGTTACGGCTATGGCTATGGCGTTCCGATGATGCTGGTACCGGTCACCATGATTGCCGGCGCACCGCAGGCCGCGCGCGGGCCGTGCAAGGAGACCGTGGTGACCGAAGAGATCATCACCGAAGTGCCCCGCCGCTCCCGCCTGATCCCGCGCCGCGTTTCGGACAAGCGCGTGAAGCTGGTGCCCGACAAGCGGGTCTCCCAGTAAAAGGCTGCGAAATCAGATATTACCGCCCGTCAGCCGCTGGCAGATGAGATCCAGCTGATCGAGCGTGCGATAGCGGATCGAGACCGTGCCCGAGGCCGGATCGGGATCGACCGCGATGCGGATCGACAGGCCGAGGAATTCCTCGAGGTGGTTCTGGACGGCGAGAATATCGGCGTTCTCGACCGACCCACTGGCCTCGCGGGCACGGCGCGGCGCTTGGGGTTCGGGCCGGTTGCGGCGGCGGATCAGCTTCTCGACCTCGCGCACCGATAATTGCTTGTCGACCGCGGCGCGGGCCAGTTCGGTGGCATCCTCGGCGCCGATCAGGGCGCGGGCATGGCCCATCGACAAGTCACCGGCCTCGACCAGGTCGAGCACCGGCTCAGGCAGGCCGAGCAGGCGCTGGAGGTTGGCGACGTGGCTGCGCGACTTGTCGACCATGCGCGCGATTTCGGCCTGGGTCATGCCTTCGGCATTGGCGAGGCGATCGTAGGCGCGGGCCTCCTCGACCGGGTTGAGATCCTGGCGCTGGAGGTTTTCGATCAGGGCCAGGGCCATGACCTCGCGCTCTGTCAGGTCGCGGACCAGCGCGGGCATTTCGTGGAGCCGGGCCTTCTGCGCCGCGCGCCAGCGGCGTTCGCCGGCGACGAGCTGGTAGCGGCCATTGCCGAGCCGGCGGACGATGACCGGCTGGATCACGCCCCGCGCGGCAATGGAAGCGGCGAGCTCATCGAGGGCGGCTTCATCGAAGCGGCGGCGGGGCTGCTCGGGGTGAGGCTCGATCGAGGAGACGGCGAGGCTGGCGAGGCCCGACTGGGCGGCACCGGAAGTGGCAGGCGCGCCGAACACCGATTCCTCGCGGCGGACCTCGCCAAGCAGGGCGCCGAGACCGCGACCGAGGGCCGGGGGTTTGCGGCGGTGCGGGACGGCAGGTTCGGCCGCGGGGGCCTGGGTTTCCGGATCGTCACTCATGCGGCCATTCTCCGGGACGGCAGGCGCCCGATGAGCTCGCGGGCAAGCGCCATGTAGGCGCGGCTGCCGGAGCAGTTGTGATCGTAGATGAGGGCGGGGAGCCCGTGACTCGGCGCTTCGGACAGGCGGACGTTGCGCGGGATCACGGTCTCGAACACCAGCTGGCCGAGGCAGGAACGCACGTCGTCCGAGACCTGGTCGGTCAGGCGGTTGCGGCGGTCGTACATGGTGAGCGCCACGCCGACGATGCCGAGGGCGGGATTGAAGCGCTGCTGGACGCGTTCGACCGTTTGCAGCAGCTGGCTCAGGCCTTCGAGGGCGAAGAACTCGCACTGGAGCGGGACGAGCAGGGTATCGGCGGCACAGAGCGCGTTGAGCGTGAGCAGGCCCAGCGAGGGCGGGCAATCGATCAGGCAGACATCGTAGCCCGGCTCACTGGCAAGGGCGGTGCGCAGGCGGTCGGTGCGGTTGTCGACGCCGACCAGCTCGACCTCGGCACCGGAGAGATCGACCGTGGCCGGGATCAGGTCGAGGTTCGGGATCCTTGTTGAGCAAATACATGCTGCAAGAGGCACCTGATCAACCAGCAGGTCATAGGAAGAGGCCCCGCGGTCGGCGGCGGCGAGGCCGATGCCGGTGGAGGCGTTGCCCTGGGGATCGAGGTCAATCAGCAGGGTTTTCCAGCCGGTTGCGGCCAGGGCCGTGGCGAGGTTGATGGCCGAGGTCGTTTTGCCCACGCCCCCCTTCTGATTGGCAATCGCGATGCGGATCATCTGCTGCGCGCCTTCTTCCCTCGCGGTTGCACTTCGGCAGCAAGCGGACCGGACACCGTTCCCACCACCACGCCAGCATCCGGATCGGTGAGCGATTGTTCCACGTGGAACATATGCTGCCAACCCGCCAAGCGATTCACTTCATCCCAAGCCGAGCGGCCCTTGGGCAACATCCATAACGTGTCGGCTGTGGAAAATCGCGCGGAAATCTCCAGCAAACGGTCGAGTAGAGCGAAGGCCCGTGCCGATATGACGCTGGCGCGAAAAGATTCGACCAGTTCGAGACGCGAGCCGAGCACGCGGCTGTTGGCAAGACCGAGCTCGCGAGCGGCGCGTTCGAGCCAAGCTACGCGGCGCGCGCGCGATTCGACCATCACCACCGGCAGGGCCGGGCGGAGGGCGGCAATCACCAGGCCGGGGAAGCCAGCGCCCGTCCCAAGGTCGAGCCAAGGCCCGGATGTTTCACGTGGAACATTCCGGAGCAACTGGGCCGAATCAGCGATGTGCCGCACCCAGGCTTCACCCAGGCTCGCCGCCGAGACGAGGTTCTGGCGGGTATTCTCGTCAGCCAGCAAGGCGAGCAGATGCTCGCACCGCTGGACCGAACCGGGCTCACCCAGCTCGGCAACCAGCGCGCGCGCCTCGGCTTCGGTGGCAATCACGCGGCCTGCCGCTTGGCCTGGACCAGCAGCGCCGCCAGCGCCGCCGGAGTAATGCCGGGGACCCGGCCAGCGTCGGCCAGCGTGGCAGGGCGGGCGCGCTGGAGGCGTTCGACCATTTCACGCGACAGGCCGGGCACCCGGGCATAGGCGAAGTCATCGCCGAGCGGCAGGGCCTCGCCCGCGCGCAGGGCGCGCAGTTCGCCTTCCTGCCGGACAAGGTAGGGCGCATAGGCCGCATCTTCGGCGAGCTCGGCGGCAAGATCGGCATCTTCGGGCAGGTCGTCCGGGAGCCACTGGGCAAGCGCTTCCAGGGTCACGCCGGTGAAGCGAAGCCATTCGCGCAGGGGCAAGCGGCCGGTGTCAGTCCGTACGGCGAGGCCACTGCGGGCGAGTTCGGCGGCGCTTACCGGCGTCTCCAGTGCCGCATCGAGCAAGGCGCGGTCGGCTTCGCGCCGTTCGAACCATGCCGCGCGTTCGGCACCGATCGCTCCGCAGGCGAGGCCGAGCGGAGTCAGGCGGCTGGCGGCATTGTTGGCGCGCAGGCGCAGCCGATATTCGGCGCGCGCGGTGAGCATGCGATAGGGCTCGCTTACCCCGTGCAGGGTGAGATCGTCGATCATCACGGCCATGTAGGAATTGGCGCGATCGAGTGCGGCGGGTTCGCGGCCGAGGACAGCGGCGGCGGCCTGCATGCCGGCAACGAGGCCCTGGGCGGCGGCTTCCTCATAACCGGTGGTGCCGTTGAGCTGGCCGGCACAATAGAGCCCGGGCAGGGCGCGCAGTTCGAGGCTGGGCCGCAGGGCGCGGGGATCGACGTGATCGTACTCGACCGCGTAGCCTGGCGTGACGATCTCCACCTGTTCGAGCCCGGGCATGGTGCGGACCATGGCGAGCTGGACATCGGCTGGGAGCGAGGTGGAGATGCCGTTGGGATAGACGAGGTGGGTGCCCAGCCCTTCGGGTTCGAGGAACACCTGGTGCCCGTCGCGGTCGCCGAAGCGGTGGATCTTGTCTTCAATGGATGGGCAGTAGCGCGGGCCCGAGGCGCCGATTGCGCCGGTGAACAGCGGCGAGCGGTGGAGGTTCTCACGGATGACGTCATGACTGCGCGCGTTGGTGCGGGTGATGGCGCAGAACACCTGCGGGTTCACCCGTGTCGGCGTCAGCGGCGACATGGTCCACGGATCGAGGTCGGACGGCTGCTCTTCAAGAACGGCCCAATCGATGGTGCGGCCATCGAGGCGGGGCGGGGTGCCGGTCTTGAGGCGGGCCATCGGCAGGTCGGCCTCGCGCAGCTGGGCGGCGAGGCGCTGGGCCGAAGCTTCGCCAATGCGGCCGCCGACCATTCGCTCCTCGCCGCGGAACAGGGTGCCGCCGAGGAAGGTGCCGGTGCACAGGACCACGGCGCCCGCTTCGAGGCAGGTGCCATCGGCGAGATCGATGCCGGCGACGCGCTGGCCCGCCATATGCAAGGCCGCGGCTTCACCCGATACCACGGTGAGATTGGGCTGCCGGGCGAGCTGCTGCTGGATCGAGGCCTTGAACAGCTTGCGGTCGGCCTGGACGCGCGGGCCCTGCACGGCTGAGCCCTTTGAGCGGTTGAGCATCCGATAGTGGATCGCTGCGGCATCGGCTGCGCGGCCGATGAGGCCATCGAGCGCATCGACCTCGCGCACGAGGTGGCCCTTGCCGAGGCCGCCGATGGCCGGGTTGCAGCTCATCGCGCCGAGCTGGGCGGCATCGAAGGTGACCAGAGCTACGCGCGCACCCATCCGCGCCGCGATGGCGGCCGCCTCGCAGCCGGCATGTCCGCCGCCTACGACGATGATGTCGAACTGGTGCATGGGGGCCGCGCTTACAGGAATTGGCGGCGGGGGTCTAGGCGGGGGAGGTGAGGTGTTTCACGTGGAACACTTGGGGGCATGGTGTCTCGACTGCGCTCGACACGAACGGGTGGCGGGGGAAGGGCGGTTTGGGCGTGCCCCGCTCCACCACCCTTTGCGCGGTCCCCCTCCCCGCCCGTGGGGAGGATTTACTTGCCGATGCAGAAGCGGCCGAACAGGGCGTCGAGCATGTCTTCAGTCGTGGTGCGGCCGAGCAGGCTGTCGAAGGCGACGCGGGCAAGGCGCAGGGATTCGGCGATGAGCAGGGGATCGGCGAACCGGGCGGCGGCGGCGAGGCTTTCGTGGGCTTCGGCGAGGAGGCGGTGCTGGCGCTGGTTGAGCGCGGCGTCACCGGGACGAGGCAGGGCGGCGCGGGCAGTGGCGATCAGGTCTTGCCGCAAGGCGGGGAGGCCTTCTCCCGTGACGGCCGAGACCCGGTGGCGCGGGTTGGCCTTGGCCGGGTGATCGGCGCGGTCGGCCTGGGCTTCGATGTTCCAGGCGCCGGGCGGACATTCCGCGTCGGGCCCGAGCCAGAGGACGAGATCGGCGCGGGTCAGTTCGCCGCGGGCGCGGTCAATCCCGGTCTGCTCGATGGGATCGGCGGTTACCGGGCGCAGGCCCGCCGTGTCGAGGAACAGGAAGGGCACTCCGGCTATGGCGACCGGGCGGGTGACCACATCGCGGGTGGTGCCGGGGATCGGCGAGGTGATCGCGGCTTCGGCCTCGACCAGAGCGTTGAACAGGGTGGACTTGCCGGCATTCGGCGGCCCGGCAAGCACGACGCGAAACCCTTCGCGCAGAACTTCGGCGCGGGGGCGGGCGAGCCATTCGGCCAGTTCGGCGGTGAGCGCGGAAAGATCCGGGACGAAGCCAGCGTCGAGCCCGCCGATGTCATCGTCCTCGGAGAAATCGAGCACGGCTTCGACGCGGGCCGAGAGCTGGAGGACACGGACACGCCAATCGTCAACCGTGCGGGAAACGGCGCCTCCGGCGAGGGCGAGGGCCGATTGGCGCTGAAGCTCGGTTTCAGCGGCGAGGAGATCGGCCAGGCCTTCCGCCTCGGCCAGATCGATCCGGCCGTTGGCAAAGGCCCGGCGGGTGAATTCGCCCGCCTGGGCCGGGCGCAGGCCGGGGACCGTGGCGAGCGCAGCCTCGACCGCCGCGATCACCGCGCGGCCGCCATGGAGGTGGAACTCGGCGCAGTCTTCCCCAGTGGCGGTGCCGGGGCCGGGGAGCCAGAGGACCAGGGCCTGGTCGAGCAGGGTCTCGTCCGCACCGCGCAGGGTGGCGGTGACCGCGCGGCGGGGCGGGGGGACCTTGCCGGCCAGGGCCAGCATGGCGCTGGCGGCATCGGGGCCGCTGACCCGGACGACAGCGATGGCCGCGGGGGCAGCGCCGCTGGACAGGGCGTAGATCGTATCGGTCATGCAGGGGTGAGGTCAGGCCTTCTTGCCCGAGGTGCCCAGATCCATGAACTGCTTGAACAGGGCCATGCCCATTTCGCCCATCGGCGCGAGCTGTTTGCTCATGGCCTGGAGCTGATCGAGGCTGGCGGTGCCCTGCATGGCTTTGAGCACGGCGTCGACATAGGCCTCGTTGGCCTTGCTCACATCGGGGAGGCCGAGAAAGCGGCGAGCCTCTTCGGGGGTACAATCGACTTCGACATTGACCTTCATCGCTCAGCCTCCCTTGCGCATGCCGGCAAGGCTGGCACAGGGCCTTGGCAAAGTCCACCGGACGGGCAATCCTGCCGGCTGGACCGGGAATCGAGCGGAGAGCGAGAAATGGGTGAATATGTGCGCATCGCAACCTACGAAGGCGACGGGAATTTCCCGGCCTATGTGGCGCGGCCCGCGGGCGCGGCGAAGGCTGCAATCATCGTCATCCCCGAGATCTTCGGGGTGAACCCCGGCATCCGCCAGAAGGCCGACCATTTCGCCAGCCAGGGATATCTCGCCGTCTCCCCCGACGTGTTCTGGCGGCAAGTGGAAGGGATCGAGCTGGATGCCGATGTACCCGAACAGCTCCAGCGGGCGTTCGGCTTGTTTGGCGGGCATGATTTCGATGCCGGCATTCGCGACGTCGAGGCGACCATTCGCTGGATCCGGCGCGAGGCGGGCGTGCCCAAGGTCGGCCTCGTCGGCTACTGCATGGGCGGCAAGGTGGCCTACCAGGCGGCGACGCGGACCGACATCGATGCGACGGTGGGCTACTACGGCGTCGGCATTGCCGACATGCTGAACGAAAGCCATGCGATCGCCCGGCCGCTGCTGCTCCACGTGCCGATGGCCGATGGCTTCGTCCCGCCCGAGCAGCAGAAGGCGATGCATGAAGGGCTGGACCCCAACCCACATGTGACGATCCACGACTACCCGGGGCTGGACCACGGCTTTGCCGCCGAGATGGGCCTGCGGCGCAATGAAGAAGGCGCGCGGCTGGCCGACAGCCGGACCGAGGCGTTCTTCGCGGAGAACCTCGCCTGACGGGCATGGCCCGCTGAGCCTGAACAAAGAAAAAGGGCGCGGAGTGATCCGCGCCCTTTCTGGTTACTGGTTCATCGTGGCGAAGAAATCTTCGTTGGTCTTGGTGTCCTTGATCTTGTCGAGCAGGAACTCCATCGCGTCGACCGTCCCCATCTGCATGAGGATCCGGCGCAGGACCCACATCTTGGAGAGGTTGGCCTTTTCGACCAGCAGCTCTTCCTTGCGGGTGCCCGACTTGCCGACATCCAGCGCCGGGAAGATGCGCTTGTCGGAAACCTTGCGGTCGAGCACGATTTCGCTGTTGCCGGTGCCCTTGAACTCTTCGAAAATCACTTCGTCCATGCGGCTGCCGGTATCGATCAGGGCCGTGGCGATGATCGAGAGCGAACCGCCTTCCTCGATGTTGCGCGCGGCGCCGAAGAAGCGCTTGGGGCGCTGCAGGGCATTGGCGTCGACACCGCCGGTCAGCACCTTGCCCGAGCTGGGCACGACGGTGTTGTAGGCGCGGCCGAGGCGGGTGATCGAATCGAGCAGGATGACCACATCCTTCTTGTGCTCGACCAGGCGCTTGGCCTTTTCGATAACCATTTCAGCAACTTGGACGTGGCGGGTGGCCGGTTCGTCAAATGTGGAGGCAATCACCTCGCCGCGCACGGAGCGCTGCATGTCGGTGACTTCTTCCGGGCGCTCGTCGATCAGGAGCACGATCAGGAAGACTTCCGGATGGTTGTCGGTGATCGCCTTGGCCATGTTCTGCAGCAGCACGGTCTTGCCGGTGCGCGGCGGGGCGACGATCAGGGCGCGCTGGCCCTTGCCCTGGGGGCTGATCAGATCGATCACCCGGGCCGACTTGTCCTTCACCGTGGGATCGATGGTATCGAGCCGCAGGCGCTCGTCCGGGTAGAGCGGGGTGAGGTTGTCGAAGTTCACCCGGTGGCGCACGGCATCGGGATCGTCGAAGTTGACGCTGATCAGCTTGTTGATCGCGAAGTAGCGCTCGCCGTCCTTGGGGGCGCGAATCTCGCCCTCAACGGTATCGCCGGTGCGCAGGCCCCATTTGCGGACCTGGTTGGGCGAGACGTAGATATCGTCAGGCCCCGCGAGGTAGTTTGCCTCGGGGCTGCGCAGGAAGCCGAAGCCGTCGGTCAAAACCTCGATCGTGCCGATGCCGAGAATCTCCTCGCCATCTTCGGCCACTTCCTTGAGGATGGCGAACATGAGGTCCTGCCGGCGCATGGTGCTGGCGCCCTCGACGCCGAATTCCTCGGCCATCTCGACCAGTTCGGCCGGGGTTTTCTTCTTCAGTTCTTTCAGGTGCATTATGGTATCCGAGTGCTGGGTGTGGCCGGCTCGGGTCATGGGGCTGGGGGACAGCGGACCTGCGAGGCTGGCATTTAGGCCGCACTCGCGCCGGAGACGGTTGTGGAGATAGGCCGCGGCGCCAGGAAGGTCAATCACGCAAAGCGAACGCGACGGCGTTAGCCGGGGCGAAATTATTTCCGCCTTTTTTCAACGACAACTGCAGTAACTCTGGCGGTTCCCGCGCGATCGCCCATGCAAAGGGCTCAGGCCCGTGCCAAGAACGGCAGCAACGAGGGGCCGGATACTTTAGCGACCATGGATTTCGAGCATCGCCTGAATGAAGCCCGAGAGCAGTTCCACGCGGGGCAACTCCAGACGGCGCTGGAAATCGTGAGCGCCCTGTTCGAAAGCCATGGCGAACGCGGCGATACGCTGAACATGGCGGCGCTGTGCCACCTCCACGGTGGCGATCAGGCCGGGGCGCTCGGGCTGTTCCGCCGGGCCGTAGCCGCCGATCCGGCCTATAGCCCGGCGTGGAGCAACCTTGGCAACCTCCTGCGCACGCTGGGCGAGGAAGCCGAGGGCGTCGCAGCCTTGCGCCAGGCGGTGGCGGTCGATCCCGATTGCATCGAGGGGTGGAACAACCTTGGCCTGGCGGCGATGGTGGCCGGGCAGACGGCGGAGGCGGAGCAGCTGTTTCGCCGCGCTCTCGAGATCCACCCCGGCTATGCGGTGAGCCTCTTCAACCTGGGCCGGGCGCTGCTGATGACCCATCGCAGCGAGGAAAGCGAGGCGGTCCTTCGCCGGTTGCTGGCCGCCGCGCCCGACTATCCGTTCGGCCATGCGTGCCTTGCCTCGGCCCTGATCGATCAGGGACGGACAGAGGAAGGGGAAGCGGCCTACCGGCGTGAGCTTGACCGCGATCCCGACAATTCCGTGGCGCTCAATAACCTTGGCCTGCTCGCCCAGAACCAGCGGCGACTGCACGAGGCGCTGGGCTGGCTGGAACGGGCAGCCATGCTGCCGGGGGCCGATGCGCTGACCCTGAGCAATTACGCCAATGTGCTGCGCGAGGTGGGGCGGCCCGACGATGCTGCCCAGTGGTATCGCACCGCCGCTCAGCGCGATCCGGAATTCACCACGGCCCTGTCGAAATGGATGTTGTCGGCCCGCGCGGTCTGCGACTGGGGCGACCTGACCGAGCTCGAGGCGCGGATTGCCGAGCACATCGCGCGCGGGATCGTCGAAGCCCCGGCCGCTTTCGACCTGCTGGTGCATCCGGGCCTGACCGACGCGCAGCACCGGGCGGTGGCCGAGGCTTATGGCGCCCGAGCCTACGGCGCCGCGCTGGCGAGGCCGCCGCTGGTCCCGCCGGGACGGCCGCTTCATTCCGGCGGCGGCCCGCTGCGGATCGGATACGTCTCCTCCGATTTCTACGAACATGCGACGATGCGGCTGCTGCGCGGCGTGCTGGCCGGACACGATCCGGCGCGGGTGCAATTCCTGTGTTATTCTACCGGAGCGATCATCGGCGACGCGGAGCGCGAACGGATCGAAGCAGCGCCGGCCTGCGCCGGCTTCCGCGACCTGGCGCGGCTGCCCGACGAAGCCGCGGCCTGCCAGATCCGGGACGATGCGATCGACATCCTGGTCGACCTCAAGGGCTATACCCAGGAGAACCGCCTTGGCATCCAGGCCCTGCGGCCGGCGCCCGTGGTGGTTTCCTGGCTCGGCTATCCCGGCACCCTGGGCGTCGCGCGATTGGCCGACTACATCATCGGCGATCCGGTGGTGACGCCGCTGCAGGCCCAGGCGGACTATTCGGAAGCCCTGGCGCTGATGCCCCATTGCTACCAGCCCAACGACGATACCATGGTCCCCGACGCGCCGCCCAGCCGGGCCTCGCAAGGCCTGCCGAACGACGGCCTGGTGTTCTGCAACTTCAACGCCGCCTACAAGTTCTCTCCCGCGGCTTTCGCCAGCTGGATGCACCTGCTGCGCGCCACGCCGGGCAGCGTGCTGTGGCTGCTGCGCCCGGGCGAGGCGGCCCGCGCGCGCCTGATCGCGGCAGCCGCGGCGGAGGGGATCGCGGCCGAACGGCTGGTCTTCGCCGCCCCGCTGTCGCAGCGCGACCACCTTGCCCGCTTGCAGCTGGCCGATCTCGCGCTCGATACCTTTCCCTACACCTCGCATACCACCGGCAGCGACGCCCTTCTCGCCGGGGTGCCGCTGGTGACCCGTCCGGGCGATACCTTTGCCTCGCGCGTGGCGGCCAGCCTGTTGACGGCGGTCGGCCTGACCGACCTGATCGCGCGCGATGATGAGGCCGCCTGGCAGCTGGTGCTGGACCTGGCCCGTGACGGGGCGCGGCGGGCCGCCTTGCGGGCGCATCTGCTGGCGGTGCGGCGCAATTGCCCGCTGTTCGATACTTCGGGGTTCACCCGGGACCTGGAGCGGCTGTACCACGCGATCGGCGAACAGTTGCAGCGCGGTGAGCGCCGGGGATTTGCCCTGTCGGCGGAGCCTTAGGTGCTCATACCAAGCTATCAGTCCTTCACCGCGATCACTTCCATGCAGGCGCGATATCTTTCACTCACCCCATAGCGCATCGGGGTGAAGCCGTGCTGGCGCAGCAGTGCCTCGAGCCGGGTGCGGGTGAAGTTGTGATAATGCTCGAGCTCGCCCCAATAAGGATTGGCGCCGGCGGCATCGAGCAGGTGCCAGAGCGGGCTTTCGGCATTGGGCATCGAGAGGAACAGGACCCCGCCGGAGGCCAGCATGCTGTGGGCATGGCTGAGGACAAGCCGGGGAAAAGGGGTGTGTTCCAGCACGTCAGCCAGCGAAATGACGCTGAATCTTCCGGGAAACTCCAGGGTTTCCAGCGGCTGGGCATGGGTTTCGATGCCCAGCCCGGCGAGCGCTGCGGCATTATCGGTTCGCAGGTCGATGCCGACCGGGGTGAAACCATATTCGAGCGCCGTGAGCAGCAAGGCGCCATTGCCGAAGCCCACATCCAGCCACGGGCCCGAGCTGCGCCACGGCAGGACCTTTTCGATCATCCGCGCGGCGACCCAGCGCTGGGCCTCGTAATCATGGCCGAGCCGCTGGTTGTCGTGCGTGCCGGAAAACAGCAGCTGGCAGGCTTCATCCGTATAGAAGCCACTGCGAAACTGGTGCCCGCAGGCGGCGCAGGTGCGCCACAGCAGGGTGTCGTTCAAGGCCGGGTTATAGAGCCCATGCCCGGCGCAGGATGCGGTGCGCAGGTCGGCAAGGTCCGTGCAGTCACACAGGGGGCAGGCGGTGTAGAGCTCGAGTTCCTGCATGATCCCCCCGCACGGATTGCCGTCAAAACGGCTTCACGATCACCATGACGACAATGAACGCCGCGGCAATTCCGGGCACTTCGTTGAGCAGGCGCAGGCGCTTGCCGGTCAGGCGCTCCTCGCCGCGGGCGAGGGCAGCGGCATAACTGGCGAGCAGCAGGTGATAGGCGGTGAGGGCCAGGACGAAGGCCAGCTTCACGTGAAACCAGCCCTGCTGGAAGGCGCCGATCTGCATGGCCAGAGCCAGCCCGAGGAGCCAGGTGATAATCAGGGATGGCCACAGGATGATCCTGAGCAGCTTGCGCTCACGATCAATCCACACCGCGCGTTCGGGCGAACCGGCCGGGGCTTCCTGATGATAAACGAAATAGCGCGGGAGCATGAACAGCCCGGCCATCCAGAAGATCACGAAGATCACGTGGCCGGCCTTGAGCCAGAGGTAGGTCATCGCGAGGGCCTGCTGCATGGGGTGGATTGTAGGACGGCGGCAGGGGTGGGGGAAGGGGCGGCGGATGGCAAGTCCTTCGAGACGGCGGCTCTGCTCGCGGCTTCGCCACCTTCTCAGGACGAACGGCAATTTGCGATCAAGGCCTGCGCCGGCTGGTCAGGTGGAAGCGGCGGCACTTGTCGCAACGGTAGGGGCGCGCGGCATCGGGGTAGGCGAGGGCGGCCGACCGGGCCTCGGCGAAGGAGGGGTAGCGCACCTTGCGCTGGCAAATGCTGAGACGGGTGCGTTTCATGGCGGGTCATACTTCTCCGCGATCTTCTTCCCGACGATGCTCCCTCGCGCGAGCCTCCTCCGCAACCGCTTGCGGCGGCGGTCCCCCTCCCCGCACGCGAGGAGGTTTCAGCGGCTCCAGCCGCGCACGACTTTCAACAGCCGCTCGACGTGTTCGATCGGCGTGAACTGGCCGATGCCGTGGCCCAGGTTGAACACGTGGGGACGGTCGGCGAAGGCATCGAGCACGCGGCGGGCCTGGCTGTCGAGTTCGTCGCCGCCGGCCAGCAGCAGGAGCGGATCGAGGTTGCCCTGGACCGGCAGGCCGGCCGGCAGTTCGCGCGCGGCCCACAGCGGATCGATGGTCTCGTCCACGCCGAGCGCATCGACCCCGGTTTCGCGGGCATAGGCGACGAGCTTTTCGCCCGCGCCCTTGGGGAAGCCGATGATCGGCGTATCGGGGCAGCGCGCCTTCAGCTGGCGGACGATTTCGGCGTTGGGGGCAATGACCCAGCGTTCGAATTCGGCGGGGGCGAGGGAGCCGGCCCAGGAATCGAACAGCTGCACCGCCTCGGCGCCGGCGCGGACCTGGCCTTCGAGGTAATCGACCGTGGTGGCGACCACGGCATCGATGATCGCCTGGAACGCGCCGCGATCACGATAGGCATAGGCCCGGGTCTCATGCTGGTCGCGGCTGCCTTCGCCGGCGACCATGTAGGTGGCGATGGTCCACGGGCTGCCCGCAAAGCCCAGCATGGTCTGCTCAGGGGTGAGCGCGGCGCGGACGAGGCGCACGGTCTCATAGATCGGGGAAAGGCGCTCAGGGACGCTCTCAAGGGCACTGAGGGCATGATCGACGAGGCGGGGCGACATGCGCGGGCCCTCGCCAGCGAGGAATTCGAGATCCTGGCCCATGGCGTAGGGCACGATCAGGATGTCGGAGAACAGGATCGCGCCATCGAAGCCGAAGCGGCGCAGCGGCTGGAGAGTGATCTCGGCGGCGGCCTCGCTGTCATAGACCAGCGGGAGGAAGCCGCCCTTCCTTGCACGCAGTTCCCGGTACTCGGGCAGGTAGCGCCCCGCCTGGCGCATCAACCACACGGGTCGCCGGGAACCGTTCGTTCCGCGCAGGGTATCAAAGAGGAGACCGGGCATTCGATCGGGTCCAATCCAATAAAATAAGAGTCTTTAAATAGGGATTCTGATAGATTCTGGCCCTGTGGAAACCGGGGATTGGGCGCCCTTGCCCGAATTGTCCCGGAAAGAACAGGGGCCGGGCCGATGCGAATCCCGGGCGCTCCCGGTCAAGCGCGAGTTATCCCGCTTGTCCCCAGCCTGTGGGGAACGCTTTCGACATGTCCACAAGTCGCCCCGGCGAAGACGGGAACAGCGCATGGAATCCCTTGCCGGAATTGTCACCGGTGCCCTCCCGTGGTTTATGCCGCATCCTATCCACAGCGGACCTGACGCGTGCCCACAACCCGGCTTCACCTCCATCTCCTGTCGGATTCCACCGGTGAAACGCTGGAAATGATCGCCAAGGCTGCGCTCGCGCAGTTCGATGATGCCGATGTGACGCGCCACTTCTGGCCGATGGTCCGCTCGCAGCAGCACCTCGACCGGATCCTCACCGAGATTGCCGCCAATCCGGGCCTGGTGCTGTTCACCCTCGTCAATGCCGAGATCCGGGTGCGGCTGGAAGACCGCTGCCGGGCGCTGGGCCTCCCGGTCGTCCCCGCGCTCGATGCCGTGAGCAATGCGCTTGAGGACATGCTCGGCCAGCAGGCCAAGGCCCGGCCGGGGCGCCAGCACATGCTCGACGAGGCCTATTTCGCCCGTGTCGACGCGATCCAGTTCACCATTGCCCATGACGACGGGCTGCAGTGGGAGGACTGGGAGGAGGCCGATATCCTGCTGGCCGGGGTCTCGCGCAGCTCCAAGACGCCGACGGCGATCTACCTCGCCAACCGCGGATACAAGGTCGCCAATATCCCGATCGTGCCGGAAAGCCCGCCGCCGCCGGTGTTGTTTCAACTGGGCCGGCCGCTGGTGGTGGGCCTGACCACCGCGCCCGAGCGGCTGGTGCAGGTACGGCGCAACCGGCTGCTGTCGCTGAACCAGGCGCCGTCGACCCACTACGTCGACCAGGAGCGGGTGGCGGGCGAAGTTCAGTTTGCGCGGCGGATGTTTGCCGATAATGGCTGGCCGGTGATCGACGTCACCCGGCGCTCGATCGAGGAAACGGCGGCGGCGGTGATCCGCCTGCACCAGGAACACCGCGCCCGCGGCGAGACGGCCGGGGCCGGATCCCGGGCGATCTGAGGGGCGAGTGAACGCATGTTGATCCTGGCCTCGCAAAGCGCCTCCCGCCGGGCCATGCTGGAAGCGGCCGGGGTGCCGTTCATGGCCGTGCCCGCCGAGGTGGACGAACGCGCGCTGGAGGCCAGCCTCGCAGGAGCGGCGCCCGACGTGGTGGCCACCGCGCTTGCCCGGGCAAAGGCCGAGGCCGTGGCGGCGCGGCACCCGGGGCGGTGGGTGCTGGGGTCCGACAGCCTGGTGGTTTGTGAGGGGCGGCGGTTCGACAAGCCGGCCAACCGCGAGTCCGCGGCCGAGCACCTGCGGTTCTTTTCGGGCAAGACGATGGAACTTCACAGCGCGGCCACGCTGGTGCGCGATGACGCGGTGATTCCTTGCGCGGACAAGGCCGAACTGGCCGTTCGCGAGCTGTCGGAGGAGTTCATTGCCGATTACCTTGCCCACGAATGGCCGGCAGTGGCCGGGTGCGTCGGCGTGTTCCGCATCGAGGGGCGCGGGGTGCAGCTGTTCACGCAGCTGCGCGGCGATCATTTCACCATCCTTGGCATGCCGCTGCTGCCGGTCCTCGCCGGGCTGCGGAGCGTGGGGGTGATGGCGGCATGAGGCCCTATGCCGAAGTGATTGGCGATCCGATCGCGCAATCGAAGTCGCCGGCGATCCACGGGTTCTGGCTGGGCGAGCTGGGGATCGCGGCCGATTACCGCGCCTGCCACGTCACTGCGGCGGGGCTGGCCGACTATATCGCGGCGCGGCGGGGCGATCCTGCCTGGCGCGGGTGCAACGTGACCATGCCGCACAAGCAGGCGGTGATGGGGCTGCTCGATGCGATCGACCCGCTGGCGGCGCGGGTCGGTGCGGTCAACACCGTCGTGCCGGGGGCGGACGGGCGGTTGACCGGCTACAACACCGACGTGCCGGGATTTCTCGAGCCGCTGGAACCGCTGCTGGCGCAGACTCACCTGTTCCGCATGGCGCGGGTGATCGGGACCGGCGGCGCGGCGCGGGCGATCATCGCGGGGCTCGCCGGGCACGGCTTCGTGCTGGTGCTGGCCGGGCGCAATCCCGACAAGGCGCGGGCCCTGCTTGACGAGCTCGATCCCACCGGCGAGCACCATGCGATCGACCTTGCCCATTTCGCCGAGCCCACCGACTTCGCCTTCGATGACCGCGAAGGGCTTTGCGACCTGGTGGTCAATGCGAGCCTGCTGGGGATGACCGGCCAGCCGCCGCTCGCCTTCGACTGGAGCCATGCCCCGCCGGGGAGCCTGGCCTATGATATCGTCACATCGCCGCTCGACACCCGGTTCCTCAAGGACGCGCGGGCGGCGGGCTTCCGCACGATCGACGGGCTCGCCATGCTGATCGGGCAGGCAGACTATGCCTTCGCCCACTTCTTCGGCCGCCGCCCGCCGCGCGAGCGGGACAGCGAGCTGAGGCGGAGAATCACCGGTGGATGAGGCAAGACGCCCGTTCATTCTGGGCCTGACCGGCTCGATCGGCATGGGCAAGTCGGCGGTGGCGGCGATGTTCCATGGCCTTGGCGTGCCGGTGTTCGACGCCGACGCCGCGGTGCACGAACTGCAGGGGCCGGGCGGGGAACTGGTCGAGGCGATCGAAGCGGCGTTCCCGGGGACGACCGGGGCGGGCGGGGTTGACCGGCAGAAGCTGGGGCCGATGGTGCTCGGGCAGCCGGAGCAGCTGGCCCGGCTGGAGGCTCTGATCCACCCCGCCGTGGGCGCGATGCGCGCGGCGTTTCTGGCCGATAATGCCGACAAGCCGTTGATAGTGTTTGATATTCCCCTGCTGTTCGAGAAGGGCGGGCAAGGCGTCGACGCGGTGGTGGTGGTCTCCGCCTCGCCGGAGGCGCAGCGCGCGCGGGTGCTGGCGCGACCGGGAATGACCGAGGAGAAATTCGCCCAGATCCTGAAGCTGCAAGTGCCCGACGCGGAGAAACGCGCCCGGGCCGACTTCGTGATCGATACCGGCACTTCGCTGGCCGAAACGCGCCATGCGGTGCAGCGGCTGGTTCACCAATTGACGGGGCGCGACTGACACAATCGAGCTTGCACCCGGGCCGTTGCAGGCCGATAAGTTCAAACGATGCGTGAGATTATTTTCGACACCGAAACCACCGGTCTCGATCCGCTCAAGGGCGATCGCATGGTGGAAATCGGCTGCATCGAGCTGGTGAACCGGGTGCCCACGGGCCAGGTCTTCCACGCCTATTTCAATCCCTGCCGCGACATGCCGGCCGAGGCCGAGGCGGTCCACGGCCTGTCCGCCGCCTTCCTCGCCGACAAGCCGCTGTTCGGCGAACGCTGCGCGGAACTCCTCGAATTCATCGGCGATGCCCCGCTGGTGGCGCACAACGCCGGATTCGACTTCGCCTTTCTCAATTTTGAGCTGGCCCAATGCGGGCTCGAGCCGGTGTGCCACAGCCGGATGGTGGATACGGTCAAGATCGCGCGGGTCCGCCATCCCGGGGCCAAGCTCAGCCTCGACGCGCTGTGCACCCGCTACGGGATCGACCGCAGCCACCGCACCCGCCACGGCGCGCTGCTCGACGCCGAACTGCTGGCCCAGGTCTATGTCGAGCTGAACGGCGGCCGGCAGATCGGCCTCGAACTGGCCGGCGCGCGCAGTTCCGAAGTGGTCGCCGAGGTCCGGCTGGTGCACCGCACCCGCGTCTACCGCGAGCCGCGCCCGCATGGGCCGACCGACGCGGAACTGGCCGCCCATGCCGCGTTCCTTGAAGGCGTGAAAGCGCCGCTCTGGAACGAGGGGGCGGCCCCCTGAAATGTTAGAAGGAGGAGAATGATTATGGACATTCGCGTTGCTGGTCACCAGGTCGAAACCGGCGAAGCCCTCCAGAGCCACGCTGCCGAACGGCTTACCACGATTGTCGAGAAGTACTTCAACCGCGGCTTGTCCAGTCAGGTGACCTTCAATCGCGGCCCGGCCGCCTCGTTCCGCTGCGATATCGTCACGCACGTGATGCAGGGGCTGATTCTAAAGGGCGCGGCCTTCGCGCCCGACGCCCACATTGCGCTGGATCAGGCCGCCGAGAAGATCGACAAGCAGCTGCGCCGTTACAAGCGCCGCCTCAAGGACCATCACGAACAGGCCAGCCACGCTGCCCGCGCCGAAGAGGCCGCCTATGTGGTCTTCGCGGAGCCGGAGCCCGAGGCCGAGGAGATCGTCGTCGACGCCCCGCTGGTCATTGCCGAGACCCGGGTCGATGTTCCCGAGGCGACCGTGTCCGACGCGGTGATGATGCTCGACCTCAGGAATACGAATGCCCTGCTGTTCAAAAATGCTGGCACCGGCAGGCATAATATGGTCTACCGCCGCGGCGATGGGTCGATCGGCTGGGTCGAACCGTCCTGACGCGCAAGATTTCTCCGGCGGAGAACCTGCGCGCCACTTCCGGCGTTTGACTTTGAGTAGTCCGGTGTCCGGGCTAGATGACGCCATCCGTCAGCCCCGCCAGGGGCCGCCGGATGGCCCGACAGGCGATACGAACCCAGATGACCGCTCTCTTCACGCTCGTTCCCGAGGCCGTCGGCACCATCCGCGCCGATGACAAGCCGGCGATCATGCGCCAGCTGGCCGGCCGCTTCGCCGAGGTCTACGGCCTCGAGGCGAGCCACGTGGAAGAACGGATCGAGGAGCGCGAGCGGCTCGGCAGCACCGGGTTCGGGCGGGGTGTCGCCATTCCCCATGCCCGGATCGAGGGGCTGAGCCGCCCGGTCGCGGTGTTTTTGCGGCTCGAGGCTCCGGTTGCCTTCGACGCGGCGGACGGGATGCCGGTCGATCTCGTGTTCGGCCTGCTGTCACCCGAACATGCTGGCGCAGCCCACCTGCATGCCCTCGCCGCGATCTCGCGCATGATGCGCGACGAGCGGATGCACCAGGCGCTGAGCGAGGCGCCCGGCGCCGAGGCGCTCTACGGCCTGCTCTGCAATGTCATCGACCGTACCGCTGCCTGACCAGGCCGACCCGGAAGGGGTCGGGCCGGAGGTCGCTGGCGCGGCGCTGCACTGGCGCGCGCTCGAACGGCTCTATGCGGCCGCACCGATCAACCGGCTGTTCAATTCCGAGCTGACCATCACCGGCGAGGGCCGGGCACGGATCGCCTTCATGGTCGACGAGCGGGTCCATCATGCCGCCGGTGCGGCGCACGGCACGATCTATTTCAAGATGATCGACGATGCCGCTTTCTACGCGGCCAATACCCTGGTGACCGACCGCTTCCTGCTGACCACCTCGATGAACCTCCACTTCGTTCGCCCGATCAAGCGCGGGCCGGTGGTAGCCGAAGGGCACTGGGTCAGCGGGCGCCGCCGGGTGCTGGTCGCCGAGGCGCGGCTGCTCGATGCCGAGGGCGAGGAGATCGGCCGCGGCACCGGCACTTTCATGCGCAGCCGGATCCCGCTCTCGGGCCTGCCCGGCTACCATCCGGCGGCCGGGACCTGATTTCGTGGCTGGGCGGAATGGCTGAACCGGAAGCGCGGCTGCCGACCCATATCGAGGTGGGCGCGCTGCTGCGGCGGGTTCAGCAGGAGGGCGGCTTTGCCACGGTGATTGCCCGCGGTGAGGCCGACGCGGGGACGCTCATGGTCGTCCTGGCAGACCGCAATGCCCCGCCCCGGGCCTTCGAGCGCATGCCGCAGATGGATGGAAAACGCGCCTGGACACTGTCCCGCGCGGCCGATCCTGCCGAGCCCCATGCCTTCGCCGAATGGCTCGAACGGCGCCATGCCCAGGACAAGGACCTGTGGATCATTGAACTGGATATCCCGCAAGGCGAACGGTTCATCCCATAGTATTCGTGCGCAGGTTGACTCTGTTGCGCTGCACAATCAAGGGCGCACCTCCACTTACGCGCAGGCGGTCTGACGGAGCAAGCAAGCTCCGCGGCTGGCACGCAGACGGGTGGCAGCCGGCGAGTTACCGGTGGTCAGGGAGGGTCGCACGCTTGTGCAACCTTGGCTTGTCCATCCCCTCGTGCAGGTGTGCCAACCGCCGATAAAGACGGGTTGATGAGTTTCAAAAGCAAGTTTTCCAGTGCGTTCGCCGCGACACTGGCTGTTATGTTTACGATTGTTGCCGCCGACGGTTCCGGCGCGGCAGCCCAGAATCGGAATCCCCAGATCACCGGACAGATGACGCCGCAGGCCGTGGCCGCCGCTTCTGCTCCCGACAATCTTCCCGGCAGCTCTTCCGCCACGCCCCAAACCAATCCCGGTGACGCCGACCTGCGTCCGGCCCGCGAGGAAAAGCTCCCCCCCGCCCTGCAGACCGCGCCCGAGGCCGAAAGCCGCGTGAGCCTGGCCCCCGCCGCCGCCACCCTGTCGCGCGCTGCCGCGCTCGGCAGCATCGAGATGACGCGCGAGCTGGAATGCCTGGCCGGCGCGATCTACTTCGAGGCCAAGAGCGAGAGCCTTGAAGGCCAACTCGCGGTGGGCCGCGTGGTGATCAACCGCTCGAAGTCGGGCCGCTTCCCTTCGTCCTATTGCGGCGTGGTCTACCAGCGCTCGCAGTTCTCGTTCATCCGCGGCGGGCAGATGCCGGCGATCGATCACTCCTCGCGCATGTGGCAGAACGCCGTGGCCGTGGCCAAGATCGCCGACGCCAATGCCTATCCGAGCGCGGCCGAAGGCGCCCTGTTCTTCCACGCCGCTCGCGTCTCGCCGAACTGGCGCCTGACCAAGGTCGCCCGCGTGGACAACCATGTGTTCTACCGCTGATCGGTTGATCGGCTGATCGGCGCACCCGTCATGGGGGCAAGTTCTACGCCCGCCTTCCCAACCCCGGGAAGGCGGGCGTTTTTTACGCAACAGGTTTGGCTACAAGTCTACACCGGGGCGACTGTGTAATTCTCGACCGCGCGGGCGGAACTAACCGCGCACTTCCACCCACACCGGCGCGTGATCGCTGGCCTTTTCCCGGCCGCGATGCTCCTTGTCGACGCCGGCGGCGACGAGGCGGTCGGCGAGTTCGGGGCTGAGCAGTGCGTGGTCGATGCGGAAGCCGTGGTCGCGCTGCCAGGCGCCGGCCTGGTAGTCCCAGAAGGTCCAGACGCCGCCCCGGGGGTTGAGCACGTCGATCGCGTCGGTCCAGCCGTCGCCGAGCAGGCGGGCATAGGCATCGCGCGATTCGGGTTGCATCAGGGCATCGGCCGCCATCGCGCGGGGGGACCAGACGTCCTTGTCCTCCGGGATGACGTTGAAATCGCCCATGACCACGGCGGGCACTTCCTCGGCCGCAATCTCGGCCATGCGGGCGCGCAGGCGTTCCATCCACCTGAGCTTGTAGTCGAACTTCGGGCTGGGAACGGGGTTGCCGTTGGGCAGGTAGATCCCGGCAATGCGCAGGCCGAACACGTCAGCCTCGAGATAGCGGGAGTGAACGTCTTCCGGATCGCCGGCGAGCCCGCGCTGGACTTCGGCGGGAACCGCGCCGTCCGCCAGCATGGCGACACCATTGAAGCCCTTTTGGCCATGCCAGATCGCGCCATAGCCGATTTTCTCGAACTCGGCGGCGGGGAAGCCTTCGTCCTGGGTCTTGATTTCCTGCAGGCATGCGACCGCTGGACGGGTCTCCTCAAGCCATTCGAGCAGGCGCGGCAGGCGCGCCTTGATGCCGTTGATGTTGAACGAGGCGAGGCGCAGGTTCGCGCCCGGTCGGTAACCAGACGATTCCGGCATCAGACGGCGAAGCTGGAGCCGCAGCCGCAGGAGGCCGCCGCATTGGGATTTTCCACGCGGAAGGCGGCGCCGCCGAGCGATTCGACATAGTCGACCACGCAGCCGGCGACGAGATCGAGGCTGACGGAATCGACGACCAGGCTGACGCCATCGGTCTCGGTCACCGAATCGTCGCCCTCCGGCCCTTCGGAAAGGCCGAACTTGTACTGGAAGCCCGAGCACCCGCCGCCTTCGACGCTGAGGCGCAGGATAGCGGGCTTGCCCTGCTTGTCGGCAATGGCCGCTACCCGCTTGGCGGCGGAAGGGCTGAGGCTGATCGTGGGCGCGTCCATGGGGCGAATGTAGGGTGCGGAACGGGCGGCGGCAAGCGGCGCGGCCCGAACCAGCGGCAGGTCACGCCGTCTGGATGTAGCTCAGCATGGCCTGGGCCTCCTTCTCGACCTCTTCGATCCGGAACTTCACGAGGTCGCCGATGGAAACGAAGCCGAGAAAGGACTCGCCCTCGATCACCGGCAGGTGGCGCACGCGCCGGCGGGTGATCAGCGAGAGCGCCTCGATCACGTCGGTCTCGGGCGAGATGGTGACGGGGGAGCCGGTCATCAATTCGCTCACCGCCTTGTCGAGCGCGGCGGCGCCGTCAGTGGCGAGGCAGTAGATCACGTCGCGCTCGGAGAAGACGCCGATGCAGCGCCCCCCATCCATGACCGGGAGCGCGCCGATGCGGTGCTGGGCAAGGAGGGCGATGGCTTCGCGGACGGACTGGCCCGCGCTGGCGGTAATCACGTTTGCGGTGGGGCGGCCGGCGATGATGCGGGCAATGGACATGTTCACCTCTCCGGTTGGAATGGCATCCTGTCGGGAACCGAGCATGCCACGATCCTCGGCCAAGCGCCAGCCTATGCGCCGGGGCGTGGCGCTGGTGACGCGAGGGGCGGGTCCTGCCCTTGCAGCCCCGTTGCAAGCGGGTTGCAACAGGGCCATTTGGAGGAGATGCTCGTGCCGCCCTCCCCGCTCGACGATCCCGCCAACGCGGCCCATGCCTGGGCGCGCTACAAGCGGATCATGGGGTTCATGGCCTTGGTCACGCTGGTTGTCGTGGTGGCCACACTGGCGCTGCTGTTCGAGGAATACGGTTTCGTTTCCATCAACCTGTTCATCGCCGCCGCGCTGGGCATCGGCGGCATGATGCTGCTGACCGCCGCGCTGATGGGGCTGGTGTTCCTCTCCAGCGGCACGGGTCACGACGCGGCCGTGGTCAACCCGCTGGATGACGGGAACGATTAACTGGCCGCCGGCGTGAGCCGGAAATCGGCGACCGGCACGCCGCCGATCAGGTGTTCCTGGATGATCCGTTCGAGCACGGGCTCGGTGCAGGAGTGATACCACACCCCGTCCGGGTAGACGACCGCGATGGGACCGGCCGCGCAGATGCGCAGGCAATCGGCCTTGGTTCGCGCAACCTTGTCGGGACCGGCGAGGCCAAGTTCGGCAAGGCGCTGCTTGAGGTAGCGCCAGGCCGCGGCGCCGGTCTTGGGCGGGCAGCACTTGGCCTTTTGCGGTTCGGCGCACAGGAAGATGTGCCGCTGCGCGCCCGCCCCGACGGTTTCGGCCATGGCCGCACTGGCGGCGACGAGCCGGGCCGACCTGCTCATGGTTGGACCTCGGCCGAGGCGCCCAGCAGCCATGGCTGGAGCGCTATCCGGCGATCCTCGGTAAGGGGCGCCTTGGTGCCGCCCACGACATTGACCATGGTGGCGCGGCTGAGGGCCACGGGCTGGCCTTCCTGCAGCACGAGCTGGTGCTGAACGAAACTGGTGCGACCAACCTCGCCGATCGCCGTGCCGACGAGCAGCGGGGCCGGATAGCCGGCCTCGGCGAGAAAATCGATGGTCATCGAGGCGATGACCGAGCCAAAGGCCGGGGGCTGGGCCTCGAACCCGGAGACGCGCTCGAACCGCGAGCGGGCCTCCTCGAGCAGGGCGGCCATGGCGGCGTTGTTGATGTGGCGAAACGAATCGAGATCGGCCGAGCGGGGCAGCAGCTCGGTGTGATGCGGATAGGAGGCCAGCTGGAACAGGGCAGGATCGTGGCGCGACATGGCGGGTTCCTGAGCCCGACCGGGCCCGCGGTCAAGCAGGCCGGATCACATCTTCTTGCCGACGATGCGGGCGATCTCGGCCGTGACCAGCCGTTCGACCAGCGGCGGCAGGTTCTTGTCGAGCCATTCGGCCAGCATCGGGCGCAGCAGTTCGCGCACGAGGCCCTCAAGCGAGGTTTCGCCCGAGCGGACGATCTGCGGCGCGGCGCCCGGAGCGGCCATGGTGGCGAGGGCGGCCAGCGATTCGCGCATCGAGCTCACCGCCTCGTCGGCGATCAGCGGGGCCGGTTCGACCCCGGGCAGACTGCCGAGATCGAGTACTTCGTCGTCGTCCGCCTCACCGCTCGCCATGGTGGCCATGGCGGCGGCTTCGGCGGCGGGATCGAACGTGCGCGGCTCGGCCATGGCGCGGCGGCGATCGTCGGCAACTGCGCGATTGTCACGCGCGATGACCTGCTTGATCGAAGCGAGGATCTCCTCGACCGAAGGTTCGCCCGGCTGGCGCATGGTCACTTTCCTCCGCTGGTCGTTTGGCCGCTCATCGTCTGCATGCCGGCCGGGCGCAGGGCCTCGGCCGCAGCGTCGGAAATTGTGCCGGTCTGCGCGGGCGTGTCAACCGTCCGGGTGGAGTGGGCGATCGGCCTCGGATCATGCTCCCAGTCGAAGATCATGCCGCGCACGCGCTTGTAGTTGACCTGCGGATCGTAGAGCGGGCCAGCATCGAGCCCGAGATCGCCGGCCGTGGCGCGGCCCATGGCGGCAATCAGGTTGAACCCGGCGACATAGGCATTGCGGCGGGCGCGGACGAGCACGGTCTGCGCGTTGAGCAGTTCCTGCTCGGCATTGAGGATATCGAGAATCGTGCGGGTGCCGACGCTGTTTTCGGCGCGGACGCCCTCAAGCCCGAGCGCGGCCGCATCGACCGCGGACTGGCTGGAGATGATGATCGACTGGGCCGCCTGCCACTGCTGGTAGTAGGTGCGCACGGTGGCGATCACCTCGCGCTCGGTCGCGATTTCGGTTTCCAGCTGGAAGCCCTCGCGCGCCTGGGCCTGGCGCTGCTGGGCGGCGGGCAGGCCGCCCTGGAACAGCGGGATCGTGGCGCGCACGCCGGCCTGGGCGGTGAGCGGCCGGTCGGTTACGAGCGGAAAGCCCGCGGGATTGGGCGTGTAGCTGCCAAGGTAATCGGTCCGGTCAGCGGAGACGAAAACCGAGACTTTCGGCAGGCGTCCGGCCCCGGCAGCCTTGCTGTCGAACCGCGCCGCCCGGGATCGCTCATGCTCGGCCCGCAGGTCGGGGTTGTTGTCGAGCGCCACGGAGACGGCATCCTCCGCCGTGGCCGGCATGTTCGGCAGCGGGGGCGGCGGCTGGAGATCGGTCGCCGGCTTGCCGACGAAGCGGATATAGGTTTCGCGAGCGCCGGCCAGATTGGCCTCGGCCGCGCGCAGGTCGCTCCGCGCCTGGGCGAGGCGGGCCTCGGACTGGGCGACGTCGGTCCGCGTCAGGTCGCCGATCTCGTAGCGGTCGCGCGTGGCCTTGAGGTTGACCTCGAGCACCTGGACGTTGTTGCGGTTGAGGCCGACGATGGCCTCGTTCTGGATCACGTCCATGTAGGCGGCGGTGGTCTGCGCGAAGACGCCGGTTTCGACGCCCCGCAGATCCGACTGGCCGGCCCGGACACGGGTTTCGGCGGCGTTGATCGCGTTGCGCACGGCGCCGCCTGAGAACACCGGATAGGAGGCCGTGGCGGCAAGATCGAGCACGCGATCCGGGCCAACCAGGGTCCCAAGGATGCGGTTGTTTTCGCTCGCCTTCAGAGTCTCGCTGTAGTTGGCCGTGCCACCGAGCGAAGGCAGTCCCTGGGCACGGGCAATCGGCACGCCTTCATCGACTGCGCGCTGCTGGGCGCGGGCGCCCTGCAGGGTGGGGTTGGTGCGATAGGCCGAGGCGAGGGCATCGCGCAGATCGTCAGCCACGGCCGGCGGGGTGGCGAGCGCGGCGGCGCCGAGCAGGAGGGCCCTTGCCGCCCTTCGGTAGTTAATTCGATTGTCCATGACTTGGCACGCCCCCCGAGCATGGTTGATCAGAAGCTCCAGCGCTTCGGCGCGGCAAATTCGGCAAGGACCGGCATGCCGATCTCGGCCAGCGGCAGCAGGGCCACTTCGCCCGCGGTCTTGCGGCCGACGGCGAGGCGCGTGACGCCGCGTTCCACCAGGCCGGTCACGACGCGGCCGCCTTCGGCGAGGCGCGCAGCGAGGCCGGTGGGCAGTTGTTCGATGGCCCCATCGATCAGGATCAGCGAGACTTCGCCGCCCTTCTTCGCGGCCGCGGCTTCGGCTGGGGCCAGGGCGGTTACCACGGCGCCCATGGCCGTGGCGACAGCGGCGAGGTAGCCGGCCGGCGAGACCACCAGCACGGCCTGGCCCGGGGCCACTTCCGCCTCGGTCAGCATGCGGCCGGTGACCAGCGGAGCGGGCAGGGCATGGCCATCACCCAGCGGCAGGGCGCGATCGATATAGGCGTTGGCACCGAGGGCGGCGGGCACGAACTGTTCGCGCGCGACCGCATCCATCGCGGCGAGAATGGCGGGATCGTTGACCCCGCTGACGCGCAACTGGCTGTCGATCATTGCGCGGCGCGCGGCGATGGACTGGGTTACCGGGCTTTCCACGCTTTCTTCCACAAGGGTCATGCTCAAACCATTCCTGCGCGGGCCCGCGAGCGGGCCGCGAAAAACCTGCCTTTGGCGCGGCGCCGTTGCTGCCAACGGACCCGGCCATCCGCCGCGCCTTCTAGGCCAAGGCCCCCGGCCCGCCAAGCGCTTTCGCGGCTGCGGCATCCGCGCGCATGCCGGAATGCGCGCGAGGGCCTATCCCCGATGGCGGCGCCGAGGCCCCTTGCCCGAACTCCTCGCTGCAACGCCGCATCTCACGCTTTACCTGCCCGCGCGATTGGGCCTATGGGCCCTGCCCATATCCCATCAGCTGCATGCAAAGGGCCGCCATCATGTCCGATATGGTCGTTATTCGCGAGGAAGACCTGATCGAGAGCGTCGCCGACGCCCTGCAGTACATCAGCTATTTCCACCCGATGGACTACATCCGCGCGCTGGGCGATGCCTATGAGGCGGAAGTCGGCCCGGCGGCCAAGGACGCGATCGCGCAGATCCTCACCAACAGCCGGATGTGCGCCGAAGGACACCGGCCGATCTGCCAGGACACCGGCATCGTCAACGTCTTCGTCGAGTGGGGCCAGGACTGCCGGCTGGAGAGCGACCGGTCGTTGCAGGAAGTCGTCGATGAAGGCGTACGCCGCGCCTATCTCAACGCCGACAACAAGCTGCGCGCCTCGGTGCTCTCCGATCCGGCGTTCACCCGCCGCAACACCAAGGACAACACGCCGAGCGTGCTCCACGTCACGATGGTCAAGGGCAACAAGGTTTCGGTCGACGTCGCGGCCAAGGGCGGCGGGTCGGAGAACAAGACCAAGTTCAAGATGATGAACCCGAGCGAGAACATCGTTGACTGGGTGATCGACATGCTGCCGCAGATGGGCGCCGGTTGGTGCCCGCCGGGCATGCTCGGAATCGGCATCGGCGGCACGGCCGAACACTGCATGCTGCTCGCCAAGCAGGCGTTGATGGAGCCGATCGACATGGCCCAGCTCAAGCAGCGCGGGCCGCAGAACGACATCGAGGCGATGCGGATCGAGATCTTCGACAAGGTCAACGCGCTCGGCATCGGCGCGCAGGGGCTGGGCGGCCTTTCGACCATCCTCGACGTCAAGATCCTCGACGCGCCGTGCCATGCCGCCTCCAAGCCGGTCGCGATGATCCCGAACTGCGCGGCCACCCGGCACGCGCATTTCACGCTGGACGGTTCGGGGCCGAAGTTCCTCGAGGCGCCCAAGCTGGACGAGTGGCCCAAGGTCCAGTGGGCGCCGGATTCGGCGGCCAGGCGGGTCAACCTCGACACGCTGACCGCCGAGGAAGTGAAGAGCTGGAAGCAGGGCGATCGGATCCTGCTTAACGGCAAGATGCTGACCGGCCGCGATGCCGCGCACAAGCGCATCCAGGACATGCTCGCCAAGGGCGAGGCGCTGCCGGTCGATTTCAAGGGCCGGGTGATCTACTATGTCGGCCCGGTCGATCCGGTGCGCGACGAGGTCGTCGGCCCGGCCGGCCCCACTACCGCCACCCGCATGGACAGCTTCATGGACATGATGCTCGGGCAGGGCCTGCTCGCCTGCGTCGGCAAGGCCGAGCGCGGCCCGGCGGCGACCGAATCGATCGCGAAGCATGAGAGCGCCTACCTCATGGCGGTGGGCGGCGCGGCCTACCTGGTGGCGCGGGCGATCAAGGGCGCGAAGGTCGTCGGCTTCGCCGATCTCGGCATGGAGGCGATCTACGAGTTCGACGTGGTCGACATGCCGGTGACGGTGGCGGTCGATTCGGCCGGGCAGAACGTGCACAAGCTCGCGCCGCTGGTGTGGAAGAAGAAGATCGCCGAAGAGCATTTGCTGGCTTGAGCTGTGATCCTCCCTGCGAGCGGGAGGATCTGATCAGCCGCGACGAAGCGCCGCTAACGCCGGGCAGGCCGCGCTGGCGCGGGCGATCCGAGCCGCTACACTGGCGGCAATGGCGCTGGTGATGGTCTTCCTGATGGGCATTGCGAACTTCGCGATGCACCGCGCGGTCCTGGCTTCGGGCCATCCGATCCTGGCCCAGATCGGCTGGCTCTATCGCTCGCTGGGCGGGAGGTTCAGCTTGATCGTGGAATTTGCCCTGCTGGTCGGCACAATGCTGCTGGTCGCCAGCGGCGGCGGCTGGTGGGCCTGGGGCTATGGGCTCTACACGGGGATGAACGCCTTCTCCGCCTGGCTGATCCTGACCGGCAAGGTGTGAGCGGAACCGGCCGGCCCCTCGCGGGATTGGGCGAAGGATGACAGGTATCCTGTGGCTGGTGGCCAATCGCGCAAGCGGGAGCAATTCGGACGAGGCGGTGCGGGCGGTCTGCGCGGCCCTGTCGGCAGCAGGCCGGGCGCCGGCGCGGGTGAGCGACGTGGGTGAAGGCCTGCCCGACCGCGCCGCGCTGGAAGCGGGCGGCGTGGGCGTGCTGGCGGTCTTTGCCGGCGACGGCACGGTCAACGCGCTGGCCACGCGAATCGAGGGCTGGGGCGGCCGCCTGCTGGTCCTGCCCGGCGGCACGGCCAACCTGCTGGCGCGCGCGCTTCATGGCGAGCGCGAGGCGCCGGAGATCGCGGCAGGGCTGGGCCAACTTGCCGTCACCCGGCGGTCCTGCATTCGCGGAGAGGGCCTGACCGCGCTGGTCGAGGTACTGGCGGGGCCCGGCGCGACGTGGAGCGACGTGCGCGAGGGCCTGCGCGAAGGCGGCGTGGGCGAAGTTGCCGGGGCTGCCGTGACGGCGATAAAGCAGAGCACGACCGGGCCGATGGTTGCCCTCGTCGAGCCGCCGCTCGGGCGGGCAGACGGCTATGCCGGCATTCGCCTGGAGGTGGCGGAGGCGGGAATGGACGTCGCGGGCTATGGCGCCGAAACCGTGGGCGATTACCTGAAGCAGGGCCTCGCCCTGCTGCGGCGCAATTTCCGCGAGGGGCCGCATGACGCGCTTGGTCAACACCGCACGGTGCGCTGCCGTTCACTCGACCGCGCGCCGATGCCGCTGATGATCGATGGCGAACGGCGCGAGGGTGGGGCGGACCTGCGGTTTTCGCTTGCGGACTTCGCGCTCGACCTGTTTGTCACCCCGTGATGACCGCGCCGCTCACCCTGTTCCACATCAGCGATCTCCACTTCGGGCTGGAGGATGGCCGCGCGCTGGCCTGGACGAAGGCGGCGATCGCGCGGGAGCGGCCGGCGGCCGTGGCGGTGACCGGCGATCTCACCATGCGCGCGCGGCGGCGGGAGTTCGCGGCGGCCTGCCACTGGATCGGCGACCTCGGCGCGCCTGTCACGGTCGAGCCGGGCAATCACGACATGCCCTATTTCAACCTTGCGGAGCGCTTCGTCGCACCGTTTGGCCGGTTCCGGGCGATCGAGGGCCTGCTGGAACAGCCGCTCGACCTGGGCGACCTGCACATCGTTCCGCTGCAGACGGTGACCCGGGCGCAGTGGCGGTTTCCCTGGGTGGACGGCTGGGTGCGCCGCCCGGCCCTGGCGAAGTGCCTGACGCTGATCGATGCCCTGCCGCCGGGCGCGCGGGTGCTGGTTACCGCGCACCACCCCCTGCCCGAGCGCGCGCCGGACGGGCACCGGCTGACCATCAATGGCAGCCGGGCCATGGCCGAGTTGGCGCGTAGGGGCGTGCTGGCCGTGCTGACGGGCCATGTCCACGATCCGTTCGACCTCGTTGCCGAGACACCGCACGGCCCCTTGCGGATGATCGGCGCGGGCACGCTTTCGCGCCGCATCCGCTCGACCCCGCCGAGTTTCAACCAGCTGACCGTCACGGGCCGCGAGGTGCAGGTGAAGGTGCGCAATCTCGAAGCCGTGCCGACCAGCGAGATGCAGGTTGATGAGGTGCCGGCCGAGGCCCTGCCGCCGCGCCAGCCGGGCAAGCCGGTGGCACCGGTCGCGGCAGTTCCGGCGGTGGACCCGCCGGTCCACTGAGCATTTGTAAGTCCACCGAGCACTTAGCGGCGGGCGTTCACCCGCGCTTCGACCGAGCGGAAGAGGGCGTCGAGGTCTTCCCGGGCGACGTCGAGCACTTCGTCCCAGTCCTCCAGCACCGCGTCGAGGTCGTCCATGGTGTAGGACGGCGGCGGGGCGACGGGGCGCGCGTGGTGCGGCCAGGCGTGGCCTGTCGCATTGTTCCAGACCCAGCCAGTGCCGACGAGGGCCGCGACATTGGCCAGTACGGCGCCGAGCAGCGGGCCGGCAGGCCCCGTGCCGAGACAGGCGAGCAGGGCGCAGGCGCCGCCCGGCGGATGAAGGCAGCGCGCCAGGCCCATCCCGGCGATCGCCAGCGCCACGGCAAGGGCGCCGCACCATGGCGAGAGCGGAAGCAGGGCATGGACCGCAAGGCCGATCAAGGTGGACAGGATGTTGCCGCCGATCACCGACCATGGCTGGGCCAGCGGACTGGCGGGCACGACGAAGACCAGCACGGCCGCGGCACCCATCGGCGCCACCATGAACGGCGTGACCGCGCCGTTCACGATCCTCCCGAGCAGTCCGGCCAGACCCAGTCCGAGGAGCGCGCCCGTGGCTCCGCGCGCCCAGCCGAGGCGGCCCGTGGCGCGGGCGGCGGCCCGGGCGAGTTGACGGTATGGCATGGGAAGTCGGTGTTCCGTCAGTAGAAGGAGGTGGCCCAGTATCGCAGCAGCTCCCACTTGCCTACCGGCTTAGCGCGAACGGCCGGATCGCAGCCCAGCGAGCGCAGGCTGATCTCGGCCAGCTGTGCAATCGATCCCTGGATGAGGCAGACAAACGAAAACGCCCGGGGAAATCCCCGGACGTTTCCTGTACTTGCCGCGAAGGCGCGATCGGGGGGGATCAGCGCTTCGAGAACTGGAAGGACTTGCGAGCCTTGGCCCGGCCGTACTTCTTGCGTTCGACGACGCGCGGGTCGCGGGTGAGGAAGCCTGCCGCCTTGACCGCGCTGCGCAGGGCCGGCTCGAACTTCGAGAGCGCCTGGGCGATGCCGTGCTTGACCGCGCCGGCCTGGCCCGAAAGGCCACCGCCCTTGACGGTGCAGACGACGTCGTACTGGCCCGAGCGTTCAGCCACCGCGAACGGCTGGTTGATCACGAGGCGCAGGGTCGGACGGGCGAAGTAGACTTCCTGATCGCGGCCGTTGACGGTGATCTTGCCCGAGCCGGGCTTGATCCACACGCGGGCCACGGCGTCCTTGCGGCGGCCGGTGGCGTAGGAACGGCCCTGGGCATCGATTTCCTTTTCGCGCAGGGGCGCGGCGGGACCGGTGCGGACGGGAGCTTCCGGAGCGCCGGCTTCGGGCGCGGCGACGGCGGGAGCGCCGCCGGCAAGAGCGCCCAGATCGGCGAGATCGGTGACGGTGTTATCGGACATCAGGCACCCACCTTGTTCTTGCGGTTGCGGGCAGCAACGTTGAGCGGCTGCGGCTGGGTGCCGCCATGCGGATGCTCGGCGCCGGCGTAGAGATGCAGGGCGCGCATTTGGGCGCGGCCCAGGGGCCCGCGCGGGATCATGCGCTCAACCGCCTTCTCGAGCACGCGCTCGGGGAAACGGCCGTCCAGCACCTTTCCGGCGGTCACTTCCTTGATGCCGCCGGCATAGCCGGTGTGCTTGTAGTAGACCTTCTGCTTGAGCTTGTTGCCCGTCAGCCGCACCTTGCCGGCGTTGATCACGACGACATGATCGCCGCAATCCACGTGGGGGGTGAAGCTCGGCTTGTGCTTGCCGCGCAGGATATTGGCGATGATCACCGCGAGGCGACCGACCACCAGGCCATCGGCATCGATCAGATGCCACTTCTTTTCCACCTCGGCCGGCTTGATCGACCGGGTGCTCGTGCTGAGCGCCTTCATGGGCTTGGGATTCCCTTGTCTTGTGACCAGCAGCGGGGAAGCCCGTCGCTGGGGAAGGCGGGCCAATGGCGGAAGAGGCCTGAGGAGTCAAGGTTTCCGCCACTTTGCGGAGAGGTAAAATAATACCTTATGAATAGAGAGAGGAAAGCGCATCCGCGCTTTCCTCTGCGGCACCGGCCCACTCCCCCGGCCCGACCACCCGACATGGTACACTAAGCGGGTGGTCGGGCCGGGGGAGTGGGCCGGTGCCGCAAGCCCCTGACGGATGTCAGGGGCGCACCCAACGAAAGAGTCTCGCCGCACGCAAAACCGCAATCGGATTTTTCTATCTCGCGTCCGCGAGGGTCCACCGTTCAAGGCTGAGGCGCTCGGTTCCGTCCAGCCGCGTGACCACGCGCCGCTCCATGCGGGCGAGCAGGCCGCCGGAGCCGTTAGTCGCATCGACCGTGACCGAGACCTGGCCGGTCCGCCCGTCAGGCAGCGTCACATCGCGGTCTTCCTGGCGGTGGCCGGAGGCGGGGTGGAACAGGTCGGCCGGCCAGCTGTTGCCGGCGGCCTGGCCCTGGGCCTGGAGCTTGACTGCCATGGCCTGGGCGGCGGTACGTTCCTGGGCGGTAAGGTCGGTCCGGGCGAGGTAGGCGCTCATTGCAGCCCTGGCGCGGGTGGCCTCGACGGATTCTGCCGGGGCCGGCCGGGCGACGATCAGCCCGGCGGCATCGAGCTGGAGCGGAAACAGGCCAAGGTCGGCGCGGCGGCGTTCGACCTCGGCCAGTTCGGCCATGGTGAGCGGGGCCTCGACCTCGACCCCGGCGGGGTTGCCGGTGACGGTATAGCCGCTAGCGGTGGGCACGAAGCGGACGAGGTAGCGGCGGCGGACAACGAGTTGCTGGCCATCGGCGAGGGTGCGGCGCACCTCTCGGGTGAGGACCACCGGGCCCTGCGGGGCGTGGAAGCGCGGCGACTGGGCCGAGGCGGGCGGGGCCATGGCCATGCCGGCGGGAACGGCCAACGCGACGAGCGCGACGCCGAGCGCGCGATCGAGGCGCAGCCGCCGGTTCGCCCGTGGGGGAGTGGCTCTCCCGCTCATGCCTGGTCCCCCGTCATGCCGGCACCGGTCCATGCTCCGCCGCGAATCGCCGGATCGTAACCGAGCATATACGCAGAAATCCTTGCGATTTGCTTGTCGCCGAAGGCGGGGCGGTAACCGTTCATGCGCGGCGGCCCAGTTCGTGCGCGCCCCAGACCGTGGCGGCAACAAGGAGGGCGCCAACCAGCTGGTGGGCCACGGCAAGCCACAGGGCGATGCCGCTCATGACCGTGGCAATGCCGAGGATCACCTGCGTGCCGAAGGCCGAATGGATCGCGATTCCCGACTGGCGGGCTCCCGCGCGGCGCAGGCGGCGGGCCATGACCACCAGCACGGCCACCACCATCCAGGCCCACCAGCGATGGTCGAAATGGGTGAGGAACGGATCGCTGAGGACGGCGTGCAGGGGGCCTTGCGACCAGTCCACCCCCTCGGGAAACAGGCGGCCCTGCATCAGGGGCCAGTCGCTGGCGACGTGCCCGGCCCGCAGCCCGGCGACGAGCGCTCCCATGAACAGCTGAAGGGCAAGGACCGCAAGGGCGAGGAGGCCGAAGCCGGTCAACCGGCGGGGCGCTTCGCCGCGGGCGTGGGCGAGGAGATCGAGGGCGGTCCAGACCAGGCCGCCGAGCGTGAACAGCGCGGTGAGCAGGTGGGCGGCGAGGCGAAAATGGCTGACCCTGACGTCGTGGACGATGCCCGACTGGACCATCCACCAGCCGATCGCGCCCTGCAGCCCGACAAGGGCGACCAGCGCGGCGAGGCGCGGGCCGTAGCCGCTCGGGATCTCGCGGCGCAGGCCGAACCAGGCGAGCACGCCGAACAGGGCCAGGCCGATGGCGCGGGCCAGGAGGCGGTGGACCCATTCCCAGAAGAAGATCATCTTGTAGGTGGCCAGCGTCATCCCCGCAGGGCCGTTGATCTCGATATATTGCGGGGTCTGCCGGTAGGCATCGAACTCGACCTGCCACTGCGCCTGGGTCAGCGGCGGAATGGCCCCGCTGACCGGCTTCCACTCGGTAATGGAGACGCCGCTCTCCGTCAGCCGGGTGATCCCGCCGACCGCGACGATAGCCACGACCAGCGCCGCTATGACCAGCAGCCAGCGAGCCAGCGCTAGCGGCCGTTCCCGGGAGGTGGAGCCTTGCGAACGGCCGTCCAGCGCCTGTGCGGTACCTTGCATGAGCCCGGCGATGCGCCGCACGGGGGAAAATCGCAAGAGGTGTTGTAAACTCCACCGACGTTCGGGCAGGCGCGAGAACCACTACGCGCCCAACCCTTGAACGATGTTACAACATCACATACATCGCCTCCCATGCGTGATGCCCTCCTTGCGATTCGGGACCGGCTGGACGGCTGGGGCGTGGCCCTTTCGGCCGCCTGTGCGGTGCATTGCGTGGTCGGTCTGGTGCTGGTGACCTTCCTCGGCCTTGGCGGCGGCGTGCTGCTTTCGCCGAGCGTGCACCGGATCGGGCTGGCGCTGGCCGTCTGCATCGGCCTGGTGACTTTGGGCATGTCGGCCCTGCGGCACGGGAACCTGACCCCGGCGCTGATCGGGGCCTGCGGACTGCTGCTGATGACCGCGGGCCTGTTCGCCCCGCATGGCCCGGCCGAGGCGCTGCTGACCATTCCCGGCGTGGGGCTGGTCGCCTTTGCCCACATCCGCAACTTGCGCCACGCGCACTGAACGCTATTGCCCGTCGGCGATGACCGAAATCGCCCTCACCCTCAACGGCGAGCCGCGCCGCGCGCCCGCCGGCAGTTCGATTGCCGCGTTCCTTGAACTGCTCGGGTTCAACCCGGCCAAGGTGGCGGTGGAGCGCAATGGCGATATCGTCCCGCGCGCGACGCTTGGCGAGGTGATGCTGGGCGAAGGCGATGTGCTGGAAGTGGTCCATTTCGTGGGCGGAGGTGAAGCGATGAACGATGATACCTGGACCGTTGCGGGCCGCACCTTCCGTTCGCGCCTGATCGTCGGCACCGGCAAGTACAAGGACTTCGCGCAGAATGCGGCGGCGGTGGCTGCCTCGGGCGCGGAGATCGTCACGGTCGCCGTGCGGCGGGTCAATGTTTCTGATCCTTCGGCGCCGATGCTGACGGACTTCATCGATCCCCGGCAGATCACCTATCTGCCCAACACTGCCGGCTGTTTCACCGCCGAGGATGCGATCCGCACGCTGCGGCTGGCGCGCGAGGCGGGCGGCTGGGATCTCGTCAAGCTCGAGGTGCTGGGCGAGGCGCGCACGCTGTATCCCGACATGCGCGAGACGCTGAAGGCGACCGAGGTCCTGGCGAAGGAAGGCTTCCTGCCGATGGTCTACTGCGCTGACGACCCGATCGCCGCGCGCCAGCTGGAGGAAGTGGGCGCCGTGGCGATCATGCCCCTGGGCGCGCCGATCGGCTCGGGCCTCGGCATCCAGAACAAGGTGATGATCCGTCTGATCGTCGAAGGGGCCAAGGTGCCGGTGCTGGTCGATGCCGGCGTCGGCACGGCGTCGGATGCGGCCGTGGCCATGGAGCTGGGCTGCGAGGGCGTGCTGATGAACACGGCCATCGCCGAAGCGAAGGACCCGGTGCTGATGGCCCATGCGATGAAGCTGGCGGTCGAGGCCGGGCGCGCGGCCTATCGGGCGGGCCGGATGGCGACGCGGCGCTACGCCGATCCGTCGAGCCCGCTGGCGGGGCTGATCTGACACGATTCCCCCTCTCGCCTGCGGGAGGGGCAGTGAGACTTGCAGCGCCGCGGGCGGTGCCTAGTCGCAGGTGGGCAGCCGGCAAGCGCCGCGCCGGCCCGCTTGCCCACCCCCGCCCCCTCTCGCAGGCGGGAGGGGAGTGACACCGTGGCTCTTGATGTCATTAACCCCATTCTAACCATGCCCGTGCCAGTTTGGCCGATGCGGGAATCGCCCCGCTTCGGGATCACCAGCGCCATGCGCAACACCGCCACAGCCTCGCTCGCCATTGCGGAATTCCGCGAGTTCGCCTCGTTCTCGCCGTGCGAGCAGCGCTACATCAAGCGCAGCCTCGACGTGGGGCTGGGGCGGCAGGATGCCTTCAAGCTGTGGGCGCGCGACGGGGCGGAGATGGCCTCGATCCGCAGCCAGTATGTTGCTTACCAGGACCTGAAGGTCCTGCGCTGCGACCCCCCGGTGGAAACTTCGCTCGACGGGGTCGATGGCTATGTCGGCAAGCTGGTCCGGGTGAGCGCCTTCGATCTGGGCCAGGGCCGGTTGGGGTGCTTTTCGGCCTATCGCTTTCTCTACGAGCGGCTGATCGGGCCGATGGTGCGGCCGTGGTTGCCAGCCGCCTTCTGCGGCGCGGCGGCCCTGCCCCAGATCCGGCCGGACCTGCGCAAGCAGTTGCTCCAGTCGATCAGCGAAGCCGCGGCGACGGCTCCGGGCTGGTCGCCCACGGCGCCGCGGTTTTATCCCGAATGGGTCGAACAGGAGGCCGCCTAGGCCTTGTACAGGGCGTCCAGCCGGGCGCCGTAGCGCTCCTTCAGCTTGTGCCGGCGGATCTTGAGGCTGGGCGTCATTTCCTCGTTCTCGATGGTGAAGGGCTCATCCGCGAAGGCGAACTGGCGGACCTTTTCGGTCACCGAGAGCTCGCTGTTCACCCGGTCGATCGCCGTGCGGATCGCGCTGCGGAAGGCGGGCAGGTCTTGCAGCGCGGCCATATCGAACTTTTCGTCCTGCGCCCGGGCCCAGGCGAGCGCCCATTCCGCATCGGGCACGACGAGCCCGACGAGCCACGGCCGCCGGTCGCCCACCACCATCGCCTGGGCGATCTCCGGCTGAAGGGTGAGCATGCCTTCGACGCGCTGGGGCGAGACATTGTCGCCTTTGTCGTTGACGATCATGTCCTTCTTGCGGTCGGTGATGACGATCCGGCCCTTGTCGTCGAAGTGGCCGATGTCGCCCGTGTGAAGCCAGACGCCTGCCCCGGGCGGAGCGCCGGGGTTCTTCAGCACTTTCGCCGTCTCTTCCGGATTGCGCCAGTAGCCCTGCATGACCAGCTCGCCGCGCACCAGGATTTCGCCGTCCGCCGCGATGCGCACCTCGACCTTGTCCAGCGGCGGGCCGACCGTCTCCATCTTGAGGCCCACGCTGGGGCGGTTGCAGGAGACGACCGGGCCGCTTTCCGTCTGGCCGTAGCCCTGCAGCAGGGTCAGGCCCATGGCGGCGAAGAAGGTGCCGATTTCCGGATTGAGCGGGGCGCCGCCGGAAACCATGGCCTTCATCCGCCCGCCGAACCTGGCCCGCACCTTGGGGCGCAGCAGCCTGGCGATGATGAGGTCGAGCGGGCGGTCGACCAGCCGCTTGCCGTGCTCGCCGGCCCGGCTCTCGATCTTGAGCGCGCGGTCCAACAGGAAGTTGGCGACGCGGCCCTGCTTCTCGATCCCCTTCATGATCCGGGTGCGTAGGACCTCGAACAGGCGCGGCACGACGATCATGAAAGTGGGGCGCACTTCCTCGATATTGCCGGCCAGCTTGTCGAGCCCCTCGGCATACCAGATCTGCGCGCCCATCCCGATGGGGAGGAACTGGCCGCCGGTATGTTCATAGGCGTGGGACAGGGGGAGGAAGGAAAGAAACACTTCCGGCCTGCGCCCGCTGGCGTCCCAGCCGAAATCCTCGGCCAGGACCTGGGCCGCGCCGTCGATATTGCGCAGGATCATGCCGTGGTGCTGCATGACGCCGCGCGGGGCGCCGCCGGTGCCGCTGGTATAGATCAGGCAGGCGAGGTCCTCGCGCCCGATCCCGGCGATCCGCGCATCGACCGCCCTGCGCGCGGCCGCGGCATCGCCGGTGATGAGGGCGGCCCAGTCATGACAGTCGGCCTGACCCAGCTGGGGCAGCCTGAAGCCTTCGATGGCGATCACGTGGGCGACGGTGTCGCTGCGCAGGACGGCCGGGAGCAGGGGCTTGGCGAGCCTGGCATCGGCCACGATCACCGCCCGGGCGCCGGCGTTTTCCAGCACGTGGGCATGATCGCGCTCGGTGTTGGTGGTGTAGGCCGGGACCGTGACGAGGCCCGCGGCCATGATGGCGAGATCGGCCAGGCACCACTCGGGCTGGTTTTCGGAAACCAGCATGACGCGGTCGCCCGCGCCAAGTCCCATGCCGCGCAGTGCTTCGGCGATGAGGCAGACCCGGTCCGCCGCCTCGCGCCAGGTGATCGCCTGCCAGCGCCCCTCGCGCTTGGCATGGAGGAAAGGCTTGTCGGCCAGCTCGTCGGCGCGTTGCAGGAACAGGGCAACAAGATTGGGCGCGGCATCGAAATCGGTAAGCTGCACAGCGGTCCTCGTCCCCCCGGCCCAGATCGGCGCCGTTCCCGTCGGGGACAAGACTAGCACCGGCAGGGCCAAGGGCAACGCCCTAGCGCAATCGGTCCGGCGGCAGGGAGGCGCTATTCGTGCGCGCCGTTGAGTTCGTTTTCCCGCCGCTCGATCCGGGTTACCCGGCCAAGGGTATCGACCGCCGCCCCTTCGCTGCGCGGATCGGCCGCCCCGCGCCACTGGCCGCCCACCAGTTCCACGGCATTGGCCTTGAGACCGAGCGGGGCGACCTTGAGGGTCTCGCCCAGCGGGGCGAGGCCCGGCGCCAGGGACTCGAGCTCGGTGCCCTGCTCGATCGTGCCGCCGGTCGTGGGCGCGTAGACCAGCCCCATGGCGATGGCGTCCTGCGCCGAGAGCTTCCAGTCGATCACCCCGATCAGCGCCTTGGCCACCTGGGCGATGATCGTCGCCCCGCCGGCCGCGCCGATGGCAAGGCGCTGCTTGCCGGAAGGATCGAACACGATGGTCGGCGCCATCGAGCTGCGGGGGCGCTTGCCGCCCTCCACGCGGTTGGCGACAAGATAGCCGTCCTTATCCGGCACCGGGTCGAAATCGGGCAGCTCGTTGTTGAGCATCAGCCCCTCCGCCGCGACGCCCGAGCCGAAGTAGCCGTTGATCGTGGTGGTGACCTGGACCACCTCGCCGCGGCCGTCGGCAACGGCCAGGTCGCTGGTGCCCGGATCGTCGCGGAAGGCGACCTTCAGGCGCGGCGGGGCACCCGCCGGATGGCCCGGCTCGACCATGGCCAGCGTGCGCTCGGGCGAGATCAGCGCCGATCGCGCGGCAAGGTAGGCGGGATCGAGCAGGCCCTTGGCCGGCACGCTGACGAAATCCGGATCGGCAATATATTGCGCGCGGTCCGCATAGGCGAGGCGCGAGCTCTCGGCGAACAGGTGCCACGCCACCGGCGAGACGCGGCCCATGGCGGCAAGGTCAAACCGTTCGAGCTGGCCCAGGATCATCAGCACGGTGATCGCCCCGGCCGAAGGCGGGCCCATTCCGCAGATCTTCCACGTGCGGTAGGTGCCGCAGATCGGCGCGCGGTCCCTGGGCCGGTAGGCGGCGAAATCGGCGGGAGTGATCGGCGAGGGATTGCGCGCGGCGGTGCCTAGCGCCGTCACCATCCGCGCGGCCATCGTCCCGGTGTAGAATGGCGCCGGGCCCTTGCGGGCGATGGTCCGGAAGGTCGCGGCCATCGCGGGCAGCCTGAGCAGGGTGCCCTTGGCCACGGGCTGGTCGCCGGGCGTGAAATAGACCTTGCGGGCCCAGCCTTCGACATGCCGGCCATAGAGGTTGAGCCCGTTGTGCATCCGGGCCGAAACGGTGAAGCCCCGTTCGGCCAGCCGGATCGCGGGCTGGAACAGCACGGCCCAGGGCAGCCTGCCATAGCGCTTGTGCGCGAGCGCCATGGCCGCGAGCGCCCCCGGCACGCCGGCGCTGCGCCCGCCAATATTGAGTTCCCGTTGCGGCAGCACCTGGCCGTCGGCGCCGTAGAACCATCTGGGATCTGCCGCCATGGGAGCGGTCTCGCGACCGTCGATCGAGGCGAGCCCGCCGGTGCGCGCATCGTGGCGCAGGTAGAACAGCCCGCCGCCGAGGCCGGAGTTCTGTGGTTCGACCACGTTGAGGGCGAGCATGGTGGCAATCGCTGCATCGGTGGCGCTGCCGCCCCTGCGCAACATCTCGGCCCCGGCCGCCGCGGCGCGGGGATCGGCGGCGGAGACCACGCCGAGCGGCTGGACCCGGGCGGGATGCGCGCCATGGGCGCCTGCCGGCCGCGCCGCCGCCGGACCGGCGCCGGCCAGCAGGACCAGGGCAATGGCCGCCAGGGCCGGGCGTGTGCGGGTGAGCTCAGGCATGACGGGCCAGGCTATTCGCTGCCCACGGCCTCGGCAATTGTCGAAAAGCCATATTGCCGGACCAGTGCGTCGAGGTCCCTGACGATGGTCCGGGCGATCCCCGGCCCGGCATAGACCATGGCGCTGTAAAGCTGGACCAGGCTGGCCCCGGCGCGGATGCGGGCGAAGGCGTCCTCGGCGGTCGCGATGCCGCCCACGCCCACCAGCGGCAGGGCGCCGCCGGTCGCCTTGCGGAAATCGCGCAGGCGCTGCTGGGCCAGATCGCGCAAGGGCGCGCCGGACAGGCCGCCGGTCTCATGGGCATGGCGCGAGGCCAGCGGCGGGCGCGAGATGGTGGTGTTGGAGACGATCAGCGCGCCCAGCTTCTTGTCGAGGGCGATCCGGGCAATGGCGTCGATATCGGCCGGCTCGAGATCGGGAGCGACCTTGAGGAACACCGGCGGGCCGCCGGCTCCGCGCGCGGCGAGTACGGCATCGAGCAGGTCCGACAGGGCGCTTTCGTCCTGCAGGGCGCGCAGGCCCGGCGTGTTGGGACTGGAGACGTTGACCGCGAGGTAGGCGGCCAGCGGCGCCATCAGCCGCGCCATGGTCGCATAGTCGGCCACCCGGTCGGCCGAATCCTTGTTGGCGCCGATATTGATGCCGACAATGCCGGGGCGATGGGCGCGCGCGGCGAGGCGCCGGGCGGCAGCCTCGGCCCCGCCGTTGTTGAAGCCCATGCGATTGATCACCGCGCGGTCCTCGGCCAGCCGGAACAGGCGCGGCTTGGCGTTGCCGGCCTGCGGCAAGGGAGTGATCGAGCCGACCTCGGCGAAGCCGAAGCCGAGGCCGAGCAGGGCATCGGGCACCTCGCCGTCTTTGTCGAACCCGGCGGCCATGCCCAGCGGATTGGGAAAGGAGAGGCCGGCCACTTCGGTGGCGAGGGCCGGCGTCTGTGGCGGCCGGGCCCTGCCGCCGCGCAGCGCAAGGGCGCGCAGGGCCAGGCCATGGGCGCGCTCGGCATCGAGTCGGAACAGGGCGGGGCGCAGCAGGGAATAGAGCATGGGCGGCCTATGGCAGGGCGGGGCAGTGCTGTCGACACGGGTGCAAAGCGCGGGTTTGCGCGGAAAAATCGACCGATCGACGGCTAACATGTCGAATTCATACAATTCATGACGGTCAGGTCCGGCCTAGGGCGGAGTTGCGACCCGAAGGGCTCCACGCGCAGGCTTGCCTGCTGAAGAGCTCTCAACTTCATGGGCGGTGCCGGTACGGTCCTTCGCGGATCGCGGGCGCCGCCCTTTTTTCTGTGGTCTTCGCAGCAGTTGTATTCGGCCGTTGCCGCGCCTAAGTAGCCCGACGGAATAACCGGAGCGAATCAGTCCGATTTGCTCCCGCCCCCGGAGTTCATCCCCATGCGCCTCTCCAGCATGGCCGACTATGCCGTCCTGACGATGTCCGCCGCCGCGCGGCACTGCGGCGGTGCGCGGCTAAACGCTGCCCAGCTGGCCGAGGAAACCGGCCTGCCCACGCCCACGGTCGCCAAGCTGGTCAGCCGGCTTTCCGCCGCGGGCCTGCTCAAGTCGGTGCGCGGCGCCCATGGCGGGTTCAAGCTAGCCCGTCCGGCGGCGGCGATCACGCTGGCCGATATCGTCGAGGCGGTGGAGGGGCCGATCGCGCTCACCGCCTGCGTGGAGACCGGCAAGCACGATTGCACGCTCGAGGCGGCCTGCGCGATGCGCCCGCACTGGCCCCAGGTGAACGAGGCGCTGCGCGGCGCCCTGGCGGCTATCGCCCTGGCCGAACTGTCGGCCCCGGCCGGAGCCCACGCATGACCGAGCAGACCGATCTCAAGGGCGCTGAAGAAAAGGACCGGGCCGCCCGCGACGCCGCAGCGCGCGTCGCCGAATACGAGCACGGCTGGGTCTCCGATATCGAGCAGGAATACGGCCCCAAGGGCCTGTCCGAAGACACGGTCCGCTTCATCTCGGAGAAGAAGGGCGAGCCGGAGTGGATGCTGGAGTGGCGGCTCAAGGCCTATCGCCACTGGCTGACCCTGCCGATGCCCGACTGGGCCAAGCTCAAGGTGCCCCCGATCGATTACCAGGAGGCCTATTACTGGGCCGCACCCAAGGCCAAGCCGAAGCTGGGAAGCCTTGACGAGGTCGATCCGGAAATCCTCAAGGTCTACGAGAAGCTAGGCATCCCGCTGGAGGAGCAGAAGGTGCTCGCCGGGGTGGAAGGCGCGCGCAGGGTGGCCGTGGACGCGGTGTTCGACTCGGTCTCGGTTGCTACGACCTTCCGCAAGGAGCTCGAACAGGCCGGGGTCATCTTCCGCTCGATTTCCGAGGCAATCCGCGAATATCCCGAGCTGGTCAGGAAGTGGCTCGGCAAGGTCGTGCCGATGCACGACAACTTCTTCGCCGCGCTCAACCAGGCGGTCTTTTCCGACGGGACCTTCGTCTACATTCCCGAGGGCGTGCGCTGCCCGATGGAGCTTTCCACCTATTTCCGCATCAATGCGGAAAACACCGGCCAGTTCGAACGTACCCTGATCGTCGCCGACCGGCGCAGCTATGTCTCCTACCTGGAGGGCTGCACCGCCCCCCAGCGCGACGAGAACCAGCTGCACGCCGCTGTCGTCGAACTGGTCGCGCTCGACGATGCCGAGATCAAGTATTCGACCGTGCAGAACTGGTACCCCGGCGACGCGCAGGGGAAGGGCGGGATCTACAACTTCGTGACCAAGCGGGCGCTGTGCCAGGGCGCGCGTTCGAAGGTGTCGTGGACCCAGGTCGAAACCGGCTCGGCGATCACCTGGAAGTATCCGAGCTGCGTGCTCAACGGCGTGGATTCGGTGGGCGAGTTCTATTCGGTCGCCGTCACCAACAATTACCAGCAGGCCGATACCGGGACCAAGATGATCCACAACGGCAAGGGCAGCCGGTCGACCATCGTGTCCAAGGGCATCAGCGCGGGCAAGTCGAACAACACCTATCGCGGCCTGGTCCGCGTTGCCGCCGGGGCGGACGACGTGCGCAATTTCACCCAGTGCGATTCGCTCCTGCTCGGCAAGGACTGCGGGGCCCACACAGTGCCCTATATCGAAGTGCGCAACCCCTCCGCCCAGATCGAACACGAGGCGACCACCAGCAAGATCAGCGACGACCAGCTGTTCTACGCGATGCAGCGCGGGCTGGGGCAGGAAGAAGCCGTGGCGCTGATCGTCAACGGCTTCGCGAAAGAGGTGCTGCAGCAGCTGCCGATGGAGTTCGCGGTGGAAGCGCAGAAGCTGCTTGGGATCAGCCTTGAGGGATCGGTGGGATGATGAGTGAGCGCAAGACCCTGTCGGTTCGCGAGACCGATGAAACCTCCCCCACGGTCAAGAAAAAGGGCCGCGGTTGGGAGATTTCCGAGAAGCGCCTCGATGCGCTGCACGAGCGCGCGCGCGAGATGCGCCGCAATCCCACACCCGCGCAGGAAGCGCTGGCCGAGGCGCTGGGCGGGGTGGAGAACGGTGGGTTCGCGTTCAAGCGGCAGACCGTGATCGGCTCGGCGATCGTCGACTTTGCCTGCAAGGACCTGATGCTGGTGATCGAGCTTGCGGGCGACGAGGATGCCGCCTTCGCCGCCACGCGCGACCGCAGCCTGACCGAAGTGGGCTACCGGGTGGAGCGGATCGGCGCCGAGGCCGTGCTGGCCGATCCGGCGGGCGCCGCCGCCCACGTTTCCGCCATCATGCGCGAACGCTGGCACGAACGCCGCAGCCGCCACCGCGCGCAGCAGCCAGGCCGCGGGCGCCAACAGGGATGACCATGCTCCAGATCGATAACCTCAAGGCCGAAGTTGTCGGCAAGCCCATCCTCAAGGGGCTCAGCCTCACCGTGAACGCGGGCGAGATCCATGCGATCATGGGGCCGAACGGCGCAGGCAAGTCGACCACCGGCTACGTGCTGGGCGGGCGTCCGGGCTATGCGGTGACGGGCGGCTCGGTCACGTTCAAGGGCGAGGACCTGCTCGCGCTCGAACCGCACGAGCGCGCGGCCGCCGGCTTGTTCCTCGGTTTCCAGTACCCGGTCGAGATCCCGGGCGTCTCCTTCGTCCAGTTCCTGCGCGAGGCGGCCAATGCCCAGCGCAGAGTCCGCGGGCAAGAGCCGCTTTCCGGCGGCGAGTTCCTCAAGCTGGCCAAGGAGAAGGCGGGCCTGCTGCGCATGGACATGGACATGCTCAAGCGCCCGGTGAACGTGGGCTTTTCCGGCGGCGAGAAGAAGCGGGCGGAGATGGTCCAGATGGGCATCCTTGACCCCACCCTGGCGATTCTCGACGAGACCGATTCGGGCCTCGACATCGACGCCCTGCGCATCTGCGGCGAGGGCATCAACGCGATCATGCGCAAGCCCGACAAGGCGGTGATCCTGATCACCCACTACCAGCGCCTGCTCGACTACGTGAAGCCGGACTTCGTGCACGTGCTGGCTGCCGGACGGATCGTGCGCAGCGGCGGGCCGGAACTGGCGCACGAGCTCGAGCGCGAGGGTTACGAGGCCGTGGCGTGAGCGCAGCCCTGCCTCTGCCCACCCGCAAGGATGAGGACTTCCGCTATGCCGATTTCGGCGCGCTGGAGCGCGTCTGGCCGGTGGCGGTGGAGGACATCGCGGTTGCAGCGGGCGAATCGCGCGCTCTGGTATTGGTGCCCGAGGGTGAGAACGTTGCCCGGCATCTCGCGATCGCGCTGGCTCCGGGTGCGACGTTCGACCTGCGCATTCTCAACGCGGGCCATGCCTATGGCCGGGTGGCGGTGGACGTGACCCTTGGCGAAGGGGCATCGTTCACACTCGGCGCGGCGCAGGTCGGCGGCGGAAAGCAGGTGCTGGAGCTGGTGACCAACGTGGTCCACGCCGGCCTGAACGCGCAGAGCCGGCAGGTCGTGCGCTCGGTCCTCGGCGGCGAGGCGACGGGGACCTATCTCGGCAAGGTCATGGTCGCGCGCGGGGCCGATGGCACCGACGGCGAACAATCGGTCCGCGCGATGCTGCTCGACCGGACGGCCACGGCCAATGCCCGGCCCGAACTGGAAATCTATGCCGACGACGTGAAGTGCGCCCACGGCTGCGCGGTGGGTGAGCTCGACGCGCAGGGGCTGTTCTATCTGCAATCGCGCGGGCTTCCCCCGGCGGAGGCCAAGCGGCTGATGCTGCAGGCTTTCCTCGCCGAGGCGTTTGTTGGCGCGGAGCAGGAAGAGGCGCTCGACGCCGCTGCTCTTGCCGCCCTGGAGGCCCTGCTGTGAGCGCCGTGGCCACCATCGATTTTGCCGCCCTGCGCGCCGATTTCCCCGGCCTGGTCACCCGCGACGGCGCCCCGTGGCACTACCTCGACAGCGGCGCTTCGGCGCAGAAGCCGCAAAGCGTGATTGACGCCTGCAGCCGCGCCATGGGGCCGGACTATGCGACCGTCCACCGCGGCGTCTACGCCCGCTCGGCCGAGATGACGCTGGCCTTCGAGGCCGCCCGGCGCCGGATTGCGCAGTTCATGGGCGGGCAGGAGTCCGAAATCGTCTTCACCCGCGGCGCGACCGAGGCGATCAATCTCGTGGCGCAGACCTGGGGCCGGGCCAATCTCAAGGCTGGCGACCGGGTGCTGCTCTCCCTGCTCGAACACCATTCCAACATCGTCCCCTGGCAGCTGCTGCGTGACGAGCGCGGGATCGAGATCGATGTCGTCCCGCTTACCCCGGATGGCCTGATCGACTTGGCCGCGGCCGAGGCGATGATCACCCCGGCGCACAAGCTGGTGGCCTTTGCCCATGTGTCGAACGTGCTGGGCTCATTGCTCGACGTGCCGCGGGCGGTCGCGCTGGCGCGCTCGGTCGGTGCGAAGATCCTGATCGACGGGTGCCAGGCCGTGCCGCGCGTGCCGGTGGATGTCGCCGCGTTCGACTGTGATTTCTACGTCTGGTCGAGCCACAAGCTCTACGGCCCGACCGGGGTCGGCGTGCTGTGGGGCCGGGGCGAGCTGCTGGCGGGCATGCCGCCATGGCAGGGCGGCGGGGCGATGATCGACCGCGTTACTTTCGCCAAGACCACTTTCGCACCCGCGCCCACCCGGTTCGAGGCGGGCACGCCGGCGATCGTCGAGGCGATCGGGCTGGCCGCTGCGATCGACTATGTCGAGGCGATCGGGATCGGCGCAATCCATGCTCACGAGGCGCGGCTGGTGAAGTCCCTGCGCGAGGAGCTGCGGGCGATGAACAGCGTGACCCTGTTCGGTCCGGAGGACAGCGCCGGGATCGTCAGCTTCGCGCTTGAAGGCGTGCACCCGCACGATCTTGGCACGATTCTCGACGAGGAGAACGTCGCCATCCGTGCCGGGCATCACTGCGCGCAGCCGCTCATGGACCATCTCGGCGTGCCGGCGACGGCCCGCGCGTCGTTCGGGCTCTATAATGACGAAGCCGATATTGCCGCCCTGCTGAAGGGCATCGAACGCACCAGGAGAATCTTCGGATGACCGCCGAATCCAGCATGGCCGGTGAACCCAAGTTCAGTGTGGAAGAGGTCGAGGCCGTGTCCTCGCCGCCCCGCGCGCGTGTCGAGGAGGCGCTCGAGGAGAGCGCCGCCGACAAGCTCGGTCGCAAGCGCGACTACCTTGAGGGCTTCCTCGCGCAGCAGCCCGAGGGGCTGGCGGGGCACGAGCCGGGCGGTGCGCTCTATGAGGGCGTGATCGGGGCCCTGCGCGATATCTTCGATCCGGAAATTCCGGTGAACATCTATGACCTCGGGCTGATCTACGGCGTGGACATCACGCCGGAAGGCGCGGTGGCCGTCACCATGACGCTGACCACGCCCCACTGCCCGGTTGCCGAATCGATGCCCGGCGAGGTGGAGCTGCGGGTCAGTTCGGTGCCCGGCGTGCGCGATGCGGAAGTGAACCTGGTGTGGGATCCGCCGTGGGATCCGGCCAAGATGAGCGATGAAGCCAAACTTGAACTTGGCATGTTGTGATCCGCCCCCCAGATAGGTTGCAGCCATGACCGAAACGATTGCCCAGACACGCCGCCCCCGCCCCGCCGCCGTGATCCTCACGCCGGGCGCCGAGGCGCGCGTGGCCAAGCTGATGCGCGAGGCGCCCGAGGGCGCGATCGGCGTCAAGCTTTCCACCCCGCGCCGGGGCTGTTCGGGCCTGGCCTATTCGGTGGACTACGTGACCGAGGCCAGCCCGCTGGACGAGCGGATCGAGACGCCCGGCGGCCTGTTCTTCATCGACAGCGCCTCGGTGCTTTACCTGATCGGCAGCACGATGGACTGGGTGGAGGACGATTTTTCCGCCGGGTTCGTGTTCCAGAACCCCAATGCCAAGGGCACCTGCGGCTGCGGAGAAAGCTTTACTGTTTGATGCGTGCGCCCTTGGCATCCGCCAAGGGCTTGCGGCACCGGCCGCGTTGGAAAGGCCGGAAAGGCCTTTCCGTACACACCTGAAGACTCACTCCTTGCGTTCTTCCTCGGCGATGAAGCGCAGCAGCGCCTTGTCGAGCGCATCGAGTTGGTGGTTGGCATCGACCTGGCCCTGCAGCCAGGCATCCTCGCTTTCGGTGATCCGCTGGTCGGCGGCTACTTCGCCGGCGAGGTCGCGCGCGACACCCTTCTTGCCGAAGCCGAGTACGCCGCCGGCGGCCAAGCGGATATTGTCGCCGAGGTCGCTCCGGGCCATGCGGCCGAAGAAGGCGCCGAGCCGCGGAGTCGCATCGTTCATGAAGCTGTCGAGCTCGCGGGCGCGATCCGCGGAAAGCTGCTGGAAGCGGTTGTGGGCCATCAGGTGATTGCCGACGGCCTTGACGAACAGGTCGCCCCATTCGGGCGCATTGTCGGCGCCGAGCGTCGCGTCCTTGAGGCGGAACAGCATTTCGGCCTCAGCCCGGCTGACGCCGCCGGGGGCGTCGCTGGTGAAGGAATAGATGTAGCGCTTCAGCAGGCGGCATTCGGCCGGGGTGATCCGCCCGGGGGCCAGGGCGCCGCCGTCACGGGTGGGGCCATCGCCGGTGAGCACGGCCTGCTCGATCTGAGCCGCGGCATAGGCCTTGAGCCGTTCGGGCACGGCCTCGGCCTTGTCGAACAGAGTGGCGAGCAGTTCGAGTTCGACCAGCGAATCGACCCGGCCATCGCGGTCGATCCGGGCGATCAGCCAGTCGGCCTGGTCTTCGGTGATGAAGCCGTGCGGGCTGCCGTTCGACACGAGGTACTGCACGATCGCCTCGACGAAGAACTCGGCCCAAGCCGGGGTCGGTTCGGCCAGGTGATCGTTGAGGACGAACACGGCCTCGGCCTCGGCCGGTTCGATCCGGCCGTCGGCCCAGCCGTCGCGGCGCAGGGCGAGAATCTCTTCGGCAGTGATCGTGCCATCGGCCTGGGCCTGCTCGGCCAGCGCGCGGAACTGGTAAGTCATAGGCGTGGTGCCCCCCGTTGCATGGGGCGGCTATGCATCGATTGCGGTTAAGGGCGGGTTACGGCCGGCCGCGACGCATGGCGGCAATGCAGGCGGCGCGGTCCACATCCTGTCCGTCGCCGGGGCGCCGCGCATCGACATAGCTTGCCTGCGGCTCGCGCCCGGGGGCGGCCGGATAGAGGTAGATGTCCAGCACGCAGGAACTGCCGGCGAACTGCAGCTTGCGGGCATCGCCTTCGATCACGTCGAGCCGGGGCGCGCCGAACTGGCGGGCAAGGTCCGCCCCGGTCGCGCCGATCACGCCCTGTACGCCGGGCAGGGCCTGGACCGGCGGCGGGGCCGGCGGGCGGCGGACGGGGGCGCGGGGCTGGGTGCGCGGGGCCGGGTGCGGTCTCACGACCGGCGCCGGCGTCGACCGCACCGGGGCGGTGTCGCTCCCCCCGCAGGCGGCGAGGACCGGAGTTAGCAGGATGAGAGCGAGGAACGCGGCGCGCATGGCGCGGCCATCGCCTGCCGGGGCGGCGAGGTCAACGGCGATCGGGCTTGCCGGTGCCCCGGGCCGCCGCTAGTCGCCCCGCAACGCTTCCTCCCGCCAAAGGTACCGGCATGGCCGCTCCCCAATATGACGTGATCGCCATCGGCAATGCCATTGTCGACGTGATGGCCCCCTGCAGCGATGCCGATATCGCGCGCCTCGGCCTCGCCAAGGGCGGCATGACACTGGTCGATACGGCCCGCGCGCACGCGCTTTACGAGGCCATGGGCCCGGCGCGCGAGATTTCCGGAGGTTCGGCGGCCAATACGCTGGCGGGCCTTGCCGCGCTCGGTGCGAAGTGTGCCTTCATCGGGCAGGTCGCCGATGACCAGTTGGGCGAGGTCTTCGCCCACGATATCCGCGCCGGCGGGATCGCCTATGCCACTCCGGCCCGTGCCGGCGATCCGCCCACGGCGCGGTGCCTGATCTTCGTCACCCCCGATGGGCAGCGCACGATGAACACCTACCTCGGTGCCTCGCAGTTCCTGCCTTCGGCGCAGGTGGACGAGGCGGCCATTGCCGATGCCGCCGTGCTCTATCTCGAAGGCTACCTGTGGGACCCGGAAGAGCCGCGCGCGGCCATGCGCCGGGCGATTGCGGCGGCGCGGAATGCGGGGCGCAAGGTGGCCTTCACCCTGTCGGACAGCTTCGTTATCGCCCGCCACGGCGACGATTTCCGCGCGCTGATCGAGGCCGGGGAGATCGACATTCTCTTCGCCAACGAACACGAACTGGCCGCGCTGACCGGGATCGAGGAGTTCCATGAGGGGATCACGCACCTGGGCGGCAAGGTGCCGACCGTAGTGATCACCCGCAGCGAGAAAGGCGCCTACGCCATTGCCGGCGGCGAGCATGCCGAGGTTGCGGCCGAGCCAGTGGCGCAGGTGGTAGACACGACCGGGGCTGGCGACCTGTTTGCCGCCGGGTTCCTGTTCGGCCTGGCGCGTGGCAGGTCGCTGGGGGAATGCCTGAAGCTGGGCGCGATCTGCGCGGCGGAGATCATCTCGCACTACGGCGCGCGGCCCGAGGCGGACCTCAGGGCGCTGGTGGGCGAGCAGGGGTGATTTTTCGCGATCCCCCCCGCGGTGCGGGGAGGATCTGAGGGTCACCCTCGCTCGCGGGCAACTTCGCGCCAGCCGATGTCGCGGCGGCAGAACAGCTCCGGGGCGTGGATGGCGTCGACGGCCTGGTAGGCTGCCGCCTGCGCTTCGCTCACCGACTTGCCTCGCGCGGTGACGTTGAGAACGCGGCCGCCGTTGGCGGTCAGCACGCCATCGATGCCGAGGTTGGTGCCGGCGTGGAACACCTTGGCGCCGGTGGCTTCGGCGGCGGGCACGCCGTCGATCCGGCCACCCTTCCTGGGCTCGCCGGGGTAGCCGGCGCCGGCCATGACCACGGTCAGGGCGACATCGTCGGAGAAGCGCGGCGGTTCGATGGCGGAGAGCCGGTTTTCCGCACAGGCCAGCAGCAGTTCGCCCAGATCGCTCTCCAGCCGCATCAGCATGACCTGGCATTCCGGATCGCCGAAGCGGCAATTGTATTCGATCAGCTGCGGGCCCTTGGCGGTCAGCATCAGGCCGAGGAACAGGACGCCCGAATAGGGCATGCCCTCATCGGCCAGCTGCTTGACCGTGGGGGCGATGATCCGGGTCATCGCCTCGGCCTGCAGCGCGGGAGTGAGCACGCGGGCCGGGCTGTATGCGCCCATGCCGCCGGTGTTCGGCCCCGTGTCGCCCTCGCCCACGCGCTTGTGGTCCTGCGCGGAAGCGAAGGGCACGATGGTGGAGCCGTCGGTCAGGGCGAAGAAGCTCGCTTCCTCGCCGTCGAGGAATTCCTCGACCACGGCCTCCGCCCCCGCCGAGCCGAAGCGCCCGGCAAAGATCTCGCGGATCGCGTCCTCGGCCGTGGGAAGGTCCATGGCGACGGTTACCCCCTTGCCCGCGGCGAGGCCATCGGCCTTGATTACCACCGGCGCGCCGAAGCGGCGAACGGCGGCCAGACCTGCTTCCTCGCTGGCGACGCGCTTGTAGCCGCCGGTGGGGATATTGGCGCGGGCGCAGAGGTCCTTGGTGAAGCCTTTCGAGCCTTCGAGCTGGGCCGGCAGGCGATTGGGCCCGAACACCGGGAACCCGGCGGCGCGCAGGCTATCGCCCAGCCCATCGACCAGCGGCGCTTCCGGGCCGACCACGACGAGGCCGACGTGATGGCTCTCGCAGAAGGCGATGACGGCGGCGTGGTCGGCCGTATCGAGGGTGACACATTCAGCGTGATCGGCGATGCCGGGATTGCCGGGGGCAGCGAAGAGCTTGCCGCCATTTTCCAGCAAAGCCGATTGCGCCAGCTTCCACGCCAGCGCATGTTCGCGCCCGCCCGAGCCCAGGAGCAGGATGTTCATGCCCGATACGCCGCCTTTTTCCGATGATCCGTCCGGCGGGCTGGTAGCGAAGCAGGCGCGCGGCGACAATGCCGAGCCGTTGACCATCAGCGAGATTTCAGCGGCCCTGAAGCGCACGGTGGAGGACAGGTTCGGCTTCGTGCGGGTGCGCGGCGAGCTTTCCGGCGTGAAGCGGGCGGCGAGCGGGCATCTTTATCTGTGCCTCAAGGACGAGAATGCCCGGCTCGACGGGGTGATGTGGAAGGGCAATGCCGGACGGCTTGCGTTCCGCGCCGAGGACGGCGTGGAAGTCGTCGCGACGGGGAAGCTGACGACCTATCCGGGCCGCTCAAACTACCAGATCGTGATCGATCGAATGGAGATCGCCGGCGAAGGCGCGCTGCTGGCGCTGCTGGCCAAGACCAAGGCGCGGCTGGAGGCCGAAGGCCTGTTCGATCAGCGCCGCAAGCGGGCGCTGCCCTTCCTGCCGCGGGTGATCGGCGTGGTGACATCGCCCACCGGCGCGGTCATTCGCGATATCCTGCACCGGCTGGCCGACCGGTTCCCCAGCCGCGTGCTGGTGTGGCCGGTGCTGGTCCAGGGCAATGGCGCGGCCGAGCAGGTGGCGGCGGCAGTGCGAGGCTTTTCCGCGCTCCAGCCCGGCGGTGCCGTACCGCGACCGGACCTTGTGATCGTGGCGCGCGGCGGTGGCTCGATCGAGGACCTGTGGGCCTTCAACGAGGAAGTGGTGGTGCGCGCCATTGCCGATTGCGCGATCCCGGTGATCAGCGCGGTAGGGCATGAGACCGACACCACGCTTGCGGACTTCGCGGCCGACCTGCGCGCGCCCACGCCCACGGCCGCCGCCGAGATCGCCGTGCCCGTGCGCGAGGAGCTGGCCGCGCAGATCGCCGAGCTGGCCTTCCGCAAGCGACGCTGTGCGCTCCGTCCGGTCCAGCTCGGGCGCGAGCGGCTCGAGGCGCGGGTCCAGCGCCTGCCCCGGCCGGAGACCATCATCGCCCAGCGCGTGCAGAAGCTCGACGAGCTGGGCGAGCGGCTGCGGCGGGGCCTGGCCGACCGGATCGCCCATGCCCGCACCGCGCTGCACCGCCCGGCCGGACGGCTCTCCGCCCCGCTGCTGGCCTACCAGTTGCGCCATGGGCGTCAGCAGCTCGATGCGGTGCGGCTGCGGGGGGAGGACCTGTTGCGGCGGGTGGAGAACGCCCGCCGCCAGGTCGAGGCGCTTGATCGCCTGCGCCGCCAGCTCGATCCGCGCGCTCCGCTGCTGCGCGGCTATGCGCTGGTGACCGGGCCCGATGGCCATGTCGTCGGCGGCAGGGCCCTCGCTGCGGGGCTTGCCGAGATGACGCTGGAATTCCATGACGGCTCGCTCCAGGTCAGCCCCGCCGGGGCTCCGCGCAAGGCGGCGCGGGCGCCCCGCGCGCCGGATGGCGGTCCTGCCCGGCAGGGCGATTTGTTCTGAGCGGCGAAGACTGTTAGCCTTGCCCCCATGCTGATGAACTCGTCCGACCGTCCCGCCACTCTTCACTTCGGCCCCAACGGCTTCCGCGTCCTGCGCCCCGGCCCCTTCGTGCTCTGCGCCGTCAGCGGCCAGCAGATCCCACTGGAGGAGCTGCGCTACTGGAGCGCGGTGCGCCAGGAGGCCTATGCCACTTGCGAACTGGCCACGAAGCGGCTGCTTGGCCAAGCTTGAGCGCCTCCCCGACATGGATCGCCGGGCTGCGCTGGGGCTGATCGGCGGCGGACTGGCGGCAGCGAGCCTGCCTGCCCGCGCGACCTCGATCGCCTTGCCTCCGCTTGAGCTCACCGCCAGCCGGCTGACCCAGGGCGGCTGGGCGCGCGGGATCGTCCGCTCGGGCATGGCGCTCGACCTCGATGGCGCGGCCGTGGCGACTGACGGCTCGGGCGCTTTCCTGATCGCCTTTGATCGCGATGCGCCGGCAGAGGCCCGCCTCCGTGCGCGGGCGGCCAATGGCTGGGAATCGGCCCTGCCGCTCGCCATCGCTCCGCGCGCCTGGCAGATCGAGCGGATCGATGCACCGCTGCGCCCGCCGACGGTGCCGAGCGAGGAATTCATGGCCCGCCGCAAGGCCGAACTGGCGCAGATCGCCGCCGCCCGGGCGCTGGTTACGCCGGCGCAGGGCTGGGCCCAGGAGATGATTCGCCCTGCACCGGGGCGGATATCGGGGCGGTTCGGGGCGCAGCGGATCTACCGGGGCGAACCCGGCGCCTATCACACCGGGCTGGACCTGGCGGCGAGCGCCGGCACCCCGATCCTGTGCCCAGCCGACGGGGTGGTCATCCTCGCCGCCAACGCGCCGTTCACGCTGGAGGGCAAGCTGCTGATGGTGGACCACGGCATGGGACTGTCGAGTGCTTTCCTGCACTGCTCGGCCCACCGCGTGAGCTTGGGCGAGGCGGTGAAGCGGGGCCAGCCTGTTGCCGAAGTGGGAATGACCGGCCGCGCCACGGGCCCGCACTTGCACTGGGGCCTGCGCTGGCGCCAGGCCCGGCTCGACCCGCTGCTGTTCCTGCCGCAGGAAGCCTGATCCTGGTACGGACGGCGGGACTCGAACCCGCACGAGCTATGCTCAAGGGATTTTAAGTCCCCTGCGTCTACCATTCCGCCACGTCCGCATGGCGGGCGCCATTTCGCCCAGCCCGCCCCGAGCAAAATGGCACCCGCCCAAATGGCGGATGGCAGATCGCGGGGCTTGCGGGAAGGGTGTTTGCGCGAAGGGCGAAAGCCGGATGGTCTTTCGCCGCTCCGATCAATCGGCGTTCAGGCGCTGGCGCATTTCCTTGCCGGGCTTGAAGTAGGGCACGCGCTTGCCCGGCACTTCGACCGAGGCGCCGGTACGCGGGTTGCGGCCCTTGCGCGGTTCGCGCTCCCGCGTGGAAAAGGCGCCGAAGCCCCGCAATTCCACCCGGCCGCCGGCAGCGAGGCGCGCGGCGATCTCATCAAAGAACACGTCCACTACTCGTTCGACTTCTTCGGCGCGCAGTCCCGGATTCTCCGTCGCAAGGGCGGCGAGCAATTCAGAGCGAATCATTCAATGTCTCCCGTCGGGCAACCAGACGTGCTGCCCAGCGCCGATCCCATCGTTAAATTGCCGGCAGATCGACCCCCATCGACCCTGCTACCGCTCACGCCAGATGTCCCTTCGGGCAGGCGGTGCCGACAACTATTGGCTTTTTGCCAGAAGTTACGGCTCCGCGCAATCTGTGTTGATCATCGATTGCAAAACCATCTTTGTTCGATTCGGGACAGTATTGGCGCGCTCATTTCGGCTTTTCACCCGCGCATTAGAGCCTAGGTTGCCCGCCTGACATATCTCACGCGAGGGCTGGATGGCGATGAAGGCAGTGGCGCAATGGGCCGAGGGTGACTGGATCGCGGCGATCGGGGCACTGGCGCTGTTCGCCTTCCTGGCCATCGGCGGCATGCTTGCCACCCGCCGGTCGCGCGAGGCCATGGGCCACCCGCGCGGGCTGTTCGTGCTGTTCTATGCCGAGATGTGGGAGCGCTTCTCCTACTACGGCATGCGCGCGCTGCTGGTGCTCTACCTCACCAAGTTCTGGCTGTTCGCCGACGGCAGGGCCAACCTGATCTACGGCTCCTACGGCAGCCTCGTCTACATCACCCCGGTGCTGGGGGGCTATGTGGCGGACCGCTGGCTGGGCCAGCGCAAGGCGGTGGTCTTCGGCGGGGTGCTGCTGGCCCTGGGCCACCTGTTCATGGCCGTTGAGGGCCTGCGCGGGGTAACCGATCCGATGCTCAAGCAGGCGGACCCGGCGATCAACGTGTTCTGGCTGGCCCTGGCGCTGATCATCGTTGGCTCGGGCTTTCTCAAGGCCAATATCTCGGTCATCGTCGGCCAGCTCTATGGTCTGGCCGACACCCGGCGGGATGCGGCCTATACGATCTTCTACATGGGGGTGAACGCGGGCGCCGCCTTCGGCACGATCCTGGTGGGCTACCTTGGCGAGACCATCGGTTGGGCCTGGGGCTTCGGGCTGGCCGGCATCGGCATGGTGCTGGGCCTCGCCATCTTCCTCACTGGGCGGGCCGCGCTGGAAGGCCGGGGCGAACCGCCCGAGCCGCTGGCCAAGGGCACGGAGTGGCGGATCTACGGCGTGGGACTGGTGGCGGTGGCTCTGGCCTGGGGGCTGATCCAGTACCAGTCGGTCATTGGCAATCTGCTGGCCGTCAGCGGCGTGGCCATGCTCGGCTACACGCTCTACGTCGCCTCGAAGCTGCCGCCCGAGCCGCGCCAGCGGATCTACGCGATCCTGTTCCTGGTGGCGGTGAACCCGATCTTCTGGGGCCTGTTCGAGCAGGCCGGAGGCAGCCTCAACCTCTATACCGACAAGTTCGTCGACCGACAGGGCGTGCCCACCAGCCTGTTCCAGTCGATCAACCCGATCTATATCATCCTGTTCGCCCCAGCCTTCGCCGCCCTGTGGCAATGGCTCGGCCGGCGCGGGCTCGAGCCGAGCGCGCCGGCCAAGTTCGCCCTGGCGCTGGTGCAGGGCGGGCTCTCGTTCCTCATATTTGTCTGGGGCGCGCGCACGGTTGGCGCCGAGGCGGTGACACCTGTCCTGTTCGTGTTCCTGATCTACCTGCTGCAGACCACGGGCGAGCTGTGCCTCTCGCCGGTCGGCCTCTCGGCCATGACGCGCCTTGCGCCTGCCCACCTCGGCTCGTTCATCATGGGCGCCTGGTTCTACACGACCGCGCTCGGCCAGTTCGTCGCCGGCCGGATCGGCGAAGCCACCGGCGGGGAGAGCGGCGAGATGAGCAAGGCGCTGACCCTTGCGATCTACGAGAAGATCGGCTGGATTACCCTGGGCGTGGCAGTGGTCGTCTTCCTGTTCTCGCGCATCGTGACGCGATGGATGCATCTCGGTACGCTGGGCGAGGCAGATAGCGATGGGGGCTTGGCAGAACCTTCAAAAGGCTGATAAGCGCCCGGAAAAAGGGGCTAACTTTCGAGAGGAATGGGGGCAATGGGGGCTGATCATGCCGAGCTGACCGGCGCGGCCGTCGCATTTGTCGGTAGCCATATGCTGCTGTCCGGTCCATTGCGGCGCCCGCTGCGGCGCCTGCTGGGTGAGCGGGGCTTCCTGCTGGCCTACTCGCTGGTGGCCTTCGCCACGCTGGGCACCATGATCTGGGCGTTCGACCGCGCTGAGCCGGGCGAACCGCTGTGGGACGGCACGGCCCTGGTGCCGTGGATCATCGCCTCTGCGCTGACTGTCATCGCCCTCGCCCTGTTCCTGGGCTCGTTCAACGGCAATCCGGCCCTGCCGCAGGCCAACCTCGCCGGTCTCTCGGCGCGCAAGGCGTGGGGGGCCTTCACCATTACCCGCCATCCGATGATGATGGCTTTCGCGCTCTGGGCCCTGGCCCACATGCTGGTCGCCCCCACGCTGCGGACCCTGATTCTTGCCGGTGCCGTGATGGTCCTTGCCCTGGCGGGATCGCACCAGCAGGACCGGCGCAAGCGCGCCGAGGCGCGCCGGGAATGGGAAACCTGGATGGCCCGCACCAGCTTCTGGCCGCGCTGGCGCGCCCTGCCGGCGCTGGGCGTGTGGTGGCCGGTGGCAATACTGCTGTGGCTGGCGGTGACCTGGGCGCACATCCCGCTCGGCCATGTCCCGGCCGGGCTGTGGCGGTGGGTGAATGCCGGCTAGGTCCCGACCCTAGGCGCGCGCTTCCTCGACGCCCGCGCTGTTGTGGCGCAGGGCCTTGAGCACGGTATCCACGATCTGCGGCGCATTGAGCCCGGCCGCGTCATACTGCCTGTCCGGGCTGTCATGGTCCTGGAACGCGTCAGGCAGGCGCATCGTGCGGATCTTGAGGCCGGTGTCCACCAGCCCTTCGTCGCTCGCCAGGGTCAGGATGTGGGCGCCGAGACCGCCGATGGCGCCTTCCTCGACGGTGACCATGACTTCGTGGGTGGTGGCGAGGCGGCGGATCAGCTCCTCGTCCAGCGGCTTGGCGAAGCGCAGATCGGCCACGGTGGTGGAGAGCCCGCGCGCCTCGAGCTGGTCGGCCGCCTTGAGCGCCTCGGCCAGCCGCGTGCCGAGCGAAAGCAACGCAATCTTGGTGCCTTCGCGCACGATCCGGCCCTTGCCGATCTCCAGCTGCTGGGGCACCTCCGGCAAGGCGACGCCAGTGCCGTTGCCGCGCGGATAGCGGAAGGCGATCGGGCCGCTGTCGTGCAGGCTGGCGGTGTAGGTCATGTGGACCAGCTCGGCCTCGTCGGCCGCGGCCATGACCACCATGTTGGGCAGGCTGGCGAGATAGGTGATGTCGAAAGAGCCGGCGTGAGTCGCCCCGTCGGCGCCGACGAGGCCGGCGCGGTCGATCGCGAAGCGCACCGGCAGGTTCTGGATCGCCACGTCGTGAACGACCTGGTCGTAGGCGCGCTGGAGGAAGGTCGAATAGATCGCGCAGAACGGGCGCATCCCTTGCGCGGCGAGGCCGGCGGCGAAGGTGACGGCATGCTGTTCGGCGATACCCACGTCGAAGCTGCGCTCCGGGTGGGCCTTGGCGAACCTGTCCACCCCGGTGCCCGACGGCATGGCGGCGGTGATCGCGCAGATTTTCGGATCGCTGCCGGCCAGCTTGGCCAGCGTTTCGCCGAAGACGTTCTGGTAGGCCGGCGGGCCCGCGGCGGCCTTGACCTGCTGGCCGGTGATCACGTCGAATTTCTGGACGCCGTGATACTTGTCGGCCGCGGCTTCGGCCGGGGCATAGCCCTTGCCCTTTTGCGTGACCACGTGGACGAGGATCGGCCCTTCGGCCGCATCGCGCACGTTTTCCAGCACCGGGATCAGGTGGTCGAGATTGTGCCCGTCAACCGGGCCGACATAGTAGAAGCCAAGTTCCTCGAACAGGGTGCCGCCCATGGCCATGCCGCGGGCGAACTCGTCGGTCTTGCGGGCGGCCTTGTGGAGCGGCTCGGGCAAGTGGCGCGAGATGCGGCGGGCGAGGCCGCGCAGGCCCATGAACTGGCGTGAGGAGACCAGCCGCGCGAGATAGGCCGAAAGCCCGCCGACCGGCGGGGCGATCGACATGTCGTTGTCGTTGAGGATGACGACGAGCCGGTTGCCGGCGGCCTTGGCGTTGTTCATCGCCTCATAGGCCATGCCCGCGCTCATCGCGCCGTCGCCGATCACGGCGATGCCCTTGCCATCGCCACCAGCCAGCTTGTTGGCCACGGCAAAGCCCAGCGCCGCGGAAATCGAGGTGGAGCTGTGGGCGGTCCCGAAGGGATCGTATTCGCTCTCCGTGCGCTTGGTGAAGCCGGACAGGCCGCCCGGCTGGCGCAGGGTGCGGATCCGGTCACGCCGGCCGGTGAGGATCTTGTGGGGATAGGCCTGGTGGCCGACGTCCCACACCAGCCGGTCGTCCGGCGTGTTGAACACGTAGTGCAGCGCGACCGTGAGTTCGACCACGCCGAGACCCGAGCCGAGGTGTCCCCCCGTCTGCCCCACGGCGCTGATCATTTCGGTGCGCAGCTCATCGGCCAGCTGGCGCAGCTGCCCGGGGGCCAGGCGCCTGAGGTCGGCGGGATAGGCGACAGTGTCGAGCAGGGGGGTGGCCGGAGCGGCAGTCATCCCATCGGCCCTACACGCTGGCGGGACCCAAGTCGATTGTATCGATGGGTCACTCGTCTCAGCTTTCGCTCGAGCAGCGCGCGCAGGTGCCGCGCAGCTCGATGACCGGACGCACGTCGGCGAAACCGGCCTTGCGGGCCGCGCCGATCAGGGCCCCGGTCAACGCATCGTCGTCGCTGTGGACGGCGACCCCGCAGGAATCGCAGATGAGAAAGATGCAGTCGTGCCGGCAGCCTGGGTGGGGGTTGGCGATATAGGCGTTGGCGCTCTCCACCCGGCGGGCGAGGTTGGTGCGCACGAACAGATCGAGGATGCGGTAGACCGTGTTGGCGGCGACCCGCCGGCCGAGCCGGGCCGACAGGCCCTCGGCCACGTCGTAGGCCGAGGCCGGGCGCGGCTGCGCGGCGAGGGCGGCGAAGACGTCGGCGCGCATCTCGGTCCACTGCTCGCCCGCTTCTTCCAGCGCACGATGCGCGGCGGCAACCAGGCCGGCGCCGGAATGCTCGTGGTGGTGGTGGGCCGCAGCGGTCATCCACCCGATATAGGGCGGGATCAGCCCCGGGTGAAGGCTGCCTTGTAGAGCGCCGGGAACAGCCGCTTCAGCGCGGCCACCTTCGGCGCGTCCCAGCGCACGATATAGCCGTGATTCGGATTCACCGCGGCAAAGTCCTGGTGGTAGTCCTCGGCTCGGTAGAACGCCTTGTAGGGTTCGATCCGGGTGGCGATCGGCGCGTGCCACAAGCCGCTGGCGCCAAGCTGGCGGAGATAGGCCGCGGCGACGCGGCGCTGGTCTTCGCTCAGCGGGACAAGGGCGGAGCGATATTGCGTGCCCTCGTCCGGCCCCTGGCGGTTGACCGGCGTGGGGTCGGCGCCGACCGAGAAGAACACCTGCAGCAGCTGGTCGTAGCGGATCTGGGATGGATCGTAGGTGACCTTGACCGATTCGGCGTGGCCGGTGTCGCCCCCGGAAACGCGCTCATAATGTGCGGTCGCCGCCGAGCCGCCATGATAGCCTGTGACCGCGCTTTTCACGCCGCGCAGGTGACTGAATACAGCCTCGATGCCCCAGAAGCAGCCGCCGGCGAAGATCGCGGTCTTGAGCCCCGGGGCTTCATGGGCCTCGATCCGGGCAGCCGGGGCGAGCAGGGCCGGTTCGGCGGAGGCCGGTTGCTGGCAGGCGGCGAGGAGCAGCAGCGGGGCGAAGAGCAGCCGCCCGCGCATCGCGGTCAGTTCCGGTCGGCCTGGGCGGCGACTGCCGGCGGGGCCACGCTGTCGGAGAACCCGCCGCTGGTGCCCATGACCGCGCCGATCGCGATGGCGCCGAGCACGAAACCGGCGGCGAGCGAACGGAAGAAGTCGGCGCGGAAAAGGCCCATCGTGATCGGTCCGGTTGGGCGCCGAGGATCCGGCGCACGGTTTCAACCGGGCCCATCTGCGCTTTTTGCACTTGCGAACAAGTGAACGAACCAGCGCAACGGGACGGAGCGCCGCTAACACGCGACGAATCGCCGAAGCAGCGTGGAACGTCCCCGATCTCAGTGGCGGAAGTGGCGCACTCCGGTGAAGACCATGGCGAGGCCCGCCTCGTCAGCCGCGGCAATTACTTCATCGTCGCGAATGGAGCCGCCGGGCTGGATGATTGCCGTCGCGCCGGCCTCTGCGGCAGCCAGCAGGCCGTCGGCGAAGGGGAAGAAGGCATCCGAGGCCACGGCCGAGCCGACCGCGCGGCTCGCCGCCCAACCGTACTTCTCGGCAGCTTCGGCAGCCTTCATCGCCGCGATGCGCGAGGAATCGCGCCGGTTCATCTGCCCGGCGCCGATGCCGGCGGTGATCCCGTCCCTGGCGTAGACGATGGCATTGGACTTGACGTGGCGCGCCACGGTCCAGGCGAACAGGCAGTCCTTGAGCTCCTGCGCGGTCGGCGCGCGCTTGGTGACAACCTTGAGATCGGCCTCGGTGATCGCCCCGTTGTCGCGCGTCTGGACCAGCAGGCCGCCGGTGATCGGCTTGACCATCAGGCCGGAGCGGCGCGGATCGGGGAGGTCGCCGGTGAGCAGCAGGCGCAGGTTCTTCTTCTTCGCGAAGGCGGCCAGCGCCTCGTCGGTGGCCGAGGGCGCGACGACGACTTCGGTGAAGATCTCGCAGATCGCGGCGGCGGTGGCGCCATCAAGCTCGGTGTTCACCGCGACGATCCCGCCGAAGGCCGAAACCGAATCGCACTGCAGCGCGCCGTTCCACGCCTCCAGCAGGGTCTTGCCCTGGGCCACCCCGCAGGGGTTGGCATGCTTGACGATGATCACCGCCGGATCCTGCCCCTTGAACTCGGCGCAGAGTTCGAGAGCGGCATCGGCGTCGTTGTAGTTGTTGTAGGACAGTTCCTTGCCCTGCAGCTGCTTGCCTTGGGCAATGCCCGAGATGCGCGGGCCGTTGGGCACGTAGAGCGCGGCGGACTGGTGCGGGTTCTCGCCATAACGCAGCTCGGCGGCGAGCTTGCCGGTGAGGGCGAGGGTTTCGGGGAAGGTCTGGCCCTGGTCGACGGTCAGGAACCACTGCGAGATCATCGCATCGTAGGCGGCCGTGGCGGAATAGGCCTTGGCGGCCATACGGCGACGGAAATCGTAGGTGGTGGACCCATCGGTCTCGCCCAGTTCGGCGAGGAAGGCCGGATAGTCGGCCGGGTCGGTCAGGATGGTGACATAGGCGTGGTTCTTGGCCGCCGAGCGGACCATCGAGGGGCCGCCGATATCGATGTTCTCGATGATCTCGTCCCGCTCGGCGCCCTTGGCCACGGTGGCCTCGAACGGGTAGAGGTTGACGACCACGAGATCGATCGCGCCGATGGCGTGCTCGGCCATGGCGGCGGCGTGCTCGGCATTGTCGCGCACGGCGAGGAGCCCGCCGTGAACCTTGGGGTGGAGCGTCTTCACCCGCCCGTCCATCATCTCGGGAAAGCCGGTCAGCTCCGAGATATCCATCACGGTGAGGCCCGCCTCGCGCAGGGCCTTGGCCGTGCCGCCGGTGGAGACCAGCTCAACCCCCCGCGCGCTCAGCGCCTGCCCAAGCTCGACGAGGCCCGACTTGTCGGAAACGGAAAGAAGCGCGCGGCGGACGGGGACGGTGGTCATCGGGAGCGATCCTGCGGGTGGGCCCAGCCCTGGCTGGCGTGGAACGGTTGCGCGCGCCTTAGGGAAAATGGCGGTCAAGGCCAAGTCCCGGCGGGTCCTTGCCCACAAACCCCCCGTCGGCCACACTCGGGCGCAAACAAGGAGAGCATGCCATGACACGACTGACCCGGCTTATGCGAGCCATCCTGGCCGCCGCAACAGCCAGCGCCGCCGCACCCGCGCTGGCCGCGCCCGGGCAACCTGCCGCCGCCCCGGCCATGTCGGCGGTTCATGGCGACCCCGGCTGCCTGCCGCGCGCCAGCGACGGGGCTGGGGCCGAACCCAGCCGCGAGGCACTGCGCGCTGCGGGCACGAAGGTGGTCGGCGAGATGATGGCGGGCATCCCGCTGGCCAAGCCCACGACCGGGCCGACGGGCGAGCGCGCCGCGCCCGAAATCGGCGCAATTTCGATGGACGCGGCCTTCGCCAACCTGTGGGCGCGCTGCGGCCTGACCCGGCGCGAGCGCAGCTTCGTCACTCTCGGCATCCTCATGGCCCTGCGCGCCAACAGCGAGCTGGAATACCACTTCCGCATCGCCCGCAACAACGGCCTCACCAAACGCGAGATCGACGAGGCGATCTACCAGGCCAGCGGCTATGCCGGGTTCCCGGCGGCGGCCAATGCGAGCGCGGTGTATGGGGACGTGCTGAAGGCGGATGGGGCTGCAGGGAAGTAGGTCTGCCAACGACGGTCGACGGCAGACACGGGCGCCAACCTGGTGTCGCCGCGCATAATTCCTCCCCGCTGGCGGGGAGGTGGCAGCCGAAGGCTGACGGAGGGGGTATTCAGGCGGGCGCTGCGCTGCGCGGGAGAGCCCCCTCCACCGCCGTTCCGGGGGTTCCCCTCCCCACTTGTGGGGAGGATTGGCGCCCTCTAGCCCATTTTCTTGAGCAGCCAGGCAAAGTTGCCGCCGCCGCGGCTGATCAGGCCCGAGACAACGATCTGCTGGGTCCCGACGGGACGGCCATGGGCATCGGCCCAGAGCGAATCCTCGACCGTCACCTCCGCCTCGCCGCCGGCGCGGAATTGCCAGTAGGTGCCGTCGGGCAGGACGAGGCCGACGCCCTGGCCATCGCCCGAGCGGCCGACCTCGACGCCGGGGCCGAGGTGGAAACGGATGGCAAAGGCGACCTTGCCGCGCCGGGCGCCCTTGCCGCGCGAGGGGACGAGCAGGTCTTCCCCGCGCAGTTCGCTGCCGTCTTCCCGCAGGATCAGGATGCGCCGGTGGATCAGGCCGTAGCGGGCGGCATAGCCATCATGGCTGGCTTCCAGCCGGGTGGCGCCGGGCGCGCGGTGGCCGGGCCTGGCGGCGGCTTCGCTCTCTTCCGGCTGGAGCACGCGGCGATCGACCTCGACCTCGCCCACGCCGGCGCCGATCTTGCCGTTGATGAGGACGGCGGTGGAATTGGCATCGTCCAGCACGAGGGTTGAATGGGCGGCCGTGGCGCGCAGGCCCTGTTCGAGCCGGGCCGGGATCAGCCCGCCCGCCGCGCCCGCCCCGCCGCAATTGACGATCATCCGGTGTCCGGCGTGGCTCAGTTCAAAGGCGAGGGTGGAAGCGCAGCCGGTGCGCGCGTGGCGCGGCAGGGGCGGCGGGGCGGCATCGAACTGGAGGACGGCCTTGCCGGCGACGATCCGCTGGTAGCCCCATTGGCGCACGTCGCGCAGCGGCCGGGCGCGCACGCCCGAAGCGGCGACAAGGCGGGCGACCTCATCCCCCGAGACGGCCCAGCCGCCCTGCCACGAGCCCAGCGAGCCATCGCCATGCGTCAGGGCAAGCAGCGGCGGAACCAGCAGGCCGAGCATGCCGGTGAGCGCCTCGGGCGGTTCGGCGCGGGTCGCCCGGTAGCAGGCGATCACCCGGACAATGAGGGCGATGGCCTCCATCTGGGCGAGCGGGCTGCGGGTGAGCGTGCCGCCATCGTCGCCCACCAGTTCGCCCAGCGTACGGATCAGTCCGGCCTCGCCATAGAGCCGGCGGGCCTTGCCATCCGGCAGGAGCAGCCCGGCGGCGACTATGGCCGACCATCCGGCCAGCGCCGCGACAATGTCCTCCGCGCGGGCGACCTGGCGGTCGAGCCAGCGGGCATGATCGGCCATGGCGCCCAGCGCGCGCGTGCGCTGGCTGCCGGAGAGGAAATAGGGAGCATCGACCAGCCAGCACAGCAGGCGGGTCCCGGTAAGCCCCACGGACCACGCCCCGGCCTTGGCGGCGCGGGCGGGGGCCTTGGGGTTGGCATCGAGCCAGGCGGCGAGGATCTTCTCGGCGAGCGGCGCGCCCTGTTCGCGGCTGGCGGCGGCGGTAAGATCGGCGGCCCAGGCGAAGGAATGGACATAGCGCTCCATCGGCGCGCTCATCCGGGCAACGCCGGCGAGTTCGGCCTGGTCGATCGGAAGCTTGGTGCCGTGGAGCAGGAAGTGGCCGGCGCGGATCGCCGTGCCGGCGACCTTGCTGCCTGCGAGCGGGCTCTCGACCGTGGCCAGCAGGCGCTTCTTCGCGGGCTTGCGGAAGGCGCCCGAGACACTGCCGCGCAGCCCGAGGCCATAGGCCATGCGCATCAGCCGCTCACCCGCCGAGAGGCTGGGCGGGGTGAAATCGGTGAGGGCGAGCATGCGGCCCGGAGGGGCCGTATCACCATCGGCGGGATCGCCTTCGGGAGGATTCGTCGGCGCGCTCACTTGCGGCTCCGGGCGGCGGGGCAGGGGCACGGCGGAATGGGCGCCCGGGTCAGCCGCGCCGTCATCGTCATCAACCGCGAGGCGGGTGTGGGACGGGACGGCATCGACCATGGCGCCCTCAGCCCCCCTGCCGATCGTCATGGCCCTTGAGCCGAGCGATGTTGGCGGCGTAGGCGTCAGGCCCGCCGCGGAAGGTGGCCGTGCCGGCGACCAGCACGTCGGCCCCCGCGTTCACGCATTGCGGGGCGGTGACCGCATCGACGCCGCCATCGACTTCCAGCCGGATATCTCGCCCCGACTTGTCGATCATCTTGCGGACAGCCTCGATCTTGCGCAGCTGGCTGGTGATGAAGCTCTGCCCGCCAAAGCCGGGGTTGACGCTCATCACCAGGACCAGGTCGATCTCGTCGATCAGGTAGTCCAGCGTCTTGGCCGGGGTTGCGGGGTTGAGCGAAATGCCGGCCTGCTTGCCCAGCGACTTGATCAGCTGGACCGTGCGGTGAACGTGGGGGCCCGCTTCGGGATGGACGGTAATGATGTCTGCGCCCGCGGCGGCGAAGGCCTCGATATAGGTGTCCACCGGGCTGATCATCAGGTGGACGTCGAACGGCTTGAGCGTGTGGGTGCGCAGGGCCTTCACCACCATCGGGCCGATGGTGATGTTGGGCACGAAGTGGCCGTCCATCACGTCGACATGGATCCAGTCTGCCCCGGCGGCATCGATGGCGCGCACTTCCTCGCCAAGGCGGGCAAAGTCAGCCGAGAGGATCGAGGGCGAGATCAGGGGCGCGGTCTTGGCCTGCACGGTTATTGGGCCTGCACAAAAATTGGGGACGTTCCCCCGGCGTTAGACACCACATCTTGTGGCCACAACCGCCGAATGCGCCGTTTTCCACACAGTCCCTCCGAATCGAATCAATATCCGGGCGAACCGAAGCGATGTTTGCGCCAATTGCGCCAGACCGGCGATTGACCGGCGCGGGGCGGCGGCTTTACCCACGCCCGACATGAATGCCTTCGCTACGCCCGACCTGTCGCCCATTGCCCTGATGCGCCGGGAGATGTCCCTTCGCGAAGGGCCGGTGCCCGATGCGCTCGGCGGCCTGCCGGTCGCGCTCGGGCACAACCGGATGAATGCCGACGCGTTTCTGCTGCGCGAACCGCAGGTGGCGTTTCTTTATCGCCGGGGCGAGGGCGTGACGGTCGAGCGGGGCGAGGGATGGAGCCCGCAGCTTGAGGAGCTCTATCTCAACGGCAGCGTCTGCGCCGCCGTGGCGAGCCTCAACGGCCTTTTGCCGCTCCACGCCTCGGCCGTGGTCGTGGGCGGCCGGGTGATCGCCTTTACCGCGCCCGCCGGCGGCGGCAAGTCGACCCTCGCCGCCGGGCTCACCAGCCTTGGCCTGCCGCTGTTCTGCGACGATACGCTGGTGGTGAACCTGGCGGACGAGAGCGCGGTACTGTGCTTGCCGGGGCACAAGCGGATGAAGCTTTGGCCCGACGCCGTGGCGCTGACCGGAAGCACTGCGCTGGAACAGGTCAGCGCGGATTACGCAAAGTTCTACGTCACGCCTGCCGGCAGCGAGGTGGCCGAAGTGCTGCCACTGGGCGCTCTGGTGTTCCTTGAGGAAAGCGCGCCCGATCTGCGTGAGCCGGCCCTGGTCGCGGTCGAAGGCGGCGAGAAGATCGCCCGGTTGAGCGACGATCACTATACCCGCGAGATGTTCCGCGAGGCGAACGGCCTGAGCGGCCCAGCGCTTTTCGCCCTCCAGGCGCGAATTGCACGGGGACTGCCGATGGCGCGGTTCGTCCGTCCGCTGGCGCGCGAACGGTTTGGCGAAACGACCCGCTTCCTTGCCGATGCGCTTTGCGCCATGATGGGCCGATGAGCGCCATCGTTAAAATTGCAGCCAATTACGTCGAGACCGACATCGATGACGAGACGGTGCTGATGCGCCTCTCCGACGGAGATTTCTTTGCACTCGAGGGCACCGGGCGGGCCATCTGGCAGGCGATTGACGGTACGCGCAGCCGCGATGCGATCGTTGCCTTGCTGGCTGACCAGTTCGAAGCCGACCCGGCCCTGCTCGGGGCCGATGTCGACCGCTTTCTCGAGGACCTCGCCGGAGCGGGGCTTGTCGGCGCCTGAGACAGCACTGCGCTGGCGGCACCGGGCCCGTGTCGCCGAAGCGATGGTCCTGCTGGTGGCGGCGCGGGCGCTGGTGGCCGGGGTGTCGTTCCGGCACTGGCGCGGCTGGTTCGGCGAAGTTGCGGCTACCCCCGGCCAGGCCCGGTTGGACGAGGCGGCCGCCTTGCGCGCCCGCCGGGTCGGACGGGCGGTGAACCAGGCGGCAAGGCACCTGCCGCTCCATTGCAAATGCCTGCCCCAGGCCATGGCGGCATCGTGGATGCTCCGCCGCCGTGCAATCCCCGGCGAGATCGTCTTTGGAGTGCTCGATTCGGGACGGCGCGGGACGCCGGACGATCTCCACGCCTGGGCCCGCTGCGGCGGATATACCATTGCCGGAGAAGGGGAACCCGTCCACAATCCGGTTCTTGTGCTCACGCGCATGGTTAAGAAGTAACTGTCGGTTTCGCTGCAAAATGGTGGCTTTACCGAGCATTAGTATTAGGGCATAGGTTACTCGCTTCCCTGATGGGATGATGGAGTTCGTGCGATGAAGAAGACTGAGAAGACCGTCTGGACTGCTCCCGCCCTGCGCAAGCTCGGCACGATCGGCGATGTGGCCGGCAGCAACAATGGCATCGTTCAGAACCAGGCACCGGGCAACCCGAAGAGCTGATCCGCCGCCGCGGCGCCTGACCCTTGATTGCTGCCTGGTGCAGCTGGAGCCCGTCCGGCTCCGGACTGGACGGTAACGGGGCGATCGGGGCCATGGCTCGGTCGCTGGGCCTGTTCGCAGGTGTTCCGGCGAAGGCGTGGAGCCGATCATTTTCAAACGATTTTGGGGCTGGTCCGGAGCGGGCCGGCCCTCTTGGCGTCTCGGACGCGGGCAGCGGCCCCTTGCCCACGGGAGCGGCGGCCGGCCTGGGTCTCGCCTTCCTCGACAGTCCGCGGCCCGTGCCGGGTCAACGAGCCCGGGGTAGCGGGTGGGAGCCAGAACCCTGCGCCGATGGCGGCCGTGCCGTTTTTCATGGCTGGTTCGACAATCTGGCAGAAATTGCCGGCCAGCTCGGCCTCGCCCCCGGCGCGAGCGTCGCGCGGGTCTATGGCGAGGCCGTGGCGCGGTGGGGCGATGCCGCCGATTCGCGGATCGTCGGCACCTATGCCGCGGTTGTGGCCGGACCCGATGGCCTGAGGCTGTCACGCAGCCCGTGGTCAGCGCCGGCGCTGTTCTACGCCAACGACGATGCCCGCGCCATGGCTGCCTCGGCCCTGCGCGCTCTGGCTGCCGGCGGCATGGAGCGGGTGCTCAACCGCGCCGCCCTGGCCGCCATGGTCAGTTTCTGCACCGAGTGGGATGATCAGACCTTCTACGAAGGCGCGCGGATGGTGCCGCACGGTGCCGTTGTGCATCTCCGGCCGGGCGCGGCGCGGGTGGTCAACTGGTACGATCCGCAGGCCATCCCCGGAGGTGCGGTTCTCTCGCGACGAGGACTATGTGGCCGCCGCCCGCGAGCAGCTCGACGCGGTCATCGCCGCGACCCTGCCCTATGCCCGGCGGCCGGGCATCGCGCTCTCCGGCGGACTCGATTCGGCGATCGTCGCGGCCCATGTGCTGCGTCAGCTGGCGCCGGGGCAGACCCTGCCGAGCTTTACTTTTACGCCTCATCCGGACTGGGACGGCTCCACCCCGCCTGGCACGTTCGGCGACGAGCGCGCCGCGGTGGAGGCCTTCGCGGCGATGCACCCGGCGCTCCGCCCGCTTTTTCCGGATGATAGCGATGCCGGCTACGACGAGGCGGCGCGCCAGTTTGCCCAGGCGATGGACGGCTTTCACCGTCACCTCCATCTCGCCGCACCCTATCAGGGCGTGTGGCGGGCCGCGCGCGAGGCGGGCTGCGACCTCCTGCTGACAGCTGACTGGGGCAATGGCAACATTTCCTCCGATGCGCCGTGGGCCCCGGTGGAATTCCTGCGCACGGGCGAGTGGGAGCAACTGGTCGCGCTGCTGCGGGGCAAGCGGGGCGACACGCGGCCGCTGTGGCGCCGCCTGCTCGCCCGCGCCGTCCTGCCGCAGCTGCCGCGGCCGTTGCGCCGCGCCGCGCGGCGGTTCGTCCACGGCGATTCCTCGCGAGTTAGGGCAGACACCCGCCTGGCGCGGCCCGAGGTGATGGAGCGCTACGGCGTGGGCCCGTGGGCCGGGACGCGGCTGCCGATCGACTATTTCGAGAGCCCGCGTACCCGCGCCGAGAACGTGCTCTGCCAGTACGAATGGGCCCGGGTCGACAGCGGCGAGGCGCTTACCGCCTATGAACAGGTCCACGGCATCCGCGGCCGCGACATCACCGCCTACCGCCCGTTGATCGAGCTGTGCCTGGGCATGCCCGCCAGCCAGTTCGCCCGCGACGGCGTCGATCGCTGGCTGGCTCGGCGCATGGGCGCGGGGCTGATGCCCGAGGCGCAGCGGACCAACAATCTCTACGGGCGCCACCACGCCGACTGGCACGTGCGGATGACCCCCCGACGCGAGCGCATGCGCGAGGATGCGCTGCGCCTTGCCGAGCACCCGTGGCTGGGTGAATGGTTCGATACCGAGCGCATGTTGAAGCTGATCGACGATTGGCCGGCCGAGACGACGTTTGACGAAGCCATCGAAGTGCCGCGCCGCTATGCCCTGCCGCTGGTCCTCAATGCGGGGGATTTCGTCAACTGGTTCGAGGGCCGCAATGCCTGACCGGGGCGGCGCGACCAGGGGCGGGACCAGCCAGGCCGATCCGGCCAGCGCCGGTGCCCACCTGCTCGCCCGGGCAGTGCCCCGCCCGCTGCTGGCCGGCGTGCTGGCGCTGGGCCTGGCCGCGTCGCTGACCGAGGGCGTGGGCCTGATGCTGCTGGTGCCGGTGCTGGGGCTCGTCGGCGCCGGCGGGAATGCCTTGCCCGGGAGCGCCCCCGGGCGGCTGGCGGCGCTGTGGCGGCACCTGGGCGGGGCGCTACCGGGGGATATTGCCGGGCTGCTTGGTCTGTTTGTGCTGGTCGTCGCCTTGCGGGCCGCCCTTGTGCAGGGGCGCATCCTTGCCGAACAGGCACTGCGATTGGCAGTGACCAATAACCTTCGGCGCGACCTGTTCGGCGCCCTCCTGCACGCCGATTGGCTATGGCTCGCCGGCGCACGGCAGGGGCGCCTGCTGGGCGTCGTGCTGGGCACGATAGATCGGCTCGGCGCCGGCCTGCAGCACCTGCAGTCGCTGTTCGCCGCGCTGGTCACCCTCGCCATCATGCTGATTGCGGCGCCGCTGATCGATCCCCTTCCGGCAGCAGCGCTGGGGCTTGGCGGGCTGCTGGTGCTGGCCATCCACGTCGCCCTGCGCCGCTCCGCCCGGCGCGACGGCGACCGGGTGAACCGGGGCTATGAGGACTACTACGGCTTCTATGCCGAGCGCCTGGCCATGCTGCGGCAGATCAAGAGCTTCGGGGCCGAGCGGCGCGAGGCGGACCGCGCCGGGGTGGTGGCCGCGGCGCTGCGCCGGGCACAGCTGGGTTTCAGCCGGGGGCTTGGCCTCGGCAACTTCGTCCTGCAGGCGGGCACGGCGGCTGTGCTGGGCCTCGCTGTATGGCTGGCAGTGACGAGGTGGCATTCCTCCCCCGTCACCCTGCTGCCGCTCATCGCCATTTCCGCGCGCGCCGTGCCCCTGCTCAGCGTGGTCCAGTCCGGGTTGCAGAACCTTGCGCATGATCGGCCCGCCCTGGCCGAACTGGGCGCCTGCCAGCTCGAGGCCCTGCACTATGCCGAGAGTGAAAGCGCCAGCGAAAGCGCCGGCGTGCCGCTGCCGCCGGCCCGGCGCGAGCTGCGCCTGGAAGCGGTGAGCCTGTACCATGCCGGGCGGGAGCAGGCAGCACTGGACCGGCTGACGCTGACGCTGGCGGCGGGGAGCATGGTCCACCTTGCGGGCGAATCGGGCGCGGGGAAGTCCACCCTTGCCGACGTGCTCGCCGGGCTGGTCTCGCCCACCTCGGGGCGCCTGCTGATCGACGGAATGGCGATCGGTCCAGTCCAGCGGCGGGGCTGGCGGCAGCGGGTGGCCTATGTCCAGCAGGAGCCGGTGCTGCTCCATGCCTCGATCCGCGACAACCTGCGCTGGGCTGCCCCGGGGGCGAGCGATGAGCAGGTGGAGCAGGCGCTGCGCGCGGCTGCGGCACAGTTCGTCTTCGCCCTGCCGGACGGGCTCGACACCGTGGTGGGTGAGCGCGGCGCCAGCCTTTCGGGCGGCGAGCGCCAGCGGATCGCGCTAGCGCGCGGGCTCCTGCGCGAACCCGATCTCCTGATCCTCGACGAGGTGACCTCGGCGCTCGATGCCGCCAACGAAGCGGCCGTTGCGGGGCGATAGCCCGGCTGCGCGGCCGGATGACGATCCTGGTCATCGGCCATCGCGGAGCTCTTGCCGGCCTGGCCGAGCGGCGGCTGGTCATGGCCCAGGGCCGGCTGACGGCAGACGAGGCGAGCGGCAACGAGGCCGCCAGGGCTTGATCCCGGGCCACATGTTGCGCATGGAGGGCATTGGAATAGGGACGTCAGAACAAACCGGATGATTGCATGATCTCGTCCCGTATTGCCGCTTGCCTTGCCCTTGCCGCCGTGGCCTTGCTGCCGCTTCGGGCCGCCGCCGCCCCTGCCGCGGCGATGACCGGGGTGTCTCCACCGGCGCCCGCCGGCTGTACCGGCAGGCCGAGCGCGACCTGGATCGACGTATCGGTGGAAGGCCTGCGCTCGGGCTCGGGGCAGGTGGCGATCACGCTCTATGCCGATAATTCGCGCAAGTTCCTGGTGAAGAACGGTTCGCTCTACGTGGGCCGGGTGCCCGCCCAGGCAGGGACGACCACCGGCTGCATCTTTGTGCCCCAGCCCGGCGTCTACGCCATCGCTATCTACCACGATGAGAATGGCGACGGCTCTTTCAACCGGACGGCGATCGGCTTCCCGGCCGAGGGCTTCGGCTTCGCCAACAACCCGAGCACCCTGGCCGGCTTGCCGAGCTTCAAGTCGGTGCGCCTCGCCATCCCGCGCGCCGGGCTGCTGACGCGGGTGCGGCTGCGCTATCCCTGAAAAAGCGGTCAGCCTGAAACGAGGTTGAGCTGCGCCGGTGCCTCGGCCTCGGCGATGGCATGGGCGCGCGGATCGTCGACGTCGAGCCACCAGGCCCCGGCGATCTCCATGGTCGCGGCACGGCCCCGGTCAGCGAGGACCTGCATCCCGTCCGAAAGGCTGCCGCCCTTGCCGGCGGCGATGGCGGCGGCAATCGCCTCGGGGAGTTCCGGAGTGACGAGGAAAGCGCCGCAGTCGACGGCGTCGTAAACGGGAATGGTCTTGCCGATGGCCACGATGCGGCCGTCCGGCTTGGTCTGCACCCAGGTGGCATCGTCGGGATCGACCAGCGGATTGTCGACCCGGCGATCGACGGCCAGGGTCACCCCCCGCTCCGGCGAGCCTTCGGCGGCGAGGCGCCGGAGGATCTCGGCCGAGAACATGTGATCGGCCATGACCAGCAGGAAGTCGCCGCCGCCGAGGGCAGCGACCCTGTCCGCCCCGGCGATCACCGAGAAGCCGTTGGGCTTGGACCAGTCGCTCACCCGTTCGGCATGGATGGCCATGCCGGTGCGGCGGGCGAGGGATGCGAGGAAGGCCTCGACCCGCTCGCCCTCGTGCCCCGTGACAACCACGACGCGGGTAACCCCGGCGGCGGCGAGTTGACGGATGCCGAGCTCGATCAGGGGGATGCCGGCGACCGGGGTGAGCGGCTTGGAGTCCGACAATGCGCTGATGCGACTGCCGAACCCGGCGGCGATGATGACCGCGTCCAAGCTGCTGCCCCCGGTTGCCCGGCGCTTATTCGGCGGCGATGGCGGCCGGGGCGATATATTCCTCGACCATCCGCGCGGCGTCGTCATCGTTGAACTGGACTGGCGGATGCTTGCAGAAATAAGCCGACGGACCGGCCAGCGCCCCGCCTTCGCCACGCTCCAGCGCGACCTTGCAGCAACGGATCGCGTCCATCACGCAGGCGGCCGAATTCGGGCTGTCTTCCACCGAGAGACGCAGCTCGAGGTTCATGGGGACGTTGCCCCACTGGTTGCCCTCAAGCCGCAGGAAGCACAGCTTGTTGTCCTTCTGCCACGGCACGTAGTCCGACGGGCCGACGTGGATGTTCTCGTCCTCGAGGCGCTGGGCGAGCATGGCCTGGACGGCTTCCGTCTTCGATTCCTTCTTGGAGCCGAGACGCTGGCGGTCCAGCATGTTCATGAAGTCGGTGTTGCCGCCGGTGTTGAGCTGGTAGGTCCGCTCAACATTGACGCCGCGCGCGCCGAAGAGGCTGGCGAGGACGCGGTGGACGATCGTGGCGCCGACCTGGGCCTTGATATCGTCACCCACGATCGGAATGCGCTTCTCGGCGAAGCGGCGTTCCCATTCGGGGCGGCTGGCGATGAACACCGGCATGCAGTTGACCACGGCAATGCCCGCTTCCAGCGCGCATTCCATGTAGAACTCGGTCGCCTCTTCCGAGCCCACCGGCAGGAAGTTGACGAGGATCTCGGCGCCCGAGGCCTTGAGCGCGGCGATGATCGATTCCCGGGTGGCTTCCGGCTCGTCGGCGACGATGAAGCCGCGCTCGCCCATGCCGGTCATGTGGTCGGCCACGCCATCGAGGATCTTGCCCATGATGACCTTGCCGCCGGTGGCGGGGACATCGGGCTGGAACACGGCGGTGCAGTTCGGGCCGGCGAAGATCGCCTCGGCCACGTCCTTGCCGACCTTGCGCTTATCGACATCGATGCCGAGCACGAAATCGACGTCGCCCGCGCCGTAGCCGCCGATCACTTCATGGATCAGGCCCTGCGCGGAGTTGTTCTGGCGGTAGTAGGCAACCCCCTGCACCAGCGAGCTGGCGCAATTGCCAACGCCGATGATTGCAACCTTGATTGGCTTCATCAAAACGGATCCCTTCAGGCGAAGGCTCCTCGACGCCGCAGCGGCCGGGCCTTCGTGATTCATGTTTGGTTGAGCAACCTATCGCCTCCGCTGATGCCCTTCGCCACGAGTGGCAATGACAAACTTGCGGAAAACAACGATTTTCTTCGGCCCAGCGTTCCCCGACTAGTGTCATCGGCCACGTCAGCAGCCAAAGGCGGTTGGAAAAGTCATGCTCGGGGTGCGTAACTATAGTTGGCGCGCCGTGGCCGCAAGCGATTATGACGATTCGGTGAAGGCGGTTTGCCGCAGGAATGCGAGGAGGGGATGCGTTGAGCGACTTGGCCACCGGTGCCGGAGGGCAGCAGCAGGCGGAGGCGCGGCCTCGGCCGCAGCGCCCGCGCGAGCTGCAGGACGCGCTCAACTACTATCTCTACCATCCTCTCGCCTGGCAGCTGGCGCGCCTGCTCGCGCGCACGCCGCTGACGCCCAACATGGTCTCGGTGATCGGCGGGAGCTGCGTCGTCGCGGCCGCGGTCGTCTATGCGCAGCCCGGGTGGGCGCAGTTTCCGTCAGGCCCGGCGCTGCTCGGCATGCTGCTGCACATGACCTGGCACGTGGTCGACGGCGCCGATGGCGACTTGGCCCGGATGACGGGCCGGTCAAGCCCGATCGGCGAGATGGTCGATGGCCTGTGCGACTATGCCAGCCACATTGTTCTCTACCTCGTGCTCGGCTGGCTGCTGTCCACCAGCATGAACCCGCCCGCGTGGCCCACGGCCCATCCCCTGCTGTGGATGTGGGCGGCGGGCCTCAGCCACATCGTCCAGTCCAACCACGTGGAAGTGCAGCGCCGCCAGTACCAGTGGTGGGTCTACGGGACGAGCTGGATCCGGATGAACCACAGCGCCGAATCGGCGACGGGCAAGAGCATGTTCGGCGGGATCGTCTCGGTCTATCTCGCGCTCGCCACGGGGCTCACGCCGCATGCGCTGAAAATTGATGCCGCCGTTGCGGACAGCGAAGGCGATCCGGCGCGGCGCGAGGCGATCCGCGCGGCTGTCCGGGCCGAGGCCCCGCCGCTGCTGTTCCTGTGCAAGGTGCTGGGCCCGAACCCCCGCGCCATCGTGCTGGGCCTCTCCATGCTCGCCGGCAGCCCGCTCTGGTATTTCCTGTACCAGTCGCTGGTGCTCAATGCCTTGCTGGTGGTGTCCGTCATCGCCCACAACCGCGCTGCCAAGCGGATCGTGGCTAGAATCGCCCCGTAATCCGCCTGACTCGACTTCGGGAGGGCGCGCAGTATCATCGTGCCATGGCCGATCACCTGCTGAACGACGCGCGCGAAATCGCGCCGGACATCGTTGCCCTGCGCCGGGCGATCCATGCCGAGCCGGAGCTGGGCCTGATCACGCCGAAGACGCGCGACAAGGTTCGCGCCGCGCTGGCCGACCTGCCGCTGGAGTGGCGCGAGGGGCCGTCGACCACCGGCATGGTTGCCACCCTGCGCGGCGGGGCCGGAGCCGGGGGAGCCGACCGCCGTCGGGTCCTGCTGCGCGGCGACATGGATGCCCTGCCGATGCCGGAGGAAACCGGCCTCGCCTTTGCCTCCACCGTGCCGGGCGCCATGCACGCCTGCGGCCACGATGCCCACACCGCCATGCTCGTCGGCGCTGTCCGCCTGTTGTGCGCGCGCCGCGACGGGCTTGCCGGCGACGTGCAGTTCATGTTCCAGCCGGGTGAGGAAGGCCACCACGGCGCGCGGTTCATGCTGGATGACGGCCTGATCGATCCTCTCCCCCACGCAGCTTTCGCCCTCCATGTCATGCCCAATGCGCCGCACGGTCTCGTCGCCGGGCGCGAGGGGGCGCTGCTGGCGGCGGCCGACCAGATTTCCATCGCGATCGAGGGACGCGGCGGCCATGCGTCGATGCCGCACGATACGCTCGATCCCGTGCCGGTCGCCGCCGAGATTGTCATGGCGCTCCAGGCCATGGTCACCCGGCGCTTTTCCGCCCACGATCCGGTGGTCGTCACCATTGCCAGGATCGAGGCAGGCAGCGCCCACAATGTCATCCCCGACCGCGCGGTGCTGACCGGAACCATGCGCACGCTGAGCCCCGGCCACCGCGGCGAGCTGCACATCGCGGTGGCCCGCCTTGCCGAACATATCGCCGCCGCCCACGGACTGCGGGCCGAAGTGACCATCCGCGAGGGTTTTCCGGTTACGATCTGCGATGGCCGCGCGGTCGATTTCGGCGAGGGTGTGGCGCGCGAACTGTTCGGCGCCCAGGCTTTTCACCGCCTGCCCGATCCGATAATGGGCGCGGAAGACTTCGCCTATGTGCTGGAGCAGGTGCCCGGCGCGATGTTCTTCCTCGGCGTGGCCCACGAAGGCGACAACTGGCAGGAATGCTGCGGCATTCACTCCACGCGCATGATGGTGGACGAAAGCGTGCTGCCGCAAGGCGCGGCCCTGCTGGCAGGCTTGGGCGAGCGGTTCCTGGCGAGGGGGTTTGGAGGGGGCTGAGACTTCCCCCTGCTCCGTTCGTCCTGAGGAGGCCGAAGCCGCAGGCAGAAGCCCCGTCTCGAAGGACCTTGCCCTGGGACCGCTGGGTGCTTCGATATGGCCTCTGCCTGCGGCTTCGGCCTCCTCAGCACGAACGGAGGGTGAGGCGGGGCATTTCCGCAGCCCGCTCGGGGGTGCGGGTTCAGTGAAAATCGCGTGACCTTGGCAAGATCCGCACGTTCCGCGGGTGCCGACCCGGGTTAGGGCTTGCCGCCGGGTGCTTGATGGCATCGCCGCGGGCCAGTTCCGGCTCGCAATGCTCGCCCGCGGCCAGTTCGCCCAGCAGGCGAGTCGCATCGTGCACCGTCTTCACCATCAGGTGGACCACGCCTTCCTTGCTGCGCTGGATCTCGCCATCGATCACCATCAGCCGCGCGGCCATCACCGCGCGGCGCTGCTGTTCGAAATCGCGGGCCCACATCAGCGCGTTGACGATCCCGGTCTCGTCTTCCAGCGTGATGAACAGGGCATTGCCCTTGCCCGGGCGCTGGCGGATCAGGACGACCCCGGCGGTGCGGACCTTGGCGCCGTCCTTCGCCGCGTTCACCTCGGCGCAGGACAGGATGCCCCGCCGCGCCAGCCGGGCGCGGAGGAACTGCATCGGGTGCCCCTTCAGCGACAGGCGCTGGGTCTGGTAATCGGCCACGACCTCCTCGGCCAGCGGCATCGGCGGGAGCGCGGCGTCGGGCTCGGCGGCGAGCTCGGGCGCGGCCATGGCATCGAACAGCGAGAGCTGGCGCGGCGGCACCCGGCGCACGTCCCAGCCGGCTTCGCGGCGGGTGAGGGCGAGCGAGCCGAGCGCATCGGCATCGGCCAGCAGGCTGAGCGCGCGCGGCGGCAGGGCGGCGCGGCGGGCGAGGTCCTCCAGGCTGGCGAACGGGCCGTCCTGCCGTGCCGCGACCAGGGCCTCGGCCCAGGCCTCGCGGAAATGATCGATCTGCCGCAGGCCGAGACGCAGGGCGTGATCACGGGCGCGGGACACCCCTCCCCCAACCTCTCCCTTTGCGGGGAGGGGAGATGGCTCGAGGGTGGAGTTCCATTCACTTGCGTTCACGTCGATGCAGTGCACTTGCACCCCGTGGTCTCGGGCGTCGCGCACCAGTTGCGCCGGGGCATAGAAGCCCATCGGCTGGCTGTTGAGCAGCGCGCAGGTGAAGGCGGCGGGCCAGTGGCATTTCAGCCATGAGGAAACATAGGCCAGCCAGCCGAAGGCCTGGGCGTGGCTTTCGGGAAAGCCATATTCGCCGAAGCCCTTGATCTGTTCGAAGCAGCGCTCGGCAAAGTCCTGCGGATAGCCGCGGCGGACCATGCCGCTGATCAGCTTGTCCTGATAATGCCCCACCGTACCCATGTGGCGGAAGGTAGCCATGGCGCGGCGCAGCCCGTCGGCATCGCCGGGCGTGAACCCGGCGGCGACGATGGCGAGCTTCATCGCCTGTTCCTGGAACAGCGGCACGCCCAGCGTCTTGCCGAGAACCTCCTTCAATTCATCCGGATTGTCCGGCGGGCCGGGAAATTCGACCTTCTCCTCGCCGTTGCGGCGTCTGAGGTAAGGGTGGACCATGCCCCCCTGGATCGGCCCGGGGCGAACGATCGCCACTTGGATGACGAGGTCGTAGAGCTCCTTCGGCTTCATCCGCGGCAGCATGGCGATCTGGGCGCGGCTTTCGACCTGGAAGGTGCCGATGGAATCGCCGGTCTGGAGCATGGCATAGGTCGCCCGGTCCTCGCGCGGGACGGTGGCGAGCGTGTAGTCGCCCAGGCCATGGCCGCGCAGCAGGTCGAAGGCCTTGCGGATGCAGGTGAGCATGCCGAGGGCGAGGACATCGACCTTCATCAGGCCGAGCTCCTCGATGTCGTCCTTGTCCCACTCGATGAAGGTTCTGTCCTCCATCGCGCCGTTGTGGATCGGCACGATTTCGTCGAGCCGGCCCTGGGTCAGGATGAAGCCGCCGACGTGCTGCGAGAGGTGGCGGGGGAATTCGAGGATCCGGCCGACCAGATCGCGCAGGCGCAGCATTTCCGGGCTGTCGGGATCGAAGCCGGCCTCGTCGAGCCGCTCGGGCGGCAGGCGACTGCCGCCCCAGTGACCCCAGATCGTGCCGGATACGCGCGCGGTGATGTCCTCGCTGAAGCCGAGCGCCTTGCCCACCTCGCGAATGGCCGAGCGCGGGCGATAGTGGATCACGGTGGCGGCGATCCCGGCCCGTTCGCGGCCATAGCGCTGGTAGATGTACTGGATCACCTCCTCGCGCCGCTCATGCTCGAAATCCACGTCGATATCGGGCGGCTCGTTCCGTTGCTCGGAGAGGAAACGGGAGAACAGCAGCTTTTCCTTCACCGGATCGATCGGGGTGATGCCGAGGAAGTAGCAGACCAGCGAATTGGCCGCCGAGCCGCGCCCCTGGCACAGGATCGGCGGATCGAGGCTGCGGGCGTGGCGGACGATGTCGTGGACGGTGAGGAAGTAGAACGCGTAGTTGCACTTGGCGATGAGGGTGAGCTCCTCGGCAAGGGTGCGCTCGTAGGCCTCCGGCAGGCCTGCGGGAAACCACCTGCGGCCTCCTTCGCGCACGAGGTGTTCGAGCCAGTCCTGCGGGCTCCACCCTTCCGGCACCGGCTCGTGCGGGTATTCGTAGGCGAGTTCGGGCAGGGTGAAGCGCACCGCATCCAGCAGGTCGCGCGTGGCGGCGAGCGCCTCGGGGCAGCGGGCGAAGAGGCGGGCCATCTCGGCGGGAGGCTTCAGGTGCCGCTCGGCATTGGCGGCCAGCGCTCGGCCGGCGGTCTGGACGGTCTGGCCGAGGCGGATTGCGGTGAGCACGTCGTGCAGGGGGCGGTCCTCGGGCCCGGCGAAGAGCGGATCGTTGGTGGCGATGAGCGGGACGCCGCTCTCCCGGGCGAGGGCCATGGCCTGGGCAAGGCGGCGGGCATCGCGTCCGGCGCGAGGCATGCGGGCGGCGCGCCACAGCGGCTGGCCGGTTTCCCGCAAGGTGGCGAGCAAGGCGGCATCGCCGTCCATGGCGATCAGGGCCATGTCCTGCGCATGGTCGAGCAGGTCGGGCAGGGTGAGGTGGCACTGGCCCTTTTCCACCCGGCGGTTGCCGAGGGTGAGCAGGCGGGTCAGCCGGCCCCAGCCGTGGCGGGTGCGCGGATAGACGACCACGTCGGGTGTGCCGTCGGCAAAGACGAGGCGGGCGCCGACGATCAGGCGCAAGGCCCCCTTCGCCCCGCCCACCTCCTGCCATGCCTTGTGAGCACGGACCACGCCGGCCACGGTGTTGCGATCGGCCAGGCCCAGCCCTGCCAGGCCAAGGGCATGGGCGCGGCCGACCATTTCGCCCGGATGGCTGGCACCGGCCAGGAAGCTGAAATTGCTGGCGGCGACCGGTTCGGCGAAGAACGCCCCATCTGTCGTCTGGCCGCTCATGGAAACTGGCCATGGAGATACCACTGTGGGTGGGCCTGCTCGGCGTGGAGCCCGTGGCGGAACAGCCACCAGCGGCGGCCCTCGCTGTCTTCCACCCGGTAGTAGTCGCGGGTCAGCGCGCCATTTTCGGGGTGGCCGGCCAAGTTCCCCGAATGGGCACCCTCATGCCGCCACCATTCCGCCGCGATCCGCTCCGGCCCTTCGGCGAGGCGCACGGCGAAGAGGTGGCCGCGCCAGCGAAAGCGCAGCGGCGGCCCGTCAGGCACGCCGGCGATCACCTCGACCGGCTGGGGCGGATCGAACAGGCAGAGCGGGCGCGGCGGGCTCTCGCCAAGGCGCGCGGCGAAAGAGGCGGCCCTCCCCGGCGCGCCTTGCGCCAGCGGCAGGGCCGCCTGGGCCACTTCGGGCAGGTGGCGGTTCGCCGGGACCAGCCGGTAGACCGCTTCCGGCCCGAGCCGTACCGCCAGCCGGTCGACCAGCGCGGCGATGCTGTCATCCACGGCTTCCTTGCCTTGCTCCAGCCCGATCTGGTGGGGGCTGAGCGGTTCGCTGCGGGTGATGGCGAGGGCCACGCTGTCGTATCCGAATCCGGGGTCGAGCGGGTCGGCGAGGCTCTCGATCCGCTCGCGCAGCAGGCGCATGACCGGGGCGGGATCGCGGGTGGGCCGTCCTGTTTCGACCGCCAGCCGCCGCCGCGCGCCATCGGCGCGGCACAGGGTGACGACGAAGCGGCGGCCGCCGAGGCGGCGTTCTTCCATGTCCCTGCCCAGCCGCCGGAGCAGATCCTCCGCCACGTCGAGCACGTCATCGGTCCGCGCCACGGGCTCGGGAAAGCGTTCCTCGGCGCGCAGGGGCGCGGCATGGCCGCGCGGCACGAGCGGGGCGGCCACTTCGCCCAGCAGCTGGCGCAGGCGCAGGACCAGCCCTTCGCCGAAGCGCGCGGCGAGAGCGGGCGCGGGGCGGGCGGCGAGATCGCCCAAGGTGGCAAGGCCGGCCCGGCGCAGGGCGACCAGCGTTTCCGCCGGCGGTTCGAGCGCGGCCACCGGCAGGGCACGGATGTCGCCCCCGCCGTGGGCGCCATGGCGAGCCAGCGCCCGGGCGGCGGCGGCATTGGCGGCGAAGGCGGTGCGCGGGGCGTGGTCGAGGCGGGTCATCTCCTCGGCAAGGATGCGCAGCAGCGCTGCCTCGCCGCCGAACAGATGGGCGCAGCCGGTCATGTCGAGCAGGGCGCCATCGGGCGGATCGGCGGCGACCACGGGGGTGAACCGGCCGAGCGCGGCCAGCACCCGCTCCAGCGCGGCGGCGGTGCGGGCCGGGTCTTCGGGCGTGGTGACGAGCTCGGGGCAGCGGGCGCGGGCATCGGCGAGGGTCATGCCGGCGGCCAGGCCCAGCGTCTCGGCCCGGGGATCGGTGGCGGCAAGGCGCAGGGCACTGCCCTGCCGGACGACGAGGGCGAAAGGCGCGTCAGGCTGCCCGGCTGGCCGCGCCGCCTCGCAGGCCAGCCAGGGCAGCCACAGCGCCAGGAACAGGGGCCGCGGGCCAGGGACTTGCGGTTTCCGGGCTGGCGGTTTCGGGAGAGGCTGGCGGGAGGGGGCGGAAGAAACCATGGCTGCTGTCTCGCTCAGGGATCCATTCGAGGAGCCAGTGCGCCTGCCGGCCCGCCCAGCCGCGGCGGCGGTCGAGCCGAGCGGCGAGGACCGGGCGGCCCGGCGCTGCGCCGGCGAGCGGGGCGGAGGGGGCGCTGGCGATCGTCCAGCGGGTGAAGGCGGCGCTCGGCCGCGGCTCGGCCGCGATCCGCACCAGTACCACGCGGCTGCCCGAACGCTCCGCCGCAAGGGCCAGGCGTCGGCTGGCGGTGAGATCGTAGGCGGCGAGGCGCCCGGCGCTCTCGATCACCACGGCGGCCAGCGCCGGGCAGCGCGCCGCATCGAGCGCAGCGCGCAGCAGGGCAGTCTCGTCGGCGGCCTCGACCAGGGTCAGCCGGGCGGCATCGAGCCCCAGCCAGGCCAGCCCCTCGCCATGGAGCCCGGCCCGCCGCCGCCCCCCGCCGCGCGGGCGGACGAGAAACAGTGGACGCCCGCCCACCCCCGCCTGGACCAGCGCGAAAGCGAGCGCCGCCGCCCGGTCCTCACCGGCGGCGTGGACTTCGTGGAGCCGGCCTGGATCCAGCCCCGGAATCCCGCTGCCGGCAGCCTCGTCAGGCGGGCAAGAGGGGCTTCCCCCGGAAATGGAAGGACGTGACATCTGCGAATCACCCGATAATGTTCTTATTATGTTCCATTAAACGGGGATGTCTACCATGGCCGGGGGAGAAACGCGTCTTGGTCTGGCAATTCCCGCTTCGGGCCATTAGGCTCTGCCCATGGCCAGCCAAGCCCACGACCTGTCCCTTGCAGAAACGCGTTCGCCGCCGCGCAGCGGCCGCGCGCGGGGCAAACGCGAGGCGATCATCGCCGCGGCCAAGCAGGTGTTTTTCCAGGAAGGTTATGCCGGGGCCGCGATGGACCGGATCACCGCCGAGGCCGGGGTGTCGAAGGCCACGGTCTACAATCACTTCCGCTCCAAGGAGGAACTTCTCCTCGCCGTGGTCGATGACGTGATCGTGCCGTTCCATGCCGAATACCGCGCCGTGCTCGACCATGAAGCTCCGTTCATCGAATGGCTGACCGCCCTGGCGATCACCGTTGCCCGCAAGGCAACCACGCCCGAGACGATCGCGCTGACCCGGCTGATGATGGCCGAAGCGCTCCGCTTTCCGAAACTTGGGCGAACCTTCATCAAGATTGCCACGCACGATACGCTCAAGCTCTATCGCCCCAAGTTCCAGCAGGCGATCGACGCCGGAATCCTGCGCAAGGGCGACGTTCACCACATGATGGAACGCTTTGTCGAAAGCTGCGCGAGCCGGCCGCAACGGGCCTTCCTCTATTCCGATCCGAACCCGATGACACCGGAGCAGATCGACGAGCACGCCCGCGAGACCGTGCAGTTCTTCCTTCACGGCTACGCCGTCGGCTGAGCGGCAAAGCCCAGCGCCACCCGCTTTCAGCCGCCCGCCGGATCCAGCGTACCCAGCACGGCCACCACGCCGACCAGCCCCACCGCGCAGGCCAGCTCTGCCGAGAGCGACCGGCGCAGCCGCCCGGCGGCGCCGGTCTCACCCCGGTCCAGCGCCGGGGTCAGCCGCCAGCGATTTAGCGCGGCGAAGCCCAGCATGGCGGCAAACAGCGCCAGCTTGAGCGCCAGCAGCCCCGTCCAGACAGAGCATGGGGGCAAGGCCAGCCCGGCAATCAGAATGGTGTTCGCGACGCCGGTGACGACCAGGATCGCGACGATGGCCGTTCCGGCCGCGGCAAACTGGGCGAGGCGGCGGGCGGCGGCTTCGGCCGGCTCGCCCCGCCAGATGCCGGTCACGAACCGCACCAGCGCGCCCAGCCAGCAGGCGGCGGCGACAAGGTGGATCATGTCGGACAGGTGATGGATCCAGCCGGCGATGCCCTCGGTCGCCCCGGCGTGGCCGATGAAGGCCAGGGTCGCCAGCGCGACGAGGCCGGCGACAGCGGCAAGGGTCAGCGGCATCCGGGGCGACCACGCGGTCAGGACCAGTAGGGCCAATGCCGCCAGGCGGACCACCAGGGCCAGTCCCAGCGGCGTGGCCTGGGCAACCAGGACCAGCGTCTCGCGGTCCAGCCCGGCCAGCGGCAGGGCGGCCATGGCGGAGACGCTGGCGACCAGCCAGAACGCCGAGGCGAGGGCAGCAAGCAGGGCCAGGATTGAAACCGCTCGCCGGCCCCCACGGCTCAGGGGCGCGACCGGGCCGGCCGTGAGATGATAGAGCGGCAGGCCGGCCGCCGGGAGCAGGGTCAGGTAGACCAGCGCCCGGGCGATATCGAGGACGGCGGTGTCCATCGCTGCGGCCTGCCGGAACGGCTCAGCGGACCGAGAAGGTATAGGAGCCTTCGGCGCGGTGCTGGTCGGCGGCGACGGCGTGCCACTTCAGTTCGTAGGAGCCGGCGGGCAGCGGACGCGGGAGGGTGACGACGAGGTCTTTGCCGGTAGCCTTGGTTGTGAAGCCCCTGATCGGCATCGGCGCGTGGTTGGCCATGCCAGGCATGCCGGTCATGATCAGCTCGACGCCCGAGAGCGGGCCGACGAGGGCTTCGGAGAACGAGAGCTTGATCGAGGTCGGCTTGACCACCGCGGCATTGGCGGCCGGCGTGGCGAAAAGCAGCTTGGGATGGGCCAGGGCCACGCTGGGCACGACCACCAGGCTGGCGGCGGCGATAGCAAGGATGGAACGGCGCATGCAGGTAACTCCGGGGGCAAAACTGTCTGCGTTGGAGGCCGGAAATTCCGGCGATCACTGGGCGATACGCAGGGCTGCGGCACGTCCCTCATTGCCCCTGCCATGTTTTTTCTTGCGTGTCGCCGGCGAGGGATAGCACACCACGGTGCGTATCGGCGACGGGTAGTGAAAGGCCGATGATGAACGAACTCGATGAACTTCTCGGGCAGCTCGGTGCCGAACCGGTTCCCCCGGCGCTGGCGAGGATCGATGGCGCGGTGATCGCGCGCCTGGGCGCCCGGCGCGAGGCGGGCATGGCGCGCCGGTCGCTGATGCTCGCCGGGCTCGTGGCCCTGCTGGTCGGCGGAGCGGGCGCGCTGGCGCCCACCGGCAGCGCCAGCGCCGAACCGCTGTGGGGCATGCCGGCGGCGGCGCCCTCGCACCTGCTGGTCGATTGATGGGCAATTTCTCCCGCTATGCGCTGGTGGCGCTGGTCGCCTTTGCCATGGCGCTGGCGGCGAGCTGGCTGGGACGCAGCCTGTTCGAGCCGCGCCATGCGCAAGGCGGCGAACTGCACGTGCTGATGCACGAACAGCTCGACCTCGATCCAGCGCAGAAACAGAAGATCGCCGCGCTGGAGGCCGATTTCGCCGAGCAGCGCAAGGTGCTCGATGCGAGATTGCGCGAAGCCAATGCCGGGCTCGCCCAGGCCATGGTGAGCGAGCACCAGTATGGCCCCCGCGTCGCCGAGGCGGTCGATCGCTGCCACATGGCGATGGGCGAACTGCAGAAGGCAACCCTGCGCCATGTCTTTGCCATGCGTGCCGTGCTGCGGCCGGATCAGGCCGCGCGGTTCGATGCCGCGATAAGCAAAGCGCTGACCCGGCCGGCCTAGGCGAATGGCAGGGGGCGACGAGGCAGACGACGCCGCGCTCGTCGCGCAGGCGTTGGCCGGGCGGCAGATGGCCTTTACCACCTTGATGGCTCGTCACCGAGAGGCCGTGTACCGCCTCGCTCGCAACCATGTCGGCGGCGAGGCCGATGCGCTCGACGTCACACAGGAAACCTTCATTGCGGCCTTTGCGGCACTTGGCCGCTATGACACGGCGCGGCCCCTGCGCGGCTGGCTGCTGCGGATCGCGCTCAACAAGTGCCACGACGGGGCGCGCCGCCGCGCGGTACGCCGCCTGTTCGCCTTTGCCCGTCCGCTCGACGATGCGCTGGACGTGGCTGATGCTGCGCCCGATCCGGAAAGGGCGCTGGGCTCCGCGCGGGGAGTCACCAAGATCCGCGCCGCAATCGCCGCCCTGCCGGCGCAGCTGAAGGAGCCGCTCATCCTCTGCGCGATCGAGGGGCTCAGCCAGGATGAGGCGGCGGAGGTGCTCCGCACCAGCCGCAAGGCGGTGGAGACGCGGATCTACCGGGCGCGGCAGAAATTGTCGGCGGCGCTGGAGGGATAGGCCGAGGGCGCGCGTATAGGAGGGCGATGGATCGTTCTCTCACGCTTGATCGCCGCGCCTTGTTGCGCACCGGGGGCTCGCTGGCCGCCAGCTTCGCCCTTGCTCCGCTGTTCCCCGCCTGGGCGCAGAGCGGCACCCCGGGCGCGGGCGCCAGTATTATCGGTGGTACGACACGGCTGGAGATTGCGCCGGGACACTCTTCGGTCGGCGGGCGCTCGCTGCATCATGCGGTGACCGTGAACGGCACGATCCCCGGCCCGCTGATCCGGCTGAAGGAAGGGCAGACCGCCCGCATCGCAGTGAGCAATGGGCTGGCCGAGCAGACCTCGATCCACTGGCACGGCGTGCTGGTGCCGTTCCAGATGGACGGCGTGCCCGGGCTGTCGTTCCCCGGCATCGATCCGCTCGAGACCTTCACCTACGAATTTCCTCTGATCCAATCGGGGACCTACTGGTACCACAGCCATTCGGGCATGCAGGAGGCGGTTGGCCTCTACGGGCCGCTGATCATCGATCCAGCCGGGCCCGATCCGATCGTGGCCGACCGCGAGCACGTGTTGATGCTGGCCGACTGGAGCCCGATGCACCCGCACGAGCAGCTTCGCCGCCTCAAGGTCCAGGCCGGCTATTTCAACCGCCAGCGGCAGGACATTGCCGGTCTCCTGGCCAGGCGCGACCAGCCGCTGAAGGAACGCCTGGAATGGGCAAAGATGCGGATGGACCCCACCGATATCTCAGATGTCACCGGCTTCACCTATTCGTTCCTGATAAACGGGCAGGATACGCAGGCCAATTGGACCGGCCTGTTCAAGCCCGGCGAACGGGTGCGGCTGCGGATCATCAATGCCTCGGCGATGACCAACTTCAACTTCCGCATCCCCGGCCTGGCGCTGACAATCGTCGCGGCTGACGGCAATCTGGTCCAGCCGGTCGAGACCGACGAACTGCAGATCGCCATTGCCGAGACTTACGACATCATCGTCACGCCAACGCAGGACAAGGCCTTTGGCGTGATCGCCGAGGCGCTCGACCGCTCCGGCCAGGTGCGCGGCACGCTGGCCCCGCGCATGGGCATGGCGGGCGAGGTCCCGCCGCTCAGGAAGCGCCCGCTGCTGACCATGCGCGACATGGGCATGGACATGTCCGGCATGGACATGGGCCAGAACGGCGAGATCGACCTCTCCAAGCCGGCCAGCAATTCCATGGCCGGCCATTCCATGAACATGCGCGACAAGAGCGTGGCGCCGCAGGTCAGGTACGGACCTCAGGTCGCCACGATCTCGCCCTCGCCGGCCGATCGCCTCGCCGACAAGCCGACCGGGCTGGAAGACGTGGACCACCGCGTCCTCACCTATGCCGATCTGCGCAGCCTTGCGCCCAACCCCGACCCGCGCAAACCGAGCCGCCAGATCGACGTGCACCTTACCGCCAACATGGAACGGTATGTGTGGTCCATCGACGGCGAGACCATTTCCGGGGGCGCCGCGCCGATCCCCTTCCGCGAGAACGAGCGTGTGCGGGTTAACCTCATCAACGACACCATGATGCCGCATCCGATCCACCTCCACGGCCACTTCTTCGAGCTGGTCAGCGGGGACCCGGGCCACCGCGTGCGCAAGCATACGGTCAACGTCCTGCCGGGCGGCAAGGTCGCCTTCGACCTTACCGCCGATGCGCCCGGAGACTGGGCCTTTCACTGCCACATGCTGTTGCACATGCATGCCGGAATGATGCGCGTCGTCACCGTCCGCCGCGACGGGGAGAACGCCTGATGCGCGGCCTTGCCCTGCTTGCCGTCGTGCCGCTGGCGCTGGCGGCGCCAGCTCTCGCGCAGGAGCATCGGCACGACATGTCGGGCATGGACCATTCCGGTCACGACATGGCCGGGATGGACATGCCGGACAATGCCACCCCTACCGCCGCGCCGGCTGCCGACGATACGCCCGGCAATGCCGCGCCTCCGCCGGTGCCGGCCGACCACCCGGCGGACCGCTTCTTCCCGCAAGCGCGGACGGAGGCCGCTCGCGCCGGACTGATGAGCGAGGGCCGGTGGACCGGCAGCGCGGTGATGGTCGACCGGCTGGAACTCCGCACCGGTTCCGGCCACGAGGGCTACGCCTGGAAAGGCGGCGCCTGGTACGGCAGCGACCTGAACAAGCTGGTGCTCGCCACGGAGGGCGAGGGCCTGTTCGGCGAGAGCGCCGAGCGGATCGAGGTCCAGGCACTGTGGCGCCACGCGCTCGACGCCTGGTTCAACCTCGAGGCCGGCGTCCGGCAGGACTTCCGCCCCGTGCCGCGCCGCACCTATGCCGTGCTCGGCGTGGAGGGCCTGCTGCCCTGGTGGATCGAGGGTGAGGCGCAGCTCTATGTCTCGCACAAGGGCGATGTCCACGCCCGCCTGTCGGCAAGCCATGACCTGCGCCTGTCGGGTCCGCTGGTGCTCCAACCGGAAGTGGAAGTGAACTTCGCCTTCCAGGATGTGCCGCAGCTTGGCGTTGGTTCGGGCCTTGAGCGGATCGAGACCGGCGCCCGCCTGCGCTACGAAATTCGGCCCGAGCTCGCGCCCTACATTGGCATGAAGTGGGAGCGGAGCTTCGGCGGCATGGCACGGGCCACGCGCGGTGCGGGCGAGCGCGCTTCGGCGGTTACGGCCGTGGCGGGGCTGCGCGCTCTCTTCTGACGCCAGGCTGGTCCGTCGCCGGCGCCGTGGTGGGGGAACGCCGAGCCGGTGACCGGAGCGGGGTCATGGTGGGGGCGCGGTATCCGCCACAGCCATGATGAAACCGGCGGTGCCTTGCGGGAAGCCGGTGCGCCCCGCACAACGCGACAAAATCCAGTGGAGAGAGGAGCCTGGATCATGAATCCACTCGATGGCCGCATTGCTCTCGTCACGGGCGCCAGCCGCGGAGCTGGCAGGGGCATCGCCCTCGCCCTGGGCGAAGCGGGTGCCACTGTTTACATCACCGGGCGAACCGCCGCGGCGTCGGATTCGCGGGACGAGGTCATGGGCCGGCCGATCCCTGGTTCGCTGGCGGAAACCGCCGCGGAAATCCGGGCCGCCGGGGGCAAATGCGTGCCCGTTGCCTGCGATCACGGCGACGATGGCCAGGTCGCCCGCCTGTTCCGGCAGATCGAGGACGAGGCCGGGCGGCTCGATATCCTCGTCAACAACGCCTATCAGCCGCACCACAACACGTCGAACGCCGTCCGCTTCTGGGAAGCCGACGGACCCGAATCGTGGGATAGCCAGATGACGGTCGGCCTGCGCTCGGCGTTCGTTGCCAGCCAGCACGCCGCGCGGATCATGGTGAGGCAGCGCAGCGGTCTGATCGTGGCGATCTCGTCGCCCTCGGCCGCGGGCTATATCCTCGAGATCCCCTACTGCATAACCAAGGCCGCGCTCGATCGCCTCTCGGCCGATATGGCCCATGAACTGCGCGCCTTCAACGTCGCCTCGGTGGTCGTCTGGCCGGGTGCCCTGCGCACCGAGCGGGTCGAACTGATCGAAAACATCACGGAGACCGGGCTTCACCAGGAAAGCGAATCGACGGTCTATGCGGGCCGCGGCATCGCTGCCCTTGCCGCCGATCCGAATGTCATGGCCAAGTCAGGCCAGGTCTTCACCTCGCGCGACCTGGGCGACGAATACGGCTTTACCGACATCGACGGCAGCCAGCCGGTCAACACGCGCGACCGGCTGTGGGGCCCGCCGCCGCCGCCGCACTATATCGATGCGCCCTTCGCCAGGCGCGATGCCTAGCCGAACGGTTGGCGGCAGGCGCTACTTCTTGCGGGCCTTGCGCGCGGCGTAGCGCGCATCGCGCAGGGCCTTGAGCTCGGCATCGCTGAGCTTGGGCTTGGGCTTGGCCGCCTCGGCAGCTTCCAGCTTGCGCTGCAGTTCGGCGGCCTTCTTGGCCTCGCGCTCGGCCCGCACGGCCTCGCGCCGCGCGGACTCGGCGGCTTCACGCTCCGCCGCTGCCTTGATGCGGGCGGCCTGTTCTTCCGCCGAGAGCGCAGGTTTCGCCTTGAGCTTGGCCAGCGCCTTCGCGCGCGCTGCCGTGGCCGCCGCGGTCCTGTCGGCGAAGCTCGGTTCCTTGTATCCTGCCATAGAAAGCGCCTGAATCCCTTTTGCTTAAGCTGTCGCGTATGCCGTCGACGCCCTTGGCGCCGACAGGCCATCGCTGCCCGACGCCAGACGCCAGCCGCCGCGAACTTGCAAGCCCTTTAACGCACGGCAGCCCCGATTGCGGCCTGCGCCAAGGCAAAATATGCGCTGAGCCAAGCTCTGCCAGGTGGAGACTGATCCGCACAGGACTGCCGGCACCCACCTGCGCCTTGACTTGGGCCGAGGGCACCGCAAGGGTGTTGCTCAAAAGACGTTGGAAAGCTTTCGGACCAGTCCCGACCGATCGCAACAAGGTGGAGGATCCATGGATTGGCACGGCAAGGTGGCGGTTGTCACGGGAGGCGCATCGGGCATTGGCGCGGCGGCGGCAAAGCTGTTCGCATCGCTCGGGGCGAAGGTCGTGGTGGTTGACCGCGATGCCGCCGAAGGCGCTGAAGCAGCTACCGACAGCATGCTGCTCCTGCGCGGGGACGTGGGATCGGAAGCGGATGTCACCCGCGTGCGGGACGTGGTGGTGGAGCGCTTCGGCCGCATCGATGTCCTCCTCAACAATGCCGGCATAATGCGCCGGCATGAGCGGGCGTGGGACTGGTCAACGGCGGAAGTTCAGGAGGTGTTGACCGTCAACCTGCTCAGCCAGTTCATCACCATCCAGCTGCTGGCGCCGGTGATGGAACAGGGCGGTGGCGGCAGCATCGTGAACATTGCTTCCATGGGCGCGTTGATCCCCGTTCCTTATTCACCCGCCTATACCGCCTCCAAGGCCGGTGTGCTCGGGATGACCCGCTCCATGGCGGATTCGCTGAACACGATCGGGGTGCGCATCAACGCCATCCTCCCGGGCTTCGTCGATACGTCGATGACTGTGGACGCTCCCGCCCGCGCGTTCATGCCGGCAATGGATGCCGCCGATGTTGCGCGAGCCATCGCCCATGTTGCCGCGGACCTGTCCGTGACGGGCGAGTTCTTCGAAGTGGGGCTGGAAGAGGGCAGCGCGGTCCTGAACCGGATCGAGGACATACCTCGCGTCGTTCGCGTGCAAGGCTTTTGAACGACCGGGTCCCGCGCGTTCAATTCCAAAGGTATACCGGGAAGAAGCTCAGCCTGACCATGTGGAGCTAAGGAGAGACGACTTGCGGATCACCAACGAGCTGGCGCAGGCCAGCGACGAGCGCCTGATCGATTGCCTCAACTACGCCGATCCGCTCATCCTCCGCGGCCTGATCTACCAGGTCACTGGCGACGAGGAACTCGCCGCAATGCCGATCGAAAAGGTACCGTTCGGCTATTCCTACCTCGACAAACTGGTCCACGAAGCCGACGTGGCGCGGGTGCGCGCGAAGGCGCTGGCATGGCTGCAGGGCTTGCGTGACGGGGACCGAGGCGAGGCCGAACTCGGTCCGATGGAGCGCCTGCCGCGCAGCCTGGAGATGATCTACGGGCGGGCGATCCCGGAGCGCGAACTGCCGATGTGGATCGAGGAGACCGGGCTCAACCCGCTCGCGCGAGGTCTCGAGTGGAAGGGCCAGCCCTCGCGTGAGCAGAAGGAAGCGTTTCGCGTCGTCGTGATCGGTGCCGGTATCTCGGGCATCAGCGCAGCGGTGCAGCTCAAGGCTGCCGGAGTTCCGTTCGTCCTGATCGAGAAAAATCCCGGGGTGGGCGGCACCTGGTTCGAGAACCGCTACCCGGGCATCCGCGTGGACTCGCCGAGCCGGGGCTACCTGCACCTGTTCAGCCTCGAATATCCGCAGCCCTACAGCTTCTGCCCGGGCGAGGAGAACGTGCGCTACATGGAATGGGTGGTCGAGAAGCACGGCCTGCGCGAGCACATCGTCTTCGACACCGAAGTCGATTCGATGATCTGGGACGAGGGCACCCAGACCTGGGACATCCAGGCCAGAGGCCCCGAGGGGCGGCGGTCGTGGCGCGGCAATGCCGTGATCAGCTGCGTCGGCTTTCTTTCTCGTCCGCAGCACGTGCAGATCGAAGGCCTGGAAAGCTTCGCCGGCGTTGCCTGTCATACCGCGCAATGGCCGAAGGACCTCGATCTCTCCAACAAACGGGTGGGCATCGTCGGAAGTGGCGCTTCGGGCTATCAGACGACCCCGGTGATCGCCAAGGTTGCCGCCCACACGACCTTGTTCCAGCGGACTCCCTCGTGGTGCTACGCCACGCCGTCCTATGTCAGCCCCCTGCCGGAGCAGACCGTGTGGGTTGACGTCAACGTGCCGTACTACGTCAACTTCGCGCGCTTCAGTAACGGGAGCATGTACAGCCCGGACAATTCGATCAAGATGACGAGGATCGATCCGGATTACGAACATCCTCTCGCGCGCAGCGCCCATAACCTGGCTATGCGCGATGCCTGCGTCGCCTTCATCAACGAGAAGCTCGGCAGCCGGCCCGATCTTGTCGCCAGGATGACCCCCGCCGCGCCGCCGATGACCTCACGCCCGATCCGGGTAGACCCGCAGGACAACGTCTACACGGCGCTGATGCAGGACAATGTCAGCCTGGTGACCGATCCGATCGAGCGGGTAACGCCCCAGGGCGTGGTCGCCGGCGGTGTCGAGCATCCGCTCGACGTCCTGGTGCTGGCGACGGGTTTCAAGGCGAATGATTTTCTCTGGCCGATGGAAATTCGCGGACGCGGAGGGGTCACCCCCGAGGAGCTGTGGGCGAAGGACGGGCCGCGCGCCTATATCGGCGCAATGCTGCCCGGTTTCCCGAATCTGTTCATGGCCTACGGGCCGAACACCAACAACTTCGGCGGCCTGCAGATCATCGCCCTGCTCGAGCTGGAAATCCGCTTTGCCCTGCAATGCATCGCCGGGCTGATCGAAAACGCAAAGCGCAGCGTCGAAGTGACGGAAGAGGCATACTGGCGCTACAACGACGAGCTCGATCGCGAGGAAACCCTAATGATCTACCGCGACCCGCGGGTTTCCAATTACTACACCAACGAGCACGGCCGGTCCTGCGTCAATGGCCCCATCGACATCCGCCGCATGTGGCACTGGCTGCGCGATCCCGCCGGTCCGCCCCGCGCCGAACGCGACGCTGGCCTGCAGCCATGGTTCGGCGGAGACCTGGTCGTCGCCTGATGCGGCCGCCAGAGAGCCGGTTGATATGTGATCAGGTCGGCAAATCGATATGCCAGGCTGGTATCGACTGGGTGCGGGCGGTGGCCGTCAAGGTGTTGCCGCAGCTGACTGATGAGCAGAAGCGCGAGTGCGCTCGGAGTGAAGCAGGAGTGGATTATGAGTGGAACGGCATTCGGGCTGCAAGGAAAGGGTGCGCTGGTCCTCGGCGGAGGCCAGGGCATGGGCGAGGCGACTGCCATGGCCCTGGCGCGCGCAGGCTGCCGCGTGGCGGTGTTCGATTATGAACTTGAGCGTGCCGACAGGATGGTCGCGCAGATCGAGGCCGAAGGCGGCAGTGCCTTCTCGCTCCATGGCGATGCGCTGGACGATGCCGTACTGCGCACCGCAATCGCCGATGCCGACGTCAAACTGGGTGGCATTGATGTCATGGCCAGCATCATCGGCATGGCGGCCTGGAGCCCGCTGGTCGAGATGGCGACGGAGACATGGGACCTCGATCACCGGCGTAACCTGCGCTACGTCTTCGTCGCCGCGCAAGCAGTAGCCCAGCACATGATCGACCGTGGCAGGGGCGGTGCGATGGTTTGCATCGGGTCGGTCGACGGGATCCGCAGCGCGCCTTACCACGGCGCTTATGGTGCCGCGAAGGCCGGCCTCATCCACTTGGTGAAGACAATGGCCTTCGAGTGGGCGTCAAGCGGTATCCGCGTGAACTGCGTCACGCCCGGTTCGATCGTCTCGCCCCGGATCCCCTTGCGAGAGCCGATGCTCGAACGGGAGATGGCGACTGGGATCCCGATGGGCGAACGCGGATCGGCCGAAGACATCGCCAAGGCGGCTCTGTTCTTCCTGTCGGACCTCGCCCGCTACGTGAGCGGGCAAAATCTTGCCATTGATGGCGGGCTGTTGACCGGTCCCCTGTTTGACTACGGCAAGCCCATGTCGGAGACAGGGAAAGGGGGCACGATAGGGATGCCCAACTAGGCCAATCGGCGTCGCGACCATGGCGGGTGGAAGTTGTGCCGGCGCGAGCGGGCGATGCTCGATTTTCCGAATTCTCGTCAGGCTGACTGCACCTGACGGGAATTCTCTCTCTTGATCAGAGGTGGCGCACCCGACAGGATTCGAACCTGTGGCCTCTGCCTTCGGAGGGCAGCGCTCTATCCAGCTGAGCTACGGGTGCGTGCCGAGGCCGCCTAGCAGAGGCGCGGCGGGCTTGCCAGAGCCAAATGCGCGTCATCGGCGCGCGGCGCGGGGCTTAGGCATTTCGCAAGGCTGCGCGTCTACGCAGGGCGGCATGAGCGCCATGCCCCCCGAATCGTTTTCACCAGCCGCGCCGCCGCGGCCTGCGGGGCTGGCCGAGCATTGGGCGGCCATTCACGAGGCTGCCGCGGTGGTGGCCGCCCTAGCGGGCCAGGCGGGGCCGCCGCTTGATGGCCCCGCGCGGGCCTTTCCCGCCGCCATTGTCCAGGCCGGCGGCCAGCGGCTCGCGGTTGCCCGCCGGGGGGTCGAGGATCTTTCGGCCATTCTCGAAACGGGCCTGCGCGCGCTGCTGTCGCTGCATGGGCGTGGGACCGGCATCCGCTCCGCTGCCGCTACGCTCTACGGCGAATTCAGCGCCGCGCGCGACGCTCTGGTCGCACTGGCCCCGCCGGAGCGTCGCCCGCTGGCCTGACGGCGATAACCGCTTGCGCGGTTCCTGCTATGTTCTAGATTGCGGACATGGCTTCCCAACCGCTCGCACCCGATTCCGACCGCACTTTCGCCGAGGCGCGCCATGCTTCCGCCGTTGCCCGCGGGATCGGGCGGCTGTTCGCGCGCAATGGCATCTGGTGCATGGCCGAGATGCCGTTGCGGGGCGGGCGGCGGGCCGATCTGATGGGGATCGATGCCAAGGGTCACGTGATCATCGTCGAAATCAAGGTGAGCCGGGCCGATCTGCTCGGCGATGCCAAATGGCCGGACTATCTCGATCATTGCGACCGGTTCTTCTGGGGCCTGCACCCCGCGCTCGATCGCGGCTGCATGGAAACCGAGGCGTTCCGGCCCGAGGCCTGTGGTCTGATCGTGGGCGATGGCTACGATGCCGAGATCCTGCGCCCGGCGCCGCTGCTTCCGCTGGCGGCGGCCCGGCGCAAGACGGAGGTGGAGCGGCTGGCCCGGGCCGCGCTGCGCCGCCAGGTTGTCGGCGCCGATCCGCACTGCGCCGCCTGGGGCGACTAGGGGCCCGGTCCTAGATACGCCGGTCCAGCTCATCAATCAGCGCCTGCTTCTCCGCTGGCGTAAGCATCGGCCAGTCGGCGATCTCCGTCAGCGTACGGCGGCAGCCCAGGCACCAACCGGTGCGCTGGTCGATCCGGCAAACGCGGTTGCAGGGGCTGATCGGTTCGCGCATTGCGGGATTCAACCACGGCGCGCTGTCGGGGGCAACCGGCGCCACGCGCAATTTCCTTGCTTTATCGCGCAATGCTCTTTAGGGGCCCGGTCGTGACCGACGCGGGGCTCCCTCGCGCAATCGTCCGCCAGCGTGAGATCGGCGCCCCGAAGTGCCTGATCCGCGGCGATGCACGGGCCACTTCACGAGCTTCCCCTTCACGCACGGGTCGCGAACCGCGAACCCATGCCCTTCCGTGCGACCAGCTCGTTCGCGCGGCAAATGAAAGCCTTGAAATACATGTCCTATTTTTCCGAACTCGGCCTCGCCGAACCGATTCTGCGTGCGCTTGAAACCAAGGGCTACGCCGATCCCACGCCGATCCAGCGCCAGGCCATCCCGGCCCTTCTCGAAGGGCGCGACCTGCTCGGGATCGCCCAGACCGGGACCGGCAAGACCGCGGCCTTCGCGCTGCCCTCGCTCCATCGCCTCGCCGGCAACCCGCAGCAGTTGAAGCCGGCCTCGTGCCGGATGCTGGTGCTCTCGCCCACGCGCGAACTCGCCGCGCAGATCGCCGACAACATGCGCGGCTATGCCAAGTACCTGCGCCTCGGCGTTCAGTGCGTGTTCGGCGGCGTGCCCGTCGGCAAGCAGGCCCGCGCGCTGACCCAGGGCACCGACGTCCTCGTCGCCACGCCCGGCCGCCTGCTCGATCTGATCGACCAGCGCGCGCTGACCCTGCGCCATGTCGAGATCTTCGTGCTCGACGAAGCCGACCAGATGATGGACCTCGGGTTCATCCAGCCGCTGACCCGCGTCGCCGCGCTCCTGCCCAAGGACCGGCAGAGCCTGTTCTTCTCGGCGACCATGCCGCAGGCGATCGCCGATCTCGGCAAGCGCTTCATCAACGACCCGGTCCGCGTCGAGGTCGCCCCGCAGTCGACCACGGCCGAGCGGGTCGAGCAGTATGGCACCCTCGTCAACCAGGCCGAAAAGCAGGCCCTGTTGACCCTGACCCTGCGCGCCGGCCTTGCCGACAAGTCGATCGACCGCGCGCTCGTCTTCACCCGCACCAAGCATGGGGCCGATCGCGTGGTGCGCCACCTCGCGGGCGCCGGGGTCAGCTCGGCGGCGATCCACGGCAACAAGAGCCAGGCCCAGCGCACCCGCGCCCTCGAAGGCTTCCGCCAGGGCACGGTGCCGATCCTCGTGGCGACCGACATCGCCGCGCGCGGGATCGACGTGTCGGGCGTGAGCCACGTGTTCAACTTCGAGATCCCGAACGTGCCCGAGCAGTACGTCCACCGCATTGGCCGCACCGCGCGCGCCGGGGCCGATGGCATCGCGCTCAGCTACATCGCGCCGGACGAGCGGCCCTATATCCGCGACATCGAGCGGCTGACCAAGGTGAAGCTCACCCCGCAGCCGCTGCCGGAAGACTTCCTCAAGCTCGCCGCCGGCTTGCCCGCGCCCAAGAAGGTCGATCCAGGCGAAGCCGGGGCGGACCGTGAAGTGCGCGGTGATCGTCATGGCCAGCGCGGCGGTCAGCGCGCCGGCGGGCGCCCGCAGGGCAACCGCGATGGCCAGCGCAGCCACGGTGGTGGTCACGGCGGCGCCCATGGTGGTCGGCCGCAGGGTGGCCGCCCGGACGGTGACCGCGCCGAGCGCCCCGAGGGCGAGGCCCGGCCCAAGCGCCGGTTCCGCCCGCGCGGCCCCAGTGGTCTCGGCCAGCACGCCGGCAAGGTTCGCCGCGTGAGCTGATCCTAGATCCCGAAATGGCTGCGGTAGCGCGCATAGCAGCGCGCGCCGCAGGCCAGCCGGATCAGCGCGCCCTCGGCAATGGCCCGGGCGCGCGCCGGCTCTTCCGCCACCAGCGGGTGGATCGCCTCGGCCAGCCACGCCTCGGCGTGACGGATGTCGAGATGGGCGTGCAGTTCAAAATAGCGCCGCTCGCCGCCCGACCGGCCCAGCCGCCGCAGCGCTGCCGCAGTCAGCGCCGAGCGGGCCGGCGCGGTAAGCTCGATCACGCCCAGTGCGCCGACGCTGTGCCAAGCATAGCGCCGGTTCGTCGCCATGGCAGTCATGGCATTGGCGAGGGCGAGGCTTTCCCAGCAGGTCGTCTCGATCTCGGGTGACAGCTTCAGCGCCCGGGTCAGCCGCGCCAGCATCGGCCCGTGCATGCCCCGCGCGTCGCCCCGGCCCATCTCGTCCCAGTAATTGCGGGCCAGTTCCAGCTTGGCGCGATCGGGCAGCTTCAACTGCGTAAGTGCGACAAGGTCGTCGAACCCGGCCTCGCCAGCCGCCTCCTGGCGCAGGAACCAGCGCACCTCATCAAGGCTCGCCCGCTCTGCGAGCCAGTCGTGCAGCCGATCGTGCTGGCCAGGCCCGGTCGCTTCCAGCGCTCCGAACCACGCAACGAAATCGTCGGCGTCAGCCGGTGCTTCGGCGGCGAGCGGCGCGATCTCGGAGCGCAGGTCTTCGAGGAACGCGCCTTCGAGGCGCTGCATCGTCAGGTCGTCGGCAAGCCGTTGCTGCCAGTCGGCGGTGGGGAAGGCGGGGGCAAGGCGCGCACGGTTCCATCGCGCCAGCTGCTGCTGGAACGCGTCACTCAGGAACTGCTCGCCCGCCGCCCGCTCCGATCGGAGGGGAAGGGTGGCCATGAATGTTATCTCCTTTGCGCCGATAAACGATCCGCGCAGGGGCCGCGTTCCGACCGCTGGTCGCGGCAGGCCTGTCCATTCGCCCGCCAATCGGGCATGGGCGGTGGGTGGAAGGAATGCTCATCCCCGCAGCGGCCTCGGCGCTCGCCATGACGGCGATCGTCGCCGTGCGCTACCTGCTGGCGAGCGGCGGCTTTGCCCTCGCCACCCGCGCGGTGCGACCGGGGCTCTATCGCGGCATGGGGCGCCAGATCCGCGGCGAGATCGCCTGGTCGCTGCTCTCCGCCGCGATCTACGGCCTGCCGGCGGGCGTCGTCGCCTGGGGCTGGCAGGCCCGCGGCTGGACCCGGATCTACGCCGATCTCCATGCCTATCCCCTGTGGTACCTGCCGCTTTCCGTGCTGCTCTACCTCTTCGTCCACGATACCTGGTTCTACTGGACTCACCGGCTGATGCACCGCCCGCGCTGGTTCCGCCTGGCCCACGCGATCCACCACGCCAGCCGCCCGCCGACCGCCTGGGCGGCAATGAGCTTCCATCCGGTCGAGGCGCTGAGCGGCGCTGTGGTCATCCCCGTGCTGGTCTTTCTGGTGCCGATCCACGTCGCCATGCTTGGCGTGGTCCTCACGGTCATGACGATCATGGGCGTCACCAACCACATGGGCTGGGAGATGTTTCCCCGGGCCCTTGTTCATTCGCGCGCAGGCCAGTGGCTGATAACCGCATCCCACCACCACCGTCATCACGAGCATTATCAATGCAACTACGGCCTCTACTTCCGCGTCTGGGATCGTTTGTGCGGCACCGATCGCGGCTTGCTCGCCCCCTGATCCTCGGCGCGGCCGCGGCCCTGCTGACCGGCGCCTCGGCGCCGCCGCAGGATGTCAGCGTGATGGTCAGCGGCCTGCGCAGCGCGCAGGGCAAGGTGCTCGCCTGCATCACCGCCAACCCGGCGATGTTCCCCGATTGCGGCAAGGACCCGGCGGGGCGGCACATTGCGGTCGCCGTGCCCGCGGGCGGCGCGGTTGCCTTCGATTTCGGGCCGATGCCGGTGGGCCGCTACGCAATCTCGCTGTTCCATGACGAGAACGCCAACGGCAAGCTCGACAAGATGATGATGCTCCCGCGCGAGGGGTTTGGCTTCTCGCGCGATGCGCCGGTCCGCTTCGGACCGCCCAGCTTCGCCGCGGCTGCCTTCTCGGTGGACGGCGCCCCGGTCCGCCAGGTGATTCGCCTGCGCTACATGCTGGGTGGTTCGCCCCGGCGTTGAGGCCTTATTCGTCGCCTGCCGGTTGACCGATCGCGCAATGCTGGCCATCGGCTGGTCTATGGCCGATGGCAGCGACGATCCAGCCAGGCGGGACCAGCCCCCCACCGCGCAGCGCCCGGGCACCTTTGCGCCATTCGGGTTCGCCGCCTTCCGCAATGTCTGGGCGGCCAACACGCTGTCGCAGATCGGCGCCCAGATCCAGCTCGTCGGCGCCGGCTGGCTGATGACCGAGCTGACCAGCGAACACCGCATGGTCGCGGGGGTACAGGCGGCCAACGCCATGGCCATGCTGTTCCTTTCGGTTCCGGCGGGCGCCCTAGCCGACAACTTCGATCGCCGCCGGATCATGCTGCTGGCGAACTGGTTCATGCTGCTGGTCTCGGCGGTCCTTGCCGTTCAGGCCTGGCGAGGGCAGCTCACGCCCTGGTCGCTGCTTGGCTTCAGCCTGCTGGTCGGCGCGGGCATGACCATGCAGTTGCCGGCCTGGCAGGCTTCGGTCCGCGCTCTCGTCGACGGGCGGGTGCTGCCGCAGGCGATCTCGCTCAATTCGGTGGCGTTCAACCTGGCGCGGACCGTGGGCCCGGCCCTGGGCGGGATGATCCTCGCCGTGGCGGGGGTCTCAGCCGCCTTTGCGGTGAATGCATTGAGCTACGTCGCCCTCATCGCGGTGTTCGCACGGTGGCGGCCGCGAGTCCTGCCGCTCACGCGCCAGCCGCTGCTCCCCTCGATATGGGCCGGGCTGATCGGGTATGCCGCCTCGCCGCCGCTGCGGCGGCTGCTGTTGCGCGGCATGGCCTATACTTGCGGGGCCATGGCCGTTCAGGCCCTGCTGCCGGTCGTGGTGCGCAATCTCCATGGCGGGGAGACCGATTTCGGCGTGCTGCTCGGCGCTTTCGGGGTGGGCTCGGTCGCGGGCGCCATTTTCGCCCCGACGCTGCGCCGCCGCGCGGGAGCGGAATGGACCATTGCCGCGGCGACGGCCACCGTCAGCCTCGGCCTCGCCGGCCTGTCCGTCGCTTCCTCGGTGCTCACCGCGCTCCCCTGTGTTCTTGTCGGGGGCATGGCCTGGGCCCTGAGCATGACGACCATGAACGTGAGCACCCAGCTCCGCGCGCCGGAAGACATGCTCGGGCGGATCATGTCGATCAACCAGGCCACCGTCCTCGGCGCCGCCGCCATCGCGGCCTGGGGCTGGGGAACCCTGGCCGATTTCGCAGGCCTGCGCACGGCCCTTGGCATGGCGGCCGGCTACATGGCGCTGAGCGGCCTGTTTCTGCACTTTCTCGCCCCCATGCCCGCGCGCGGCGAGGGCGTGGTGCTGGGGCGCGCCTGAGCGGCAACCGGCGCAACTTTAACCCTTTTTCAACCATGTTGCGCCAAGACCGGTGCCCTGATCTATCAGGGAACTCGGGTAAATGGACAGGTTGCGCGGCGATTTCTCGGACTATGGCGATGCCGAGGGTTACGATCCGCTCGAGGACGAGATCGGCCATGAAGCGCCCCCGCCCTCCGTGGGGCAGGACGAGCGCCGCCTCCAGGTGCGCGCCTATAACCACTGGGCCAGCCTGCTGGGCGACCGGTCGTTCCCGCTGATCGGCGACCTTGCCATCGGGCAACTGCCCGATTTCGATCCCCATGCCGTTCTGCTCGATTTCGCCGAAGGGGTCGATCACCCGCTCGTGCGCTATGTCGGCCCGGCCCTCGCCGAGGAATCGGGCTGTGCCGGCCAGGCCCTGCGCCGGCTGGAAGACGTGCCCGGCCGCACCCTGCTGTCGCGCATCACCGATCATTACCTGCAGATCTTCGGCAACCAGTCGCCGGTCGGCTTCGAGGCCGAATTCGTCAACCAGCGCAGCCGCACCATTCTTTATCGCGGCATTCTGCTGCCGTTCTCCCGCGATGCCGAAAGCACCGGGATCGACTGCATCTACGGCGTGATCAACTGGAAGGAACTGGCCGACCAGCAGACCACCGACGAACTGATGCACGCGATCGACCGGGCGCTCACCCCGCGCGCGCCCTCGCGCCGCGATGCCGAGCCGCTGACCGAGTGGGCCGATGGCCCGGCCGACCTTGCCCAGGAGCCGCTCGACCTCGGCGCCTTCTCGCTCGACGAGCCAACCGGGTGGAATTCCACCGCGGAAGCCAGCCTTGCCGATATTCTCGCCAGTGCGCGCGATCTGGCCCACCAGGCCGCCGCCGCCGGCGAGCGCAGTCGCCAGGCGCTGTACGAGGCGATCGGCCGGGCCCATGAATTTGCCCTCGCCGCCGACGCCGATCCGGAGACCTTGCACGAACTCGTCGCCGATGCCGGGCTCGTCATGCAGGAGCGCGCGCCGTTGATCCCGCTGGTCAAGCTCGTGTTCGGGGCAGACTACGACAAGACCCGGCTTACCGAATATGCCACCGTCATCGCCCATGCCCGCCGCATTGCCCTGCCGGGCGGCGAACTGGCGCGGTTCCTCGCCGTCCAGCCGGGCGGGCTGAAAGGCGTGGTCCAGATCGAACGCCGGATGCGCCGCGCCGCCTCGGGCGAACCGCAGGCTCCCGCGCGTGACCGGCTGGCCTTCCGCCTGCGTCAGTTGCCGACCCGTTCGCTCGACACCTTGTCTGCCGAAGGGGAGGAGTTTGCCCTCGTCCTTGCCCGGCGCACACCGGAAGGCCGCGTGGTCATGCTTGGCGAAGTCGCCGATCCGGGGTTGGTGGAGCGCGCCGCGCGCAAGCTGCTCGACTGAGGCCTCGCCGATAGGGCGCGCACCCCGCCCGTAAACCGGCTATGGCCTCGGCCATGGCCAGTTTTCACATGAGGTTCAGGCGCGCGGGTGATGGTGCGGCGGCAATGCACCCGCCTTCTTCGCCCCCCTCCGCCCTGCGCCTGCTGCGCCTTGCCGCAGCCTTCCTGGCCCTGGCGGTCTTCATCGCCCGCCCGGCCGCCGCCCAGTCGATCCTGCGCGATGCGGAAACCGAGGCCCTGCTGCACGACATGGCCAATCCGCTGGTCAAGGCCGCCGGGCTGGATCCGCGCAATGTCGATGTCGTCCTCGTCGGCGACAACACGATCAACGCCTTCGTCATGAACGGGCAGACGGTCTACCTCAATGCCGGCCTGATCAACGCGGCGGATAGCGCCAACCAGGTCCAGGGCGTCATCGCTCACGAACTCGGCCACGTCACCGGCGGCCATGCCATCAGCGGCGAACAGGGGGCCAAGTCCGCCGGTACGATCAGCCTGCTCTCGCTGCTCATCGGCGCTGCGGCCATGGCCGCCGGCGGGGGCGATGCCGGCATGGCGGCCATCATGGCCGGGCAAAGCGCGGCCATGGGCAAATACCTCGCCTTCAACCGGGTCCAGGAAGCCCAGGCCGATGCCGCCGGGGCCACGTTCCTGGCCAAGTCCGGCATCAGCGGTCGCGGCTCGATCGAGTTCTTCAAGAAGCTCGAGGCCGAAGGCTACAAGCGCGGCTACAGCCAGGCTGACCAGGACCCCTTCATGTCCACTCACCCGCTGGAGAGCGACCGCATCGCCCTGCTGGAGGAAACCTACAAGAAGGACCCGGCCTGGAACCGCCCCAGCGATCCCGTGCTGGAAGCCCGCTTCCGCCGGGCCAAGGCCAAGCTCTACGGCTACCTGGCCGAACCCGAAGCCGTGCTCGCCGCCTATCCGGTCAGCGATACCTCGGTGCCCGGACGCTACGCCCGCGCCTATGCCTGGCACAAGCAGGCGCTGATGGACAAGGCAATGGGCGAGGTCGACGCCCTGCTGCAAACCGCGCCGGCCGATCCCTATTTTCTCGAGCTCAAGGGCCAGATCCTGCTCGAATCCGGCAAGCCCGCCGAAGCCCTGGCCGCCTTGCGCCGGGCGACCGAGCTGACCGGCAACCAGCCGCTGATCGCCACCACCTTCGGCCACGCCCTCGTCGCTACCGAGGATCCGAAGAACCTTGCCGAAGCGCAGCGCGTGCTCAGGGCCGCGGTCGCGCGTGATCGCGAGAATCCCGATGCCTGGTACCAGCTTGGCGTGGTCTACAACGCCAATGGCGATGGCCCGCGCGCCCGGCTGGCCAGCGCCGAGCAGCAGGTCCTGCAGCAGCAGTGGCCGCTTGCCCTCGGCAGCGCCGAAACCGCGCTTTCCGGGCTGCCGACGGGCTCTGCCGATGCGATCCGCGCACAGGATATCGCGATGCAGGCCCGCGCCGAGATTGAACGGCGCAAGAAGCGCAAGTAAGCCAGCTGTCATGGCCAATTTCACCCGCAACCGCGCGTTCTTCGTCAATGCCGCCGTCGCCCTCGCCTTCGCCGCGATCGGCGCCCTTGGCGGGTGGGTGTGGGAATCCCACCGCATCGGTGCCGATCCCGCCGCGCGCCTCGCCGGGGAAGATCGCGCCGCGATCGAGCAGGTGATCCACGATTACCTGATGGCCCACCCCGAAGTGCTGCCCAAGGCCATGGCCGAGCTGGAGCGCCGCCAGAACGCGCACCAGCTCGCCAGCGTGCGCGGCGATGTGGAGCGGGCCGTGCCCGGCGCGGTGCTCGGCAATCCGCAGGGCAAGGTCGTCCTGGTGGAATTCACCGACTATGCCTGCGCCTACTGCCGCAAGAGCCTGGGCGACGTCGATGCGCTGATCGCGGCCAATCCCGATCTCAAGGTGGTGGTCCGCGAGCTGCCGATCCTCACCGCGGAAAGCGCCGATGCGGCCAAGATGGCCCTCGCCGCGGCCGAGCAGGGCAAATATGCCGAGTTCCACAAGGCCATGTTCGCCAGCGCCCGGCCAAATGCCGAAACCATTGCCGCTGCCGCCCAGGCCGCCGGCCTCGACATGGCCCGGGCCCGCGCCGTTATCGCCCGGCCCGAAACCGAGGCCGAACTGGTCCGCAACCTCGATCTCGCCAAGACGCTGGGCTTCACCGGCACGCCCAGCTGGGTCATCGGCGATGCCCTGCTGACCGGCGCGGTCGGGCTGGACCAGCTGTCCAAGGCGGTGACCGAAGCGAGATCTTGATGGGGTGTGCCCTCCACATCCGTGGAGGGCTTGCGGGCCGGTGCCGCAAGGAAACCGGGATGGGCTTTCCGCATTCAGCAAAGTTGCGCTAGAACCCGCCCATGGCCGTCCTGCCGTTCCACCCCACCCCGTTCTTCGCCAACAAGAACCAGGCCTTCTGGCGCCTCCAGGCGGTCGGCTGGGGCGGGGCGCTGCTGCTGCGCGCCATGTCGTCGATCGCCAATGGCCAGCCCGCCTCGTTCCTCGTCCTCGTGCTGATCGCCACGGTCACCGGCTTCTCGATCTCCCTGATCCTCTCGGTCATCTACCGCCTGCTGATCAGCCAGCGCGCCCTCGTCACCTGGGGGGTCACCGCGCTGGTCCTGCCGGTGGCGGTCACGCTCTACGCCTTCATCGATGCCTGGGTAATCGGGCTTTACCGGCCGGAAAGCGGCGCCAGCTTCGCGCAGTTGCTGATCGGCGTGTTCTACCTCGACATGACCCTGCTCGCGACATGGTCGGCGCTCTACTACGCGATCAACTTCTACCTTCAGATCGAGGAGCAGAACGATCAGCTGATCCGGCTGGAAAACCAGGCGACCCAGGCCCAGCTGGCCATGCTGCGCTACCAGCTCAACCCCCATTTCCTGTTCAACACGCTGAACTCGATCTCCACCCTCGTCCTGCTCAAGCAGACCGAGCCGGCCAATGCCATGCTCAGCCGGCTCTCGGCGTTCCTGCGCTATACGCTGGTGAACGAGCCCGCCGGGCGGGTCACCGTCGCGCAGGAAGTGGAAACCCTGAAGCTCTACCTCGATATCGAGCGCATGCGCTTCGAGGAGCGGCTGCGCACCACCTTCAACATCGACGATTCCACCCGCGCCGGCCTGCTGCCCTCGCTGCTGCTTCAGCCGCTGGTCGAGAATGCGATCAAATATGCCGTGGGCACGCAGGAGAGCGGGGCCGAAATCACCATCACCACGCAACTCGTCGGCTCGCTGCTTCGCATCACCGTCTCCGACACCGGGCCGGGATTGCAAAACACCGCCGCCGACAACAGGCTGTCTGGCGTGACTTTCGATGGCGGCGAACCCGTGTCCACCGGCGTGGGCCTTGCGAACATCCGCGACCGGCTGGCCCAGGCCTATGGCGACCGGCACCGCTTCGAGATCATCGATCCGCCGGAAGGCGGGTTCACCGTCCTGATCGAAATCCCGTTCGAACGCCGCGAACCCGCGCCTGCGAGCGCGGCGGCTGCCCGCCCCGCGCTCGCGGCGGGTTGAAACCAATCGCCGCGCCGCCCGTATGGGAGGCACGCAATACAAGGTGAGGCATGACCATTCGCACAATCCTCGTCGATGACGAGAAGCTAGCGATCCAGGGGCTCCAGCTCAGGCTCGAGAAGTTCCCCGACGTGGAGGTGATCGACACCTGCTCCAACGGGCGCGAGGCGATCCGCAAGATCAAGACCGAAAAGCCGGACCTCGTCTTCCTCGACATCCAGATGCCGGGGTTTGACGGTTTCTCCGTGGTCAAGGGCGTGATGGAGATCGAACCGCCGCTGTTCGTCTTCGTCACCGCCTATCAGGAGCACGCCGTCCGCGCCTTCGAGGCCAATGCCGTGAATTACCTGATGAAGCCGGTCGACGAGGACAAGCTCGCCGACACGCTCGACCGCGTTCGCACGCGCCTCGCCGAAAAGCGCAGCGCGGAGGAGGCGGAAAAGCTCAAGAACGTCCTCGCCGAAGTGGCGCCCGATGCCATCGACCAGATGCCCGAGGACGAAGGCGATGCCGCCGCCCTCGGCGCCGGGCGTTACGAAAAGCTCATCAACATCAAGGATCGCGGGCAGATCTTCCGCGTCGATGTCGACAGCATCGAGCATATCGAGGCCGCGGGCGATTACATGTGCATCCGCACTGCCGACAACAGCCTGATCCTTCGCGAAACGATGAAGGACCTCGAACGCCGTCTCGATCCGCGCGTGTTCCAGCGCGTCCACCGCTCGACTATCGTCAACCTCAACCAGGTCCGCCAGGTCAAGCCCCACACCAACGGCGAATGCTTCCTCGTGCTCGGTTCGGGGGCCCAGGTGAAGGTTTCGCGCTCCTACCGCGACGTGGTGGCGCGCTTCGTTCACTGATCCGGGGTTGCGCTGACGGCGGTGGTCGGCGAAATGCCGAGCCCATGACCTTCGCCATCCCCGGTTTCGACCTCGCCGCCTTCGTCGCCGCCACTCTCGCCGAGGATCTTGGCGAAGGCTGGCCCGGCGGCGGCCGCGACGTCACCAGCGAGAGCGTGATCCCTGCGAACGCCCGCTTTGCCGGGGTGATGGACAGCCGCGATGCGATCGTCGTCTGCGGCCTGCCGATCGCAGCGGCCTTCTTCCGCGCGCTCGATCCGGCCGTCGAGATCGAGATCCTGCATGGGGAAGGCGCCCGCGTCCCCGCCGGGACCGAGCTGATGCGCCTCTCCGGCAAGGCGCGGGCCATGCTCACCGCGGAACGCAGCGCCCTCAACACCGTCCAGCATCTCTCCGGCGTCGCCACGATGACCCGCCAGTATGTCGATGCCATGCAGGGTCACGCCACCCTGCTCGATACCCGCAAGACCATCCCCGGCCTTCGCCACCTCGAAAAATACGCCACCCGCACCGGGGGCGCGAAGAACCACCGGCTCGGCCTGTGGGATGCCGCCATGATCAAGGACAACCATATCGCGGTCGCCGGATCGATCGGCCAGGCCGTGGGCGCAGCGCGCGCCGCCGGGGTCGAGGTGATCTGCGAGGTCGATCATCTCGGCCAGATCGAACCGGCCCTGGCGGCCGGGGCGGGTCACCTGCTGCTCGACAACATGGACCCCGCCATGCTGCGCGAGGCCGTCGCCATCGTGAACGGCCGGGTGCCGACCGAGGCTTCGGGCGGCGTCCGCCTCGATACCATCGCCGCGATCGCCGCTACGGGAGTAACCTACGTCTCGGTTGGCCGCCTCACCCAGTCGGCTCCGGCTGCCGATATCGGGCTGGACTTCACCCCGCTGTGAAGGCCCTCGCCGCCGGCCTCCTGGCGCTGCTGCCCACGCCGGCACTGGCCCAGGCCTACCAGTGCAGCCTGCCGCCCCGACTGGCGCCGCTGCCCCCGGTCAGGCCCGACGGACCGGTGCGGCGTACGCCCATCGCCGGCTATAGCCTCGCGGTCTCGTGGTCGCCCGAGTTCTGCCGGCAGGATCGGGATCCCGCCTCGGTCCAGTGTTCCGGGCGCAATGGCCGGTTCGGCTTCGTGCTCCACGGCCTCTGGCCCGAAGCACCTGCCGGACCGCCGCCGCAATGGTGCGCGTTAACCCCGCGCCCGCAAGCCGAAACGGTGCGCCAGGCCCTCTGCGCCACGCCGGTGCCGTGGCTGATCGAGCACGAATGGGCCAAGCACGGCTCCTGCATGGCCCAGTCCCCCGAAGCCTACTGGGGCATTGCCCGCCACATCTGGGCAAGGTTCAAATGGCCCGATGCCGACCGCCTGTCGCTGCGCCCCGGTCTCACCGTGGGTGACCTGCGCGAAGGCGTTGCGCTGGCCAATCCCGGCCTCCCGCGCGCATCGATCGGAGTGGTGCTGAGCGAGCAGGGCTGGCTGCGCGAACTGCGCATCTGCCACAATCGCCAGTATCGGCCCGCCGCCTGCCCGCGTGCCGCCTGGGGTCCGGGCGATGGAAAACCGCTGAAGATCTGGCGCGGGCTCTAGATCACGCTCTAGCGTTTCGCCGCGAAGAATTCCCGCAGCAGGCCCGATGCCTCGGCCTCGCCCATGCCGGAATAGACTTCGGGCCGGTGCAGGCACTGTGCCTGCTCGAACACCCGCGACCCGTGCTCCACCGCGCCGCCCTTGGGATCGGGCGCGGCATAATAGACCCGCGCGATCCGCGCATGGGCAATGGCCCCCGCACACATCGCGCAGGGCTCCAGCGTCACCCACAGCTCGCAGCCATCGAGCCGCTCGTTGCCGAGCCTTTGCGCGGCCCGCCGAATCGCCAGCAACTCGGCATGGGCTGTCGGATCGTGGAGCGTGCGAGGCTGGTTGTGCGCCATGACGATCACTTCGCCGTCCTTGACGATTACCGCCCCGATCGGCACTTCGCCCTCGCCCGCCCCCTTGCGCGCCTGCTCCAGCGCCAGGCGCATCGGTTCGGGAAGGGGCCACCGGGTCATGGTGCTGCGCTAGGACCGGCACGGGTGCGCGGCAAGCGTGTCTTTGTCGGGTACGCCCTCCACATCCGTGGAGGGCTTGCGGAACCGGCCCGCTCCCCGCAAGGCAGATGCCAGCCTGCCTTTCCCTGCACGATGACTCCAACTTGACCTTGGGGGGGTGAATCGGTAAGGGCGCGCTTCTTCAAGTTTTCGGCCCCTGTTCGGGCACCAGATTCTGTAGAGAGCAAAGCCATGTCCCGTATTTGCGAACTGACCGGCAAGGGCCGCCAGGTCGGCCACAACGTCAGCCACGCCAACAACAAGACCAAGCGCGTCTTCCTGCCCAACCTGCAGAACGTCACGCTGCTCTCGGAAGGGCTGGACCGCAGCTTCAAGTTCCGCGTGTCGACCCACGGCCTGCGCTCGGTGGAGCACAATGGCGGGCTGGACAACTGGCTGCTGAAGACGGCTGATGCCAAGCTTTCGCCCCGCGCGGTGAAGGTGAAGCGCGAGCTGGCCAAGAAGGCCGCCGCCGCCGCCTGATTCGCCCCTGCGGCGAACAACGATGGACGCGCCGGGCAACCGGCGCGTTTTTTCGTTTTGGTCCAAGGCATTGCGCCGATTGTTCCGGCCAGGCGTTTACGTCTCTTTCACTATCCTTCGGCATAGATGGCGACGGACCCTGGGGGCTACCAGGAGTGAGTTCGCCATGACCAGCACCCTGCAGGCCCTCGTCCGCGACGAGGCCGGCGCCACCGCTATCGAATACGGCCTGATCGCCGCCCTCATCGCCGTCGCCATCATGACCACGGTGTCGGGACTGGGCTCTCAGCTCAATTCCACCTTCTCGATGACGTCGTCGCAGCTCAACGCCGCCAACTCGTAGCAGCGCCCCCGGAAATGGGCGGTTTCAACCCGGCGAAACCGCCCGTTTCCAGCCTTTACCGATCATTTACTATCTTAAGGGATAATCTTCTCGGTTCTAGGGGAGAACCCGGAGGATATTTGTCATGATCACCACGCTCAACCGCCTTGTCCGCAATGAAGACGGCGCCACCGCCATCGAATATGGCCTGATTGCCGCGCTCATCGCCGTCGCCGTGATGACCACGGTTGCCGGCCTCGGCTCGCAGCTCGACACCACTTTCTCGAAGACCTCGTCGCAGCTCACCGCCGCGAACTCGTAAGGTCTGGCGGTCCGGCGGCGGCCCTGCCCGCAGGGTCAGCCCGCGGTACAGGCTCCGGCGAACAGCCGCTCGCGCAGCGGCGCGGCTTCGCCGGGGATCAGGTCCGCCAGGTCGGCCCGACCGACGATGCGGTCCTCACCGAAACAATGGGCAAGGGCGATGTCGCTGGGCGGCAGCGCCCTTTGCTCGTTACGCGACCAGAACACCCGCACCCGCGGCCGCGTGGGGTCGCTCTCGTCCTGGGCGACGACCATCGCCACCCGTCCCGATTCGAGGTCGACCACCGAACCGATCGGATGCATGCCCAGCGCCTCGGTGAACAGGCCGACGAGGGCGGGATCGAACCCTGCTCCGGCCCGCGCGAGCTCCTCTATTGCCGCCGCCGGGTCGAGCGCGGCATGTCCCCCGGTGTCATCGACCAGCAGGTCATAGGCATCGCAGATTGCGGCCATGCGGCCGTAGCGGCCAATCTGCTCGGCGGGGAGGCCATAGGGATAGCCGCTGCCGTCCAGTCGCTCATGGTGCTGCAGGCAGGCCTGGACCACCGGGTCCGGCACTCCTCCCGCCACCAGCAACTCGCTGCCGGTCACCACGTGGCCGCGCAGCAGGTCAGGGGCGATATCGCGAAGGTCCCCCGCGGACCCTCGATCGAGGCCGAGACTGCCCACGCCCACGTCGAGCAGCAGCCCGGCCATGCCGGCAAGGCGGATCTCGTCGGCCGGGAGCTTCATCGCCCGGCCTAGCGAGATCATCAGTGCGCAGACCGCAAGGGCATGGCGGTAGACGAATTCGGTTTCCCGCTTGCACCGCATGAGCCCGTTGAAGGCCTGGGCATTGCGCTGGATCGAGGCGAAGATGTCATCGACCACCGGCTCAACCGCCTGCGGCTGGATCGCCTTGCCCAGTCGCGCTTCCAGGAAGGCGCGGCTGATCGTGCGCCGCCCCTTTTCGGCCACCCGCTTGGCCAGGCCGAATTCCTGGACCATGGTGCGCGGGGCGACGCTGCGCAATGCAGCATCGCGTTCGGCCGTGCGGCTGGCGCCCAAGCGTGCGGCGGCGGCCCTGCGGGCTCCGCGCTGAAGCGCCATTGGCGCGGCTGGCGCCGCCTTGTGCTGCGGTGCGGCCGGAATGGCTGCCGTATCCAGCCCCTTGGCCGTGTCGATGACGACGCCGGGCACGGCGCTGCGCTGCAGCTGGCTCAACAGGTGCTCGTCTTGCAGCAGGAACCGCGATTTCCAGAACGGGTGGCTGAACCAGTTGCCCTCCAGCTTGTGGATGAACATGCCAAGTTCCACGTCACCGGTTGCGATCCTCTTGAGCATTGCCCCCTCACTCCCCTTAAGTGCTTGAGCAATCTAGCCAAGACCCCTTTGCCGCAGGCAAAACGATCCCCCGGGGCAAATACGGTGCCGCCGGGTAAGCCTCTGGAAAGGCGGCGATCCGGCAAAGGTTAAGCCGCGGTTAGCCCTGTTGCGGAAGAGGGCCGCAACCTCGTTCCGGCTAGTCCCCTCATGACCGCATGGCGCACGGGGCGTGAAGCGGGGCGCAAGGGGCAAGGCGCATGGACGATCCGGTGAGGCCCGGAACAGGTACGGATCCCGAGACTGACCTGCGCGCCGCGCCGCGCGTCAGTCTGCTGATCCGCCCGGCCAAGCTGATCGCGCCGTCCGGCGAATACCTGTGCGTCCTGCGCGATGCGTCGGCCACTGGGGTCAAGGTGCGCTGCTTCCATCCGCTGCCGGCCCAGTCCATGGTCCTCGAACTCGGCAATGGCGATCGCTACGACGTGGAGCGGATGTGGGAGCAGGGCGATCACGCCGGCCTGCGCTTCCGCCAGGCGATTCCGGTCGAATACCTCATTCGCGAAACCGGGCCCTATCCCAAGCGCCCGGTCCGTCTGCGCCTCACCCTGTCCGCCCTGCTTGTGGCGGGCCGCGACGTGCTGCGCGCCGCGGTGCTGGACTTGTCGCAGCAGGGAGCGCGAATCGAATGCGGTGAGCAACTCGCTCGCGATCGCCAGTTCCGCCTCGAAATTCCCGGGCTCGCCCCGATCGTTGCCAAGGTTCGCTGGCGCCGCCCGCCCGCCGCCGGCCTGGTGTTCGAGGAGACGTTCCGGCTGGAAGACTTCGCCCGGCTCGCGTTCCGGCTCCAGCCTCTGCCGAAGCCGCCCGGCGAGGATGACGACAATCCCTTCAAGCGTTTGGCCTGAGATCGGCGATACCGGGTTCCACTCCCACCGGGGAGGGGAGTAAGGCAGCGGTTGCCCGGCGTCACCCCACCACGAACTTAAGCGCAGCTCCGTTCATGCAATAGCGCTTGCCGGTCGGCTTGGGGCCGTCGTCGAACACATGCCCCAGGTGCCCGCCACACCGGCTGCAGTGCACTTCGGTGCGCTTGCCGCCCAGATCCCAGTCGGCCGAATAACCCACGGCGCCCGGCAGCGGTTGCCAGAAGCTGGGCCAGCCGGTGCCCGATTCGAACTTGGTCGCCGATGAAAACAGCGGATTGCCATCCGCCGCGCAGGCGAAAGTGCCCTTGCGGTGCTCGGCCAGCAGCGGCGAGGTACCGGGATATTCGGTGCCTTTCTCGCGCAGGATGTGAAACTGCGCCGCCGTCAGCCGCTTGCGCCACTCGGCGTCGGTGAAGCGCACCGGATAGGGCCTGGCATCGGCTTCGCCCGAGCCGCAGGCGGCGAGCACGGGAATGGCGGCGCCCATCGCCAGCAGGCGCAGGGCGTGGCGGCGGGACAGGTCGGTAGGCTGGGTCATCGCGGCGATTCCTTCGCCCCGATCATATCCGCGAACGCGCCCGTGGGGGAGTGCCCTTCAGGGCCACGAGCTCAGACCCGGAAAGCTCAGGCCGGCGCCCGCCGGAACCACCGCCGGCGCCGCGTTCCGGCCGGGCCGCTCTTCATCACCCGGGTGCGGAACAGCCGCGAGCCGAAGCGGATGAACAGGCCGACCCACAGCACCTGCCAGGCGATTGCCAGCAGATGCTGGCCGAGGTCCGGCTGCTCCGCTGCGCGGGCGAGCATGGCATAGGGCGATGAGAACGGCACCAGCACCGCCGCCTGCTCCATTGGCGATCCCGGCGTCGCCACGCTGAAGCTGGCGAAGAAGAACACCAGCAACTGCAGCATGGTCACTGGCATGGAGAGCGTCTGCACCTCTCGCACGGTCGAGGCCATCGATCCGATGGTCAGGAACACCGAACCGAGCAGTAGGTAGGCCATCGAGAAGTAGACCACGCCCAGTGCGAAGAACATCGGCCAGCCCACGGCCGGCGCGGTGAGTTCGGCAAGGGTCCGGCCGCCGGCCAGCAAGACCGTGCCCGCTACCGTGCCCCAGACTGCGATGCCGACGAAGCTCACTGCCAGCATGGCGAACAGCTTGCCCAGGAACAGCGCATCCATCGGAATCGCGGCGGCCAGCACCTCGATGATCTTGTTGGCTTTTTCCTCAACCAGATTGGACAGGACCATGCCCGCCAGCAGCATGGTCAGGAGGAACAGCAGAGTCTGCCCGGCCTGCGCCGTCCGCATCCGTCCGACGCGATCGACCGGGTCAGCCTTCGCCGTGGTCGGCGCAAGGCGCACCTGCGGATAGGGCTGCGGCGCGGCGCTTTGCGCGGCGGCGGCCAGCACGGCGACAGGGCCGCGCCAGTCGTCGATCAGGCCCGGCGGCCCGGTCAGCACCGGCTGGGCAAGGCTGCCCGAAAGCACTGCGCTGGCCTTGGCCTGGTTCGCCTGAAGCAGGGCTTGCGGATCGGCACCGGCCTGTGCCTCCAGGGGCAGGAGCACGGGTACGGTATCCTCCAGCTGCGCATCCAGCCGGCTCGCGGCTCTGCGCAGGGCGGCCGTATCGGCCGGGCTCATCGCCACGCCCAGCACGGGCCGCGCCGCGCTGCGCTCCACGCTCTGGCCCACGCCCGTCGCCATGGCGCCGACCACCAGCGGAAACAGCGGCCCGATCAGGAAGAAGATGAAGCTGCGCGATAGCAGCACGGCGGCGAAGTCGCGCCGCGCGATCACCAGCGCTGCCGCAAGGGTGGACAGGCGTCCCCCGGATTTGTTGGTGCCGGGGCCGGTCATCGGCGCTGCTCCTCTTCGGGGTTCTCTTCCAGCGCCCGCGCCGCCGCCTCGCCGGCGATGGCCACAAAGGCATCGTGCAGGCCCGCCCGCTCGATCGAGAGCGAGAGGATCCCCGCCTCGCCCTCGATCAGGGCGCGCAGCAGCGGCTCGATTCCGGTTTCGGGCAGAGGGAAATAGAAGAACGAGGTGCCGTCGAGCTTGCGGTCATGCCGCGCATCGGCGGGCAGGGCGGCGCGCCACGGCCCATCCGCCGCGCGCGTCTCCAGCCGGACCTGAGCGGGGATGCGATCGCGCGCCACGTCCACCGGCCCGGCAAAGGGCACCTTGCCGCCGGCAATGATCGCGATCCCGTCGCACAGCCGTTCGGCATGGGCGATGACGTGGGTGGAGAAGATCACGGTCGTGCCCTTGTCAGCCAGGCCGCGCATCGTCTTCTCCAGCTTGCCCTGGTTGATCGCATCGAGCCCCGAGAAGGGCTCGTCGAATACGACCAGGCGCGGCTCGTGAACGAGGCAGCCGAGGATCTGGACCTGCTGGGCCATGCCCTTGGACAGCTGACGGATTTGCCGGTCGGCGACATGGCCCAGGCCATGTTCCTCCAGCAGGACCCGGCCCCGGCGGCGCCCTTCGGCCAGCGGCAGGCCCCTCAGCGCGCCGACGAAGGCGATCGCCTCGAAGGCCTTCATCGCCGGATAGAGCCCGCGCTCCTCGGGCAGGTAGCCGATGGCATGGGCCACTTCGTGCGGACGCAGGGTGCCGAGCACGCGGCGATAGCCCTCGTCGGGGTCGATGATCCCCAGCAGCATGCGCAGCGTCGTGGTCTTGCCGGCGCCGTTGGGCCCGAGCACGCCGTAGATGGCGCCCTCCGGCACCGACAGGTCGACGCCGTCCACCGCGGTGAACCCGTCGAACCGTTTCACCAGCCCGCGGGCCTCGATTGCGAGCGGGCCTTCCGGTGACGGGGCATTGCCCGCCGCTGCCCAAGTGCCTAGTTCCATTCTCATGAGTGTGACCGGTTACCCCTGCTTCGTGAAGAGGAGGATACGCGAGCATGGTTAACGAGCCGGTCACCGAACTGTTGCCCCGACATCTTCTGGCCGATCTTCTGGCCGACCTCCGGGCCGAGGCCGCGCGCCTCGGTTTCGCCGCCTGCGGCATCGCGCCCGCCGCCGAAGACCCGCTCGCCGCCGGCCGCCTCGAACAGTGGCTGGGGGAGGGCGCCCACGGGCAAATGGAATGGATGGCCGAGCGCGCCCACCACCGCCGCTCGCCCCAGGCGCTCTGGCCCGAGGCCCGCAGCGTCGTTGCGCTCGGCATGTCCTATGCCCCCGCCGCCGATGCGCTGGCCCTTGCGGGACAGCCCGACCGCGCCCGGATCTCGGTCTATGCCCAGGGGCAGGACTATCACGATACGGTCAAGAAGGCCCTCAAGGCGCTTGCCCGCTGGCTGGTGGCCGAAGCGGCGCGGCGCGGGCTGGGGGAGATCGGCGTCAAGGTCTTCGTCGATACGGCTCCGGTCATGGAAAAGCCGCTGGGCCAGGCCGCCGGGCTCGGATGGCAGGGCAAGCACACCAACCTCGTCAGCCGCGAGCATGGCTCGTGGCTGTTCCTCGGCGCGATCTACACCACGCTCGACTTCCCGCCCGATGCAAGCGGCGCGGGCCGCTGCGGCTCCTGCGATGCCTGCCAGCAGGCCTGCCCTACCCAGGCCTTCCCCGCCCCCTACCGGCTCGATGCCCGCCGCTGCATCTCCTATCTCACCATCGAGCATGCCGGGCCGATTCCCGAACAGTTCCGCGCTGCGCTGGGCAACCGCATCTACGGCTGCGACGATTGCCTCGCCGTCTGCCCGTGGAACAAGTTCGCCGCCGCCGCCGCGGCCAACCGTGCCTTCCTCCCCCGCGCGGAACTGGCCGCCCCCCGCCTTGCCGAACTGCTCGCGCTGGATGACGCGGGCTTTCGCCGCCTGTTCTCCGGCAGCCCGATCAAGCGGATCGGCCGCAACAGATTTGTGCGCAATTGCCTCTATGCCGCCGGCAACAGCGACGATCCCGGACTGCTGGCGCTAGTCCTGCCGCTCACGGCCGATCCCGATCCGGTCGTCGCCGAGGCCGCCCTCTGGGCAGCAACCCGGCTCAGCACAGAGGCCCCGCATGACTGACCAACCCCTCGCCGCCACCCTTGTCGAGCGCCTCGACCGCATGGAATCGACCGAGGCCCTGCGCCAGCTCGCCTTCACCTATGCCCTGGCGGTCGATGCGCGCGATCTCGACCTGCTCGTCTCGCTCTATGTCGATGATGTGCGCACCGCCGATGGCCCGGGCCGCGCGGCGCTCAAGGCCGTGTTCGACAAGTCGCTGCGCCAGTTCACCACCTCTTCGCACCTCGTCTCCAACCACCTCATCGAATTCATCGACCCGGACAACGCCTTCGGCCTCGTCTCCTGCCGGATCGAGCACGAGGTGGGCAGCGAATGGGTGACCATGGTCAGCCTCTATCACGACCGCTACGAGCGCCGCGCCGGCCGCTGGTATTTCCGCGGCCGCATCCCCGCCCGGCTCTATGCGACGGCGGAGGACGACCTGCCGCTCGGTGACAACAAGCTGCGCTGGCCCGGCGGCACGCCGATGGTCGGCAATTTCCACGATTCGTTGCCCAGCTGGAGCGCGTTCTGGGGGGAGGGCGGCGGCGCGGCCTACGATGCCGCCGCCTACGATGTCGCCGCCGACGCGGCCCGCGACACCCCGATCACCCGCCTGCGCGGCACGCCCAGACTGCCGCCCGCGCCGCCGTTCTTCTTCTGAACCCTCAGGATGCGGTTCGCTTCACCACGTGCGGCGTCACCACGATGTAGAGTTCGGTCCGTCCCTTGGTCTCCCGGTCGGTCCGGAAGGCCTGGCCCAGCACCGGGACGTCGCCCAGCAGCGGCACCTTGCTGCGGGTCTTGAGCGAAGACTCCTGCGTGAGCCCGCCGATCACGAACGAATCGCCGTCCCGCACCGAGGCCGATGTTTCCGCCTCGCGCTGGCTGATCGTGGGGTACCCTTGTGAATAGCCCGAAACGCTGGAAACCACCGAATAGACGTGGCTCGTCACATAGCCATCGGCCGAAACCCGGGGCGCGATCTGCAGGGTCACGCCCACGTTGACGTACTGGACCTGCTGCGACACCCCGTTGACGCCCGACAATGTGATCGAGGTCAGGATCGGCAAGGCATCGCCGGTCACGATCTTGGCGGTCGATCCGCTCTGCGCGGCAATGCGCGGCTTGGAGACGATCTTGCCCTGGCCCTTCTGGATCTGCGCATAGAGCGCCACCTGCAGCGCGGCGCTGGTCAGGCGGATGTCGTGATCGTTCGGCGGGTACCCGGGCGGGATGAACTTGCCGGTATCCACCGTCGCCACGCCGATCTGGCCGTTGGCATTGGTGAAGTCGAGCCCCACCGCCTTGGCCCCGCTCTCGGTCAGCTCGACCAGCTCGGTCTCGAGGATCACCGTATCGACCGGCACGTCGATCAGCGCGATCATCGCCTTCATCCGCGCGATCCGCTCCGCCGAACCCTTGATCCAGATCGCGTTCAGGCGCCGGTCCACGGCCAGCGAACTGTCGACCGACTGGCCCAGCGGCCGGTCGTCGCTGCCCGGCGGCGGGATCGATGGCTGGGGAGCATAGGAGCTCCCCGTCAGGCTGCCCGATCCGAAGGCCGGCGAGCGGGGAATGAACACGTCGTTCGAGCGCACGGTCTGCCCGTCGGTCAGCAGGCCCACCACTTCGCTGACGTCGGCATATTTGAGCATGACCAGCTCGAACAGGTCTTCGCCCGGCGCTGGGGTGGAGGCGGGCGGCAGCGATGCGGCGGCGAATCGTCGCTCGTGCGGCTGGCGCGGGCCGTGCGCGAGGAGACGGTGATCTCGATGGTCGTGTCGCTGATCGTCACCGCGCTGGCAGCTGCCGGGGCGCTGGTGGCAAAGCGCATGACCAGCACGCTGTCCACCTGATCGAAGGCAATCCCGCGCACCAGCCCGTCCAGTCCGGGCGGGGCGACGGCGCTGTTGCCCCGGCTGGTGAGGGCGAGGCCGAGCGCGGGCCGCCCCGGATCGGTCCCGACCGTGGCGAAACCGTTGACCTTGGGGGTGACGGTAAGCCGAAACCGGCTCTCGGTCGGTGACTGGCTGACCAGCAGCACTTCCGAGAGGACGGCAGGCACCGGCTGCGGGCGCAGTTGCGCTGCCGCTGGCGTGGCCAAGGACGGCGCGAGCGGCGCCAATAGCGCCGCACCCCATCGCACCAGAAGCCGAACCAGCACCATTCTTGCCCTCAGGCGCACGCAATGTCCCCCCTCAAGGAACCGGCCGGCCCTCGCTCCCGATGCGATGGCCGGCCGGGTGGATCAGAAATGAGGCCGGATCAAAACCCTGCCGCCCCGCTTGGCGAACCCCAGCCGGTCGGCCCGTCATAGCCCACCCCGGCGGTGCACAGGTAGAGCCCCGAGCACGCGCCGTTGCTGCCCACGGTCACGTCGTTGAAGCCCGTGCCGGTGGCCGCCGTGGCCCAGATCTTGGAGGCGCCGTTCGCCGCGCCAAGGCCGAGCGCGCCATAGATGCCGCCGATCAGCGGGGCCGAAACGCTCGTTCCCCCGAAGACCAGCCAGCCCGACTTGGAGCCGATGCCGGTAGGGCCATAGACGGCGACGCCGGTCGCCGGGTCGGCGACGGCCGAAAGGTCGGCTTCCATGCGCCGGGCGCAGAGTCCGTCGGTCTGCCACACGGGCTTGGCATAGGTGCTGGAGCAGCCGCTCCCGCCGCCCGACCACGCGCTTTCCGACCAGCCGCGGGTATTGGCCGCCCGCACCAGCGAGGTGCCGCCAACCGCGATCACGCCCGGCGAGGTCGCGGGGAAGCTGGCGCCATAGCCGCTGTCGCCGGTCGAGGCGGTGATCGCCACACCGGGATGGGTATAGGCGGAATTGTAAGAAGCCGATCCGCTTTCGCCGCCGCCATAGGAATTGGAGATGACCAGTGCGCCGCGCGCCGCGGCGAGGTTAACCGCGGTGGCAAGGTCGGCGTAGGACGCCGAGTTCGACTGGACCAGCATGATCCGGCAATTCGGACACATGGCGCTGGCCATGTCGAGGTCGAGCGCCTGCTCCTGGGCCCAGCCGGTATTGAGGCGGGGATAGGCCGTGCCGCCACGCTGGTCGAGCTTGATGAAGCAGCCGCTGGCCGAGGTGCAGGGCGGCAGGCCCATGGTCGACCGGTAAGTGGCCAGATCGCTTTCCGCGTTCGGATAGCCATAGGCATCGACAATGGCGACCACCGTCGCTGAACTGCCCGTCGCAGTCACGTTGTAGGCCGAGCGCAGTGCGGTCGGACCATAGCCCGAAGGGGTTACGTTGGGCGCGGCGCCGTCAGGCTTGCCGGCCAGCGGGCGGCCATAGGCGTCGGTGCGGACATGGGCCATGCAGCGCGCTTCGCCCTGGCCGATCGCGCGCGAGCACACCGCGCGGTGGTAGACATTCCCGCTGCGCTCGATTGCTGCGTCGGGAAGATTGGCGACCGATTGCGCGGCGGCCAGGGTGCCGGTTGCCAGCAGCAACAGCACGGCGATACGTCGGAATAGTCTGATCACGTAGCGGCCCTCCTTGGCCCAGCGCCCGGTTCTCCCAAACCAGCACTGAAGCCTTTCCCCTAAGGGCACCTTAGCGATTATCCTTACCTGCTGTCAGCCATGTTAGGCCGTTTACGGCCTACTGCCGTAATCAGCGGCTTCGTTTCAGGCCGGGAGCAGTTCCTTCAACGGAACCTCGGCATTGGCCAGCTGCGCCGGATCGGGCGAGGCGCCGGCTTCCACCAGCTTGCGGCCCTGGACATAGTCTTTCGTCGCATTCACGCAGTCGAGCGCGATGACCTTGCCGCCCTTGAGGTAGATCACCGAAAACGAGCGCGCCGCCGGATCGCCGCGCGTGACCGTGGCGTCATAGCCGACTGACAGCCCGGCGGTCTGCAGCCTCAGGTCATACTGGTTCGACCAGAACCACGGGAAGGCGTGGTAGGGCTTTTCCTCGCCGCAGATCGCCTTGGCGACGCAGGTCGCCTGGTCATTGGCGTTCTGGACCGATTCCACCCGCATCACCGTGCCCCCGGCAAAGTCGCAGGCAAATGCCGCGCAGTCGCCCACCGCGTAAATGTCGGGCAGTGAGGTGCGGCAATATTCGTCGATGTCGATCCCGTTGGCGCCGGCCGCGCCGGCCGCGATCAGCGGGCCCACGGCGGGGACGATGCCGATCCCCACGATGACGGCCTCCGCCGGGATCACGCTGCCGTCGGCGAGCTTCACGCCGGTGACGCGGCCCTCTCCCTCGAGGCAGTCCACCGCCACGCCGGTGCGCAGGTCCACCCCGTGGTCGCGGTGTTCCTTTTCGTAGAAGGCCGAAAGCTCCGGCCCGGCCACGCGGGCCAGCACGCGGGGCAGCGCCTCCAGCAGGGTCACCTTGCAGCCCAGCTTGGTCAGCACCGCCGCCGCCTCGAGCCCGATATAGCCGCCGCCGATGACGACGATGGACTTCACCCCGCCATCGATCTCGCCCATCAGCTGGTCGCAGTCGGCGCGGGTGCGCACGGCGTGGACGCCGGCCAGGTCCGCGCCCTTGCAGGTCAGCCGCCGCGGATCGCCGCCCGCGGCCCAGATCAGCGTGCCATAGGTGAAGCTGGTGCCGTCCGAGAGCGTCAGCACCTTGCCCGCCGGATCCACCTTGGTGACCTCGACGCCGAGGCGGAGGTCCACGTCCTTCTCACCCCAGAAGTGGGGCGGGCGGATGTAGAGCCGGTCGAAGGTCTTCTCGCGGGCGAAGTATTCCTTGGAGAGCGGCGGGCGCTCGTAGGGCGGCTCGCTCTCGCGGCCGACCATTGTCACGGTCCCGGTGAAGCCGTTCTGCCGTAGCGCGATCGCAGCCTGTGCGCCGGCATGGCCGCCCCCCACGATAACGACGTCCGCTCCGCTCATGATCGCTCCTGTCCCCATGTGTCCCGCGCCCACTTATCAGGCACGGCTCCGCCTAGCGCGCTGGCCGGAATGGCGCCAGCACACATTGATCTTTCACAAAACCGGTAAGCCTTGGTCCCGCTGCCGCTACCGGCCGGGCTCAGCCCGGGATCACCGCCTGGGCTTCGCGGCCGTCGCCCTGCGGCGCGGCGACGATGTCGCGGGTGAGGGCGCCCTTGGCGACCGTGTGGGTCTGCGGATCGCCCACGGCCGAGCGGATGCCCGGCGCGGCGGCACCGGCCTGGCCGATGGTCGCCTGCTCCACTTCGCTGCGCGGGGCCGGGCCGCCGAACAGGGCGTCGAGCGTCTGCTGCTGGGCGCTGGTGTCGTTCGGGCGCGGCGCGCCGGGCTGGGGCGGGGTCAGCGCGAAGTCGGGCGGGACCACCAGCGGGGCCTGCCGCTGCACGGCGAACTCGTCCGGGCGGGCGCGGCCAAGGAGGCCGCCGCTCGAGCCGCAGCCGGCAAGCAGGGCCGAAGCACCAAGCAGGGTTGCGATAGCCATGGTCTTGCGCATCAGTTCAAACTCTCGCCTTCAGGGGCGCCAGGCGCCGGTTGGCTGCCCGCGTCATCGTCATCGCCGCGCTTTTCGCGCGAAAGGAACGAGCGGGCAAGGATTATCACCACGCCGATGCTGATCGCCGCATCGGCCAGGTTGAAGATCTGGAACGGACGGAAATCGCCGAAGTGGAGGTCGGCATAGTCGACGACATAGCCCAGCGTCGCCCGGTCGTGGATATTGCCGAGCGCGCCGCCCAGCACCATGCCCAGCGCGGCGACTTCCGGCAGGTGCTTCTCGCGCAGCAACCAGACCACCACCCCCGCCGCGATCAGCCCGGTGAGGCCGACCAGCAGCCACCGGCTCTCGTTGGTCGAGGCCGAGAGCAGCGAGAAGGAAACCCCATAGTTCTGCGCCCAGCGCAGGTCGAAGATCGGCACCAGGTCGATCACTTGCACCTCGGCCAGCCGCAGCGGCCCGGCGACCAGCCACTTGACCAGCTGGTCCGCCGCCAGCACCAGCGCCGCAATGCCGAACCCGGCCAGCCTGCGCGCGCCTAGCGTCATGCGCCGACCACGTCCTCGCACCGGCCGCACAGCGCGCCGTCGTCGCTCACCTCGGGCAGGTGGCGCCAGCAGCGGCCGCATTTGTGGTTGTGAGTGCGAGAAACGGTCACGAAATTGCCCTGACCCTTTTCCGCTTTCGCCGTGATGAACACCTCAGCGAGCGCCTCATTTGAGAACCCGGGCGCGATGGCAATTAGACTTCCGATGGTAACGTCTGCCTCGAGGCCGGAACCCACGACCTTTTCACGCCGAAGCGGTTCAATCGCTTCATTAACCAGTGCGCGGACGCCTCTAATTGAAGTCCATCGATCGAAAAGATCTGGTGCTTCCGCCGAATCAATCTCCGGCCATTCCAGCAGGTGGACGCTGCCGCTGCCTGGATAGCGCGTTCCCCACACTTCCTCGGCCGTGAACACCAGCACCGGCGCGGCGTAGCGCACCAGCGCCTGGAACAGGATATCCAGCACGGTGCGATAGGCCCGGCGCTTCGGGTCGCTTGGCGCATCGCAGTAGAGGCAGTCCTTGCGGATATCGAAGAAGAAGGCCGAAAGGTCCTCGTTGCAGAAATCAGTCAGCGCGCGGACATAGCTGTTGAAGTCATAGCCCAGCGCCGCCTCGCGCAGCGTCCCGTCCAGCCGGGTGAGCAGCGCCAGCACATAGCGCTCCAGTTCCGGCATCTCCGCCGGGGCCACGCCTTCAACCGCGCCCTCGTAGCCGTCGAGCGCGCCCAGCAGGTAGCGGAAGGTGTTGCGCAGCTTGCGGTACTGGTCGGCCACGCCCTTGAGGATCTCGTCGCCGATGCGGTGGTCCTCGGTATAGTCGACCGAGAGCGCCCAGAGCCGGACGATATCCGCGCCATAAGTCTCCATGACCTTGAGCGGGTCGACCGTGTTGCCGAGCGACTTGGACATCTTCATGCCCTTGGCGTCCATGGTGAAGCCGTGGGTCAGCACCGCCTTATAGGGCGCGCGGCCGCGGGTGGCGCAGCTTTCCAGCAGCGAGGACTGGAACCAGCCGCGATGCTGGTCGGAGCCTTCGAGGTAAAGGTCGGCGGGCCACTGCAGGTCGGGCCAGCGGCCGCTTTCCAGCACGAAGGCATGGGTCGAACCGGAATCGAACCAGACGTCGAGAATGTCGGCCACGCGCTCGTAGTCCTCGGCGCGGTACTTGGGCCCAAGCAACTCCTGCGCGGTCTCGTCGCTCCACGCATCCACGCCCCCGGCGCGGACGGCTTCTACGATGCGGGCGTTGACCTCCGGATCGACCAGGTACTGGCCGCTCTTGCGATCGACGAACAGCGTGATCGGCACGCCCCAGGCGCGCTGGCGCGAGAGCACCCAGTCGGGCCGGCCCTCGACCATCGAGCCGATCCGGTTGCGGCCTTTGTCGGGGTAGAACGTGGTGTCGGCGATGGCCTTGAGGGCCTTCTGGCGCAGGGTGCCGGGCTGGCCGGAGCGGATTGCTTCTTCGACCGCGCAGAGCGGCACGTCGGTCAGATCCTTGTCCATCGGCACGAACCACTGCGGGGTGCAGCGGAAGATCACCTTGGCCTTGGAGCGCCACGAGTGGGGGTAGGAGTGCTTGTAATCGGCGCTGGCGGCGAGGAGGCCGCCGCTCTCGCGCAGGGCCGTGCAGATCGGGCCGTCCGGCGCGTTGAACTTGGGGTTGATGACCGAACCCTCGCCGCCGAGCCAGGCCCAGTCGGCGCGATACTTGCCATCACCTTCGACCGCGAAGACCGGCTCGATCCCGTGGGCCTTGCACAGCAGGAAGTCGTCCTCGCCATGATCCGGCGCCATGTGGACGAGGCCGGTGCCGCTCTCCGTGGTGACGAAATCGCCGGGGAGGAACGGGCGGGGCTTGGCGAAGAAGCCGCCGAGCGCGTGCATCGGGTGGCGGGCGATGGTGCCGGCGAGCTCGGAGCCCCGGTAAATCGTAGTCTTGCGGTCGGTGCCGAACTCACGAGGTACAAAGTCTCCGCTAACCGTTCGATCATCTACGACAGTGATGCCCGCCACGGAATCCGCAGAATTCATCTTTGCCAATTCGACCACGGCAGACCGACCTGCCGCATTTGGCAAACGGGACAATTCGGCCTGAAGCCTGCTGCGGAACTGCGGAAGAAGTTCTCGCGCCACAATGAACGATTGTCCCGCCCAGCTTGGGGCGAGGAAATCTAAGCTAGAATCGGCACCTTCGTTGTAGAGGTCCGCTACCACCAGCCAGTACTCAACCTCCGGCCCATAAGCCAAAGCCTGGTTCACCGGAATCGTCCACGGCGTCGTCGTCCAGATCACTGCGTAAGCGCCGACCAGTTCGGGGATCGGCGATTCCGTGATCTCAAACGCCACGTCGATCTGGGTCGAAACGATGTCCTCGTATTCGACCTCAGCCTCGGCCAGCGCGGTCTTCTCCACCGGGCTCCACATCACCGGCTTGGCCCCGCGGTAAAGCTGGCCGCTTTCCGCAAACCGCAGCAGCTCGCGCACGATGGTGGCCTCGGCCTGGAAGTCCATCGTCAGGTAGGGATGGTCCCAATCCCCGTTAATGCCGAGGCGCTTCAGCTGCTCGCGCTGGGTGTCGACCCACTTCTGGGCATAGGCGCGGCATTCTGCACGGAATTCCTTGGCCGGGACCTCGTCCTTGTTGAGCTTCTTCTTGCGGTATTGCTCCTCGACCTTCCACTCGATGGGGAGGCCGTGGCAGTCCCAGCCGGGCACATAGGGCGCGTCCTTGCCCATCAGGCTCTGGGTACGGACCACCATGTCCTTGAGGATGTGGTTGAGCGCGTGGCCAACGTGGATGTCGCCATTGGCATAGGGCGGGCCGTCATGAAGGATGAACTTTTCCCGGCCCTCGCGGCTTTCACGCAGCTGCTGGTAAATGCCCTCGGACTGCCAGCGCGACAGGATGCCCGGCTCCTTCTGGGGAAGCCCGGCCTTCATGGGGAAATCGGTCTTCGGGAGGAAGACGGTGTCTCGGTAGTCGCGCTGCTCGGTCATGATCGGCGGGCCTTAGCTTTGCCTGCGAGTGAGCGCAAATTTTGGTTCACGCAGAGGCCGGAGGGGAGGCAGAGAGGCGCAGAGAGGTTGTGCCGCGCAGCGGCCTGTTCGCTGGAACCGCACGGGAAGCATTGAAAGAGCGGCTGCGCCGCATGGCGCTGCCTCCTCTGCGTCTCCCCTTCTTTTCTGCGAACTCTGCGTGAACCCTGAAAAGCGCTAAGCCCCGCCCAGCAGCGCCTTCGCCCGCTCGCAATCCGCCGCGATCGCCGCCGTCAGCGCCTCCAGCCCATCATACTTAGCCTCGGGCCGCAGGAAGTGGTGCAGCTCCACCGCGATTTCCTGGCCATAGAGATCGCCCGACCAGCCGAAGAAATAAGGCTCCAGCAGCTCCTTGGGCGGATCGAAGCTCGGCCGCACGCCCAGGTTGGCCGCGCCGTTGTAGATATTGCCGTCGGGCAGCCGGCCCTTCACCGCATAGATCCCGTAGCGCGGCCGCAGATAGTGATCGAGCGGCAGGTTGGCCGTGGGAAAGCCGATCGTGCGCCCCAGCTTGTCGCCATGCTGGACCGTGCCGCGGATCGTGAACGGGCGCGAGAGCAGGCGGGTCGCCGTCTCGCAGTCGCCCGCCTGCAAGGCCGCGCGGATGCGGGTGGAGGAGACCGGTTCGCCCGCGTCGAACACCGCCGGTGCGGTCCGCGCGGTGATGCCCAGCGGCGCGCCCAGCGAGCCGAGCAGGTCGGCCGTCGCGCTGCGGCCCTTGCCGAAAGTGAAATCCTCGCCGGTGACGACGCCCGCCGCGCCGAACTGGCGGTGAAGGATGCCCTCCACCCAGTCCGCCCCGCTCATCGCGGCGACGGCGGCATCGAAGTGGATCACCACCATGGCATCGGCCCCGGCGGCGGTGAACAGGTCCTCGCGCTGGTCGAGCGTGGTCAGGCGGAACGACGGCGCGTCGGGCACGAAGAACCGCTTGGGATGGGGATCGAAGGTGGCGACCAGCGCCGGGCGGCCTTCGCTGCGGGCCCAGCGCACCGCCTCGCCGACCACGGCCTGGTGGCCGAGGTGAAACCCGTCGAAATTGCCCAGCGCGATGATCGCGCCGCGGAACTGTTCGGGCAGGGGTTGGCGGCTGTCCAGGCGAGTCATGCGGGCGCGCCTATAGAGCCCTTGCCAGCGTCACGAAAGCGAAGCCCGGTTTTTCGCCCGAAGGTTCATGACTTTCCCGGAATGTCTCGCGCCAGCCCTCGCCCAGCGGGGGGAGGGACGTGTCGCCCGGGACGTCGGCGTGCACTTCGGTCAATTCGATCCGGCCGGCCACGGGGAGCGCCAGCGCAATGATCTCGGCCCCGCCGATCACCGCCGCTTCATCGCCTGCGAGCGCCAGTGCCTCAGCCAGATCGTGCGCCACTTCGGCGCCTTCGGCCTGCCATGCCGGGTCGCGGGTCAGCACCACGTGCCGCCGCCCGGACAAGAGGCCGGGCAGCGAATCGAAGGTCTTGCGGCCCATGATCATGGACTTGCCCATGGTCAGCGCCTTGAACCGCTTGAGGTCCGCCGGAATGTGCCAGGGCAGGGTGCCGTTCGCGCCGATGGTGCCATTGCGCGCGGCGGCCACGATAATGAAGGGAGCAGGCATCACTCGAGGATCAGCCGCGTCACATGGCCCATCTTGCGCCCGGGCCGGGCCGCCGCCTTGCCGTAGAGGTGCAGGTGGTTGGCCGGGTCGGACAGGATCGCCGGCCAGTCGTGAACATCGTCGCCGATCAGGTTGTCCATCACCACGCCCTTTGCCGCCAGCCGGGTATCACCCAGCGGCAGCCCGCAGATCGCGCGCACGTGGTTCTCGAACTGGCTGGTGACCGCGCCCTCGATCGTCCAGTGCCCGGAGTTGTGGACGCGCGGCGCCATCTCGTTGAACACCGGGCCATTGGCCGTCGCGAAGAACTCGCAGGTCAGCACGCCAACATAGCCGAGCCGGTCGGCAATCGCCCTGGCCAGCTCCCGCGCCGCCGCCACCTCGCCGGCCACCGCCGCGCCGGCGGGCACGGTCGAGCGATCGAGGATGCCGCCCACGTGCCGGTTCTCGGCCGAATCCCAGAAGCGCACGTCGCCATTGGCGGCGCGGCACAGGATCACCGAGAACTCCGCGGCGAAGGTGACGAAGCCCTCGTAGACCAGCGGGCGGGCGAACACCGCGTCGTCCAGCCCGGCGGCATCGGCCCCGGTCATGACCCGCCACTGGCCCTTGCCGTCATAGCCGTCGCGCCGGGTCTTGAGGATGCCGGGCGTGCCGATCCGGGCGATGGCCGCGGCGAGGTCCTCGCGCGAATCGACTGCCGCGAACGGGGCGGGGGTCCCGCCAAGATCGGTGACGAAAGTCTTCTCGCTCAGCCGGTCCTGCGCCACTTCGAGCGCGTTGGCCCCGGGCAGCAGCGGTGTCGCGGCCAGCGCCGCCAGCGGGGCGACCGGCACGTTCTCGAACTCGTAGGTGATCACCGCGCAGTCGGCGGCGAAGCGGGCGAGGGCTGCCGCATCGTCCCACTCGGCATTGGTGAACTCCCCGCAGACCTCCGCGGCGATGGAGTCCGCTTCCGGCGCATAGACGTGGCACCGGTAGCCCAGCTGCGCCGCCGCCATGGCGATCATCCGCCCAAGCTGGCCGCCGCCGAGGATGCCGATGGTCTCGCCGGGGGGGATCATGCTCAGCTGGGCCGTTCGGCCACGTTGGCGGTCTGCGCCGCGCGGTATTCCTGGAGGCGGCCGGAGAGGCCCTCGTCATTGGTGGCAAGGATCGCGGCGGCGAGCAGCCCGGCGTTCACCGCCCCGGCCTCGCCGATCGCCAGGGTGCCGACCGGGATTCCGGCGGGCATCTGCACGATCGAGAGCAGGCTGTCCTTGCCCGAGAGCGCCTTCGACTGGACCGGCACGCCCAGCACCGGCAGGTGGGTCAGTGCCGCGACCATGCCCGGCAGGTGCGCCGCGCCGCCCGCGCCGGCGATGATCACCTTGAGGCCGTGGTCGGCCGCAGTCGTCGCAAAATGATAGAGCCGCTCGGGCGTACGGTGCGCCGAGACGATCCGCACGTCGGCGACGACGCCGAGGGTCTCGAGCACGTCGACCGCGCCCTTCATCGTCGCCCAGTCGGACTGGCTGCCCATGACGACGGCGACCTTGGGCTGCACGGGGGAGGGGCTCATCTCAACGCTCCGACAGGTAGTACCGCTCAAGCGCGGTGAGGGTGTCGTCCAGCTCGTAGACGATCGGCTGGCCGGTGGGGATCTCGAGGCCAGTGATGTCGGCATCCGAAATGCCGGAAAGGTGCTTGACCAGCGCCCGCAGCGAATTGCCGTGGGCGGCGACGAGCACGGTCTCGCCCGCCTTCAGCGCCGGGGCGATCGCCGCCTCGTAATAGGGCAGGACGCGCGCGATGGTGTCCTTGAGGCTCTCGGTCGAAGGGATGGCGATCCCGGCGTAGCGCGGATCAGAGGCCAGGTCGAACGGCCCGCCCGCCTCCAGGACCGGCGGCGGCGTGTCGAACGAACGGCGCCAGATCTTCACCTGGTCCTCGCCATGCCTAGCCGCCGTTTCGGCCTTGTCGAGCCCGGTCAGCCCGCCATAGTGCCGCTCGTTCAGGCGCCAGTCCTTGGTTTCCGGGATCCACACCCGCCCGGCCGCTTCCAGCGCCAGGTGCAGCGTGCGGATCGCGCGGGTCTGGACGGACGTGAACGCCAGGCTGGGCAACATGCCCTTCTCGCGCAGCAGGGTCCCGGCGGCGCGGGCCTCGGCCTCGCCCTTCTCGGTCAGGTCCACATCCCACCAGCCGGTGAAACGGTTCTCGAGGTTCCACTGGCTTTGCCCGTGGCGGACGAGAATCAGACGCGGCATTCTTTGCTCCGAAGGTTTGCGGCACCGGCCCGCTCCCCCGTAACGCCACCCATGGCAATATGCTTGGCCGGGTGGGCCGGGCGGGGGAGCGGGCCGGTGCCGCCTCCGCCGTCAGGCGGACAGACAAACTTGCAGCGCCCCTAGCGGCTGGGGGCCGGTTTGGGAAGGGTTTCGCCCGATTCGCCCGCCTGGCGGGAATCGAGCGCCCGCGCCTGGGCCTTGCGCCGGTGCAGGTTCTCCCGGAGCTTTGCCGCCAGCCGTTCTTCCCGGCTCATTTCCGCCTTGTTCGCCATGCTCGCCTCCCTGCCGTGGGCGCCGCGCTCATGCAAGCAGGGTTCGCCTTGACAAGCCGCCCCCTCGCGGCCAATAGCGCCGCCTCGCCCGGAGCCGCATGGCCCCGGCGCGGCGGAAATGGTGTGCTGCTGTAGCTCAGTGGTAGAGCGCATCCTTGGTAAGGCTGAGGTCGGGAGTTCAATCCTCCCCAGCAGCACCATTTCCCCCATTCTCCAGAATCGGATCGTAACGATGTACGCAGCGCGCTGGATGTCCCTTGCCGCCGATAGCGCCCTGCTGGCCTGGGAAGGGGCCTCGGTGATCGGCCTCAGGCTGATGCGCCTGTCCATGCTCGATGCCCGCGCTGCAACCGAGGCCTGGCTGATGGTCGAGGAAAAGCTGGAGAGCGCGGCCCTGCTCCAGTGGCGGGCGATGACCGGCGATCTCGGGCGCAGTCCCCATGCCGTCGCCAGCGCCAGCGTCAGGCACTATCGCGGCAAGGTCGCCGCCAACCGCAGGCGGCTGAGCCGGCGCTGAGCCACGCCTTCAGGCGTGAAGCGGCGCCCAGTCGGGATGGCGCCGGAACTGCGCGGCAACGTAGGAGCACTTGGGCTCAACCCGGAAACCCGCCTCGCGCGCGTCCGCGATCAGGGCATCCACCAGCCTCGCCGCGATCCCGCGGCCCTCGAAGGCGCGCGGCACCAGCGTGTGCTCGGCCACGCGCACGGGGCCTGCGGGCGTATCGCGCAGCACCCAGGTCAGCCGCGCTACCTCGCTGCTGCCGGGAATGTGGGCGTGGTATTCCCCGACGCGCCCCTGGTCCAGCCGCACGATCTCGATCCCTTCCACCGCAAAATCCTTTCGCTGTAATGCGCTCGCCAGCTTGACCGCTCCCGCGCCTTGGCACAATCCGGCGCGGCCCGGGCAGGTTCCTGCCATGCTTCCACGCGAATTTCCCCGCCATGACCGTCGCCTCACCGCCCACTGCCAAGGCCATTCCGCGCGGCGTCGTCGTGCCCTTCGTCCTCATAGTCGCGGTATGGTCGTCCACCTGGTATGTCATCAAGGACCAGATCGGCCTTGCCCAGCCAAGCTGGACCGTGGTCGCCCGCTTCGTCGTGGCGAGCGCGGGCATGGCCGTTCTCGCCCTGCTGCGCGGCGAATCGCTGCGCCTGCCCCGCGCCGCCTGGCCTACGATCGGCCTGCTCGGCCTCACCCAGTTCTGCCTCAATTTCCAGTTCGTCTACCGCGCCGAACTGTCGCTCACCTCCGGGATCATGGCGATCATCATGGCCCTGGTCATGATCCCCACGGCCCTGCTCGCCCGGGTGCTGTTCGGCGCGCCGGTCGACCGCCGCTTCATCGCCGGCTCGGCCGTGGCCGTCCTGGGCATCGGCCTGCTCCTGCTTCATGAATACCGCGCCGCGCCGCCGGGGGCCGCGGTCCTGTCGGGCCTCGCCTATGGCTTTGCCGCCGTGCTGTCGGTTGCCGTTGCCACGGTCTTGCAGCTCAGCCGGGGCGTGCGCGATTGCCCGCCCATTCCCCTGATGGCCGTGGTCATGGCAGTCGGCACCCTGATCAACCTGGGCTGGGCCCTGGCGCAGGGCGGTCCCCTGCCGACCGGCCTGCCGCCCCGGTTCTGGGGCGGGGTGGTCTATCTCGCGATCGTCTGCTCGGTCGTGCCTTTCCCGCTCTACGTAAATCTGATCCGCCGGATCGGCGCGGGCCGGGCGGCCTATGTCAACGTCGCGATCCCCGTCTTTGCCATGGTTATCTCGACCGTGCTCGAGGCCTATCGCTGGACCTCGCTCGCCGCTTCCGGCGCCCTGCTGGCCATGGCCGGCCTGCTGATCGTGATGCGGGCCCGCGGCTAGCGTTCGGCTTCCAGCACGGCGCGCAGACCCTCGCGATAGGTCGGATAGAGCGGCCGCCAGCCGAGCACCCGGCGCGCCCTGCCGTTCGCCACCCGCCGGTTCTCGGCGTAAAACGCCCGCGCCATTGGTGAAAGCCCCGCTTCCTCCAGCGAGAGCAGCGGCGGCACCGGCTGGCCGAGCAGCCGGCAGGCCTCCTCGATCACCGCGTTCTGGCTGGCCGGCAGGTCGTCGGCGAGGTTGTAGGCCCCCGGCGCCGCCGCCAGCCCGGCCATGACCCCGCTGGCGATGTCGGCCACGTGAACCCGGCTGAACACCTGCCCCGGCCCGGAATCAGCAGGCGCGATCCGGTGGGCCCGCCCCTCGCGCACCCGGTCCAGCGCCGAGCGCCCCGGGCCATAGATCCCTGGAAGGCGAAACACCCGCGCGCCCCGCGCCAGCCATTCCCGGTCGCATTCACTGCGGGCGGTTCGCCGTCCGGTGCCAACCGGCGCCGTCTCGTCGACCCAGGCCCCACCCGTATCGCCATAGACCCCGGTGGAGGAGAGATAGCCCAGCCACTTGCCCCCCAGTGCGTCACCATAGCGTTCGAGCACGAGATCGAGCCCCTCCCCCGAGGGCGGCACCGAGGAGAGCACCGCATCGGCATCGGCCAGCGCCAGCCGCACCGTGCCCTCGTCGTCGAACGACAGCGTGCCGGCCCGCCCGGTCGAGATCACCTCGATTCCCCGCGCCTCGGCCGCCGCGGCGATGAACCCGGCCGAATAGCCCATTCCGAAGACAAACATGCGTCGCATCGCCGATTCCCATAGCGCGCCTGCTGGCAATCGGAAGCGCAGTCACTAAGAAGAATGCCATGGATATTGCCAGCAGACCGTCCGCCCCCGCCGAAAACCCGCAAACCGCCGACGCCGCGCCGCCGCCGGCCCATCCTCCGGTGATCCGCCGGGAAGACTATGTCGCTCCGGCCTGGCTGATCCCGGAGGTCGCGCTCGATTTCACCCTCGGGCTCGACGCCACGCAGGTCACCAGCCGCCTCTCGGTCCGCCGCAACCCCGCCGTTCAGGCAGCCCCCCTGCGCCTCGCCGGTGACGGGATCGCCGCGCGCGCGGTCCGGATCGACGGGCGCGAGAGCAATGCCTGGCGCATGGACGGGCCCGACCTGCTGATCGATCTCGAAGGCGATGCCCACGACGTCTCGGTCGAAACCGCCATCAATCCCGCCGCCAATTCGCACCTGATGGGCCTCTATGCCTCGAACGGCATGCTCTGCACCCAGTGCGAGGCCGAAGGCTTCCGCCGCATCACCTTCCATCCCGACCGGCCCGACGTGCTCTCGGTCTACCGGGTGCGGATGAGCGGGGACAAGGCGCAGTTCCCGATCCTTCTCTCCAACGGCAACTGCGTCGCGAAGGGCGAAGGCGAAAGCGGCACCCACTGGGCCGAATGGCACGATCCCTGGCCGAAGCCGTCCTACCTCTTCGCCCTGGTCGCCGGCGATCTCGTCGCCCGGAGCGATCGCTTCACCACCATGTCCGGCCGCGAGGTCGCGCTCAACATCTGGGTCCGCCCGGGCGACGAGGACCGTACCCAGCACGCCATGGCCAGCCTGATCGCCTCGATGAAGTGGGACGAGGAAGCCTTCGGCCGCGAATACGATCTCGACCTGTTCAACATCGTCGCCGTGTCGGATTTCAACATGGGCGCGATGGAGAACAAGGGCCTCAACGTCTTCAACACCCGCTACGTCCTGGCCGATCCGGCCACGGCCACTGATGGTGACTACGACGCGGTCGAAGGCGTGATCGGCCATGAATATTTCCACAACTGGTCGGGCAACCGCATCACCTGCCGCGACTGGTTCCAGCTCTCCCTCAAGGAAGGCTTCACGGTGCTGCGCGACCAGCTGTTCAGCGCGGCCATGGGCTCCGAACCGGTCAAGCGGATCGAGGACGTGCGCATCCTGCGCGCCGCCCAGTTCCCGGAGGATTCGGGTCCGCTCGCGCACCCGATCCGCCCCGATTCCTATCAGGAAATCAGCAACTTCTATACGGCGACAGTTTACAACAAGGGCGCCGAGGTAATCCGCATGATGCGGACCATGGCGGGCGAGCAGCGCTTCCGCGCCGGCACCGATCTCTATTTCGCCCGCCACGATGGCGAAGCCGCCACCTGCGAGGATTTCATCACGGCGATCGAGGAGGGCGCCGGGCTCGATCTCAAGCAGTTCCGCTTGTGGTATTCGCAGGCCGGCACCCCCAGGGTCACCGCGCGGCTCAGCCATGAGGGCGATGTCGCCACGCTCCATCTCGCCCAGGTGGTCCCGTCAACGCCCGGCCAGGACGCCAAGCAGCCGGTGCCGATCCCCTTGCGCCTCGCCCTGTTCGACCGAGCCACCGGCAAGCACAGCGGCGAGCAGCTGGTGGTTCTGGACCGCGCCGAGGCGGCCTTCACCTTCCCCGGCTGCACCACCCGTCCGGTCCTCTCCCTCAACCGCGGCTATTCCGCTCCCGTCGCGATCGAGGCCGATCAGGGCGCCGAGGATCTCGTCTTCCTCGCTGCCCATGATGACGATCCCTTCGCCCGCTACGAGGCGCTGCAAAGCCTGATCGTGCACCACCTCGCCGCCGCCGTTGCCGGCCGGCTCGACGAAGCCTCCCGCCTCGCCGGGCGCGAGGCCATCGGCGCGGCGCTGGCCGCCGTGCTCGACGACGGGGCGCTCGACGATCTCATGCGCGGCGAGCTGCTGGTCCTCCCCGGCGAAGGCTATCTCGCCGAACAGTTCGCCGAGGCCGATCCGACCGCGATCTGGCAGGAGCGCGAAGGCCTCAAGGCCTGGCTCGCCCAGACCCTCGCCGATCGCTTCCGCGCCCTCCACGCCCGCGCCAGCGCCGTGCCCTATTCGCGCGAGGCCGGCGCGCGCGGCGCGCGCAAGGTCAAGACCCAGGCCCTCGTCTACCTCGCCGCCGGGCTCCCGGACGAGGCCGCGAGCCTCGCCGCCGCGCAATATGACGCGGCTGACAACATGACCGACCGGCAGGGCGCGCTGATGGTCCTGTGCGGCCTCGAAACCCCGCTGCGCTCCGAAAAGCTCGCCGATTTCCACGCTCGCTACGCCGGCAATGCGCTGGTGACGGACAAGTGGTTCTCGCTTCAGGCCGGCTCGCTCCACCCCAATGCGCTCGATCACGTCAAGGCGCTGGCCGATCATGCGGACTTCACCCTGGCGAACCCCAACCGGGTCCGCTCGCTCTACATGGCGCTCGCGGCCAATCCCCACGCCTTCCACGATCCTTCGGGCGAGGGTTACCGGATCATCGCCGACCTGATCCTCGCACTCGATCCCCTGAACGCGCAGACCGCCGCCCGCTTCGTTGCCCCGCTGGGCCGGTGGCGGCGGATCGAGCCGGGCCGCGCGGCCATGATGCGCACCGAGCTGGAGCGGATCGCCGCCGTGCCCACGCTCTCGCGCGATACCCGCGAACAGGTGATGCGCAGCCTTGGCTGATACGGCCGACGTCGCCCGCGCCGAAGGCCTCGCCGCCTTCCCCCACGGCTTCCTCGGCCGCACCGGCGGTGTCTCCACCGGGGTTGCCGCCTCGCTCAACGTCGGCCTCGGCTCGGGCGACGATGAGGCTGCCGTCGCGGAAAACCGCCGCCGCGCCGCTCAGGCCATTGCCCCCGGCGCGCGGCTGGTCGGGGTCTACCAGACCCATTCGGCCACCTGCGTTACCGTGACCGAGCCCTGGGCCGACGATGCCCGGCCCGAAGCCGATGCCCTCGTCACCGACCGCCCCGGGCTCCTCCTCGGCGTGGTCACCGCCGATTGCGCCCCCGTGCTCTTTGCCGACCGGACCGCGGGGGTCGTCGGCGCCGCCCATGCCGGCTGGAAAGGCGCGCTCGGCGGGGTGACCGACGCCGCCGTGGCCGCCATGGTCGCGCTTGGCGCCCGGCCCGATCGCATCGCCGCCGCCATCGGGCCCACCATCGCGCAAGCCAGCTACGAGGTCGACGACGCCTTCTGCGATCGCTTCCTTGGCCACGATCCGGCAAACGCGGCCTGCTTCGCCCCCGGCCGCGCCGCGCACTGGCAGTTCGATCTGCCTGCCTATCTCGCCCGGCGGCTGGTCCATGCCGGAATCGGCGCGGTGGAGCGGCTTGGTCTTGATACCTATTCGCAAGAAGCCCGCTATTTCTCCTTCCGCCGTTCCACCCACCGCCACGAAGCTGCCTATGGGCGGCAGATTTCCGCCATTTCCCTGCCCCTCGCCTGATCCGGGGCCTGATCGCCGGGCCTGCTTGCCAAGGCTGTCATGGCACCGCAAAAAGGCGGTTGGCAGGGCATGGTTTCGCGTCTATCAGCGCGCCAAGTCGGTTCCGGGGACGGCTGAATTGCGCCGCTTGTCTGCGCGTTTTGGGGGCTCTCCGCGTTGCACGACCGCAACGGATTGGGGCTCGTGATCGGCGCAAATGCGCCAGTTGCGGGCCTGTTATAGCAGGGCAAGGGTTTACCATGTCAGACCATGCGGGCACTGAGGCCGTTCTCCCCGAACACGGGGAAGGGGTGCGTCGGCGCGATTTCATCAACATTGCCGCCGTCAGCGCGGCCGGCGTCGGCGGTGTCGTCACGCTGCTCCCGCTGATCAGCCAGATGGCCCCCTCGGCCGACGTTCTCGCCGAAAGCTCGACCGAGCTCGATATCAGTGCGATTGCCTCGGGCCAGGCGATCAAGGCGGTGTTCCGCAAGCAGCCGGTCTTCGTCCGCAACCTCACGCCGAAGGAAATCGCCGAGGCCGAGGCCGTCGACATTTCCACCCTGCGCGATCCGCAGACCCTCAAGGAGCGGACCAAGCCGGGCAAGGAAAACTGGCTGATCACCATGGGCGTCTGCACTCACCTCGGTTGCGTGCCGCTCGGCGCCGGCGAGGGCGAGGTGAAGGGCGAATTCGGCGGCTATTTCTGCCCCTGCCACGGCTCGCAGTACGATACCGCCGCCCGCATCCGTAAGGGCCCCGCGCCGAAGAACCTGCAGGTTCCGGAATATGCTTTCACCTCCGACACTGTCGTGAAGATCGGCTGAGGTAGACCGTCATGAGCTTCCCCTGGGCCAACGAATACAAGCCGCAAGCGCCGCTGATGCAGTGGCTGGACGAAAAGCTGCCCCTGCCGCGATTCGTCTACAACGCCATCGGCGCCGGCTATCCCGTCCCGCGCAACCTGAACTACGCGTGGAACTTCGGCGTGCTGGCGGGCTTCTGCCTCGTCCTGCAGATCGTCACCGGCGTGATCCTGGCCATGCACTACGCGGCGAACGCCGGCGTGGCGTTCGACAGCGTCGAGCACATCATGCGCGATGTGAACTGGGGCTGGATGATGCGCTATGCGCACGCCAACGGCGCCTCGGCCTTCTTCGTCGTCGTCTACGTCCACATCTTCCGCGGCTTCTTCTACGGTTCGTACAAGGCCCCGCGCGAGATGATCTGGCTGCTCGGCGTGGTGATCTTCCTGCTGATGATGGCCACCGCCTTCATGGGCTACGTTCTCCCCTGGGGCCAGATGAGCTTCTGGGGCGCCCAGGTCATCACCGGCCTGTTCTCGGCCATCCCGCTGGTCGGCGACGCGCTCCACACCTGGCTGCTCGGCGGCTTCGCGCCCGACCAGGCCGCGCTTAACCGCTTCTTCTCGCTGCACTTCCTGCTGCCCTTCGTGATTGCCGCGGTGGTCATCCTGCACATCTGGGCGCTGCACATCCCGGGTTCCTCGAACCCGACCGGCGTCGAAGTGAAGAGCGAGAGCGACACCGTCCCGTTCCACCCGTACTACACGGCGAAGGACGGCTTCGGGCTGGGCGTGTTCCTCATCGGCTACTGCGCGGTCCTGTTCTTCTTCCCGAACAGCCTCGGCCACCCGGACAACTACATCCCGGCCAACCCGATGCAGACCCCGGCGCACATCGTTCCCGAATGGTACTTCTGGCCGTTCTACGCGATCCTGCGCGCCTTCACCCAGGACTTCTTCTTCGTTCCAGCCAAGCTGATGGGCGTGCTCGCCATGTTCAGCGCGATCCTGGTGTGGTTCTTCATGCCCTGGCTCGACCGCTCGCCGGTCCGCTCGGCTTCGTACCGCCCGCTCTACCGCAAGTTCTTCTGGGCGCTCGTGGTCGATGCCGCGATCCTCGGGTACTGCGGCGGTTCGCCGGCGGCTGAACCCTACGTGATGATCAGCCAGCTGGCCGCGATCTACTACTTCGCCCACTTCCTGATCATCGTCCCGATCGTCTCGGCGATCGAGCGCCCGGCTCCGCTGCCCTTCTCCATCACCGAGGCTGTCCTCGGTTCGGACGAAGGCTCGGCCCTGGCTCCGGCCGCGGCCCACTGAGACGGAAAGAGAGAAGACCAATGATCCGCATCCTCTCCATCCTTGTCGGGCTGTTCTTCACGGTGGCGCTGGCCTGGTCGCTGCTGCTCGGCGGCATCGCCCTCTCGAAGGACGGCCTGCCGCACACCGTGGAATCGGTGTTCCACAAGCACCCGAAGGAAGTCGAATTCGCGTCCGACGGCGCCTTCGGCAAGTTCGACAATGCGCAGCTGCAGCGCGGCTTCAAGGTCTACAGCGAAGTCTGCTCGAACTGCCACGCGCTCAAGCAAGTCGCCTTCCGTGATCTCAAGGCCATCGGTTACAACGACGACGAAGTGAAGGCGATCGCCAATAAGGTCCAGGTCCCGGTCTACAACCCCGCCACCGGCGAGGTGAAGACTCACGACGGCCTGCCGACCGATCACTTCCCGCCGGTCGTCTACGCCGGCCAGGGCTCGCCGCCGGATCTTTCGCTGATCACCAAGGCGCGCCACGAAGGCCCGGCCTACGTCTATTCGCTGCTGACGGGCTATGCCCAGCAGCCGGCCGAACTGCTCAAGCAGTTCCCCGAGGCGAAGACCCCGGAAGGCCTGCACTTCAATCCTTATTTCGCGAACCTCAACATCGCGATGCCGCAGCCGCTGACCTCGGACGACCAGGTGACCTACTCCGACGGAACCAAGGCCTCGGTTGACCAGATGGCCAAGGACGTCTCGGCATTCCTGATCTGGACCGCCGAACCCAAGCTCGACAAGCGCAAGCAGACGGGCTGGGCGGTGCTGGGCTTCCTGCTTTTCGCCACGGTCCTCGCCTACATGGCCTACCGCAACATCTGGGCGGAAAAGAAGGGCCACTGAGGCTCTGCGCCGGATGACACAGGATCAGGGCCCTCGCATCACCACGATGCGGGGGCCCTTTCCGTTTGGGCCAGGTCGCCCCACCGGCTCCCGTCCCGCAGGCGGGAGGGGAGCCCCATCATACTCTGTTACCACCGACGGGCGGGGCACCACTCCTTACGCTGCTCCCGCAGGCGGGCGGAGCACCTCTCCTTGCTCCCCTCCCGCAGGCGGGAGGGGCTGGGGGTGGGCAAGCGGACACACCCAACCCTGACCGGAACCCACCCATGACCTCCGACCAACTGAAATCCCTCGTCCGCACCGTTCCCGATTTCCCAAAACCGGGCATCCTGTTTCGCGACATCACCACGCTGATCGGCCATGGTCCGGGCCTCGCCGCAACGGTCCGCCACCTCGCCGATCGCGCCCAGGCGGCCGGCGCCGGGCTCATCGCCGGGATGGAAGCGCGCGGCTTCATCTTCGGGGCTGCCGTCGCCGCCAGGCTCGAACTTGGATTCGTGCCGGTCCGCAAGCCGGGCAAGCTCCCGGTGCCGACCATCGGGGTCGACTATGCCCTCGAATATGGCCGCGACCGCCTCGAGATCGATCCCCAGGCCATCCGCCCCGGGCAGGAGGTCGTCATCATCGATGACCTCATCGCCACCGGCGGCACGGCTCTCGCCGCGGCCGAACTGCTGCGCCAGGCCGGCGCCGTAGTCAGCCGCGCCCTGTTCGTGATCGACCTGCCCGATCTCCACGGCGCCGCCCGCCTGCGCGACGCCGGAGTGATCGTGGACAGCCTGATGGAATTTCCCGGCCACTGAGGTGTGCGCCAATTGGCGGGGCCACGGCCGCTCCCCGCTTGACTCAGCCCCCACCCCGGTGGCAAGCGCCCCACTCGCCAGCCGCCCTCACCGGGCAGCCGCGTGCGGGTATAGCTTAGTGGTAAAGCACCAGCCTTCCAAGCTGGCTATGCGGGTTCGATTCCCGCTACCCGCTCCACCCCCAAAAAACCGTCATGCCCGGTACCCCGGCGCCACCCGCTCGCACAGGCTGGTGCCGATGCCGCCGATGCTCGCGCCCGAACCCTGCCGCACGCTGGCCCACCGGCGGCTCGGGCTCGGCGGCAGGGCCAGTTCGGTGATGCTGCCGCCGGCACGGCGTAGCCGGGCCATGGCCGCGTCGAGATCGGCGACGCCGAGGCACTGGTTGAGCTGCGAGATCGGGCCGTGCTGCGCGATGTGTTCGTCCAGCATCGGTCCGGCGCGCGCGGGACAGAGCAGTTCGATCCCCGCCATCGGCGCATAGATCACGCGGATCGCGATCGGCTCCAGCGTGCCGTAGTCGTCCCAGTCCTCCACTCCGAGCACTTCGCTGAGCCGCCCGCGGATGTGCTGGAGCCGGGCCTCGTCGGCCACGGCGAAGACCACGTGATCGATCCCGCCCGGATACATCCGGCCACGATCGTCCATCCTGATCCTCGCCGTCCCCGGCTGCGGCGCGAACTCGCCGAGTATCAGCGGCAGGCCGCCGAGCGCAGCGGGATCGATGATCGCCTCGCGGGCGACCGAAAACAGCGGCGCGTTGACGGCCTTGACCCGCTCGGAGAGGACCACCGGGGTGGTCCCGGCACCGGCCGCTTCGGCACGGGCGACCGCGGCGTCGAGGTCGTCCACGCCGATGACCACGCCCTGGAGCCGGCCCTGCGGCTCCGGCAGCACGCCGTCCGATGGCAGGCTGCCCCCCGCCTCGCCCGCCGGACACAGCATTTCGATCCCCGAGCCCCAGTCGACCACGACCTGGATTCCGTGCCCCTCCACCTCGCCCACGTCGAGCCACTCACGGACGCCGAAGCGGTCCTCCAGTTCGCGCATCGCCGCCGCGCGCTGGGCCAGGCTGTCGTACCAGTAGACGAGGTGATCGACCCGGCCGACATTCTGGCGCCCGGTCTCCGAGATGTTCAGCTGCATCGGCTCTCTCCACGCCTCGCGGCTTGCGCGCGATTCCGGCAAAGGCAGCCTACCGCGCGCCCCGCAACAGGAAAGGGGGCGCGGTCAAACCGCACCCCCTTGATCCGGACTCCCGGCCCGGCAGCGCCGGTTCCCCGGCCTACTTGGCCTTGGGGGCTGCCGCCGCCGCATTGTCGGGCAGGCCGCCCAGCTGGGTCACCAGCTTGGTATAGGCATCGAGATAGGCCAGCACGATGACCTGGCCGATCGCCGTGTCCTGGTAGCCGCCGCCGCCGGCCGCGGCGAAGGTGCCGCCGCCGAACAGGCCGCCGCCGCCGCCGCCGAAGCTCAGGTCGCTCTTGCGGGCATAGCCCTGGACCAGCGCTTCTTCCTCGGTCGTGCGGGCGTTGACCACCGAGAGCGTCACGCTGGCCTCGCTCTTCTTGATGTTGATGCCGCCGGCGATCGCGCCAAAGCCGCGCCCGAACATGCCGCCGAAGCCGCCCAGCATGCCGCCGATGTTGGTGCCGCCAGAGTTCTTGTTGCCCTGCACGATGTCGGGCTCGATGTAGTAGTCCGCCGCCTTGACCTGGCCGCGGCCGAGGTTGGAGCCGGCCTGAAGTTCGCCGTCATCGGCCATGGCCCGCTCCATCGCGCGGCTCTGCATGGCGCGGCCACGATTGACCAGGCCGAAGCAGCCCGACTGCTGGACGAAGACCTTGATGATCGCCTCGGGGCTGCCGAGGTTGAACTCGCGCCACCACTGGTTGTCCGGTTCGACGATGGCGACCGTGCCCAGCCGCTTGGTGCAGTGCGGGATTTCCTGGATGCCCCGCTGCTCCTGCTGGTGGCTCGACGAGCCCTTGTCTGCCGCAAAGGCGGGCGTTGCCAGCATGGTTGCCGCCGCCAGCCCCGCAATAACGTTCTTCATCAGTTCAGCCCCCACTGTGCCTGGCCGCGCTGTTCGGCCGGTCTGCCTTGTGGATTTACGCGCAAATCCGCAGGATGAAAACTGCCGTTAACGGACCGACCCCCGAACTGACTTGTAAAATCCCGACAGGTCTCGCGCTTTCATGCCGCCATGTTGTCGATCAGCCGCGCCTTGCCGAGCCGGGCGGCGACCAGCAGCCGGGCCGGGCCAGTGCCGCGGCTCGCCAGCGGCTCGAGCGAATCGGCGTCGCACAGGCTGGCATAGTCGACCGAGGCGAAGCCCGCCGCGATCAGGTCCTGCTCCAGCGCCGCCAGCGCCCCGCCGACCTCGGCCCCTCCGCCAATCGCCGCAATCGCCGCTCGCATGGCCCGGGGCAGGGCAGGGGCGGCGCTGCGCTCGGCCGGGGTGAGGTAGGCATTGCGCGAGGACATGGCGAGCCCGTCGGCCTCGCGCACGGTCGGCACGCCGATGATGCGGTCGGCCGTGGGGAGGACCAGGTCGAGGTCGCGCGCCATGCGGCGGATGACCGCGAGCTGCTGCCAGTCCTTTTCGCCGAACAGGGCGAAATCGGGCCGCACCTGGTTGAACAGCTTGCACACCACGGTGGCCACCCCGTCGAAGTGCCCCGGCCGGTTGGCCCCGCACAGGCCGTCGCTCACCCCGCTCACGGAGATGTTCGTGGCATAGCCCGCGGGATACATCGCTGCCGGTTCGGGCGCCCACAGCAGGCTCACGCCTTCGCCCTCCAGCAGGGCGCTGTCGGCGGCGAGCTGGCGCGGATAGGCGTCGAGGTCCTCGTTGGCGCCGAACTGGCGCGGGTTGACGAAAATCGAGACCACCACGCTGGCAGCCACCTTGCGCGCCTCGCGCACCAGGGTCAGGTGCCCCTCGTGCAGGGCGCCCATGGTCGGCACCAGCGCCACGGGACCGCCCCTGCGCAGGGCCTCTACCGCATGCCGTAGTGGATCAATGCGATTGACGGTTTGCACGGCGCCTTCCCCTTGCGTAAAAACTCTGGCTATCCAGAACCCTGATCCGTGCAGCCCTAGCGGCCCAGCGCGCCGCCGACAAACCCCCGACCGCTCAGCCGAGGCCGATATTGTGACCGCACCCGCCCCCCACCGCATCGTCTTCGCTAACGAAAAGGGTGGCACCGGCAAGTCGACGACCGCCGTCCACATCGCCATTGCCCTGGCCTATCAGGGCGCCCGCGTCGCCGCGATCGACCTCGATCCGCGCCAGCGCACGCTCCACCGCTACATGGAAAACCGCGCCGAAACGGTCCGCCGCCGCGAGATCGACCTGCCGGTGGCCCGCTTCGCCGTGTTCAATGGCTACAGCGCCGAACAGCTGGAGGAACTCGCTGCCGAGATGAGCGAGGGCGCGGACTACCTGCTGTTCGACACCCCCGGCAAGGACGATCCCTTCGCCCGCCAGGCCGCCGTCACCGCCGATACCCTGGTCACCCCGCTGAATGACAGTTTCGTCGATTTCGACCTGATCGGCCAGGTCGATCCGGAAACCTTCAAGGTCCGTCGCCTGTCGTTCTATGCCGAGCTGATCTGGGAAGCCCGCAAGAAGCGCGCCCTGGCGACGATCCGCGAGGCCAGGCGCGAGATGGACTGGGTCGTGGTCCGCAACCGCACCCAGCACGTCGAAGCGCGCAACATGCGCCGCCTTGACCAGGCGCTCGGCGAACTCTCGCGCCGGGTGGGCTTCCGCGTGGCGCAGGGCCTGTCCGAGCGCGTGATCTACCGCGAGCTGTTCCCCTCGGGCCTCACCCTGCTCGACAAGGGCCACCTCGGCGAACTCGGCACCAGCCATCTGGTCGCCCGCCAGGAACTGCGCCAGCTCGTCGCCGGGCTCAATCTTCCGCCGGTGGGCCAGGCGGCGCGCCAGCCGCAGGCCGCCGAAGCCTGAGCCGGGAGGCCGCGCGATGATCCGCCTGCTGTTCTATCTCGCCGTCGCCAGCGCCCTGTGCCGGTTCGCCACGGGCCGCTGGCCATGGCAGCTCATGGGCTGGGAACTGCCCTCGGGGCCCGGCCGTTCGACGGCCAAGGCGCGCGCCCGCGCCCTGCTCGGGGTAGGACGGAGCGCCAACCGGAATGACATACTCGCGGCGCACAAGCGCCTCCTCGCCGTGGTCCACCCGGATCGCGGCGGCACATCCGACCAGGTCCACGAGGCCAACGCCGCGCGCGATCTGCTGCTCGCCGAACTTGCGCCGGACTAGGGCAAGGCTCTACTGGGTCCGGTCGCTTCCATACGGAGTACCTGCGTGACCCATCAGTTCCATTCCACGGTCCTGCGCGAATACGATATCCGCGGCATCATCGGCGAAACGCTCGGGCCGGATGACGCCCGCGCCATCGGCCGCGGCTTTGCCACCCTGCTGCGCCGCGCCGGGGGCACCAAGGTCGCCGTGGGCTACGATGGCCGCGTCTCCTCGCCCATGCTCGAACATGCGCTGGTGGAAGGGCTCACCTGCTCGGGGGTCGACGTCGTCCGCGTCGGCATGGGGCCCACGCCCATGCTCTATTATGCCGAAGCCTCAATGGAAGACGTGCAGGGCGGCATTCAGATAACTGGCAGCCACAATCCCGCCAATTACAATGGCTTCAAGATGGTATTTCAGGGCCGGCCGTTCTTCGGGGCCGATATCCTTGAACTGGGGACCATGGCCGCCGCCGGTGACTGGCTCGACGGCAAGGGCGAGGCCGAGAGCCGCGAGATCCTCACCGCCTATGTCGACCGGCTGGTGGAAGGGCTGGCCGGCATCGCGCGCGAACAGCTGGATGACCTGCGCATCGGCTGGGACACCGGCAACGGCGCCGCCGGCCCCGCCGTCGAACTCCTCACAGCTAAGCTTCCTGGCCAACATCATCTGCTCTTCACCGAGGTTGACGGGACTTTTCCGAACCACCATCCGGACCCGACCGAGGAAAAGAACCTTGCAGACCTGAAGGCCCTGGTCGCGGCAAAGAACCTCCATTTTGGCCTCGCTTTTGACGGCGATGGTGACCGGATCGGCGCCATCGACGGCGAGGGCCGGGTGATCTGGGGTGACCAGCTGCTCATGATCTATGCCGAGGATCTGCTCCGCCAGGTGCCCGGGTCCACGATCATCGCGGATGTGAAGGCCTCCAAGGCTCTATTCGACCGGGTCTCTGCGCTTGGTGGACAGCCGCTTATGTGGAAAACCGGACACAGCCTGATCAAATCCAAAATGAAGGAAACAGGCGCGCCCCTGGCCGGGGAGATGAGCGGCCACGTCTTCTTCGCTCACCAGTATTATGGCTACGATGATGCGCTCTACGCCGCGATTCGCCTGATCGCCGCCTCGGCCCGCCTCGGCAAGTCGGTCACCCAGCTGCGCGGCGAGATGCCGGCCATGATCAACACCCCCGAACTGCGCTTCCAGGTGGACGAGAGCCGCAAGTTCGCCGTGATCGACGAGGTCAAGGCCCGCCTCGCCGCCTCCGGCGCCACGGTCAATGACACCGACGGCGTCCGCGTCGACACGGCCGACGGCTGGTGGCTCCTGCGCGCTTCCAATACCCAGGACGTCCTCGTCGCCCGCGCCGAAAGCCTGAGCGAAGAAGGCCTCGCCCGCCTCATGGCCCAGATCGACGCCCAACTCGCCGCCTCAGGCCTCGAACGCGGCCCCCAGGCCGGCCACTGACAATCCTCCCCACTAGTGGGGAGGTGGCAGCCCGCAGGGCTGACGGAGGGGTGCGCCGGCAGGTGCGGCGCCGCGGAGGAAAGCCCCCTTCAGCCCCGACGATCCATGCGGGCGCAGGCTGTGCCGGGGCGGAACTGTTCCCGCCTCCCTCCATTTCCTGTCCAACAACAAGTTTTTCCGGATCGGAAGGTCGCGTGTGGTCCCTGCCGCGTAGTCTCTCGTTATTGGGAGCGACAGCTCTTGCCCTGCCGTCTCCCGTGCAAGCCCTTGACGACGAATCTCCCGCGGCCGTCGCCAAAGCCACCATGGCCGCGCAGAGCGCGCGCGATGATATGCTTGAAACGTTCGGGAGCGACCACCTCAACGATGGGCAATTCCTGTGGCAGGACGGCACCAGGGAGGTCACCCGCGTGGTGGTCAGCCTGGGGGATCAATTGGTCTTCGCCTACGACAATGACCAGCTGGTCGGCGTAGCAACGACCTCGACAGCGCGTGAAGGCTACATAACCCCTCCCGGCATCTTCTCGGTGCTGGCCAAGAGCCGCACCTACCGTTCGAAGAAGTTCGATAACGCGCCGATGCCCTATGCCCAGCGCATCGACAACTACGGCATCGCGATGCACGGCGGGGAGCCACTGCCGGGCTACCCGGCCTCGCACGGCTGTATCCGCCTGCCGACGAAGTTCGCCGCCAGGCTGTTCGCGATGACGGACATTGGCACCGAGGTCTACATCGGTGGATCGCCGCCGTCTCCGGACCCGTCGCAGGTCGCCGAAAAGGACTAGAAGGTGCTGTCAGCGAGCGCTTTGGTGGCCCAGCCCGACAGACAGCTGTAGGCGCCGGAACGCCGCTGGCGAACGCCGCGCAACCTCCGCACCGCACGCGCGTCATCCGCGCGAGCCCCTGACTACCCCGCCGACCAGACCGCCCCCGCCCCCACCAGCACCGCCACCACGCTCGCCAGCAAGGCCGCCGCCCCCGGCCACGCCCGCCGCCAGCCGCCCACGCTCACCAGCACCCCGGCCTTGAACACCGAATTGAGCACCACCGGCGGCACCAGCACCAGCCCCGCCACGCGCGCCGCCAGCGTTCCCGGCGGCAGGCTGCCCATGGTGATGATCGCCGAATCGACGTCGATCGTGCCGGTGATCGCCAGCACCGCGGCCAGCCCCCGGTCGCCATAGCCGGCCAGCACCCACCGCGCCGCCAGGGTGAAGGCCATGACCATGGCCATCATCAGCAGCGCCGGGGCCAGGTCGAACGGATTGCGCACCTCCACCGCCCCGCTTGCCCGGGCCGGCGCACCACCCCGTCGGCGCAGCCAGGCCGCAGCAGCAAGGCTCACCACCATGCCCGGCACGGCGGCCACCGCCAGCGTGGGCAGGGCAAATCCCGCCAGCCCCGCCGTGAGCGCCATCACGCGAACAAACATCACCGCCGAAGCCAGCGCCACGGCGGCGTTGAGCAGGTCGACATTATCCTCGCCCGCCCGGTGCCGCCCGGCCATGGCTGCTGTCACCGCGGTGGACGAGACCAGCGCCCCGGTTGCGGCCATGGCCAGCAGGCCCTTGGCCGGCCCCATCCACTTCGCGGCCAGGTAACCGGCAAAGGAAAAGCCCGAAACCAGCACCACCACCAGCCACAGCTGGCGCGGCTTCCACGCGCCGAACGGACCGAATGGCGTGTTCGGCAGCAGCGGCAAGACCACCAAGGCAATAAGCGCAAACCGCCCGATCGCCAGCATCTCGCGCTCGTCTAGGCTGCGCACCAGCCGGTGGAGCACCGGCCTCAGCGCCAGCACGGCCACGATCGCCCCCGTCGCCACGGTCGCCACGGCCAGCCCGCCCATTCCGGCGAGGTAACCACAGGCCATGGTCAGCACCTCGGCCAGCCCCGATGTCCCGCTCACCGTATCGCCGCCGGGCGCGCTGGTCCGCCAGTAGCCGAGAACCACCAGCGCCCCCGCCGCCGCCAGCACCACGAAAGCCAGCGCCGGAGCAATGCCCTGAGCCACCCCGGCAATGCCCCCGGCAAGGCCAAACAGCCCGAACGTCCGCACACCGGCAAACCGCGTCCCCGCCGCCGCCTTGCGTTGAACCCAGCCGCGCTGCACGCCCACCAGCAGCCCCAGCGCCAGCGCCGTCCCGAGATTGGCCAGCTCGGCCCGCCCCACGCCGATGATCAGATCACTGTGCACACCCGCTCCTCCCCCCGGGTGTGGCAGCAGGGCCGGGCCGGAGCAAGCGTACAGCTGACCACGCAACCAAAGGGGCGCAGCCACCGGCCGCGCCCCTTCGTCATCAACTCACCTCACGAATGGAGATCAGGTCTTGCTGGAGCCCGACCCGCTCGACCCCGTGGTCCCGGTACTGGCGCCCTGCGACGAGGTCCCACCCGAAGTCGGCGTCGTCTTGCCTGCTTCGGAAGAGCCGCTCGCCCCGGTCATGCTGCCGCTCGAGCCAGCACCAGTAGAACCACCAGTCGCTCCCGGCGTGGTCGTGCTCGAACCGGCCGCGCCGCTCGAACCGCTGCCCATCGTCGCCGAACCGCCGGAACCGCTCGTGCCCTGGCTCCCGCTCAGCCCGCCCGTCCCGCTGCTGACGCCGCTGGCCGAACCGATCGTGCCGCTAGACCCAGAGCCCGCACCGCTCCCGCCGCCAAGGTTTGAGGAACCGCTGTGCGTCGCGGCCTCGCCGGCAGTCCAGCTCGTGGACCCGCTGCCGCTGCTACGGTTCCGGTCATCCACCCGCAGGTTGTTCTGCACGTGCTTCACGCCGGAAATCCGGTCGATGCAGTCTTCCGCACGGCGCTTGGCATCACGGCTGCCGACCGTGCCCGACAGGGTCACTTCGCCCTTGTCGACCGAAACCGAGATGCGCCGGGCGTCCACCCGTGGGTCGTCGGTCAGCCGGTCGTTCACATCCTCGCGAATGCGTTCGTCCGAACGGGTGTAATCGCTCGGGCCGTGGCCGCGATAGTCTTCCTCGCGCCGCCGGGCCGCGTCCTCGTCACCGAACCACGAGGCGATCTCGTCGCCGGCGCGCTCGAAGAAGCCCCGGCTCTGGCCGCCACCGCTGCTCCTGTCGCCGCTGCTGGATCCGCTGCGGCCGTAGTCCGGCCCATAGCCGCGGCCGAAGGTTGGTTCGGAACTGCCGGAATGGCCCCAGGACTGCCCGATGCCGCGCCGCTGCTCGGGGCCGCCCCACTGGTCGTAATTGGCGCCGCTGCTCATGCCGTAGCCGGCCGCGAAGCTCTGGCTACCGGCCTGCCCAGTGTCCTGCGCATACCAGTCCTGTCCGCGCCGGCCGCCTACGTCGCGGCCGCTCAGGTCTTGGCGCTCGCGCATCTCGCGGTCCTGCCGCATCCGGGTGGTTTCGCCCATCTCGTCGCGGTGCCCGATTTCATCCCGATGCATCGAGCCGGAACTGGTCGGGCGCGAACGATAGCGGTCGCTGCTGCCGCCCCAAGCGCGCTCGGCATAGCCATAGTCGCCGCTGTCCTGTTCCCAGCTGCGGTCGCGGCTCATCTCGCTGCCGCCGCCATAACTGTTGCCGCCGTAGCTGCTACCATAGCTGCCGCCGCCGAAACCTTCGCGTTCGGCCGATCCGCGCCATTCGCGCTGCTGCTGCTGGCCCTGGCCGTAGCTGGGGCTGCCCCAGTCGCGCTCGCCGCGCCATTCGTTGCCGCGGTAGGAGCCGGAGCGACGCTCGTCGTCGTCATGCCAGGCGCCTTGCTGGCGGTTCTGGCCGCCCCAGTCCTGCTGCTGCTGCCATGAGCGCGAGCCGCCGCCGCTGCCGCCACGGTTCCGGTCCTGCCGGTCCCAGTCCTGCTGTGATTGCTGGTTGCCATAGCCGCGCCCCGGATTCTCGTTGGACCGGGGCGAACCCTGCTGGTAGTTGCTGCCGCCGCGCTCGCCGCGCGGATCGTCCCATTGCGTGCGGTCGTTCATCGAAACACTCCCAAGTTGTCGCCCGCAGGCGCAGCAGCGCTGCCGGCGCAGGCTCCGACGCCGGGCGAAGAGCACCCGCCGCGCCTGCTCCTGATCAACGGCCCGCCCGCTGCCGCGTTGCCTTGGCCATCCGTCAGGTGTCGCACCCCCGGCGCGCCCCGGCGCGGCCCTGTCCTACAGCGGCGCAATCGTGGTACGAGGCCGAGCCCGGTGCCCGAGCCGCCTGGGCACAATTTGCTCATTGCACAGCGCCAGCATGGGTTTCATCAACTAAACCCCAGAGCGCCCAACCAATTCCCTTTAGTAATCAGTGCCTTGCCGCCACCCATTGCGGCGGCCCGGCGCAAGCCCGATATCGGGTCCATGGAGCCACCCTCCGCCGATCACCTTCCCCCCGAACTCGCCGCCTGGTTCGCCGCGCGCGGCTGGCGCCTGCGCCGCCACCAGGCCGACATGCTCGCCGCCGCCCGCGCAGGCCGCCACGCCCTGCTCGTCGCCGATACCGGGGCCGGCAAGACCCTCGCCGGCTTCCTCCCGACCCTCGCCGCGTTCTGCCCCTCCGCCGGCCCGCTCCCGCCCGACGGCCTCCACACGCTCTACGTCTCCCCGCTCAAGGCCCTCGCCCACGACGTCCAGCGCAACCTCCTCACCCCCGTCGAGGAGATCGGCCTTCCCCTCCGGGTCGAGACCCGCACCGGCGACACCCCGAGCGACCGCAAGGCCCGCCAGCGCGCCCGGCCGCCGCACGTCCTGCTCACCACGCCCGAATCGCTCTCGCTGCTCCTGAGCTACCCGGAGAGCGCCCAGCTCTTCGTCAGCCTCAGGCGCATTGTCATCGACGAGGTCCACGCTTTCGCCACCGGCAAGCGGGGCGACCTGCTGGCCCTCTGCCTCGCCCGCCTGACCCGCCTCGCGCCCGGCCTCCAGCGCGTGGCCCTGTCCGCCACGGTAGCCGACCCGCAAGCCTTCCGCCGCTGGCTCGCCCCGGCTGGTGACCTCACTTCCGTCGAACTGGTCGAAGGCGAACCCGGAGCCGCGCCCGAGATCGCGCTGCTCCTGCCGCAGGAGGAGCGGGTCCCCTGGGGCGGCCACGCCGCGGCCTGGGCCGTGCCGCAGCTGTACCAGGCGATCCGGCAGCACCGCACCACTCTCGTCTTCACCAACACCCGCTTCCTCGCCGAATACATCTTCCAGCTGCTGTGGGACGTGAACGACGACAAGCTCCCGATCGGCATCCACCACGGCTCGCTGTCGAAGGAGGCCCGCCGCAAGGTCGAAGGGGCCATGGCGCGAGGTGAGCTCAGGGCGCTGGTCTGTACCGCCAGCCTCGATCTCGGGGTGGACTGGGGCGATATCGACCTGGTCGTCCAGATGGGCGCGCCCAAGGGCTCCAGCCGCCTCCTCCAGCGGATCGGCCGGGCCAATCACCGGCTCGATTGCCCGAGCAAGGCCCTCCTCGTCCCCGGCAACCGCTTCGAATTCCTCGAAGCCATGGCCGCCCGCGAAGCTGCGCTCGCCGGTCAGCGCGATGGCGAGGACTTCCGCCCAGGCGCGCTCGACGTCCTGGCGCAGCACGTCATGGCCTGCGCCTGCGCCGGCCCCTTCGGGGAGGATGAGCTGCTGGCCGAGGTCCGCTCCGCCGAGGCCTACAGCTGGGTCGACGAGGCGGTCTGGGCGCGCGTCCTGGCCTTCGTCGCGACCGGCGGCTATGCGCTCCGGGCTTACGACCGCTTCCAGCGCATTGTCCGCGCGAAGGACGGCACATGGCGCTTAGCCCACCCCGAGCAAGCTCACCGCCACCGCCTTAACGCCGGGATCATCGTCGATGCCGAAATGCTCGACGTGCGCTTCCGCAACGGCAAGTCCCTGGGCCGGGTCGAGGAAGCCTTCGGGGCGAGCCTCTCCCCGGGCGATACCTTCCGCTTCGCCGGGATGGACCTCGAAGTGGAATCGGTCCGCGATCTCGAGCTCGTCGTGCGCGCGGCGCGCAAGTCGGCGATGATCCCAAGCTACATGGGCGCGCGCATCCCGATCTCGACCCACCTCGCCGAGCGCGTCCGCCGCCTGCTGGTCGACCGCGCCGGGTGGTCGCGCTTCCCCGATGATGTGCGCGAATGGCTCGAGGTGCAGGACTGGCGCTCGCGCCTGCCGGGGCCGGGCGAACTGCTGGTCGAAAGCTTCCCCCACCACGGTCGCCACTATTCGGTGATCTACACCTTCGAGGGCTGGAATGCGAACCAGTCGCTCGGCATGCTCATCACCCGCCGCATGGAAGAGCGTGGCCTCGGCCCCCTAGGATTCGTCGCCAACGACTACGCCCTCGGCGTCTGGGGGCTGAAGCCGATCGAGGATCCGGCGCCGCTGCTTTCGCCCGATATCCTCACTCACGAATTCATCGCCTGGGTCGAGGATTCGCACCTGCTGCGCCGGGCCTTCCGGGAAGTCGCCGTGATCGGTGGGCTGGTGGAGCGGCAGCACCCGGGGAAACGCAAGTCGGGCCGCCAGGTCACGTTCTCGACCGATCTCATCTACGACGTGCTGCGCCGCCATGAGCCCGATCACCTGCTTATCGAAGCTGCCTGGGCCGATGCGCGCACCCGGCTCACCGATGTCGGCCGCGTCGCGGACGTGCTCGAACGCGCGGCTGAGCAGATCGTCCACGTCCGGCTGGACCGGGTTTCGCCCCTGGCCGTCCCGGTGCTGGTCATGATCGGTCGCGAAAGCCTGCCTGCCGGTGCTGCCGACGAGGACCTGTTGCTCGAGGCTGAAAGCCTGGCTGGCGAGGCCATGCGGATGGAAGAGGCGGAAACCGAGGGAGACTGACCGGTCCGGTAAACGTGGCCACTGTAACGTCAAACGGCGCGGCGCCACCAGCTTCGTCCACAAAAAAGGGGGCGGATCGCTCCGCCCCCTGTTCTTGAAAGGTCTGTCGCCAGCAGCTTACGGCGTGGCCTTGGGCGCGTTGGGCGCCTTGCCGAATTCCGAATACTGCTCATTGCCGACGAAGCCGAACTTGCTGACGCCCGAGGCCTTGATGATGTTCAGGGCCGCGGCCGACAGCTCGTAGCTGGCGCCGGCTTCCGGCTGGAACTGCAGTTCCGGTTCCGGCTTCATCTGCAGCGTCTGCTGCAGCAGGGCCACGAACTGCCCGTTGTTCACCGGCTGCCCGTTCCACAGCACCTTGTTGTCGTAGGTGAGCACGACCTTGTTCTTGATCGTGTCGATCTTGATGTTGTTTGGCGGCGGATTGGGCGACGGAAGGTCGATATTCACCGCGTGGGTAGCAACGGGGATGGTGATGATGAACATGATGAGGAGCACGAGCATGACGTCGATGAGCGGCGTCGTGTTCATTTCCATCATCGGCGAGCCATCATCCTTGCCGCCTGACATTGCCATGGGAACTTACTCCTGAATAACGGTTGGCGCAGCTTGTGCGTCAGCCGTTCGGGTCGACCGGGTTGGAGATGAAGCCGACGGTCGGATAGCCCGAGATCTGCACGTTGTAGATGGCGCCGGCCACACAGCGCCACGGGGCGTTGACGTCGCCGCGGATGTGCACCTGGGGAACCTTCTCCGGATTGGCGCGCAGAGCTTCCGGGCCGCCTTCCCGCTTCACGATCGTGTCGAGCCGCTTGTACGCGAGGTCGCGCAGCTCGGCCGAATCGACCGGCGTGATGTTGTTGAAGTAGATGCGGCATTCGCCGTTGCGCGAGGCACCTTCATATCCCGGGTCGCCCGCACTGCGGCCGGCCTCGTCGGTGGTGGTCACGCTCAGCAGCAGGTTCTCGACCTTGTCCTTCGATTCCTGCGAGACCATGATCGGAATACGCAGCTTCTCGATCTGCTGGATCGCGACCGGAACCGCGATGAGAAAGATGATCAGCAGCACCAGCATCACGTCCACCAACGGGGTCGTGTTGATGTCCGACATCGGCTTTTCTTCGCCGCCGGCGCCCATCGAAATGGCCATGAGTTACATCCTATCCTGTAATCGGGCCCGGTAAGGATGCGAACCGGCATGCCGCGGTTCGCTTCCTGACCGGCCGGGTGGAACTGCCGCGAGGCAGTCCCACTGACGGCAGTGCTGCTTACGGCTTGGCCGGGGCAGCGGCCGGCTTGGCCGGAGCGGCCTTGGCCGCAGCCGCGGGGACAGCGGCAGGCTTGATCGCGCCGTTCGAGTTGATGTTGGCCAGAACGTCGGTGGCGAAGCTCTGGAGCTGCTCGGCGATGCGCTTGTTGCGGGCCTGGAGGTAGTTGTAGGCAAGCACGGCGGGGACGGCGACCAGCAGGCCGAGCGCGGTCATGATGAGCGCTTCACCGACCGGGCCGGCGACCTTGTCGATCGAGGCCGAACCGGCGAGACCGATGGCGATCAGCGCGCGGTAGATGCCGACCACGGTACCGAACAGACCGATGAACGGCGCGGTGGCGCCCACGGTCGCGAGGAACGGCAGGCCCGAGGCGAGGCGGGCGTTGATCGAGGCTTCCGAGCGGGTCAGCGAGCCGACCAGCCAGTCATGCGCGTCGGTGGCCTGTGCCATCTTCGAGTGCTGCTCCTCGGCGGCCAGGCCGTCTTCGGCGATCTGGCGCCATGCGCTGTTTTTCTCGAGCTTGGCAGTGCCTTCCTTGATGCTTCCGGCGCGCCAGAAGCCCGTACGCAGATCGCCGCCCTGCTTCAGGATCTTGCTCTGCTCGAACCACTTGGTGAACAGGATGAAGAACGAACCGAACGACATGATACCCAGGATGACGACGGTGGCCTGGGCGATGAAGCCGCCCTGCTCAAGCGCTTCCTTGAAGCCGAACTTGTTCTGCGGGGCTGCGTTCGCGGCAGCGGCAAGAAGGTCAATAAGCATGCGATAGTCCTCTCAAGAATAAGGTGGGTGTCGGGCCGCGCTTGGGCCGGCCCGGAAAAATGATCAGTCCTTCGGGATCACCCAGCGGACGCGGTTGGAATAGGTGCCCGAGGTGGGGTTGCCCTCACCATCCGTCGCGGGCGTGAACCGGGCGCGCTGGCGGATCTTTTCGCAGGCGGTCTGGTCGAGATCCGGACTGCCGCTCGAGCTGGTGATCTGGCAATCGGTCACCCGGCCATCGGGCCCGACGGTGACGCGGAAGCCGGTCGTGCCCTCGCGCTCTTCGCGCAGGGCGCGCGAAGGATAGTCGTTGGCGGTCGCCCAGTTGCCGGGATTGCCCTTGGGCGCGGCACCCTTGGGGGTGAACCGCGGCGGCGGCGGCGCGGCCGGGGCGGGCGGCACCAGCACAGGCGGCGGGGGCGGCGGAGCCACGGGGACCACGTCGATCACCGGCGCGGACACCGCAACGTTGACCTTCGGCGGCGGAACCACGACCGGCGGCGGCGCAACCACCTTCGGCGGCGGCGGCGGCGGCTCCTTCGGCTTTTCCTCTTCCTTGACGTCTACCGTCGTAACCTTTTTCAGGATCTGCTTCGCCGCCGAATAGGCGAGGCCCGTGACCAAGGCATAACCGACGACGACGTGAATCAATGCTACGATGATCAGTGCGGTAATCTTGCTACCGCTCATCGATTGGTCAGCGTAAGCCATTCAGACGCATCACTCCATTTCAGGGCCCCGAACAACCAGGGCAACCAGACCCTCGCATGTCGCCATGCGCGAACCCGGAATTCTTAATTTTCCACCCTGCCGGTCGGTCCGGGGCGCCGCATGGACCCCCTTGCCCGAGCGGACGCGGATTGGGCCGCCCTGACCGGGCGTGCCACTTTTGCGTGAGCTTTAGCGTCGGACTGCCACCCACGCAACGGCAGATTGCCCCCTTGCCTCGGGTTAACCTGCAATTCACAACCATTAATATCAAAACCGACTGCTTGATGCGCACTACGCACAAATGTGCTTGTCGCTCCCGGTGAAATTGGAGTTAGCCTGATGAAGCGCCGCAGCCCCGGCACCCCCTTTCCATCCCTCGCCGGAATGGTCTTCGCAGCGGGGCTGTTGTTGTCGCAACCCGCCAATTCCGCGGTCTCCGGCCCAGGAGCGGGCGGGACGCCCACCCTCGCTCCGCCGCCCGCGCAGGGCTTCGCGGCCAACAGTCTGACCTATGCCGACCTGGTTGACCTGGCCGATCATTCGCCCAGCGTGCTCCATGTCATGATCCGCAAGGTGGTGCCGGTCGAACCTGCCCGCGCGCCGGGCGTGCGCCCGGGCTGGGTGCGCATGTATGTCGAGGCGCGGCCGCTGGCGCTGCTCGCAGGTCCTCCGCTTCCGGCCGATTCGCTGCGCTATCTGGTCGACGTGCCGCTCGACGCCAAAGGCAAGCCGCCCAAGCTTCCGCGTCTGGCCAAGCGCGGGGTGATCCTCTTTGCCCGGACCTTGGCCGAGCGGCCCGGGGAACTCCAGCTCGTTGCGCCGGATGCCCAGATCCTGTGGGATGAATCGGTTGAATCGCGGTTGAAAGCAATCCTCGCCGATCTGCTGGCCCCCGGAGCGCCCGGACGGATCACCGGGGTGCGCGAGGCGATCTACGTGCCTGGAACGCTTGCCGGCGAGGGTGAGACCCAGCTGTTCCTCAGCGCGGCCAATGGCGAACCCGCCTCGATCACCGTGGTTCACCAGCCGGGCAGGGCTGCGCGGTGGAGCGCCTCGTTCTCCGAAGTGCTGGATTCCACGGGCGAACCGCCCGCGCGGGAGACGCTCGCCTGGTATCGCCTCGCCTGTTTCCTTCCGGCCGGTCTGCCGCCTCGCGCCAATGTTTCGGCAACGCCCGCCGACGGCGCGCAGGCGGCGGCCGATTACCGGATGGTTCGCGAATCGCTCGGGGTCTGTCCGCGCAGCCGCAGCTGACCGCGCCCTTCGCTGCCTCGGGCGAAGAGCATCGCGGCCTCTGGCCTTTCGCCGCGCCGTGTCCTAGGGCCCCACCCCGAACGGGGCCGCCGCACGGGGCCCGAAAGGGATGAACATGGCCGAACCGCTTCGTATTGCGCTTGCCGGGCTGGGTACCGTGGGGGCTGGCGTCATTCGCCTGCTCGAGACCAACGCCGGACTGATCGCCCGCCGCGCCGGCCGTCCCCTGCAGATCGTGGCGATCTCGGCGCGCGACCGCACCAAGAAGCGCGGCGTCGATCTTGCCCCCTACGCCTGGGAAGATGACATGGTCATCCTGGGCGAACGGCCTGATGTCGACGTCGTGGTCGAATTGGTCGGCGGGTCGGATGGCCCGGCGCTCGCCTGCGCGCGCACGACCATAGAAGCCGGCAAGGCCCTGGTCACCGCCAACAAGGCGATGATCGCCCACCACGGCCTGGAACTCGCCGCCAAGGCCGAAGCAGCCAGGGTCGCGCTCAAGTTCGAGGCGGCGGTGGCGGGGGGCATTCCTGTCATCAAGGGCCTGCGCGAGGGCGCCGCCGCCAACGCCATCGAGCGGGTCTACGGCATCCTCAACGGCACCTGCAATTTCATCCTCTCGACCATGGAGGATACCGGGCGCGACTTCGGCGATGTCCTGGCCGAGGCGCAGAGCCGCGGATACGCAGAGGCCGATCCGACCTTCGACATCGAGGGGACGGACGCCGCCCACAAGCTGTCGATCCTGGCCGCCATTGCCTTTGGCGCGAAGATCGATTTCGCCGGTGTCGACACGGCCGGCATCTCGCGCCTGCGCGCGGCCGATATCGCCCAGGCCGATTCGCTCGGCTACGTGATCCGCCTCATCGGCATGGCCGAGCCTGATCACAGCGGTCCCGTCCCGCGCCTGTTCCAGCGCGTCCAGCCGCACCTGGTGCCTTGCGACCATCCGCTCGCCCACGTTGACGGGGCGACCAATGCGGTCGTGGCGGAGGGCAATTTCTCCGGCCGGCTGCTGTTCCAGGGCGCCGGCGCCGGCGACGGGCCGACTGCCAGCGCCGTCGTGGCCGACCTCATCGACATTGCCCGCGGCGAAATCGGTGCGCCATTCTCCGTGCCTGTCGCCGAACTCGAGGCGCTGGACCGCGCGTCTACCGGGCATCGCACCGGCCGCGCCTATGTGCGCTTCATCGTTGCCGATCGGCCGGGTGTTCTCGCCGAGATCACCGCGGCGATGCGCGACGCCGGGGTTTCGATCGAAAGCCTGATGCAGAAGGGCAGCACCGGAGTGGATGGCGAAGTGCTGGTTGCCCTGGTCACCCACGAGGGCCCGGAAAGCGCGGTCACCGAGGCGCTGCGCCTGCTGGAGGGTTCGCCCAGCCTGTCGAGCCCGCCGCTCGTCATGCAGATCCTCGGCCACTGAGTGCACCGGCGGAGCGCTTTGCTCCGCGACCTCGGCACCTCGCATTCGTATGCGCAAAGTGGGGCGCGGCACTCGACAGCGCCCGATCCCCTGTCTAAGCGGGCGGCGAACTCGCGCAGAACAGGGATTCCCCATGACCGATACCCCCGCCAGCAAGGTGCTCGACCGCGTCCTCGTGCTCGAAATGGTCCGCGTGACCGAGGCGGCCGCCATCGGCGCGGCCAAGCTGATCGGCCGGGGTGACGAGAAGGCCGCCGACGCTGCGGCGGTGGAAGCCATGCGCGCGGCTTTCAACGAGCTCTACATGGATGGCACGGTGGTCATCGGCGAGGGTGAACGCGACGAGGCCCCGATGCTCTATATCGGCGAGAAGGTGGGTGCCGCCATCGGCACCGGGCCGCGCATCGACATCGCGCTCGACCCGCTCGAAGGCACCACCATCTGCGCCAAGGCGGGACCGAATGCGCTGGCAGTTCTCGCCGTGGCGGAAGAAGGCGGCCTGCTCAACGCGCCCGACGTCTACATGGACAAGCTGGCCGTCGGACCCGGCTACCCCGAGGGAATCATCAGCCTCGCCAAGAGCCCCAGTGAAAACGTCCGCGCCGTTGCCGCGGCCAAGGGCGTCGATCCGTCGGAAATCATGGTCTGCGTGCTCGATCGCCCGCGCCATGCCGAACTGATCGGCGAACTGCGCGGCCTCGGCTGCGGCGTGGTGCTTATCGGCGATGGCGACGTGGCGGGCGTGATCGCGGTCACCGATCCCGAAACCAATATCGACCTCTACATGGGTCAGGGCGGCGCGCCGGAAGGCGTTCTGGCCGCGGCGGCCCTGCGCTGCGTGGGCGGACAGTTCAATGGCCGTCTCGTCTTCCGCAACGACGACGAGAAGGGCCGCGCCCGCAAGTGGGGCATTACCGATCTCGACAAGATCTACACCCGCGACGAACTGGCCAAGGGCGATTGCATCTTCGCTGCCACGGGGGTTACCGACGGCTCGATGCTCAAGGGTGTCAAGCACCACAAGAACGGCATGCTCACCACCGAATCGATTGTCATGCGCGCGTCGTCAGGCACGGTCCGCCGCGTGGCCGGGGAACACCGCCGCAAGTAAGTCCGCGGCGCCCTCCGGGGGGCGCGGCATGGAATCGGCGTCCGTGGGGGCCAGGATACCGGCGGTTTTTCCCCGCCGCGGGGCCCGCCAATGTTGCAATTGCGTGACCCTCCGCTAGGAGCCCCTCGTGGATACGGCGGAAGGGAATCGCGCATGAAGATCATGGCCGGCAACAGCAACCTGCCCCTCGCACGGGCGATTGCGGGCTATCTCGAGCTGCCGCTCACCGAAGCCAGCGTGCGCCGCTTCGCCGACGAGGAAGTCTTCGTCGAGATTCACGAAAACGTGCGCGGCGAGGATGTGTTCGTGGTCCAGTCCACGTCCTATCCCTGCAATGACAACCTGATGGAGCTGCTGATCTGCATCGATGCGCTGCGCCGCGCCTCGGCCAAGCGGATCACCGCGGTGGTTCCCTACTTCGGCTATGCCCGGCAAGACCGCAAGCCCGGGCCGCGCACGCCAATCTCGGCCAAGCTGGTTGCCAACCTGATCACCACGGCCGGGGCTGACCGCGTTCTCGCGGTCGATCTCCACGCCGGCCAGATCCAGGGCTTCTTCGATATCCCGACCGACAATCTCTATGCCGCCCCGGTCATGGCTGCCGACATCCAGGCGCGCTATGGCGGCCAGCCGTTGATGGTGGTCTCGCCCGACGTCGGCGGCGTGGTTCGCGCCCGGGCCCTCGCCAAGCGGCTGGATAACGCCCCGCTCGCCATCGTCGACAAGCGGCGCGACAAGCCTGGCCAGTCCGAGGTCATGAACATCATTGGCGAGGTCAAGGGCCGTGCCTGCATCATGATCGACGACATCATCGATTCGGGCGGCACCCTGTGCAACGCCGCCCAGGCCCTGATGGATGCCGGCGCCGCCTCGGTCACCGCCTACATCACTCACGGCGTCCTCTCCGGCGCGGCGGTCAGCCGGGTCAATGCATCGGCGCTAAAGGAACTGGTGATCTCCGACACCATCCAGCCGACCGATGCCACCAAGGAGAGCGATCGCGTCCGCGTCATCGCGATCGCCCCGCTGATCGGCGAGGCGATGCGACGGATCGCGGACGAGAGCTCCGTATCCAGTCTGTTCGACTAGGGGTCCTGACCTTGGGCTGGCTCCGGGCTGCGGCGATTAGCCGCCCGCAGCCACTTCGGCCACATTGATCCAGCGGCGTTGCTCGCTGGCGCGGCTGATCGCTTCGAGGACGGCCTCCACGTGATAGCCGGTCTCGAAGTCGGGCAGGGGGGCGCCGCCAAGGCGGATCGCGCGCACGAAGTCCTGCGCCGCCTGGGCAATGTCCCAGGCCTGGGCGGCGCCAAGTGCCGTGCGGAACCGCTCGTCCGGAACTGAGGGATAGGCCGAGGGGACGGCCATGGGCACGAAGCCTTGTGTCCGTTCGCCGCGAAACAGCTGCAGGTCCGCGTTGGTGGGGAAATAGCCGGGGTCTTCGGTGCGGTAGCTCACGTGCTCGGCCATGAGCTCCATGCGCCAGCCGCTGATCGGGGCGGAGCACCAGGCCAGCGTCATCGTGCCCATGGTGCCGTTGGCGAAGCGCAGCAGGACCTGCGCCGTGTCATCCACCTGTGAGCGCCTGATCGTGCCATCGGCGGAATGCCATTCCTTCAGCGCCGTGGTGGTCAGGGCCGACACGGCCTCGACCTCGCCGAGCAGGTAGACCAGCAGGTGCAGGGTGTGGGTACCGAAGTTGCGAACCGCCGAGGCGCCATTGCTGCGGGTGCCGAACCACTGCCAGTAATCGCCGTTGGGATTGCCGTTGAACAGGTTGATGACGAACCTGGCCTCGACGGAAATGGGCTTGCCGGCCCGGCCGGAGACGAGCTCGTCGCGAATGAAGCGGTTGGCGCCGTGCCAGGGCATGACCGAATCCACCGCGGCCACCACGCCCGCTGCCCGCGCCGCATCGCGCATTTCCCGTGCTGCCTCGAGGTTGGCGGCGAATGGCGCCATGGCGAAGACGTGCTTGCCGTTGCGGATCGCTTCCAGCACCATCTCGCGCCGCAGGTTGGGCTTGGTGCCGATCACGATGATGTCGAGGTCCGGATCGCGGGCCATCTCCGCGTGATTCCAGTAGGCCTTCGGCACGCCGTTCTGCGCCGCCGCCTGCCGTGCCGTTTCCTCGCGCGAGGTGCAGACCGCAGCCACTTCCACGCCCGGGCAGGCTTCCCAGCCGGGCTTGTGGGCATACATGCCGAAATTGCCACTGACGATGCCGACCCTGAGCGGTTTCTCAGCCATGTTGCAGATCCTTCCCGATTAGTTGGCCCTTTGGGCGATGGGGAAAGGCTATCGCAATTGCCGGCAGCGTGAAGGTTCGTTCCACCATTAGCATGGATGGGCTGGCATTCCGGCCAGAACCCGCTCCTCCGCGGGCGCACAGGGAACCGGCAAAGAAAAAGGGGCCGGATTGCTCCGGCCCCCAATTCTGGTTCAACGCTAACGCGCTGATTACATGCCCGAACCCGGACCGTAGGTGATTTCCACCCGGCGGTTCTGCAGTTCGCGGACGCCGTCGGCGGTCGGCACGCGCGGGTTGGCTTCGCCGAAGCCCTGCGCGGTGATCGCGGCGGCCGGCACGCCGTGGCCGGTCAGATAGGTCTGAACCGAGGCGTTGCGGCGGTTCGAGAGGCCGAGGTTGTACTTCGGCGTACCCGAACGGTCAGCATAGCCCGCGAGCATGATCGGAACGCTCTGGCAGTTGCCGTAAGCGGTGATCGCGCTGTCGAGGATCGTCGCGGCCTCAGGCGTGATGTCCGACTTATCCCAGTCGAAGAACACGATGTACGGACCCTTGTTGCACACCGGCGGCGGAGGCGGCGGAGGCGGCGGGGGCGGGGGGGGCGGCGGCGGCGGGGGGGGCGGCGGCGGCGGGGGCGGCGGCGGCGGAGCCGCGCCGAAGTTGTACGCCAGGGTCGCCATCAGCGAGTGCGAGCGGATCTTGGTGGAGAACGGATCGCCGCCCACGTCCTGCATCTTGATGCCGGTCTGGTTGAAGTAGCGATACTTCAGCCCGATATCGACATTGTTGCTGAGCGGGTAGCGTACGCCGGCCAGAGCCTGCCAGGCAAAGCGCGAGTCCGTGTCGTCAACATCGACGGTGGCGCCGGTCAGCGCCTTCACGCCGGCCCGGGCCACGCCCACGCCGCCGCCGATGAAGCCCTGCAGGCCGTCGTCGGGACCGATGTCGATCAGCGCGTTCGCCATGAACGCCAGGGCGTCGACCTTGCCGCTGACGGCGGGGGTGGTCGAGTTGGTCAGAACGGTGGTGCCGGTCGTGGTCGACTTGATCCCGGCCCGACGATAGCTGGCTTCAGCCTCGAGGCGGAACATACCGAAATCGTAACCGACGATCCCGCCGAAATCATAACCGGTCTTGGTGTCGACCGTGATCGCGGGCGGCGTCGAGAACACGGCATCGGTGTTTTCAACGATGGTCGCACCGGCATCGCCTTCGATGTACCAGGTCTTGTCGCGCGCGAGCGCCGGGCTGGCCAGTGCCGCGGATGCGACGGCCGAGAGCAGGATGAGTTTTTTCATGTTCCCCTCGTGAGACGTGGATGCGGCAGATTCCCTAGCGATCTGCCGGTTCGCTGGCAATGCCGATGTTACTTATACGTTCCCTGAACCACCCGGCGCAAACGGTTCGGTCTGTTGGCAATCATCAAGGTCACTGACGGCAATATGCGTTGTTGCGAAGACTTGGGGGATTATTTCCCTGTGGCAGAACGGTTGGAAACCGGCTGGTTCCTGCCGTTGCGCGCATCAATCCGGGAGATCGCCGGTTCTGTCGGAACCAGAGGTGTGGCTGATCTGCAACATCGGAATAAATTCTATAGCCACGGGCGCTGCCCGCCAGGCGGGACGCGCTCGAGAAGTTCCAATCGCCGGGCCTGGCGGGATTCCAGCGCAAGGGTCAGGATCGGTTGGGGCCGCGCAACGAATTGGCTGGGCGACATGCCGAACAGCTGGGTGAAGTCGCGGATGAGGTGGCTCTGGTCATAGTAGCGCAGGGCCAGTTCCTCGGCCTCGGCCTGATCGGCCACGCCGCGCAGGTGGCTCGCCATGTCGAGCGCGCGGGCGCGCCGCAGGACCTGCTTGGGGGGCATGCCGAAGTCGCGCAGGATGATCCGTTCCAGCTGGCGCTGGGTGATCGCGCAGTCGCGTGCGAACTCGGCGATGCTGGCCGAAGGATCGGCAAAAGCCAGCAGTTCGAACCGCTGGGTTACCGGATCTGGCTCCGCGACCCCGGGCTGCCTGACGATAGCGCGGATAAGATCCTCCAGCAGCCGCAGGCGCGCCTCGGGGTCGCTCACCGTTTCCAACTGGTCCAATGCGTGACTGCCGGGCAGTCCGAGCGCGTCGCAGGGAACGATGCGATCGCGGAAGTCGGCCGCGCTGACGCCCATCACCGCATGGCCGGTCCCGGGCCGCAGCCCTGCCCCGATGCTGATGAAGCTGCCGGTTACCGCGACCGGCATCCGGCGACTTTGCGGTCCGAAGAACAGGGCGGCGCGCCCGTTGGCATGGGCGCCATCGGCCGCCAGCGCGGTCCATTGGCCCTTGAGCTGGATGCGCAACATCGCGATATCGTTGAACAGCCCGCATTCAAGCAAATGATTGTCCGGTGCAAGCACGTCGGAAACATAGAACCGCGCGATCCATGGCGCGAGATCGGGCGCAGGCGCACGATTGTAGGAGATCGGCTGCCCTTCACGGGTCGTGCCATTGGCCGGCGCAATCGCCTCGTCCACGGCCGGCCGAGACCTTTTTAGCATAAAACCCCGTTCAATCTCCCCCGTCAGGACCCGAGTACTTGCGGAAGACTGTGCAGACAATAGACAGACCGTCACCAAGTGTAAAAGCTTTTACTGCAGGGATTTCGTTCAACGGCCCCCTCTTTGTGGTGATTGGCGCAGCGCGGCAGAGCTTGACCGCCGCCCCTGCGCCGGGGCACAGCCGCGCGATGCAGTTCGACGACGATATTGCCCTTGCTCACCGCCTCGCCGATGCGGCCGCGCAGGCCATTCGCCCGTGGTTTCGCAGCGATGCTGGGAGCGAGCGCAAGGATGACGCCACCCCCGTCACCAAGGCCGACCGCGCCGCCGAGGAGGCGATCCGTCGCATCCTCATGGCGGAGGTGCCGCGCGACACGGTGATCGGCGAGGAATTCGGCACGACCCCCGGCTCGTCGGGACGCTCCTGGGTGATCGATCCGATCGATGGCACGGCCGGATTCCTCGCCGGGCGGCCGCTGTTCGGCACACTGATCGCACTCGTCGTGGAAGGGTGGCCGGTGCTCGGCGTGATCGACCAGCCGATTCTGGGCGAGCGCTGGGTTGGCGCCAGTGGGCGGCCCACTACGCTCAACGGGCAGCCGGCCCGCACCCGCCTGTGCCGTCAACTCGCCGACGCGACCCTCGCCACCACCGGTCCGCACTATTTCGACGACCACGACGGGGCCCATTTCATGAGCCTTGCCGCCAAGACCGATCATCGCCGGATGGTCATGGGCGGCGACTGCTACAATTATGCCATGCTGGCGAGCGGCCACCTCGACGTGGTCTGCGAGGCCAACCTCAAGCTGCATGACTGGGCAGCCCTGGTTCCGGTGGTCGAAGGCGCGGGGGGCACGATGTGCGACTGGAACGGCGATCCGCTCCACGCCGGCTCGGACGGCCGGGTGCTGGCCCTGGGCGATCCGGCGCGGCTCGACGACGTGGTCGAGGCGCTCGCCTGCGCCCACTGACCTGGCAGGGCTGGCTGTGCGGTTGTTCTTCTACGGCACCCTGCTGCAGGGCACGGGCAATCGGATTGCAGTGGCGTTGCACCGGCACCTCGCGAAGGGCCGTCCTGCCACGACGCACGGGCGGCTCTACGCCCTGCCGGACCCGGGCGGCTGGTATCCCGTCCTCCTGCCCGATCCGGCCGCGCCGCCGGTCCACGGCATGGTTCACGAGAGCCTCGCCAGCTTCGCTCCGGGGCTCCTCGCCGATGTCGATGCCTATGAGGGCTGCACCGGAAGCACCGGGGAATATCGCCGCGAATCCATAGTGATAGCCACGGTCGAGGGTGCGATTTTGGCCGAGGCCTATGTCTATAATGTCCCGCTCCCGCCCGGCGCGGTGGCGCTGCCCCACGGGAGTTTCACCCGCTTCATCGCCGAGGGCGGCCTGGTCGCTTACTGCTGAACCTGCCGAATCCCTTGCGCTCGGGCCTGCATACCGCTAGGGGCGCGCCCTTCATTGACACGGAATCGATGATCGGCCTGGCCAACTAGGGCTGCCATGGCAGATCGGACGTGTCTCTATCGAGGAGACGAAAATGCCCAAGATGAAGACGAAGAGCGGCGTGAAAAAGCGCTTCAAGCTCACCGCCACCGGCAAGGTGAAGCACGGCGTTGCCGGCAAGCGCCACCGCCTGATCAGCCACAACGGCAAGTACATCCGCCAGAACCGCGGCACTGAAGTGATCTCCGACGCCGATGCGAAGGTGATCAAGAAGTGGGCGCCCTACGGGCTGAACTGAGGAGCGCTGACTTATGAGCCGTATCAAGCGGGGTGTTACCACCCGAGCCAAGCACAAGCGCATTCTGGATCAGGCGAAGGGCTATCGCGGCCGTCGCAAGAACACGATCCGCGTTGCGCGCCAGGCCGTCGAAAAGGCCGGCCAGTATGCCTACCGCGACCGCAAGGTTAAGAAGCGGACCTTCCGCGCCCTGTGGATCCAGCGCATCAACGCTGCGGTGCGCGAAGCGGGCCTGACCTATTCGCAGTTCATTCACGGCGCCAAGCTGGCCGGCATCGCGCTGGACCGCAAGGCCATGGCCGATCTGGCGATGAACGAAGGCGCGGTGTTCACCGCCGTCATCGCCCAGGCGAAGGCTGCCCTTCCGGCCGCCTGATCCTGCGGGACTGCACTATCGAAACGGGCGCGGGCGCTGGCCGTCCGCGCCCGTTTTGCATTTCCGGGCCTGTCGTCTGCTTCGGTAACATCTCCGATGAGCAGGCCAACGCGGGCTTGCCAGCCACCCCCGTGCCGCGATAGCCCTTTGACCGTGTCAGGGCGCATCAGGGATCAGCAGCGGCAATCCGCATCGCAAGACCCGGTGCGCGTGCGCTTTTTCGAGCCGCCGGAGCCCCTGCGCCGCTATTTCACCAGCTTCTATCTCGTCGAGATCGACAGATACGTCGGCGAAACCGACCATCTCCACCCGGAATGGGCAAACCTGCGGTTTTTCTCGGGCGGTTGCCCGGTGGCCGAAGGAGCGAACGGCGATCGGGTCGAGCGGGTCCGGTTCTGTGCGACCGGGCCGAGCAGCCGGTCCGTGCGCTTCTCGCTCGGACCCACGCGGATGTGGGGCATCGGCCTTCTGCCCCTGGGCTGGGCCATGTTCGTCAAGGAGCCGGCTGCCACTCTGGCTGACCGCGTGATCGACGGCGAAGCCCACCGGGCTTTCGCCGGCTTTGCGGAGCTGGCGGGCAGCCTGTTCGGTCCGGTGGCCGATGAGCAGGCGGAACTCGCGCGGATCGCGGCCCACTTCACCGCGCGCGTCCGTCCCGCCGTGCCGCGCGAGGCGCAGATCCTGGCCCTTCACGCGGCGCTGATCGATCCCGAGGTGGCGAGCGCGCGCGAACTGGCCGCGCGCACCGGGTTCAGCCAGCGCACCGTGGAGCGGATCGCCGCCGATGCATTCGGCTTCACTCCCAAGCTCCTGCTGCGGCGTCAGCGGTTCATGCGCAGCCTGGCCCAGTACATGCTCGATCCCTCGCTCAAATGGATCGGCGCGCTTGACGGGCACTATCACGATCAGGCCCAGTTCGTGCGCGACTTTCGCGAATTCATGGGCATGACCCCGCGCGAATATGCCGCGCTGCCCAAGCCGGTGATCGGCGCGATCATGCGTGAGCGGGCGCGGGTGGCGGGCCGCGCCGTCCAGGCGCTGGACAGCCCGGCTGGCGGTGCGGCCACGGTTGCGGGCGCGCAGTCCAGTCCCTAAAGGGCGGGCCGGACGTTCAGCGGATTGGAAGCAAGTGGACTACGCGGCAACCGGACAGCAGGCGCTCGCGCGCATTGCCGAGGCGCAGGATCTCGATGGTGTAGAGAAACTCAGGGTGGAATTCCTTGGCAAGCAGGGCTCGATCTCGGCCCTGTTGAAGACGCTGGGAGGCATGAGCCCCGAGCAGCGGCAAGCCGAAGGTCCGCAGATCCACGCATTGCGCGAGAGCGTCACAGAGGGTCTCGCCGAACGCAAGGCCGCGCTGGAAACGGCCGCGCTCGACGCGCGCCTTGCCGCGGAGACGGTGGACCTCACCCTGCCTGCACCGGAAGCCCCGCGCGGGTCGGTCCACCCGGTCAGCCAGGTCATGGACGAGCTGGCCGAAATCTTCGCCGACCTTGGTTTCGCGGTCGCCTCCGGCCCGGAGATCGAGGATGACTGGCATAATTTCACGGCGCTCAACATGCCGGAAAGCCACCCGGCCCGCGCGATGCACGATACCTTCTACTTCCCGGACGAGGGCCCGGGTGGCACCCGGATGCTCCTGCGCACCCACACCAGCCCGGTGCAGATCCGCACCATGCTGAAGGAGGGCGCACCATTGCGGATCATCGCGCCCGGCCGCGTGTATCGCTCGGATTCCGACGCCACCCACACGCCGATGTTCCACCAGGTCGAAGGCCTGGTGATCGACAAGGGCATTCACCTCGGCCACCTCAAGTGGACGCTGGAAACCTTCCTCAAGGCCTTCTTCGAGCGCGAGGACATTGTCCTGCGCCTGCGCCCGTCCTACTTCCCCTTCACCGAACCCTCGGTGGAAGTGGACGTGGGCTTCGCTGTGGTCAGCGGGCCCGACGGCAAGAGTCGGCGGGTCCTTGGCGGTTCGGGCGACGCGCCGGGTCATGGCTGGATGGAGCTGCTCGGCAGCGGCATGGTCAACCGCAAGGTCATTGAATTCGGCGGCCTGGATCCCGACGAATGGCAGGGCTTCGCCTTCGGCATCGGGGTCGATCGCCTCGCCATGCTGAAATACGGCATGGACGACCTGCGCGCCTTCTTCGACGGCGACCAGCGCTGGCTGTCGCATTACGGTTTCTCCGCGCTCGACGTGCCGACCCTGTCGGCCGGCGTCGGCACCCCTGCTTGAGGAGCGCGCACCCATGAAATTCTCGCTCTCCTGGCTCAAGGACTACCTCGACACCGAGGCCAGCGTTGCCGAAATCTCGGCCACGCTCAATGCCATCGGCATCGAGGTCGAAGGCATCGAGGACCCGGCGGCCCGCCTCGCCGGCTTCCGCGTCGCCCGCGTGCTCACCGCCGCCCCGCACCCCAATGCCGACAAGCTGCAGGTGCTCACCGTCGACACCGGCGCGGGCGATCCGCTGCAGGTCGTCTGCGGCGCGCCCAATGCCCGGGCAGGCCTCGTCGGCGTGCTCGGCACGGCCGGCGCGGTGGTGCCGGCTAACGGCATGGTGCTCAAGGTTGCCGCCGTGCGCGGGGTCGAGAGCAATGGCATGATGTGTTCCAGCCGCGAGCTGGAGCTGGGCGAGGACCACGCCGGAATCATCGAGCTGCCGGCCGATGCGCCGGTCGGCGCGGCATTCGCCGACTATCACGGCGCCGATCCGGTGTTCGACGTTTCGATCACCCCCAACCGCCCCGATTGCATGGGGGTCTACGGCATTGCCCGCGATCTCGCCGCCGCCGGGATCGGCGCCTTGAAGCCGATCTCCGTCCTGGCGGTTGACGGCAGCTTTACTTGTCCGACCCAGATCAGGACCGATGATCCTGCGGGCTGCCCGGCTTTCCATGGCCGCGTGATCAGGGGCGTGACCAACGGCCCTTCGCCCAAGTGGCTGCAGGACCGGCTGAAGAGCGCAGGCCAGCGCCCGATTTCGGCCTTGGTCGATCTCACCAATTACTTGATGCTCGGCTTCGGCCGCCCCGCCCATGCCTACGACCTCGCCAAACTGACCGGCGCTGTCGTCGCCCGCAAGGCGCGCGACGGGGAGACGGTGCTGGCGCTTAACGGCAAGGAATACACCCTCGACGCCGGGATGACCGTGATCGCCGACGATGCCGGCGTCCACGATGTTGCCGGGATCATGGGCGGCGAGCATTCGGGCTGCACCGAGGCGACGACGGACGTCTTGCTGGAAGTGGCCTACTTCGATCCGGAAGCCATCGCCGCCACGGGCCGCAAGCTCAACCTCACCTCGGACGCGCGCAGCCGGTTCGAGCGCGGGGTCGATCCGCTGTTCCTCGACACCGGTCTGGAAATGCTGACCCGGCTCATGATCGAGACCTGCGGCGGCGAAGCCAGTGCGGTGATCCGTGCCGGTCAGCCGCCGCGCGATCCAGCCGTGGTGGCCTATGACCCGGCCCTGGCGGAAACGCTGGGCGGCGTCGGCATCCCCGCGCCCGAGCAGCGCCGAATCCTCGGCGCGCTGGGCTTCACCGTGTCGGACGACTGGACGGTGACGGCGCCCGGTTGGCGGCCTGATATCGCCGGGGCGCCGGACATCGTGGAAGAAGTGGTCCGCATCTGGGGGCTGGACAACATTGCGAGCGTGGCCCTGCCGCGCGCGGATGGCGTGGCCAGGCCGACAGCCACTCCGGCGCAGAAGCTGGAGCGGCGGCTGCGGCGGGCGGCAGCGGCGCGGGGCCTCAATGAAGCGGTAACCTGGTCGTTCCTGCCCACGGCGGAGGCCGAGCTGTTCGGCACGGACCTGTGGGTGCTGGAAAACCCGATCAGCGAGGACATGAAGGCCATGCGGCCCTCGTTGCTGCCGGGCCTGCTTGCGGCGGCGGCGCGCAACCTGGCGCGCGGCGCCACTTCGCTGCGCTTGTTCGAGATCGGGCGCCGCTACCTGCGCGGGGCTGACGGCGCCAGCGATGAACGGCTGTCGCTGGCCGTGGTGCTGGCGGGGGACAAGGTCGCCCGCGGCTGGGCCACGGGCAGGGCCGCGGCATTCGACGCCTTCGATGCCAAGGCCGAGGCGCTGGCCCTGCTGGCCGAGGCGGGCGCCCCGATCGACAATCTGCAGGTGATGGGCGAGGCCGGCGGGCAGTTCCACCCGGGTCAGTCGGCCACGCTGCGGCTGGGGCCCAAGACTGTTCTGGCCCGCTTCGGGATGGTGCATCCGGCGACGGCCAAGGCGTTCGATCTCGACGGGCCGGTGGCGATGGTCGAGCTGTTCCTCGATGCCATCCCGGGCAAGCGCGGGGCGGCGACCTTCGCCAGGGCCGCCTATGCTCCGCCGGCGCTGCAGGCGGTGACGCGGGACTTTGCCTTCCTGATTGCGGCGGACAAGCCGGCGGGCGAGCTTCTCCGCGCGGTTCGCGGGGCGGACAAGGCGAATATTGTCAGCGCCCGGCTGTTCGACGACTTCCGCGGTGCAGGCGTGCCGGAGGGCCAGAAGTCGCTGGCCGTCGAGATCACGCTCCAGCCGCTCGAAAAGAGCTATGCCGAGGCGGATCTCAAGGCGATCGCCGACAAGGTCACCGCGGCGGCAGCGAAGCTGGGGGCGCAACTGCGCGGGTGACCCTCGCGCGAGACAGTGGACCTGTGGGCGATCCCCAGCTAGGCGCCGGGGCGCCATGACCGCTCACAATTCCCGCCGCACCTTCGCCATCATCTCGCATCCCGACGCGGGCAAGACCACGCTGACCGAGAAGCTCCTGCTGCAGGGCGGGGCGATCCATCTCGCCGGCGAGGTCAAGGCGCGCGGCCAGGCGCGGCGCGCGCGGTCGGACTGGATGAAGATCGAGCAGCAGCGTGGCATCTCGGTGACCAGCTCCGTGATGACCTTCCACAAGGATGGTATCACGTTCAATCTGCTCGATACCCCGGGCCACGAAGACTTCTCGGAAGACACCTACCGGACGCTTACTGCCGTCGATTCCGCGATCATGGTGATCGACGCGGCCAAGGGCATCGAGCCGCAGACGCGCAAGCTGTTCGAGGTTTGCCGGATGCGGTCGGTGCCGATCATCACCTTCATCAACAAGGTGGACCGGGAAGGCCGCTCACCCTTCGAGACGCTGGACGAGGTGGCCGACGCCCTGGCGCTGGACGTGGTGCCGATGTCGTGGCCGGTCGGAATGGGCGGGACTTTTCAAGGGGTTCTCGACTTCGCGACGGGCATGGTGTCGAGGCCCGAGGGTGACAGCCGCGAGTTCCTCGGCAAGGTCGAGGAAATGGCGCTGCCGCAAGACGTGGCCGAGGAGGTCGAGCTGGCCCAGGGCGGCTATCCCGAGTTCAGCCTCGAGGCCTATCGTCACGGCGACATGACCCCAGCCTATTTCGGCTCGGCCCTGAAGAATTTTGGCGTGGCTGAACTGATTGACGCCATCGCCAAATTCGCCCCGCCGCCGCGCCCGCAAAGCTCCGACCAAGGCACGATCAGCCCCGATCGCGCCGACGTGACGGGCTTCATTTTCAAGGTCCAGGCCAACATGGATCCGCAGCATCGCGACCGAATCGCCTTCATGCGGATGGTCTCGGGGACCTTCAGGCGCGGGATGAAGCTGACCCCATCGGGACTAGGAAAGCCGATCGCCGTGCACTCGCCCATCCTGTTTTTCGCGCAGGACCGTGAGATTGCCGATACGGCGGAAGCCGGTGATATCATTGGGATTCCCAACCACGGGACGCTGCGCGTGGGCGATACGCTGAGCGAAAAGAACGACGTGCGGTTCACCGGCCTGCCCAACTTCGCACCGGAAATCCTGCGGCGTGTGGCGCTGAAGGATCCGACCAAGACCAAGCAACTGCGCAAGGCCCTCGACGACCTGTCCGAAGAGGGTGTGATCCAGGTGTTCTATCCGGAGATCGGGGCGCAGTGGATCGTCGGAGTTGTCGGCCAATTGCAATTGGATGTGCTGATTTCCCGGCTCGAGGCGGAGTACAAGGTCGAGGCCGTGCTCGAGCCTTCTCCGTTCGACACGGCGCGCTGGCTCAAGGGAACCGATGTGGCGCTCAAGAGCTTTGCCGAGTTCAACAAGTCCAACCTGGCCAAGGACCGCGACGGCGACCCGGTGTTCATGGCCAGGTCGGCCTGGGACGTCAGCTATCAGCAGGAAAAGAACCCGGAGCTTGGCTTCAGCGCAACAAAGGAACGCTGACGGCCGATTGCATCGGGGTTGCAACGCAACTGCAAGGCTTCACAATGCCGCGATGGAACTGACGGTCGCCTCCTACAACATCCACAAGGCGGTGGGGCTCGACCGCCGCCGAGATCCCGAGCGCATCATGGCCGTGCTGCGCGAAATCGATGCCGACGTGATCGCCCTGCAGGAGGCCGACCGCCGGTTCGGCGACCGGGTCAGCGTGCTGCCGCGGCAAGTGCTGGAGGACCACGGACACTGGCAGGCCGTGGCGCTCGGCCAGCGGCCTGATTCGATCGGCTGGCATGGCAATGCCGTGCTGGTGCGGCGGGGGATCGAAGTGGCCGACGCCGATATCGTGCCGCTGCCCACGCTGGAGCCGCGCGGGGCAGTGCGGGTGGACCTGGTCAAGCACGGCCAGCCAGTACGGGTCGTGGGCATGCATCTCGATCTGTCGGGCCTGCGCCGGCGCCAGCAGGTGCGCACGGTGCTGGCCCATGTCGAGATCTGCGGCGAGGCCTGCCCTACCGTGCTGATGGGCGACTTCAACGAATGGTCGCGCACCGGCGGGTGCCTGCACGAATTCCATCACGATGATTGGCGAGTGCTGGCGCCGGGCCGCAGCTTTCCCAGCCGGCGGCCGGTGGCCATGCTCGACCGGATCGTGGCCTCCGCGGATTGGGACTGCGGCCATTGCGCCGTTCACCACAGCGCTCTGGCGGCGCGCGCCTCGGATCACTTGCCGGTCCATGCCCGGCTGACGCTGCTTAAAAAATAGGCAGTTTGCACAGGATTCAGGCGCTGTCCTTACTCCGGGATTGGTGGGACCAAAGTGCCTCAATCGGAATCCTAACGATTCCCTAAACTGGCACGCTCCTTGCGAAGCGGATGCCGCCGGCGACGGGTCCGGCAGGCTCCAGGGGGCAAGGATGAAATTCATCATCGCCATCATCAAGCCGTTCAAGCTGGACGAGGTTCGCGAAGCCCTCGGCGCCGTAGGCGTCGCGGGCATGACCGTTTCCGAGGTCAAGGGTTTTGGACGGCAAAAAGGCCAGACGGAAATTTACCGCGGCGCCGAATATTCCACCAACATGCTGCCCAAGGTGAAAATCGAGATCGCAGCGGCCGACGACCTCGCGCCGCAGATCGTCGAGACGATCCAGCAGGTTGCCAGCACCGAAGCCATCGGTGACGGCAAGATCTTCGTGCTCGACCTGGCCGAAGCCGTGCGCATCCGCACCGGCGAGGCCGGCGACACCGCTCTGTAACGGCAGGAGGGAAACCATGATGCGTAAACTCGCTTATGGTGCTGGCGCGATCGGAGCCTCGCTCTTCGCCGCCACCACCGCTTTCGCGCAGGAGGCGACGGAAGCCGCCACTGCGGCTGCGTCGACCGCAGCCGCGGCTGCGACCACCGCGGCGGCCACCGCCACCAGCACCCTGATCGCCGCGCCGACCGATACGGCGGCGATGGTCAACAAGGGCGACACCAGCTGGATGCTGATCTCCTCGGCACTCGTGCTGATGATGTCGATCCCGGGCCTCGCGCTGTTCTACGGCGGCCTGGTCCGCACAAAGAACATGCTGAGCGTCTGCATGCAGGTGTTCATGATCGTGGCCATTGCCGGTCTGGTCTGGGCCTGCTGGGGTTACTCGCTGGCCTTCACTGGCGGCTCGACCCCGTTTGTCGGCGGCCTCTCCAAGGCCTTCCTGATGGGCGTGACCGCCAGCTCGAACGCTGCGACGTTCTCCAACAACGTCTACATCCCCGAGCTGGTCTACATGGTCTTCCAGATGACCTTCGCGATGATCACCCCGGCGCTGATCGTCGGCGCTTTCGCGGAACGCGTGAAGTTCACTCCGTTGATGATCTTCATGGTCCTGTGGATGACCGTGGTCTACTTCCCGATCGCGCACATGGTCTGGTACTGGGCCGGTCCGGACTTCCTCTCGGCCAATCCGACTGACGCGGGCTATCTGTTCCAGATGGGCGCGCTCGATTTCGCGGGCGGCACCGTGGTCCACATCAACGCGGGTATCGCCGGCCTCGTCGGCTGCCTCATGATCGGCAAGCGCCTCGGCTTCGGCAAGGAAGCCACTCCGCCGCACTCGCTGACCATGACCATGATCGGCGCCTCGCTGCTGTGGGTGGGCTGGTTCGGCTTCAACGCCGGCTCCAACCTTGAAGCCAACGGCGTGACCGGCGTGGCCTTCGTCAACACCATGCTCGCCACCTGCGCGGCCGCCGTCTCCTGGTCGGTGATCGAGCAGATCCACCACGGCAAGCCCTCGATGCTGGGCGGCGCCACGGGTGCGGTGGCCGGCCTGGTCGCCATCACTCCGGCCTCGGGCTTCGGCGCGCCGATGACCTCGATCGTGCTCGGCCTGCTGGTTTCGCCGGTCTGCTACTTCTTCGTCAGCGTGGTGAAGAACAAGCTGAAGTACGACGACACCCTCGACGTGTTCGGCGTGCACTGCATCGGCGGCATCTTCGGCGCCATCGCCACCGGCATCGTTGCCGACCCGGCGCTCGGCGGCCAGGGCTTCTTCGACTACACGAAGTTCCCTGCCGTTCCCGGCACCTATGACATGGCCGCCCAGGTGGTCATCCAGATCAAGGCCGTGCTGCTGACGCTGGTCTGGTCCGGCGTGGGTTCGGCGGTGCTCTACTTCATCGTCGACAAGGTGTTCGGTCTGCGTCCGACGGCTGATGCCGAGCGCGAAGGCCTCGACATCTCCGAGCACGGTGAACGCGCCTACAATATGTGATCTGACCAGTTTGGCGGGGCCGGAGACTTTCCTCTCCTCCACCCTTCGGCCCCGCCATCCGACGTTCCTCCTGCGAACGCAAACTTAGCCCGGAGCCAGCCGCTCCGGGCTTTTTTTGTGTGTTGGGGGAAAGGGGAAGAGTGGGGTTCACGCAGAGGCGCAGAGAAGAAAGGGGAGACGCGGAGGGGTTGTGACTGCGGCGAAGCCTGGCTTGACCCAATGGATTCGGGGATGGCTTGGTGGGAGTGGTCGCGTCCTCACCGCGCCCTTTGCTTCCGCTGCGGTCCGGCGGGTAGTCTGGTGGGAGCGCGGTTGCGCTATTGCCCCTCCACGGCCCGCTTGGAGGGCGGTCCCCCCTCCCCATTTATGGTTCCCAAATACGGGGAGGATCTTGGCTCAGCCCGCGCGGGCTGCGAGCATGTCCAGCAGGGTGCGGATCGGGCTGACGTCGTAACCGGCTTGCGCTGCGGCAGCGGCGAGATCGTCGGGGTCAGCGCCCGTGCTGGCTTCGGCGAGGGCCCACAGCAGGGTGGAGCGGGTGCCCGAGCGGCAATAGGCGAGGACGGGGCCGGCGGCGCCTTCCAGCGCCCGGGCCATGGCGGCGACCTGAGGTTCGCTGAAGCCGGCGTGAGTGACGGGAATCGCGACGTACGCGATTCCCGCGTTCCGGGCGGCCGCCTCAATTTCGGCGCCAGGGGTCTGGTCGGGCGATTCCAGTTCCGGCCGGTTGTTGATGATAAGGGTGACGCCCATGGCCTTGGCGAGTTCGACTTCGGGGAGCCCGATCTGCGGGCTGGCGTAGACGCCATCGACAATGGTCTTGAACATGTCCGTCAGCTCCTGGCGGTGCGGGACGCTTCCTGCTGGCCGCGCAGGCGGGCCCGACGGTTGCGGCCGATGATGTTTAGGCTTTCCACCGCAGCGGAAAAAGCCATCGCGGCATAGACGTAACCCTTGGGGATGTGGACCCCGAAACCGTCGGCGACGAGCACCAATCCGATCATCACGAGGAAGGCGAGGGCCAGCATGACGAGGGTGGGATTGCGCTCGATGAACTTCGCCAGCGGTTCGGCGGCCACCATCATGATGCCCACGGTGATCACCACAGCCGCGATCATGATCGGGACATCGTCGGTCATGCCAACCGCGGTGAGGATCGAATCGATGGAGAAGACGAGATCGAGCGCGATGATCTGGGCGATGGCCGCGCCGAATGCGATCTGCGCGAGGCCTTTGTCATGATCCAGCAGTTCGCCCGATTCAGCTTCGCCGTCGATGTTGTGGTGGATTTCCTTGGTCGCCTTCCACAGCAGGAACAGGCCGCCGGCGATGAGGATCAGGTCGCGCCCGGAGAAGGCCGTCTCGAAAGTGGGCTCGCCATGCGGGCCGGGGGCACCCGCAAGGCCGAGGTCGAATAGCGGGGCCTGGAGGGTGACGATCCAGCCGATCAGCAGGAGCAGCGCGATGCGCATGCCCAGCGCCAGGGTCAGCCCTATGCGGCGGGCCTTTTGCTGCTGAGCAGCGGGCAGCTTGTTCGACAAGATCGCGATGAACACGAGATTGTCGATCCCGAGCACGATCTCGAGCGTGATGAGGGTGATCAGCGCGGCCCAGGTGGCGGGTTCGGCGAGCAGGGCAATGAAATCCATCGCCGGGTTGTGCCAAGACCCAGGCGCAGAGGCAAGCCGGACCGGACAGTGCCCCGAAAGACACGGTTGAACGCACCAGCGGATGGGCGAGTCGGAATCTGTTCGCGCTTTGGGGAAAACTGGTCTATGCCACAAGATGCAGAGGATAGGGCCGCGCGCACATGTGCGTTGGTTCGCCCTGTCGCCCGGTGCGTATCGTCCGCGCCGACCGGGCGAATCCACGGGGGCGAAGCGAAGGTAAGTTCGGGTTTATGGGTTTCGACAGAGGACGTCGCGGCAAGGGTCGTGACAAGCGGGACGGCGGTTTCGGCGAAGAAGGTTTCGATCCGGGCTTTGGCGGCGGCGGCTTTGGCGGCGGCGGCTTTGGTGGCGACCGCGGTGGTTTCGGCGGCGGTGATCGCGGCGGCTACGGCGGCGGTGGCGGTGGTCGCGGCTTTGGCGGCGGCGGTTTCGGCGGCGGCGGCGGTGGTGGTCGCGGCTTCGGCGGCGGCGGTGGCGGCTTCGGCGGCCCGCGCGGCGGTGGCGGCGGCGGCGGCGGGATGCCGGCGCAGGTCGTTGGCCAGGGCAAGGGCGTGGTCAAGTTCTTCAATTCGCAGAAGGGCTTCGGCTTCATCCAGCGTGAAGATGGCGGCGAAGACGTGTTCGTTCACATCAGCTCGGTCGAGCGTGCCGGCCTTGAAGGTCTGGCCGAGGGTCAGGGCCTGGAGTTTACCCTCGTCGACCGTGGCGGCAAGATCTCGGCGACCGACCTGGTCGTGGTCGGAGATGTGATCGCGGTCGAAAAGCGCGAGGCTGCGCCGCAGCGCGAGCTGACGGGCGAGAAGGCTTCGGGCACGGTCAAGTTCTTCAATTCGATGAAGGGCTTTGGCTTTATCACCCGCGACGACGGCCAGCCGGATGCTTTCGTGCACATCAGCGCGGTTGAGCGTTCGGGCCTGCGTAGCCTGAACGAGGGCGACCGACTGGAATTCGATATCGAGGTGGATCGACGAGGCAAGTACTCGGCGGTCAACCTGGTGCCGCTTCAGGGTTGACCCAGCCCGCTGGTCCTTCGGGCATTTGACCGAAGGCAAGCGATACCATAGCGCGCAGGTGGCGGCTCGTTTGGGCCGCCATTTGTCGTTTGCATCTGCGGATTTATCTTTCAGGCCAAGGACGGCTCGGGGGGCTGCCAGCAGAAACTCCCGGCCGAAGTGTTGCAAGGACGAGTGCAATGTCGATCACGCCGCTCATGCCCGTGTACCCCCGGTGCGATTTCCGGCCGGTGCGCGGTGACCACTGCCACCTGATCGGGGAAGACGGGCGCCGCTATCTGGACTTTGCCGCGGGCATCGCCGTGAACATCCTCGGGCATTCACATCCTGGTCTGATCGGCGCGATCCAGCGGCAGGCGGCTACGCTGATGCACGTCTCCAACCTCTATGGCAGCCCGCTGGGCGAGCGGCTGGCGCAGCGGCTGGTGGATCTGAGCTTCGCCGACACGGTGTTTTTCACCAACTCGGGCGCGGAAGCGGTGGAGTGCGCCATCAAGACCGCGCGGGCCTACCACAGCCACGTCGGCAATGATCACAAGTTCGAACTGATCACTTTCAACAACGCCTTCCACGGCCGAACGATGGGGACGATCAGCGCTTCGAGCCAGGACAAGATGCACAAGGGTTTCCTGCCGCTCTTGCCGGGTTTCAAGTATGTCGAGTTCGATGATCTCGTGGCGGCCAAAGCGGCCATCGGGCCACATACCGCCGGCTTCCTCGTGGAGCCTGTGCAGGGCGAGGGCGGGATTCGCCCGGCTAGCCAGGAATTCATGACGGGCCTGCGCCACCTGGCCGATGAACATGACCTGCTGCTCGCTCTCGACGAAGTCCAGACCGGGGTTTGCCGTACGGGCACGTTCTATGCCTACGAGCAATATGGCATCGTGCCGGACGTGGTGGCGAGCGCGAAAGGGCTGGGGGGCGGCTTTCCGCTCGGCGCCTGCCTTGCCACCGAGAAGGCCGCACGCGGCATGGTCGCGGGCGCGCATGGTTCGACCTATGGCGGCAATCCGCTGGCCATGGCCGCGGGCGAGGCTGTGCTCGACGCCGTAGGCAACGACGCGTTCCTCGCTCACGTCAATGCGATGAGCGAGCGCCTGCGGACGAGGCTCGGGCAGTTCATCGGCAATTACCCGGAGCTGTTCGAGCTCGTACGTGGGCGCGGGCTGATGCTGGGGATCAAGATGAAGGTGGAGCCGCGCGGATTCGTCGCGCATCTGCGCGAAAATCACCAGCTGTTGACTGTCTCCTCGGGCGACAACACCCTGCGCGTGGTGCCGCCGCTGGTCATCGACGAGGCGCACATCGACGAGTTCATGGAGAAGCTGTCCGCCGCGGCGGCGAGCTATGCGGTGGAGGCAATGGCGTGAGCCTGCGACACTTCCTTGAGCTCTCGGATGCCGGCGGGGATGCCGTGGCCACCATGCTGAACGACGCGCTCTCCCGCAAGACGGCGCGGTCTGATTGGCCTAAGGGCCGGTCCGACGCGGATGCGCCGCTCGCCGGGCGGGTGCTGGCCATGATCTTCGAGAAGAATTCGACCCGTACGCGCGTTTCGTTCGACATCGCCATGCGCCAGCTGGGCGGCAGTGCCATCGTCATGGAATCCGGGGGAATGCAGCTGGGGCGTGGCGAGACCATCGCCGATACGGCTCGCGTGCTCAGCCGCATGGTCGACGCGATCATGATCCGCACCGACGACCATGCCAAGATCGAGGAGCTGGCGGCATACGCCAGCGTGCCGGTAATCAATGGACTGACTGACCGCTCCCACCCGTGCCAGATCATGGCTGATCTGCTGACCATCCTCGAGCACGGCAAGGCCCTCCCGGGCCTTGAAGTCGCGTGGCTCGGGGATGGCAATAACGTGCTGAATTCGATCGTTGAAGCCGCTGGACTGATGAAGTTCAACGTCCGCATCGGCGTGCCTGCGGGTTATGACTGTGACGCCGCCTACGTGGCTGCCGCCGTGGCCCGCGGAGCAGGTATTTCGGTCTATCGCAGCGCCGAGGAGGCGGTCTGCGGCGCGGATGTCGTGGTGACCGACACCTGGGTTTCGATGGGACAGGCTCATGCCGAGGCAAAGTTGGCGGCAATGGCCCCGTTCCAGGTCACGGAGGCGCTGATGGCCCAAGCCGCGCCGTCTGCGGCATTTCTGCATTGCCTGCCGGCGCACCGCGGTGAGGAAGTGACCGACGGGGTGATCGATAGCTCGGCGTCACTGGTTTGGGACGAAGCCGAAAACCGAATTCACGCTCAGAAAAGCGTTCTGCGCTGGGTGTTCGGACAGTTGTGAGCGGGCAACCGGAAGCGGAAGGCACCAGTTTCGATCAGGTGCTCGGCTTTACAGTCCCCCAGCGTAACGCCCGGGGGCGCATGGTTCGACTCGGACCGTTGCTGGACGAGATCCTGGCGGCGCATGATTATCCCCCAGTCTTGCGGCATCTGGTGGCCGAAGCTCTCGTCCTCACCGCATTGATGGGCTCACTGCTGAAGGCGGATGACAGCCAACTCACGCTTCAGGTCCAGACAACTGAGGGCGCCGTAGATCTGCTGGTGTGTGATTATCGCGACGGGGAATTACGCGGTTACGCGCGGCACGACCCAGTTGCGCTTGCGAAGCTGGGCAACAACCCAGCCCTGAACGCGCTGTTTGGTCAGGGATTTCTGGCTATCACGTTTGACCTTGGAAGCACGGGTCAGCGCTATCAAGGTATCGTGCCGCTAGACGGAGATTCGCTGTCCGCTGCTTGCGAGGGCTATTTCCGGCAATCCGAACAGATCCCTACCTTGATCCGCGTTGCCGTAAAGTCGAGCGCGGAGGGATGCACTGCGGGTGGCATGCTGGTGCAGCACCTGCCCGACGGTGAGCTTGGGAGAGAGCGGCTTCATGTGCAGATGGATGACCCCGATTGGGAACACGTGGAAGTACTCGCGGCCAGCCTCCGTCACGACGAACTGCTGGATGCTGCACTGTCGATGGAAGACATCATCTGGCGCCTCTTCCATGACGAGCAGGAAATCCGCACATTGGCATGTCAGGTTCTGAAGCGGGGTTGCCGCTGCTCAGCTGAGTACTATCACTCTGTATTACGACGTTTTCCTGAAGAGGAGCGCGCTCATATGCGTGGCGATGATGGCGAAATCGCCGTTGATTGTGCCTTTTGCTCCCGTATTTTCAAGATCAACCTGTAGGTGCGGTCGTTAGCCCGAAGCGTAACGTAGACCTCCTGGTCTTCACCACTATAATGTAGCCAGGGGTTTCGGTCAGGCGTGGGGGCTCTGGCATGAGCATACGCGGATTACTACTGCTCGCTGGATGGGTCAGTCTGGTAGGAGCGTCTCCGTTGGACGGGAGCAAGCCTGCGCCAACCCCTCGCGCGAATATGCTGGAAAAACTTAGGCCCGGACAGTGGGACCTGCGTCAGCGTGGCGAATCGATGCCGCAGCGAGTCTGTATCAAGGCCGGTATGGAGCTCATCCAATTGCGGCATCCCGGCAGAATCTGCGAGCGCATCGTCTTGGAGCAGGCAGATTCGTCGATTCTGGTGCAGTACACCTGCAGAGGCAGCGGATTCGGTCGGACTCGTATTCGCCGGGAGACCTCGCAACTGGTGCAAATCGAAACTCAGGGCGTCGCCGACGGCTTCCCGTTCGACTTTTCTGCCGAGGGGCGCTGGGTGGGGGAGTGCCAGCGATCAACGGGATGATGCGTCTGGTGCTTGCGCGACATCGCCAGGGGGCTTAGCGCATCGCCTTGATGATGGACGATCATACCGGGGTCGACGCGATTATCCTGCTTTCGGGCGGGCTGGATTCGATGGTGGCCGGGGGGCTGGCGCGTGCTGCCGGCTTTCGCATCAATGCCCTGACGATCGACTACCATCAGCGCCATCGCCGTGAACTGCAGGCAGCAGCAACAGTCGCAGAAGCGCTCGGAGCCTTTCGGCACGTGGTGTTGCCGCTCGATCTCAGCATTTTCGGCGGGTCGGCGCTTACTGCAGATATCGATGTTCCAAAAGGTGGTCTCTCGCCCGGTATTCCTGTCACCTATGTGCCGGCCCGCAATCTCGTTTTCTTGTCACTGACACTTGCCTGGGCGGAGGCCATCGGGGCCAAGGATATATTCATCGGTGTCAATGCCTTGGATTACTCCGGTTATCCCGACTGTCGACCTGAATTCATCTCGGCCTTCTCGGACATCGCAAATCTCGCAACAAAGGCTGGATCTGAAGGAGGTGGGTTCCGGATCCATGCTCCGCTGCAGCACATGGGCAAGGATGAGATTGCGCGAGAAGCCGCGCGTCTGGGATTGGATCCAGGAATCACGTGGTCGTGTTACGACCCGACGCCGGCGGGTCTTGCATGCGGCTTGTGCGACAGTTGCCGCCTGAGGCTGGATGGCTTCAGGCGAGCTGGCTTGGTGGACTCTGTCCAATACGACCCTGGCTGAGCGAACCGGCGTTCAGGCGGGCAGAACGCCGGCTGCGCGAAGAGCTGAAACGAGAGCTGCGAGGGCGCTCCGAGCTTCTGTATCAATGACAGTACCGCCGGTTGGAGCGGCCGGGACAGCGGGAGCATGCCAGGCGTCCCCCGCCCGGCTCATGCGCTGTCCGGTCGCCTTGTTCAGTACCTGCATACCGTCACGGGCATTGGCGAAGAGCCATTGGCCCAGTTGCCGCATGGCAATCTTCCCGTCCTGGCCAGCCCATTCGCCTGTGGCCGAGAGGCCTATCATCCACGACTGGCCGTCCACAGGGGCGGTCGGGGGGGTGTTGCGCTCGTCTTCGATCGCGCAATGGACAAGGCCGTCAAGCATGGAAAGAGCTTCATTGACGAAGTCTTCCTTTTGCGACTGGCCGACAAACAAAAAAGGAAGTGAGAAACGTGCACTCATGGATTCGAATATTACTGGGTCAGGCATGGCGAAGCCTCTTGGATCAGATGAGAACGGTCAGGTGGAGTGGAACGGAACCGGCGTAACTGCCTCGCTGACGCACGATTATCGGCGCGCCGGCATGAGCGGCCGTCAAGCTGGCGATCATTGACGCGGGAATTGTCAGGCGTGGCTCACTTGTTGCCCAGATCGCAATGATGTCGCTCTCGGTTCCGAGCAAGACTTCATAGACTTCGCTCTGCTCATGAACGGGCGTGTCCACTTGGTCCCGCCAGATCCAGGCGGCACGAGCCCTACGCGTCCATGCCAGCTGCAAGCTTCCGTCCGCGAGCCGGGTGGTGCGCGGATGAACTGGGAACAACGGGCGCTGCGTCAACCCGCGGCATGCAACTGTCGAAGCTACGGGCGCCAGATCTCCTCCTCCAATAGCCTTAATTGCCGTAGCTGGACTTTGGGCCAGCTGTGCGGCGTCCATCGGAACAAGCTTTTCGTCGAGCAGAACGAAGCGTTCGTTGGCTGCATGAGTTGCGATGTACTGCTCGGTGCCGCCCCGGCCGCGAAGAAGCAGCCCAAGTTCCCATGCGCTGCCGCCCAGTGGTGTTGCCCGGCCAAACTGCAGTATCTCAGATCCGATCAGCGCCCGGTTGGCGCCCATCGCTAGCTGACGCATCGTGGCATCCTGAAGCACCATGTCGGTGCCAAGCAGTTCAACGGTGATCCTGCTTGCCCGATCGATCACAAGCGGTGAAGCACGGGGGGCAGGAGCCGCGACAATTCCTAGCGTCGCCCGGCTTCTGCCGGTGGCCCCGGCCGGAACCAGCTGGCCATCTCCATTGTCGATGTAAAGAGCCGCTCCCGCCCACCCCGATGTGGATGACGATGCCGCCACCCGAACCATCGGAACGTCGCCTGCCCCGCTGCCGTCCCACGGCAGCTCGAACGCCGCAAGCGATGTGGCTCCGATTTCGAGATCCGCAGCCGTGGCGGCCCGGCCGGTGTCGGTCGGCAGAGACAATGCCGTGGGAGGCGCCGCGAAAGGTGTTCGCAACAGTGTCAATTCCAGTCCGGCAGCACGCCATTCCCATGTGACCACGCGCCAGATACCGGTCATGCCAGGCATCGTGACCAGCGCTCCGGGCCGGCAAGCGGGGTCAATTTCGGATGACCGCCACAGCACGGATTGTCGGGACCAATCCGCTCGGCGAGCAGTTGCTTCGATTAAGTCTCGCGCGTGGCTCGACGTCAGGGAATGACCTCGAAGGTGAGCGCCGGTATGCGGTTGCCGAAGTCGGCCAGTTGCAGGTTCTCGAATACGACGTAGGCCAGGTTGCGATAGGCGGGCCCCGGCAGTGGCGCTTCGGCGGCAGCGATCAACGGATCAGGTGCCTGATCCCCCGTGCCACTGTAGAACCGGATAGTGCCTCCGCTTTTCATGTCCCCGGCCGCCCCCCGGAGGAGGTTGCCGTCGGCCCAGATGCGGCCGATCTCCCGCAATTTCCTGCTCGAGAGCGCCACGGCAAGTGAAACCGAGTAAGAATAGCTTGTGACGGACGGCCTACCCTTTCCGCCGCCTTGCGTATCGCGATGCTCGACCAGATCGGTCGCCCAAATGATCGATCCGCCGATCCGCATGCGCCCGAAACACCGCGGCAATGCAGCCCCGTAACTGGACGTGCTCGCCGAAAGCTCCTTAAGGCGTGGCCCCTCGCGTGAGCCCGAGCCGATGATCGCGGAATCGATCTGTCGGCCGACAAGCGCGCCGATGGCACCGCCAAACGGGCCGCCGAAAATTGAGCCGAGGGCAGAAAACACCAGAGTGGCCATTTGGTGTACTCATCAGAGTGAGGGGATGAGGCGCCAGTGCCGAAGCACCGTGGCAGGCGACGGGGCGGGGCCAAGGACGACCTTGCGCAGGAGCGCGTGCGCTTCGACAATCATTGCAGGGTCGGGGCTGACTACCGCGAGATGGAGCTGGCCCGGGCCAGGCGACATTAGCAGGACGTCTCCGGGCCGGGCTGGCCCGCCGACCGGCAGGAAAGAGTGGCGCTGGGCCCAGGCATCCGCATCCGGCCAAGTGCCAGTGCGCAGAAGGTAGCCCGTCGGCAGTTCGCATCGGCGACCTATGGCCCGCAACCCGGCAACCACTACGCCTACGCAGTCCAATCCGGTTTCAGGCGAGCGTCCGTGCAACCGGAATTTGGCGCCGACCAGGTCGAGCGCCGCTCGCGCGAACGCCTGGTCTTGTAGACCCAGGTGAGGCTGATGTCGGCGCATTGTGCCGCGGCGGTGACGTTGGACGTTTCGGCCAGGCAGGCGAGGAACGTCTCGCGCCAGTTCTTGGGCGCACCAAAGCGCCGCCGGCGCGCAGGCGCGCCGCCAGTGTCGTCTGTCATGATCTGAATCTTCCGAAGGGGGCGCTGCCGCTTCCGAGGGGAGAAGCGAATCGGTTTATCGCGATGTTCCGTTTATGTACCGAAACAGCGTGACGATGTCAACACGAAATCACCATAACGGTTAAAGTTCCGCAGCCTTGCGGTTCTGCGGGCCGCGCCCTAAGAGGCCGGCTGCCGCAAGGGAAGGGACCTGCCATGATCCGCCGCCTCTACGACTGGACCATGGCCAAGGCCGCGGATCCCCGCGCGGAATGGTGGCTGGCCCTGTTCGCCTTCGTCGAAGCCAGCTTCTTCCCGATCCCGCCCCATCCTCTGCTCGGCCTGATGTGCCTGGCTGCTCCGCGCCGAGCCGTTCGCTTCGCCGTGATCGCCACGCTGGCCTCGGTCGCCGGGGGCTTGCTTGGCTATGCCATTGGCCATTTCGCCTTCGAAGTGTTCGGGCGCCAACTGCTCGATGCGCTGCATCTCACAAACAGCTTCCCCTATGCCGCCTGCAAGCTGCGGGGCGAAGCAGGCTTCCTGGCCATAGTTGCCAAGGGGGCGACCCCTATCCCCTTCAAGCTGATCACCATCACCGCCGGGTTCATCGGCATGCCGCTGGGCAAGTTCGTGTTGGCCAGCCTGATTTCGCGCTCGATCAGTTTCTTGATCGTGGGCGTGCTGTTCCGCCTGTTCGGCGCCCCGATCAAGGCCTGGATCGACCGGTACCTCGGTCTTGCCGTAGCCGGCTTCCTCGCCCTGGTGGTGGCCGGCTTCGTCGCCGCGGCCCTGCTCGGTGGGCACAAGAGCACCGGCGTCGATGCCTGCTCCGGCGCCACCATGGAATCTCTCGCAGCCTGATTTTCCCTCAAGGAACCGTCTGGAATGCCAACGAAAATTGCGCCTGGCGCATCGTTCAAGGACAACCTCGCCCTGCTCCCGCCCATCGCCGGGCTGGACCGCGTCGAACTGCTCGACACAACGGGAAATGTGGTCGGTTTGATTGAAAACCAGGCGGGCAAGCAGGGCTCGCTGGCAGTCTATGCCTATCTCGCAGAAGTCTTCGGCGACCTCGACGCCGATGCGGCCGAGCATGCCCTGGCGGTCTTCGCCGAGCTCACGCCCGATGCGCGCGCCCGGCCCGGTGCGCACCCGAACATCGATCGCCTGCTCGAGATCGTGAGCGGCGGCCCCGCCCTGCAAATCAGGGTTATCGCTGCAAGCGAGGCGTAAAGCGCAGGGGCGGGCAGTGCGCGCCCCTGCGTCAGGTCATGCCGGCAGGATGCCCGCGGTTTTCCCCGCCCGCTCGAACCGCCCGATGATCGTCTGGACCTGCTCGGCCGTATGCTCGGCGCAAAGCGAGCAGCGCAGCAGCGTCATGCCCGCCGGAGTAGCGGGCGGCCGCGCAAGGTTCACGTAAAGCCCTTCCTTGAGCAGTGCCTCCCACATCATCGCCCCGCGCTCGAGGTCGGGCATGATTACGGAGATGATGGCGCTCTGCGGCTCGCTTGTGCCCAGTTGGAAGCCCAGGTCGGTCAGGCCCTTGTGCAAGGTCCGGCTGTTCTCCCACAGGTGCGCCCGCTTGTTTGCCCCGTGCATCAGCTTGCGAATCGATGTCGCCGCCGTCGCCACCACGCTGGGCGGCAGGCTCGCGGTGAACACGTAAGGCCGGCAGACCAGCCGCAGGATCTCGAACTTGGGATGGTTTGAAACGCAGAAACCACCCACCGTGCCGACCGACTTCGAGAACGTCCCGATCACGAAATCGACCTGGTCCAGCACCCCCTGGTCCTCGGCCACGCCGCGCCCGTTTGGTCCGATGAAGCCCATCGAGTGGGCCTCGTCCACCAGCACCATCGCCCCATTGTCCTTGGCGACCCTGATCATGTCCTTTAGCGGCGCGATGTCGCCGAGCATCGAGTAGACGCCCTCCAGCACAACCAGCTTGCCCGCGCCTTCCGGAATGCGCTTCAGGCGCTTTTCCATGGCGATGAGACCATTGTGGCGGAACGGCACCACCTCGGCATCGCCCATCTTGCAGCCGTCCCAGATGGACGCATGGCTGTCGATGTCGAGGACGATGTAGTCGCCCTTGCCGGCCATGGTGGAGATGATCCCCAGGTTCGCCTGGTAGCCGGTGGAGAACACCATGGCATGATCCATGCCATAGAACTCCTTCAGCGCCTCCTCGACGTCGCGGTGTCCCGCATAGGTCCCGTTGAGCACGCGGCTTCCGGTGGTCCCTGAGCCGAATTTGTCCAGTGCTTCCTTGCCTGCGGCGATGACATCGGGGTCGAAGGTCATGCCCATGTAGTTGTAGGTGCCGAGCAGGATCGTCTCGCGCCCGTTGCACATGGCGACGGTCGGCGAGAGCACCTTCTCCATCACCAGGCCGAACGGATCGGTGACACCCGTCGCCAGCAGGCCTTCGCGCTGCTGGATCAGGCCATCGAACTTGCTGAACAGGTCCGTCATTTGCGGCATCAACCCTTGAGCTTGACCACGGCGTCGACCAGCTGGCCGTAGTTCTCGATTTCGGCCTGCTGGTTCATCGAGATGATGATGTCGAACTCGTCCTCGATCGCGGCCACGAAGTCCATCACGGTCAGGCTGTCGAATTCGAGGTCGCCGGCAAAGGTGGTTTCGTCCGTGATCGCCACCCCCTTCTTGTTGAAGTCGGCGATCAGCTCGGCAATCCGTTCGGCAGTGGCGGCGCGGTCCATGTCAGGCTCCGTTGGTCAGGGCCGGCGCGCGGCCGGGCATAGCGGCGCCAAAGCGGGGTGGGGCGGGGAAGTCAAGCAATCGCCTTGTCGAGCAGGGCGCGGACCCCGGCAAGGAAGGGCCCGATCGAAACCGGCTTGGCGAGATAGCCCTCCGCGCCGGCATCGCGAATCCGCTCTTCGTCGCCCCGCCCGGCATAGGCGGTGACGGCCAGCACGGGAATGGCGCGCAGCAGGGGGTCGGCCTTCGCCTGCTCGATGAGTTCAAGACCGGAAATATCGGCCAGCTGGATGTCCATGATGATCAGGTTCGGGACGAATTCCTTCGCCCGGTCAATCGCCTGCCTGCCATCGCCAACTGGCTCGACGGCAAAGCCCTGGCTCTTCAGCACATCGCAGAAGAGCTTCCGGTTGAGATCGTTGTCCTCGACAACGAGGATTCTCTTTGCCACTTGCAGTCCTGTCGCCGAGCCGGGATGGATCGAGCGATCTCTATGCGCTCGGAAAGTCCCTGACAATTCTTCGCGAACCATCTTCCCCCGCTGATCCCCAGGCGCTGGCCCTCGGCGCGCTCGGCTGGCTCCTGCAGAGCGAGAGCCGGGCCGAACGCCTGCTGTCGCTCACCGGTCTCACGCCCGATGCCTTGCGCGCCGGGATCGGCGATCCGGCCGTGCTCGCCGCCGTGCTGGAATTCCTCGCCGCGCATGAACCCGATCTCGTGGGTGCCGCCGAGGCGCTCGGCGTCGCGCCGGCAGTGCTGGTCGGCGCCGCCAGGGAACTGCAGGCATGAGCCGTCCGCTGGTCATCTCCGATTGCGATGAAGTGCTGCTGCACATGATCGCGCCATACCGCGAATGGCTTGGTGAGACCCAGGGCATCACCTTCCGCATGGACACCCACAACTTCGTCGATGCGATGCGCTGGGCCGATACGGGTGAGCCGGTCGAGCCGTCAGAAATCTGGCGCCTGCTCAATGCCTTCTTCGAAACCGAGATGTCCCGGCAGACCCCGATTGCCGGCGCGGTTGAGGCCATGCAGGCCCTGACACAGGTGGCCGACGTCGTCGTGCTGACCAATGTCGGCGAACAGCACCAGGCCAACCGCACCCGCCAGCTCGCCAGCCACGGCCTTGATCTCAAGGTTTACACCAATCTCGGGCCCAAAGGCCCGGCGCTGCGCCTGATTCTCGACGAATACCGGCCGTCCCATGCCGCCTTCATCGACGATATCGCACACCATCACAATTCCGTGGCCGAGATTGCCCCCGAGGTGACCCGCCTCCACTTCTGCGGCGAGCCGCAACTCGCCCCGATGATCACTTGCGCCCACGCTGCGGGCCATGCACATGCCCGCATCGATGACTGGGCCAGCGCCTTGCCGTGGCTGCTCGCCCGTTTGCAGGGAGCCCCGCATGACTGAACCTGAAATCGAACGGCGTCTCGCCGCCCTCGGGCTCGAGCTGCCCGCTCCGGCGGCGCCGGTCGCCGCCTATGTGCCCGTCGTCATCGCGGGCGGCCTCGCTCACGTTTCGGGCCAATTGCCGTTCATCGATGGGCGGCTGGTCACCGGCCGGCTCGGGGAAGACCTCTCGGTCGAGGATGGCGCCGCCGCCGCCCGCGCCTGCGGCCTGATGATCCTGGCCCAGCTGAAGGCGGCCCTCGGCTCGCTCGAACGGGTCGAGCGCGTGGTGAAGCTCGGCGCTTTCGTCAATTCCACCGGCGCCTTCGTCGATCAGCCCAAGGTCGCCAACGGCGCTTCCGAGCTGATGGCGGCGGTGTTCGGCGATGCCGGCAAGCATGCCCGCAGCGCGGTTGGAGTACCGGTCCTGCCGCTCGGCGCTGCCGTGGAGGTTGATGCGATTGTCGCTGTTAGCCCCGCTTGATCGCTGGCTGGCGCCGGCGCCGCCCGCCGATCGCGTCGCCTGGCTGCGCAAGGCCTGCTTCGCCCATCGCGGCCTGTATGGCCATGGCCTGGCGGAGAATTCGCTCGGGGCGGCAGAAGCGGCCATTGCCAAGGGGCTCGGCATCGAATGCGACGTCCAGCGCTCCAGCGACGGGCAGGCAGTCGTCTTCCACGACTGGGAGCTCGATCGGCTGACCGCTGAACGGGGCATGGCGGGAGACCGCAGCGCTGCCCAATTGGGCGCACTCACTCTGTCCGGCACTTCGGACACCATCCCCACTCTCAGGCATTTGCTTGACGTGGTGGCCGGCCGGGTTCCCTTGCTGATCGAACTGAAGTCGCGGCGCGACCGCCGCTTTGGCGCCCTGTGCCTGGCAGTCCGGCGCGTGCTCGAGGGCTATCGCGGCCCGCATGCGATCATGAGCTTCGACCCGCGGATAACGCACTGGTTCGCCGTCAATTCGCCGCAAACAGTGCGCGGCCTCGTTGTAACCGAGGAAAACGACAAGGCCTTGCCGGGCCGCCTGCGCCGCCATTTCGCCTTGTGGCATGCCCGACCCGATTTCCTCTCCTACGACATTCGCGACTTGCCGGGACGTTTCCCCGCAGCGCAGCGTCGCCGCGGCCTGCCACTGGTGACCTGGACGATCGGAACCCCAGAACTCCTCGCGCGGTCCCGGGCCTGCGCGGATGCGCCAACCGTGGAGGGAGCCGGCGTACCGTGACCGGCGAAGCGGTTACGGTCGAGGTCGCGTCACGCGTCGGGGCACTACCGGCCGATCAATGGGATGCGCTGACCGGCGGAAACCCTTTCGTCAGCCATGCCTTCCTTTCGGCGCTGGAGGATTCGGGCAGCGTAGGTTCGCGCAGTGGATGGGATCCGGCGCCCCTGGTGGTGAAGCGGGCAGATGGTACCCTGGCGGGCGCCATTCCCGCTTACCTGAAGTCGCACAGCCAGGGCGAATATGTCTTCGACCATGCCTGGGCCGATGCCTGGCACCGGGCGGGCGGTCAATATTACCCCAAGCTCCAGATTGCCTCGCCGTTCACGCCCGCCACCGGCCCGCGCCTGTTGGGCGATCCGGCCCTGGCTCCTGTCCTGATCGCCGGTGCCGAGGCCATGTGCCGGCAGAACGGCCTCTCGTCCGCCCACGCCACCTTCCTGTCGCCGGAACAGGTGGCGCCGTTCGAAAAGGCTGGCTGGTTGCTGCGCGAGGACATCCAGTTTCACTGGGAAAACCGCGGCTATGCCAGTTTCGACGCGTTTCTCGCGTCGTTGGCCTCGGCGAAGCGAAAGAACCTGCGCAAGGAACGCGCCGCCGCTCAGGCGGGACTGGAAATCAGGGCGCTGTCCGGAGGTGATCTCAAGCAAGAGCACTGGGACGCCTTCTGGCGGTTCTACCAGGATACCGGCTCCCGCAAATGGGGCCGGCCCTATCTCACGCGTGATGCCTTCACGCTCCTTGGGGAGCGCATGGCCAGCGCGATCTTGCTGTTTCTGGCTTTCGCCGATGGCACCCCTGTTGCCGGGGCGCTCAACTTCATTGGCCCCGATGCGCTATATGGCCGCTATTGGGGCGCGATCGTCGACAAGCCGTTCCTGCACTTTGAGCTGTGCTATTACCAGGCGATCGATGCGGCGATCGCGCGAGGGCTGTCCCGCGTCGAAGCCGGCGCCCAAGGGTCGCACAAGCTGGCGAGGGGTTATGAGCCGGTCCGCACGCACTCGGCCCATTTCATTGTCCACGATGGCTTCCGCGAAGCCGTGGCCGACTATCTCGTGCGCGAGCGGGCCGGGGTCGCTGCCGAGCAGCTTTACCTGGCCGACCGCACGCCATTCCGAAACGCCTGAAACGTCCGGCTGGGCAAGCGGAAGTCAGGCCGCCCGGCGTGATCCGGCGGCCAGCCACTCGCGCGCACGGCGCTGCGCTTCGGCGATTTCGCGGGCAGTCATTTCCTCGGCAACGTCCGCACGGCATTGCGAAGCGTCGTCATAGCCGTGCACGGCGGCAAGGTTGAACCACTTGTGCGCCTCGATGAGATCGATGGCTGCGCCGTGGCTTCCCGTCGAATAGGCGACCCCGAGATCGAAGTAGGCGCTGAGATCGCCTTGCGCCGCAGCGGCCATGCAGCTTGCCACCAGCATATCGGCGGCGGATTCTCCGACCGGTTCGAACGAAACCGGCATTGTCCAGCTTGCATCCATGGTGCTCGTACCCCCTACTGCGGACCTGCCCCTGTTTGCTGGTCCGACACGGCAAAGCTGAACGATCGTGGTCAACAAAAGGTTAATGCCAGAAGGGCGATGTTGAATTAGGCCCAGCATCATGATTTCCGACGTGCTGGCACTACTTTGCAAGACGGAGCCATCATAGCGCTTGTCTGCGCCCGAACCCCTCAGTATAGGCCCGCACAACCCGGAGGTCGGGCTGTCTCGGCAAGTTCGCCGGGGCCGTCCCGGCGCTGATGATGCCTCGGAGGCGCAAGGAATTTGCATGCCCGTTTCGCTGGCTGACGATATCGACATTCTGGTCAAGGCAAAGCGTTCCATTGCCGGGGACTACCTGCCATCCGATGATGAGCCTTACATGGGCGAGGCACAGCAGGATTACTTCCGCCGCCTCCTCCAGGCGTGGAAGAAGGCGATCCTCGATTCGTCGGCCGATACTCTCCAGCAGTTGCAGGATGGCCCGATTCGCGAGCCGGATCTCAATGATCGCGCGTCGAGCGAAACGGATTGGGGTATCGAGCTGCGCACGCGCGATCGCCAGCGCAAGTTGATCGCCAAGATCGATTCGGCCCTGCGGCGCATCGAAGAGGGCGAATACGGCTATTGCGAAGTGACCGGCGAACCGATCGGCCTCGGCCGTCTGATCGCCCGCCCGATCGCCACCATGACGGTCGAGGCTCAGGAGGCGCACGAGCGCCGCGAGAAGATTTCTCGCGACGATTGAGCCACTGCTTCGTAAACGGACTTATCGTTTACGGGTTGTTTGCTTTCCCGGACTATTGCCGCGGGTGCGGTGTTGCTGCCGGTTCGGCACGGCGCGCCCAATGTAAACCCGTGCGGAACGATGAGCGACAGCGACAACCGGAATATCTCCCGCGACAGCCTGTTCATCCTGGCTGAGCTGCGCATTGATGGGCGGGGGGACGAGCATCGGGTCAAGGTGCGCAACCTCTCTGCGGGAGGCATGATGGCCGAAGGCCCGGCAAGGGTCGCACGCGGCGAACGGGTCGAGGTCAACCTGCGGAATATGGGCTGGGTCGAGGGTTCGGTGGCCTGGGTCCAGGAAAACCGGTTTGGCATTGCCTTCGCCGAAGATCTCGACCCCTCGGTAATCAGGGTTCCTGTCGCGGCAAGTGCCGACCAAACTCCGCGACAACTCAAAAACATTTATGCGAGCGCTCCGGCGCCCGGTCCGGCGCGCAAGATCTTCTGATCCCTCCGCCAATCTGCCTTGCGGCGCGCGGGGCCTGCGCTTAGGCCTTGGCCGATGAGGACCCTGCGCGTCGCTCTTGTGGCTCTTGCAGCTGCCAGTCTCTCGGCTTGCGGCATAGGTTCCGCGCCCACCGCTGAAATTGACGTCATCGGCGCGCCCGGCGATCCCTTCGAGGCCGGGGTTCGCCTGTCGACCGCGGGGCAGCTTGTCCGCGCTGCCACGGCTGAAGGGCTTGTCGGGCTTGACGAGCAGGGGCGGGTCATCCCGGCCGTGGCTGACCGTTGGATCGTAACGGACGATGGCCTCAGCTATATCTTTCGTCTGCGCGATGGATCGTGGCCGGATGGCGCCGCAATCTCCGGCCAATCTGCCCGTGAGGCGCTGCGCCTGGCGATTGCGGGTGTCGCCGGGACGTCGCTGGCGCTTGATCTCGCTGCGATCGATGATGTCCGGGCGATGGCCGGCCGTGTTCTCGAAATCCGTCTCCGCCGTCCCGTTCCCGACCTTCTGCAATTGCTGGCCCAACCGGAACTCGGCCTCCTGCGCGATGGTGCCGGCGGCGGGCCGATGACCTTGCGGCGATCCGGGCAGCAAGCGGTGTTGACGCCGATCGCGCCTGGTCGGCTGGGCTTGCCCCAGCCGGACGATTGGAACGAGGGACAGCGCAGCCTCATCCTTCAGGCGCTGCCTGCCCATCTGGCGACGTCCCGGTTCTCGGACGGCAAGACCGACATCGTCCTGGGCGGACGGTTCGCGGACTTGCCGCTGGCCCAGGCCGTTGCCGGCCTCGCGCGCAGGCCCTTGAAGGTCGATCCTGCGCCAGGATTGTTTGGCCTGGTGGTTGTCACAACCCGCGGGTGGCTGGTCGTCCCGGAGTGCCGGGAGGCGATGTCCATGGCGATCGACCGGGATGCGATTGGTCCCGCGCTCGGCTTGAACGGCTGGTCAGGTACGACCCTGATCGCGCCGCCGCCCGCCGGAACAGCATCAGCGGAGCGATGGGCAGACCGCACCCTGGCCCAGCGCCGTAATGAAGCGGCGGCTCGGCTGGCGCGCTGCAAGGTCCGCAATGGAGATCCCGGGCCGCTCAGGCTCGCCCTCCCCAACGGCCCCGGCTCCGACGCGCTGCATGCCCGGCTGGCTGACGACCTCGCCGCGGTCGGCATCGCCCTGGCGCGGGTGCCGCCGGGGGTGGCTGGGGACCTTAGACTGATCGATGCAGTGGCCCGCTACCCGCGCGGTGAGTGGTATCTTCACCAACTGAGCTGCGCCGTGTTGCGCGGGCCGTGCAGCGAGGCCGCCGACGCGCAGCTCGCGGCGATGGAAGGCGAAACGGACCTCGCAAAATCCGCGCAATTGACCAATGAGGCACTCGGCGCGGCTGGCCTGGCAAACTTTTATATCCCGTTGGGCACACCCATCCGTTGGTCATTGGTTCGTGACCGGGTTGGCGGATTTCTGCCGAATTCAGTGGCTTTTCATCCACTCCCGCCGCTGGCTCAAACAGGCGAGTAAGTTGGTGGCTGCGCATCGCCTGGCCGCTTAAATCTAAATTAACCTTTCTCTTTCATAGCTCCTATGGTTAATTGCTCGAGCACTCTCGAAACAGGAGGGGGTGTTCAAGTTTCGGGGCATAAGGGGGACTACCCATGCGAGTGCTGTTGATCGAGGACGAGCCGACCACGGCCCGGGCCATCGAGCTGATGCTCACGGCCGAGGGCTTCAATGTTTACTCGACCGACCTTGGCGAAGAGGGCCTGGATCTGGGCAAACTCTACGACTACGACATCATCCTGCTGGACCTCAACCTGCCCGACATGCACGGGTACGATGTCCTCAAGAAGCTGCGCGTCGCCAAGGTGCAGACGCCGGTGCTGATCCTTTCGGGCATTGCCGAAATGGATTCCAAGGTCCGTTCGTTCGGCTTCGGTGCGGACGACTATGTGACCAAGCCGTTCCATCGCGAAGAGCTGATCGCCCGCATCCATGCGGTTGTCCGCCGGTCGAAGGGCCATTCGCAGTCGATCATCCGGACCGGCAAGCTGGCGGTGAACCTCGATGCCAAGACGGTCGAGGTGGACAGCGCGCGGGTGCATCTGACCGGCAAGGAATATGCGATGCTCGAGCTGCTCAGCTTGCGCAAGGGCACGACGCTGACCAAGGAAATGTTCCTCAACCACCTCTATGGCGGGATGGACGAGCCGGAACTGAAGATCATCGACGTCTTCATCTGCAAGCTGCGCAAGAAGCTGGCCCATGCCTGCGGCGGCGAGAACTACATCGAGACGGTGTGGGGGCGCGGCTACGTGCTGCGCGATCCCAACGAGCAGGAGGCCGAGGCCGCCTGAAGCAGCCTGCGCCGATTCGGCAACCCCAGGAATTCCGGCGGCCCGCTTGCCCTTTGGCACGCGGGCCGTCTCGCGTTTCGGGTCTGTTTCACGCGGATGTTCCACGGACATGTGGCTGAGAACACGGCGTTAGTTAGTTGATATTGTACATGCGCGCGTTTGCGTTTCTGCCGCAGGGCGTGGGTCGCGGTTCGCGGTTGCCGGCTGAGGGGCTGACGATGAGAAAGACTGCGGCCGCTTTATGCCACGGGTGGGGGCCTGTAGGACACCAGCGGGCCAGGGTCCTGACCCTAGCGATTGCGGTAGTTGGGCCTGCGCTTCTCGTTGAAGGCGGCGATGCCTTCGCCGACGTCTTCCCAGGCGCTGGACGCATAGCCGCCCCACTTCTCCAGCATCATGCCGGTGTTGAAATCGGCCTGGATGCCGCCGTAGACCAGGTCCTTGATCATGGCGGTGACGAGCGGGCTCTTGTTCGCGATGCTTTCCGCAAATTCGCGGGTGGCAGCCTCGAACCGGTCGGCCGGGACAGCGCGGCTGACGAGATTGAGCGCGGCGGCCTCGGTGCCGGTCAGCGACATGCCGGTGAGCAGCAGTTCGAGCGCCTTGCGCGTGCCGACCAGGCGCGGCAGGCGCTGGGTGGCCGAGCCGACCGGGGGCAGGCCGTAGTTGGCATGCTGGTCGCTGAGGCGCGCGTCCTCGGTGGCGATCGCCAGATCGCAGGTCATCATCAGTTCGAGGCTGCCGGCCAGCGCCAGGCCGTGGACCGCCGCGATCGAGACCTTGGGCGAGCTGTTGATGGCGACCTGCAGGCCTCTCATGCACTTCATGATGTGGCGTCCGAAGCGGCGGTCGCTCCGCTTGGCATGCTGTTCCTTGAGATCGGTTCCGGGGCCGAAGGCCCGGCCCGCGCCGCGGATAACGAAGACACGCACCGCATCTTCCTCGGAGATCCGGGTGACGAGATCGGTCAGCTCCAGCATCAACTCGATACTCAGCGCGTTGAGCCGTCCGGGCCGATTGAGGGTGATCCAGACGATACCGCCGTCTTCCTGGTCGACCAGCAGGGTGTTGTAATCCACGGCGGGGCTCTCCTCATGCCTGCGAGAGCCACGGCATCCCGCATGTGCGATTGTTTCGCCGGATGATTGCACGCGGCCAGAGCGGCGACCAGCACAATGACGGGTTCCAGGCTGAGCCCCGTCTCAGCCAGCGGGAGACGGATCATCACTTACGATTACGTCATCATCGGCGCGGGTTCGGCGGGCTGCGCGATCGCGGAACGGCTATCGGCCGATCCCGCCGTTTCGGTCCTGCTGATCGAGGCCGGTCCTTCCGACAATCACCCGCTGATCCAGATGCCCAAGGGCTTTCCCTTCATGGCGATGAACCCGCGCTATGCGTGGAACTTCATGACCGAGCCCCAGCCCCACCGCAATTTCGGGAGCGAGATGTGGCCCCGGGGCAAGATGCTGGGGGGCAGTTCTTCCCTCAACGGGATGCTCTACCTGCGCGGCCATCCGGGCGACTATGCCCGGTGGGCCGAGGCCGCGGAGAGCGACGTGTGGTCGTGGGGCCAGGTGGCGCGGTGTTTCCGCGAACTGGAATGCGACAGCCTGGGTGAAAGCAAGCTGCGCGGAGGCAGCGGGCCGCTGGCGGTGACCGCCGGCACGGTCCAGTCCGACCTGTCGGAAAAGATGGTGGCGGCCGGCGAGCAGCTTGGACTGCGGCGGCTGGAGGATTTCAACGGGCCCGAGCAGGAAGGGATCGGGTTCTATGCGGTGAACATCAAGGATGGCCTGCGCTTCAGCGCCGCCAAGGCGCACCTGCGCCGCGCGCGGGGGCGGCGCAACCTGACCATCCGCTCGGAAACGCTCGCCGAACGCATCGTCTTCGAGGGGACCCGCGCGGTGGGCGTAGTGATCCGCCGGGGCGAGCGGCCCGAGGTGGTGCGCGCGGGGCGCGAGGTGGTGGTCTGCACCGGCACCCTGCTGACCCCGCGGCTGCTGATGCTGTCAGGGGTGGGCGATGCGGGGCACCTGCGCGACCACGGAATTGCGGTGGTGGCCGATAATGCCCATGTCGGCCGGCACCTGCGCGACCATGTCGGCCTGCGGCTCGGCTACCGCCTGCAGGGTGCGCAGGGCGCCAATGCCAGCCTGCGCTGGCCCGGGCTGGCGGGGACGATCGCACGGTATCTGCTGTTCCGGTCCGGTCCGCTGGCGACGACCGGCGAGGTGGGCGCCTTCGTCCGCGCCCACCCGGGGGCGACGCGGCCCGACGGGCAGCTGATGCTCTCGGCCATGTCGCAGAGCGCACCGCGCCCGGGAACATACATGGGGCCGGTGGAGAAGCTGCCCGGGCTTTCGGCCCATGCCTGTGTGCTCGATGCCGATAGCGAGGGGTACATCGCGCTGGCCTCGGGCGATCCGGCTGACAGCCCCCGCATCCAGCCCAATGGGCTGAGCACCGCGCATGACCGGGACACGCTGCTGAACCTTGTCAGGATCGTGCGCCGGCTGGTCGCCCAGCCCGCACTCGCACCGTACATCGCACATGAGGCCTTCCCCGGGCCGGCGATCAACTCGGATGACGAGATTCTGGATTATGCGAACCGCACGGCGCGCAACTTCAACCATGCGGTCGGCACCTGCCGGCTGGGTTCGGCGGCGACCGGCGCTGTCGACGCACGGCTGCGGGTGCACGGCGTGGCCGGGCTGCGGGTGGCCGATTGCTCGATCATGCCGAGCCTGCCGGCGGGCAATACCAATGGCCCGGCGCAAATGGTCGGCTGGCGCGCGGCGGAGCTGATCCGGGAGGATGCGCGGGGCTGACCGGCGGCGCGGGCCCCGCAGCGCCGGACCCCCTCCCCGCCGGGGAGGGGTGGGGAAGGGGGACGGCATTCGGGAGCGGTCAGCTGCTCGTGGTGACGGCGGTGCCGAAGTAGAGCAGGGGTTCGTGCTTGCGGGTTTCCAGTGCTTCCCAGATCAGCCGGGCCGACTGTTCCGCCGTGAACACGCCGGGACCGCCCTGTTCGAGTGCCTGGGCGACCATCGTGGCGGCCGGATAGTCGCGCGGGGAGCGGGTGGCGGTAGTGCGGGTGCCGGGGGTATCGACGAAGCCGGGGCGCACCGCGGTGACCCAGGTATCCCGGCCGCGATCGGCCAGTTCGAGGAGTACGGCCTTGACCCAGATCTCGATCCCCGCCTTGACCGCGGAGTAGGCCGCCATGCCGGCATAGGGGAGCCGGGCCGCGGCGGACGACATCTGGACGAGGCCGGATTCGTAGCGGGGGCCGACGGCGCGCAGGAACATGTCACCCAGCAACTGGGGAGCGACTGCATTGGCCTGAAGCGCCTTGGCCAGTTCGGCCGGATCGACCTCGCCGACGTAGCCGACGGCGTTGTACATGGCGTTGTGAATGAAGATTGCGCGCTTGCCGGTGAAGCCCGCGAGTTCGCGCCGGAAGCTTTCGCCCACTGCCGCATAGGTATCGGGCTCGGTCAGGTCGAGGTGGACCGTTTCGTAGTCCGGATGCGGGGTGCGCGAGAAGCTGATGATGCGCGTGTCGGGAAAGGGCGCGGTCCGTGCGAGGGCCAGGCCGATGCCGCTGGTGGCGCCGCTGATCCAGATGATCGTTTCCGCCATGGCCATCCTTTCCCTGACTGGTCTTGCCCGGACCGGGCGGGCGCGGCAGGGCCGCGCCCGCCGATCCCGATCAGTTGTCCTTGAGCGCGGGACGGGTCGGGTTGGGCTTGCGCCAGTCTTCCGCGCCATCCTCGACCAGGGCAGCGGGATAATTGCGAAAGGGCTCTTCGTGGGTGCCGTGGCATTCGGCCCAGTGCGAGTGATTGGCCTGGTGGATGGTGAAGCAGGCCTGGAGGGCGTTGTAGAAGCCCATGTTATCGACCGCCTGGTTGACCGATTCCTTAATCATCAGCGCGGCCATGGTGGGACGCTGGGCGATGCGGCGGGCGAATTCGAGGGTTTTCTCGGCCAGCTCGTCGCCCTTGTAGACCTTGGTGATCATGCCGAGGCGATAGCCTTCGTCGGCATCGATCGAATCGGTGGTGAGCAGCAGTTCCTTGGCCTTGCGGGGGCCGAACTCCCACGGGTGGCCGAAGTATTCCATGCCGCACATGCCGAGGCGCGCGCCGACCGGATCGGAGAAGGTGGTGCCTTCGGCGGCGATGATCAGGTCGCAGGCCCACATCAGCATCAGGCCGGCGGCGATGACCTTGCCATGGACCTGGGCGATGGTGATCTTGCGCAGGTTCCGCCAGCGCAGGGTGTTCTGGTAGTAGTAGTGCCACTCCTGCAGCATGCGCTGCTCGCCGCCCTTGCGGGTGCCGCCGTTGCCCTTGAAGCTTTCGTGCTGGTCGGGCCCGGGCAGGCGCTCGGTCAACGATTCCTCGGAACCGAGGTCGTGGCCGGCGGAGAACATCGGGCCATTGCCGGCGAGGATGACGACGCGGACCTCATCGTCCTTCTCGGCGGCGAGGAAGGCATGGTCCAGTTCCACCAGCAGGCCGCGGTTCTGGGCATTGCGGGCCGCCGGGCGATTGAGCGTGATCCGCATGATCTGGCCATCATCGAGCCGTTCGGTGGTCAGGTACTGGTATTCCATCGGTGGCATCCTTCGTGATCCGGTTGTTGCCTGGGCGATCGCGCCACGGGCAAGAGCGAAGACGTCAGCACTTTTGGCGCGGGCCGCGCAAGGTCCTTCGCAATGGGGGGGCTGGATATCCGCTATGTGCGGCGCGGTGCGGCAGGGCGCTTGTGCGGTTTGGCAGCGGGCAATATGGCATCGGCCAGATTGGCTGCAGGGGGCGAAAGTGGCGCAGATTTCGGTAACGGTGATCACGCCGACGACCGGCAAGGCATCGCTCGAGCGGCAGGTCGCCGCCATGGATGCGCAGGCCGGCGACGTGGACTTCTATCACCTGCTGCTGTGGGACGATTTCCGTTCGCCCGGGGCGCGGCCGCCCGAAAGCTACAACGGGCCCAACCGCTTCAGCATCGTCGCCCCGCCGGGCACGGGGCGCAACGGAGCGGCGCCGGGATCGATGCTGCGGGCGATGGGCCTGATGGCGGCCCGGACCGACTATGTGACCTTTGCCGACGACGACGTGTGGTGGGAGCCCGACCACCTGCAGGCCCTGGCCGGCTGCGTGGCGGGCGGCCTCGGCTGGGGCTCGGTCCTGCGGCGGATGTGGAGCCCGGACGGGCGCTACCTCGGCGTGGACCGGTTCGAATCGGTGGGCGACGGTCCGGGGCGGCTGGTGCCCTATGAGATGTGCGACAACAACGTGATGGTGTTCCGCCGCGAACTGGGGGTGCGGGCGGCGCTGCTTTATCGCGAGACGACCGAGTATAACGACGACCGGCTGATGTATGGTTTCCTCAAGGAGAATGCGGGGCCGCGCGGGGGATGCGACAGGGCCACGATCAACCACGTGTGCCCGGACTTCCTGATCGAGTTCTTTACGGAATTCTGTACGCCTTGATGAGTGCGGGAAACCCATCCGGGTTTCCCTTGCGGCACCAGCCCACTCCCCCGCCACGGATGTGGAGGGCGCACCCAACAAGAGACTCGCCGCATGGGAAACGCCGATGCGCTTCCCGTACCCGACAATTACGCGATGATATCGGGGATCAGGTAGTCCTCGATCAGGGCGATCTGGTCCTTCAGCCTGAGCTTGCGCTTCTTGAGGCGGGCGATCTGGAGCTGGTCGGCCGGGGCGGCGGTGGTCAGCGCGTCGATCGCGGCGTCGAGATCGCGATGCTCGATCCTGAGCATTTCCAAGCGCTTGCGCAGTTCTTCTTCGCTGACGGTGTTCACCTGACCTGATCCATTCCAGAGCCAGTCGCCCGGCCGGGCGACGAAGCGGGCATTTCCGCCGACCTGCGGCTTGGCGCAGGCCGGGCCAAATCCACCGCTTTCGGCTCGTATTCGCTTCGTTACCTAGGCTTAATGTGCTTTCCTGACAATCGCGCTACCGGGTTCGTCCAGTACCTGAGTCGGTGTGACCAACGGCTGCGACGAGCCGGGCGCGCGAAGGTCGGGAATACGACCGGAGCAGGAGCAACTCAGGAGGTATGCTCATGGAATCGTCGCACGTCAGCGCCTTGCAGATGAAGCACGCAGGTATTGAACGGCAGCTCGCCGAAGAGCTGAGCCGGCCCGCGCCAGACCAATCGATGATCCAGGTCCTCAAGAAGCGCAAGCTCAGGATCAAGGAAGAACTCTCGCACCATTGATGGGCCCGCGCCGGCTTTTCGCCGCCGGGAACGGTCTTTTCTACCGGATCGGACACATTCCGGCAGGTGCCGGGCCGGCGCTGCCTTCTCCACCCGTTTCCAAGGGCCCCGGTTTCGGGTAACCGGCTTTCATGCCATCCGCCGTTGCCGCCGCCCGCATGATCCTTACCCGCCTTCACGAGGTGATGGCGTCGCGCATGAACGCGCAGGCAAAGCTCAACACCGTGGTCGAGGTGATCGGCGAGGCGCTCGATAGCGAGGTCTGCTCGATCTACCTGCTGCGCGAGGGCATGCTCGAGCTGTTCGCCACCCGCGGACTGGCGCAGGAGGCCGTGCACGTCACCCGCATGGCCATCGGCGAGGGGCTGGTCGGCACGATCGGCGGAAATGTCGAGACGCTCAACCTCGCCGAGGCGACGGCCCACCCGGACTTCTCCTATCGGCCGGAAACGGGCGAGGACAAGTTCCACTCCTTCGCCGGCGTGCCGATCGTCCGGCGGGAGCGCTCGGTGGGCGTGCTGTGCGTCCAGCATGTCGATCCGCGCCGCTACGAGGAAGTGGAGATCGAGGCGCTGCAGACCGTGGCGATGGTGCTCTCCGAGCTGATCGCCAATGCCGACCTCGTGGACGAGGACGACGGCGCGGGGCTCGGGCCGGCGCATACCGGCATGGAGCTGCTGCGCGGGCTGACCCTGGTGAAGGGTCTCGCCAGCGGCTTCGCCGTGTTCCACCAGCCGCGCGTGACGATCGAGCATACGGTGGCCGAGGATACCGAGGCCGAACGCCAGCGGGTCTATCTGGCCTTCGACAAGATGCGGGACCAGATCGAGCGGATGGCGGCCCAGGCTGAATTCGGGGTGGGCGGCGAGCACGAAGAGGTGCTCCAGACCTACAAGATGTTCGCCTACGACGAGGGCTGGAGCCGGCGGATCAACGAGGCGATCGATTCGGGGCTGACCGCGGAGGCCGCGATCGAGCGGGTTCAGCAGCGCACCCGCATGCGCATGCGCCAGATCGACGATCCGCTGCTGGCCGAGCGGATGCACGACCTGGAGGACCTGTCCAACCGGCTGCTGCGGACCGTTTCGGGCCAGCTGGGGACGGCGGCGAGCAAGGGCCTCAGGCAGGATTCGATCCTGATCGCGCGAAATCTGGGGCCGGCCGAACTGCTCGAATATGACCGGCGGCGGCTCAAGGGCGTGATCCTCGAGGAGGGCTCGCTGACCGCCCACGTGGTGATCGTGGCGCGAGCGATGGGCGTGCCGGTGCTGGGCCGCGTGCGCGGGATGCGCGGCATGGTGCGCGAGGGCGACCTGCTGCTGATCGACGCCGATTCCGGCACGGCCACGGTCCGGCCGACTCCGGCGATTGCCGATGCCTTCGAAGCCCGCTTCGCCAAGAATCGCGAGCGGCAGGCGACCTATGCCGCAATGCGCGAGGTGGAGCCGCGCACGCTCGACGGCACGCGGATCACCGTCATGATGAACGCCGGGCTGCGCGACGACATGGCCATGCTCAACCTCACCGGGGCGGATGGGATCGGGCTGTACCGGACCGAGTTCCAGTTCCTCGTTTCCGCGACGCTCCCCGCGCGCGAGCGGCAGACGCGGCTCTATCGCGAGGTGCTCGAAGCGGCGGGGAGCCGGCCGGTGGTGTTCCGCACGGTCGACATTGGCGGTGACAAGGCCCTGCCCTACCTGCGCCACGACGACGGCGACGGCGAGGAAAACCCGGCCATGGGCTGGCGCGCCCTGCGCGTGGCGCTCGAGCGCGAGGGGCTCCTCAAGGCCCAGGCTCGCGCCCTGCTGGAAGCGGCGGCCGGGCGGACGCTCAACGTGATGTTCCCGATGGTGTCCGAGCCGTGGGAGTTCGACGCGGCCAAGGCGGTGTTCGACCAGCAGCTGGATTTCCTGCGCAAGCAGAAGCGGATGCTGCCCGAGGCGATCCGCTTCGGGGCCATGCTGGAAGTGCCGGCGCTGGCCGAGGTGCTCGATATCCTTGCGCCCAAGATTTCGTTCCTGTCGATCGGGACCAACGATCTCACGCAGTTCCTGTTCGCCGCCGATCGCGCAAATCCCAAGCTGGCCGAGCGGTACGACTGGCTGAGCCCCTCGATCCTGCGGTTCCTGCGCCGGGTGCTCAAGGGGGTGGAGGGCTATCCGGTCGACGTGACGGTCTGCGGCGAAATGGGCGGGCGGCGGCTGGAGGCCATGGCCCTGCTCGGAATCGGCCTGCGACGGCTGTCGATCACGCCGGTATCGGTGGGCCCGATCAAGGAGATGGTTCGCCGGATCGACCTTGGCGAACTGGCCGAGGCGATGGACGGCTGGCTGGCGGTGCCGCCGCCGAGCCTGCGCCTGGCCATGGCTGACTGGGCCGCGGCTCGCGGCATCGAGTGCGATTAGGGCCGATCGCCCCTCGGTTGAGGGCTGGCAAAGCGGGCCTGGCAAGGTGCTTTGTGGGGAGCGGGGGCACTGGCCTTGCTGCCCCGGCGCGTTCTCGGCTGATCGGCTGCGGGGGCCGTCCTGTCGCTTTGCGACTCGCCCGCGTTAGCGAATGCTTGACTTTGTTCCGCTTGGCCCGATGTTCGCGCGCCAGCGGGGGCGCTCCATATCCGACGGGACCGGAATGGCTGAAGAACTAAGACGCGATGGCGTAATCGAGTTTCCGAACGTTCGGCTTACCGCCGGAGGGCGGCTGCTCGCCGCGCGCGAGGCCGCCGGGCTGACGCTGGTGGACATGGCGGGGGAAACCAAGATCCCCGTCCGCATGCTGACCCTGATCGAGGCTGGCGATTATGCCGCCCTGCCGGCCAAGGCCTATGCCACGGGCTTCTCGCGAACCTATGCCCGGGCGCTGGGGCTCGACGAAAACGAAATCCTGGCCGAGGTGCGGCGTGAACTGGGGCAGGTTGACCACGGCGAGACGCGGCTGGCACCAGCCTTCGAGCCAGGCGATCCCGCACGGGTGCCGACAGCGCGGTTTGCCTGGGCTGCCGCCGTGGCCGCGCTCGCCGTGCTGGTGGCCGGGCTGGTGCTGTGGCGCTCCTACTATGCCCCTGCGGTGACCTTGCCGTCCTTGACCGAGCCGCCTCCGCCGCGCGCCGTGGCCGCGCCGGCCCGGGCGCCGGTCGTGGTGGTGCCCCTGGCGCCGGCCAGCGGGGCGCCGGTGGCTGCCGAGCTGGCGACGGGCGCGGCGCCGGTCGCTCCGGTCGTGGCCGCTGCGCCAAGGCACAGCCAGGCGAAATCCGGCGCCGCCGCGCCGGGCGCGGCGCCCGCACCTTCGCCCTCCGCGAACCCGGTTGGAGCCGCCCCGGCTGTTCCGGCGCCGGCTTCCACCACTCAGTTCTGAGGCTGTCTCGACAGGAGCGGGGCGGTTTGGCTAAGGTTTTTGGCCTTAGGGTACGAGGCGGGCCACGCCTTGCCAGCGCGGGGGATCGCGCCGGCCGATGAAGCGACGGGAGCAACGAATTCACGATGAACGGCCATGGGATAATGACGATGCCACGGCACCTGCGCGCGGCAGCCGGTACGGTGCTGGCGGCTTTCCTTCTCGGCACCTGCGCCCCGGCGCTGGCGCAGGCTTCGGCCAACCCTGACGGCGAGGCCCGCCTGCGCAAGCTCGAGGCCGAGGTTCGCGCCTTGCAGCGCCAGGTGTTTCCCGGCGGCGACGGCAAGTACTTCGCCCCGCAGGTGGCGGCTCCGACCGCGCCGGTGGCGGTGCCGGGGACTCCGGCCAGCACGCCGCTGAGCGACCTGCTCACTCGGATGGATGCGGTCGAGGCGCAGATTGCCCGGCTGACGGCGACCAGCGAGGAGAATGGCAACCGCCTGGCCCAGATCGAGGCCAAGCTGGCGGCGGCAGCGGCTGCTGCTGCGCCGGCGGGACCCCCGGCCGCCGATGCGGCTGCCCCGGCAGGAGCGAGTGCGCCGGCGCCCGTCCCCGCCGCACCGGCTGCGGCCACGGCCAGCGCTGCCGCCGTGGCGGCACCTGCGGCCATGGCTGCAGCCACGGCCAAGCCTGCGGCGGCCCCGTCCAAGCCTGCCGCGGCGTCTGCCAAGCCGGTGGCGCCGGCCAAGCCGAGTGCCCAGCGAATCGCGGCGGTGCAGAAGATCGAGAAGCCGGCGACCGGCAATGCCGCTGACGACGAATATTCCTACGGATACCGGCTGTGGGAGGCGAAATTCTATCCCGAGGCGCAGCAGCAGCTGCGGCTCTACGTCGACAAGTATCCGCGCGACGCCAAGATCAGCTTCGGCCGCAACCTCCTGGGCCGGGCCTTCCTTGAGGACGGCAAGCCGCGCGAGGCGGCTCCGTGGTTCCTCCAGAACTACCAGGCCGATAAGAAGGGCGCCCGTGCCCCGGACAGTCTGTTGCTGCTGGCCGAATCGATGCGTCAGCTCGGCGACACCAGCCGGGGCTGCATTGCTCTTGGCGAGTTCCTGAACGTCTACCCGGGCGAGGCCGGGGGGCGGCTGAAGGGGCAGTATGAAGCGAGCCGCAGCGCCCTCAAGTGCCAGTGATCCGCGCCTAGCGCGGTTTGCGGAAGGGCTGGCCCGGCTCTGGCCGCGGCGGAGCGGCGAGGCCACGCTGGGCCTGGCCGTTTCGGGCGGGCCGGACAGCCTGGCCCTTCTCCTGCTGGCCCATGCGGCCATGCCCGGGCGGATTGCGGCAGCCACCGTCGATCATGGCCTGCGGGCGGAAAGCGCGGGGGAATGCGCCTTCGTGTCGGGCATCTGCGCCGGGCTGGGCGTGCCCCATGCGACGCTGACGGTGACGGTGAGCGCGGGCAACGTGCAAAGCGAAGCGCGCGCAGCCCGTTATGCGGCGCTGGCCGACTGGGCCGGGGCGCAGGGCCTTGCCGCCGTGGCCACGGCGCACCACGCCGACGACCAGGCCGAAACGCTGCTCGCCCGGCTCAACCGGGGAAGCGGGGTGGCGGGGCTTGCCGGGGTGCGGGCGAGCGGGCGGGTGCCGGGGACGAGCCTGCCCCTGCTGCGTCCGCTGCTGGACTGGCGGCGGGCGGAGCTTGCCGCCGTGGTGGCAGGCGCCGGCATCACGGCGGTGGACGATCCGAGCAACCGCGATCCCAGGTTCGACCGGGTGCGGCTGCGCGCGGCGCTGGCGGGGGCCGACTGGCTTGACGTGGCGGCGATGGCTGAATCCGCGCGGCACCTGGCCGAGGCCGATGCCGCGCTGGACTGGGCGACGGCGCGCGAGTGGGAGGAGGGCGTGAAGCCCGGCGCGTTGGGCGCCTATGTCTACCGGCCGCAGGCGCCGCGGGCGATTGCGCTGCGGGTGATTGCCATGCTGGTGGCGCGGCTGGATGGGGAGGCGCCGCGCGGGAGCGCCGTGGCGCGGGTGTTTGACAGCCTCGTGGCAGGGCAGCCGGCCTCGATCGGGGCACTGGTGGCAAGGCCGGGCCCGGACGGATGGACCTTCATGAAGGCCCCCGCCAGGCGCGCCTGACCCTCAGGTCAGGGCGTCGCCGAGGCCGACCATCTTGCCCCGGGTGATATAGACCGGGGTGCCGAGCGCGGCGATGCCGAACAGCTTTTTCGCGAAAGGGGTGGGCACGCCGACGCAGCCGTGGCTGGCATAGCCATTGGCGACGCGGGTGCCGTGGATCGTCACCCCGTCGTTGGTGAGGCGCATCATGTAGGGCATGGGCGCGCCGTCGTAGATATTGGAGGTGTGGTCGGCGTCTTTCTGGGTGATCGGGAAGTAGCCGGTGGGAGTGGGCTTCCGAGAGGTGCCGAGGAGGACGGCGGTGGCAGCGATCTCGTAGCCGCCGCGGAACACCGAAAGCACGCGGGCGTCGAGATCGACGGTGATGACCAGCGGCCCGGCGGGAACGCCGGCTTCGTCCCAGTGCCATTCGCCATAGCGGATCGGGCCGGTGATCGGGAGAATGCGCTTGATGACGAGGCGCGGGGCGGCGGGTGACACCGGTGCCGGTGCCGGGACGGCGGCGGGTGCCGCCATGGGGGCAGCGGCCGGGGCTGGCGCCTGGCTGATGCGGGCAGGATCGATCTCGAGCGGGGCGGGGCCGGCGACGGGCTGGCTGGCGGAGGTAGCCGGGCGATCGGCGTGGCCGAACAGCAGCCCGCCACCGGCGAGCGTGAGGCCGAGCGCGGTGATCGCCAGACCTGCCCAACCCTGCTTGCGAATCCGCATTTCCGTTTACCCCTTGATGGTCTGGTTCTGGCGGGAATCGGCGGTCGACGCCAGCCTTACGCCGGCGGCGTCCCGGCGCGGGACTCAGGCGCGGATGAATCTTAACGACGCGGCCGGCGCGGGCTGGACGGCCGCCACTTCGGCGACGAGCCGGGCATAGCGCGCCAGGATCCGGTCGCGCGCGAAGCGGTGGACGCTGCGCCGGCCTTCGGCGGCGAGGGCCGCACGGTGGGCAGGGTTGGCCAGCAGGCGCCGGATGGCATGGGCCATGGCCACCGCATCGCCGGGTGGCACCAGCGTGCCGTTGACGCCATCGGCAACGAGATCGGCCGAGCCGTAGTCGCAATCGGCCAGCAGGAGCGGCGCGCCGGCGGCCATGGCTTCGGCGGCGGCATTGGGGAAACCTTCCCAGCGCGAGGGCAGGACGAACAGGTCCGCCGCAGCCATCCAGGCATGGGGATTGGCGGTGAACCCGACGAAGTGGACCCGCTCGGCGATACCGAGGCCAGCGGCCTGGGCGCACAGCGCGGCGTGGCGGCTGCCCTGTCCGAGGATGACCAATTCATGGGAGCTCGCCATGCCTGACCGGGCGAAGGCTTCGAGCAGGAGGTCGTGGCCCTTTTGCGGTTCGAGCCGGCCGACGGCGAGGATATAGGGGCGGGCCGGCAAGTCGGGCGCGGGGATGCTTGCCGCCTGTTCGATCGCGGCGATGTCGACGGGGTTGTGGATGAGGTGGACGCGGCCCGGATCGAGCCCGAGCAGGCCCAGCAGGTCGCCGGCCATGCCGCGCGCATTGGCAAGGATCGCGTCTGCCGTGCGGTAGGCCATGCCGGTGAGCGCGAGGGAAGCGGCCTGGACGAGGCGGCCCGGGCTCTCCTGCCGGGCGGTGGCGAGGATGTTGTTGCCTTCGCGGATGATCCAGCGAGGCCGGGCCGAGGCGGGCATGCCGGCCAGCGCGCGCCAGGTGAGGATGGCGGTCCCCTTGAGGAAGCTCATCACCACGTCGGGCCGGACCTGCGCGATGATGCGACGGATGGCGCCGGGGGCCAGGGCCGCGCCGGTGGCGAGGGTGGCGGGGTTGAGCAGTTCGCGGTTCGGCCGGTCGAAGCCGAACCGGGCGGCCTCGGGGGCGACGTGGACCCGGGCGGGATCGAGCTGGTCGCGCCAGGCCTGGCCGTCGTGCAGCAGGCCGAGATGGACATCGAGCGGGGGCGCTCCGGCGAGCGGGGCGAGGGCGTGGCCAAGCGCAGGAAGGCCGTTCATCAGGTGGACGGCGACCCGCTCGGCGCCGCCGCCGGTCCAGTTGCCGAGGAGGAGCAGGAGCCGCAGCGGGGGTCCCGTGCGCTCTGCGGTGATCCGGGCGTGATGCATGACAGGTAAATCTCACAAGCGCGGCGGCGGTTCCGCGCAGGCACGGCGGCGATTGCGCTTCGTCTTCCCGGCAGGGCCCTGCTATGGAGGGGATACGGGGGTTTGGGGCGGGCGACGATGCAGGATCAACAGCAGCCGCAGCCGTTGAGCGGCGCCCCGATGTGGCTGGCGGGGTTCGGCCTTGCGCTGGCCAATTTCGTGGTCATTCTCGACACGACGATCACCAAGGTCTCGGTGCCGCACATCGCCGGCGGGCTGGCCGTTTCTCCCGCTCAGGGCACCTGGACAATCACCTCCTATGCCGTGGCCGAGGCGATCACGGTGCCGCTGTCGGGCTGGCTCTCGGCCCGCTTCGGGACCCTGCGCACGCTGGTCTGGGCGCTGCTGGGGTTCGGCCTGTTCTCGGTGCTGTGCGGATTGTCGCGGACGATCGAAATGCTGGTCGTGCTGCGGATCCTGCAGGGCTTCTGTGGCGGGCCGATGATGCCCATGACCCAGACCCTGATGCTGCGGGTATTCCCGCCGGACAAGATGGGCCTGGCCAATGGACTGTGGGGCGTGACCGCCATTTCGGCGCCGATCCTCGGGCCATTGGCCGGAGGCATGATCGTCGACAACCTCGACTGGCCGTGGATTTTCTTCATCAACCTGCCGGTGGTCGGGGTCTGCTACCTGACGGTCACCGGGCTGCTGGGCAAGTTCGAGACCCCGACGCGAATGGAGCGGATCGACATTACCGGCATGGTCCTGCTGGTGCTGTTCGCGGGTTCGCTCCAGCTGGTGCTGGATCTCGGCCGGGAGCGTGACTGGTTTGCCTCCGGCCTGATCGTGACCCTCGCCGTTGTCTCGGCCGTCGCCTTTGCGGTGTTTATCGCCTGGGAGCTGACTGACTCCCACCCGGTGGTCGACCTGCGCGTCCTGCGCCACCGCAGCCTGGCGGTGGGCCTGCCAGTGCTGGCGATCGGCTTCGGGTCGATGATGGCCATGCTGGTCCTGATCCCGCTGTGGCTGCAATCGGTGGTGGGCTATACCGCCAGCAGCGCCGGGCAGCTGATGGCGATGCAGGGGGTCTTCGCGGTGCTGCTGTCGCCGGTGGCGGCAGTGCTGATTCAGAAGGTCGACATGCGCTGGCCGATCACTGCGGGACTGGTAATCACGCTGGTGACCGCGATCATGCGCATGGGCTGGACGGGTGAGGCGGATTTCTGGACATTTGCCACGCCGCCGCTGATCCAGGGCGTGGGCATGCCGTTCTTTTTCATTGGCGTGATGACCATGGCCCTGGTGGGGGTTCCCCAACGGGACATCGCGATGGCGGCGGGATTGCTCAACTTTCTGCGCACCGTTGCGGGTGCTGCCGGCACGGCGCTGTCCACCTCGGCCTGGGACAATGCGACCCGCGCCACACGCGGCGAGCTGGTGGGCACGCTCAACGGCGTGGACCAGATGACCGCGCAAATGGCCGGCGGGCGGGAGATCGGGCTGGCGGTCGTGGAACGGTTGGTCGAGGAGCAGGCCGCCACGATCGGTTCGGCCCATGTCTTTGGCTTGGCGATGGTGGCGATTGCCGTGACCACCGCGCTGGTGTGGCTCATGCCCCGCACCGTCGCGCAAGGGACGGCGGGGATACCGGCCGCGCACTGAACCCCGCCGCGCGCCGGTGGGGGCGATCCATCAGCCATCTGCGCGCTCGCGCCCGCGATTGACCGTCTGGAGCGAGGGCCATAGCCTTTCCGGGACAACGCCCGGGCACCAGCCACGGTGGGCAGGACCAGCGGAGAGAGCGGATGAAATTCGGGCTATCGATGTTCGGCCTTGGGCCGCGGCATTATGCGAGGGTGGCGCAGGCGGCGGAAGCGGCCGGCTTCGATTCGGTCTGGCTGCCCGACCATGTGGTTTTCCCCGAGACGATCCCGGCGACCTATCCCTATGACGCTTCCGGCGTTCCCGGCATGGATTCCAGCGTGGGCGTGTTCGATCCCTGGGTGATCCTGGCTGCCGTGGCCCAGGCGACGACGACGATCCTGATGGGCACGGCCGTCTATATCCTGCCGCTGCGCCACCCGATCATCGCCGGGCGGGCGCTGGTGACGCTGGATCACCTGTCCAACGGGCGCGTGCTGCTGGGGGCAGGGGTCGGCTGGCTCGAACCCGAGTTCGAGATCATGGGCGAGGACTTCACCAAGCGCGGCAAGCGGATGGACGAGACGATCCCGCTGCTGCGGCGGATGTGGACCGAGCCGACGATCGAACACCACGGCGAGTTCTTCGACATGCCGCCGTTCAAGTTCAATCCGAAGCCGCGCAAGGGGACAATCCCGATCCTCATCGGCGGCGACAGCCCCGCGGCGCTGCGCCGGGCCGGCCGACTGGGCGATGGCTGGCTGGAGATCGGGCTGCACTCGCTGGAGGAACTTTCCGGCCGGCTTGCCAAGGTGAAGGCGGCGCGGAGCGAGGCGGGGCTGCCGGAGGCTCCGTTCGACGTGACGCTGATCATGCGTCCCAAGGACATGGCCCTGACCGATGAGCTGGTTCGCCAGCTGGAGGACCTTGGCGTCGGCCGGATCATCGTGGGCCAGGTAGCCAAGGCTACCGGCGGGATCACGGTCGACACCGCCTGCGAATGGGCGGCGGAGTTCGGGCGGGAGACGATTTCGCGGTACGGCTGAGGGGGCGTTGAACCCCCTCCCCCAGCCCCTCCCCGACGGGGAGGGGAGAGCGAAGGGTGAGCCCTCCCCGACGGGAGGGGAAAGCGAAGGGTGAGCCCCTCCCCGCCGGCGAGGGGGGCGCGGTTGGCGGAACCTTTGGGTTGATTTATTGCGCTCAGCCGTGGGCGCCGAATTCGTTGGCGATGGCAGTGGTGACCCGCAGGATCAGGCCGTGGGCCCGCTCGATCGGGTCGACGAAGGCCTGCTGGATCGAAGCGTAGCTGGAGGCCATGTCGTCGGGATAGTCGCTCGGCTCGGTGACCGAGAAGTCCGACGGTTCGGGAAAGCTCGTCGGGAAGGCCCGGCGCAGCTGGGCCAGGGCTTCATCGATGCGCAGGGTGAAGACCATCTCGAGCACGTCTTCGCGGCTGATGTCGTTGGCGCGGCTGAAGGTCGGGACCTGGACCGCGCGCAGGAACATGTGCTGGAGCAGGGCCAGGCGGATCGCCTGGAGGACGCCCATCATCCGCCGGTCCTGTTCGCGCGAGGCGACCGGTGCCTCGTCGGGAATCAGGGCGAGCAGGCGATGAAGCTTGAGCGCATCGACCCGCAGCTGGGAGGCGAGGCGGCGGAACACGCCGGCGCGATCGTCGCCGATCAGGTATTCGGCGAGGGCGAGGCAGGCGGGCTCGATCTGGCGCTCGTCGCCCCGGTAGGGCCGGCTCGCCCAGTAGGCCGAATTGAACAGCTCACCGAAGGCTGCCACGGTCTTGATCGAGGCAAGGGCATTGGCGGCGCGCACGAGCCGCACGGTCTGCCGCCCGCGCACGCTGTCGGCCAGAAGGGCGGCGACTTCCTCGGCATTGCCATCAGCCGCCGTGCCGAAGCCGGCGATGACGTTGACCGGATAGCCGAGCTGCTGGAGCACGGCGTTGTGCGGGATGGCGCGGATCTGGCGCAGGTTCATCTGGCGGTCGGCGGCGAGATCCGACTGGCGGCGCGACTTGCGGCTGCCGGTATCATTGAGCAGGCCAAGGCCGAAGGCAGTGACCGCGCGGGAATAGGTCGGGCTGACCAGCAGTTCGTGCTGGAAGCGGCGGATCGCGCGGTAGAAATCGAGGCTGATGTCGGTGCGGCGGTAGAACGGATCGGTGGGCGCGGCGGGATCGGCTTCGGCCGGGGCGTTCTCCGCGAAGCGAGTGAGGGTGGCAAGCGCCAGCTCGGGCGAGCCGAAGGCGAGATAACCATCGCCGCCCTGGAAGGAGACTTCCGGTTCAAGCCGGATGCCGGCGCGGGCGAAGCGGCGGCGGGCCCAGGGGCTGAGCTGCCAATCGACCCGGTCGGTGAAGGAGGAGGGATGGCAGCCGCGGCCCATCGATTCCCCGCCGGTGTCGAAGACGAGGGCAGCGACATCGCCAAGGCCATTGGCGGCCATGGCTTCGGCCAGGCGGCCCTGGAGGCGCTCGATCGCGAGGGCGGCGGGGATCTGGCCGACGAAGCGGCCAGCGTCGGAAAAGCCGGTCTGGATGGCGACCCGGCCGCGAGTGCGGGCATAGTCGCGGTAGGCTTCCTCGGCCAGCAGGGCATCGAGGAAGCGGCCGCCGTGTTCGAGGGCGCTTTCCGTTTCGAACAGGGGCGAGACATCGACCTTGTCAGCAATGCCGAACAGGCGGGCGAAATAGAGCGCGGCCAGGACCGTGGTCGGCTGCTCGCATTCGGCGACCAGCATGCGGATCGGGCTGTCGGCATCCACGTGGGCGAGGATCTGCGCCATGGCGAGAAACTGGCGGATCGCCGTGGAATTCTCGATCGCCAGCGCGGCGAAATTGGAGCGCAGGGGCCTGGCTTCTGCCAAAAGCTCGCGCATGCGCACGAGGGCGGCCTGGCTGGCAAGGTCGAGCCGGCCATCGGGGTCGATCCGGCGGCGGATGGCATTCTGCAGCTGCGAGGCGTTTACCCGGAAATGGATCCAGCCCATGCCGAGGCCATCGGCACGCATGGCCGCGGCGGTGACCAGCAGGGCGCGGGCGACATCGTCGTCGGCATGGCGGGCCTCGGCTTCGAGCTCGCTGATGATTGCCGCGAGGCTGGTGAGCTTGTCGGGGTGATCGGCGGTGAGGGTGTTGGCGGCGGCGGAGAGCGCGGCGGGATCGGCAAGATCGGCGGCGAACAGCTGGGCCATCTCGGCGGCGCGGGCCGAGGCGCGGGCGAGGCGGGCGGCCAGATCCGGCGCGGGCTGGGCGAGCGCAGCGGCATAGGACGAGAGCCGCTCGGCCTTTTCGGCGAGGCGATAGCGGATCGAGGTGTGCCAGCCGATATCGGTGCGCCCGTCCATGTCGTAGCCGACCCAGGTGGCGAAGCGGAACGGGGCCGGGCGAACTTCGCGCCAGCGCCGGGGCCAGCGGCTGCGCGCCTCGTCGAGCACCTGGCCGACAATCCGGTCACGCGCGGCCTGAGCGTGGATCAGCGCCTTCATCGCCTCATCGTGCTCATAGTCGAGGCTGATGGCATCGCGCGCCGCCGGGGCGACGCAGACCGAGGCGGCATCGACGGCATCGGCCGAGGCGGCGGCGACCACGGCCTGGCTCTGGGCGCGGGAGAGCAGGAAGGTGGGGTGGGCGGTGAAGACCACGTGGACGAACGGACGCTGCCAGCGAGTGGCGAATTCGGCGAAGTCGGCCCGCGCCGAGAGGCCGGCGATGGCCGCGGCGTTGGCCTGGGGCGCGACCGGGCCGAGCATCCGCACCAGCCGTCGGCTGCGCGCCTGGAGACTTTCGCATTCGAGCTCGGCAACGAGGCTGTCGAGCGCGGCGAGGGTCAGGCTGCCATCTTCGAGGCGGCGCGACAGCTCGTGGCCGAGCTGGAACACCGGATTGAACAGCGGGGTCTGGACCGTAAGCGGATGGAGCTGCTGGAGGCGCTGCTCGAGCGCGGGGATGGAAAGGTCGTCCGGTCCGAGCATGGGCGTTGGTCCTAGCCGGCGAGATTGGCGGCGGCGCGAGCGGCGGCTTCGATCGCACCCGGATCGGGCGGGCCCGGCGGGACGAGCCACGAACCTCCCACACATAGGACGGCAGGTTCGGCAAGCCAATCCTTCGCAGTTGCAGCAGAGATGCCGCCGGTCGGGCAGAACCGGGCCATGTGGAACGGGGCTGCCAGGGCCTTGAGCGCCGGCAGGCCGCCCGACGCCATGGCCGGGAAGAACTTGAAGCGGGTCAGCCCGAGGTCGAGACCGAGCATGATGTCGGCCGCGTTGGCCGTGCCGGGGAGGAAGGGGACGCCGCTCTCGATCGCGGCGCGGCCGAGGCTGGGCGTGAGGCCAGGGGAGACGATGAATTCCGCACCGGCGGAAAGCGCGGCATCGAGCTGGGCGGGGTTGAGTACGGTGCCGGCTCCGACGACGGCGCCGGCGACCTGCTTCATCGCGCGGATCACGTCGAGCGCGGCGGGGGTGCGCAGGGTCACCTCGAGGACCGGCAGCCCGCCCGCGACGAGGGCTTGGGCGATGGGCACGGCGTGGGCCACATCGTCGATCACCAGCACCGGGATGACCGGGGCGAGGCGCATGATCCGTTCGACGTCGTTCATGGCAGGTGTTCCTTGGCGAAGGCGGCGGCGGCGCCGAACAGGCCGGGCTGGGCCTGGGTGATCAGCCGGACGGGGAGGCGGGCCATGAGGCCCTCGAACCGGCCCTTGGCGATGAACCGCGCGGCGAAGCCGGAGCGCTGGAGCGTTTCGCGCAGGCGCAGCCCGAGTCCGCCGGCGATGGCGACGCCCGAAGCGCCCTGGGCCAGGGCGATGTCGCCGGCCACCGCGCCGAGCGAGAGGCAGAAGCGTTCGACCGCGGCGGCGGCCAGGCTGTCTTCCCCGGACATGCCGAGGCGCCACAGGGTCTTGTCGTCGTGCTGTTCGACGGCCCGGCCTTCGAGCGCGGCGAGGGCGGCGTAGAGTTCGACGATGGCGGGACCGGCGACGACGCGTTCGGCCGAGACGCGCGGGTAGCGGGCGCGCAGGCGGGCGAGGATGGCATCGTCGATCGCATCGAGCGGGGCGAAGGCGATATGGCCGCCTTCGGTCGCCTGGACATGGTAGCCGCCGCCGCCGCCGCGCCAGAGGTGGCCGACGCCGAGGCCGGTTCCGGGGCCGACCACGGAGATCGTGCCGGTCGCCGGGAGCGGCTGGTCGGGCCCGCACAGGTGGATGAAGTCGCTTGCCGGGGCGCGGGCGACGGCGTGGGCGACGGCGGCGAAATCGTTGACCAGGGTGACCCGCTCGGCACCGATTTCGTGGGCGAGCGCGGCGGGGCGGATGGTCCACGGGTTGTTGGTGAAGCGGATCACCTCATCGCCGACCGGGCCCGCGATGGAGAGCGCGGCGGCGGCGGGCAGGCTGCGTCCGGCATGGGCGGCGAAGGCCTGCCAGGCGAGGCCGAAGCTGCCATGTTCGGCCGTCTGGAGCGTGACCGGTTCGCCCAGGGCGATGGCCCCATCGGTCGCCACCGTGGCGAGGGCGAAGCGGGCATGGGTTCCGCCGATGTCGACGGTGACGAGTTCGGTCACAGGCCGGCTGCTGCCAGCATGGCCGAGCCGCCACGCTCGGCGCTGTCGGCCCCGAGGCGGAACAAGGCGAAGAGTTCGCGGCCGGTGCCCGCGCCGGCAGGAGGCGGGGTGGCGGCGGTGCGGCCGGAAAGGTCGGCGAGGACTTCGAGGCTGCCGGTGCGGCCGCACAGGCGGATCACGTCGCCGTCCCGGACGAAGGCAAGCGGGCCGCTGGCGCCGGTGGGGTCGGCCAGGGCCTCGGGCGTGACGTGGATCGCGGCAGGGACCTTGCCCGAGGCTCCGGACATGCGGCCATCGGTGACGAGGGCGACCCGGAAGCCGCGGTCCTGCAGGACGCCGAGTGGCGGGGTCAGCTTGTGCAGTTCGGGCATGCCGTTGGCGCGGGGGCCCTGGAAGCGGACGACGACGACCACGTCACGATCGAGCTCGCCGGCCTTGAAGGCGGCGTTGACCCCCTCCTGGGTGTCGAACACGCGGGCCGGGGCCTCGATCGTCCAGCGCTCCTCGTCGACCGCGCTGGTCTTGAAGGTGGCGCGGCCGAGATTGCCGGCGACGAGGCGCATGCCGCCATCCGGCTGGAACGGTTCGGCCACGGGGCGCAGCATCTCGGGATCGAGGCTGGCGTGGGGGGCGGGGCGCCATTCCAGGGTTTCGTGCTCGATGAACGGTTCCTGGGCATAGGCGGCCATGCCGTGGGCGGCGACGGTAAGGGTGTCGCCGTGGATCAGCCCGGCGCCGAGCAGTTCGCGCACGACATAGCCGATCCCGCCGGCGGCATGGAAATGGTTCACGTCGCCCGAGCCGTTGGGATAGACCCGCGCGATCAGGGGGACGGCGGCGGAGAGTTCGTCAAGGTCCTGCCAGTCGATCAGCACGCCGGCGGCGCGGGCCATGGCGGGCAGGTGGATCGCGTGATTGGTCGACCCGCCGGTGGCGAGCAGGCCGACCGCGGCGTTGACTAGGGCCTTCTCGTCAACCACGCGGGCCATCGGGCGGTAGTCCTTGCTGCTGAGGCCGATCTCCGCGAGCCGGTGGACGGCGGCGCGGGTGAGGGCGGAGCGCAGCGGGGTATTCGGCTGGACGAAGGCGGCGCCGGGCAGGTGCAGGCCCATCAGTTCCATCATCATCTGGTTGGAATTGGCCGTGCCGTAGAAGGTGCAGGTGCCGGGGGCGTGGTAGGACCGGCTCTCGCTCTCGAGCAGGTCGGCCCGGGTGGCCTTGCCCTCGGCATAGAGCTGGCGGACCTTCTGCTTTTCCTTGTTGCCAAGGCCGGTGGGCATCGGCCCGCCGGGGACGAACACCGTCGGCAGCCAGCCAAACCGCAGGGCGCCGATGACGAGGCCCGGCACGATCTTGTCGCAGATGCCGAGCGCGGCGACGCCGTCGAACATGGCGTGGCTGAGGGCGACGGCGGTCGAGAGGGCAATGGTATCGCGGCTGAACAGGGACAGCTCCATCCCGTCCTGCCCCTGGGTGACGCCGTCGCACATGGCGGGGACGCCGCCGGCGACCTGGGCCGTGGCGCCGACCTCGCGGGCGTAGAGCTTCATCGCCTCGGGATAGCGGCCATAGGGTTGGTGGGCCGAGAGCATGTCGTTGTAGGCGGTGACGATGCCGAGATTGGGTCCGCGCTGGGTGGCGATGGCGGACCTGTCCTCCAGCGCGGCGGCGAAGCCGTGGGCGAGGTTGGAGCAGCCCATGAAATCACGGTTGCCGTGCTTGCCGGCCTCCGCGTCCATCAGGGCGAGATAGGCAGTGCGGCTGGCGCGGGAGCGGTCGATGATGCGGGCGGTGACGCGTTCGATGACGGGGTGGAGCTGGGTCATGGCGGGTTACCGTGGAAGAGGGTTGGGCGAGAGCAGGACATGGCCGAACCGATGACCGCAGCGGCGCGCGCGGCGGCACGCCCCCTCCGTCAGCCTGGGGGCTGCCACCTCCCCACGAGTGGGGAGGATAGGGGCGGGCCTATTCATGCCAGGTGACGCCATCGCGTTCGGCGAGGGCGATGGCCGCCGACGGGCCCCAGGAGCCGGCGGTGTAGGTCTTGGGGGTGATGCCATTATCGACCCAGCAGGTGCGGATCGCATCGACCCATTCCCACTGCGCCTCCACCTCGTCACGCCGGACGAACAGGGTCTGGTCGCCCTCGACCAGATCGAGCAGGAGGCGCTCGTAGGCAATTCGCTTCTTCGGGCCGGCGAAGGCGTCGTCCATGGCGATGTCGAGGGGGACTTCGCGCAGGCGGATGCCGCCGCGGTCGAGCCCCGGCACCTTGGCCATGAGGGAAAGGGTGATGTTCTCTTCGGGCTGGATCCCGATGATCAGGCGGTTGGGCATGGTTGCCGCCCCGCGCGCGGCGAAGATCGAATGAGGCACATTGCGGAACTGGACGACGATCTCGGTCACCCGCTCGGGCAGGCGCTTGCCGGTCCGCAGGTAGAAGGGGACACCCTTCCAGCGCCAGTTGTCGACATGGGCCTTGAGCGCGACGAAGGTCTCGGTGTCGCTGGGCTTGCCCAGTTCCTGGTCATAGCCGGGCACGGCCTGGCCGCCGATGGCTCCGGCGCGGTACTGGCCGGTGACGGTCTGGTCGCAGGCGACCTTGCGCAGCGAGCGCAGGACCTTGACCTTTTCGTCGCGCACGGCGGTGGAGTCGAAACTTGCCGGCGGCTCCATGGCGACGAGCGCCAGCAGCTGGAGCATGTGGTTCTGGACCATGTCGCGCAGGGCGCCCGAGCCGTCGTAGTAGCCGACGCGGGATTCAAGACCCACGGTTTCCGCCACCGTGATCTGGACATGGTCGATATGCGCGGCGTTCCACAGCGGCTCGAACAGGAGATTGGCGAAGCGCAGGGCCAGCAGGTTCTGGACGGTTTCCTTGCCCAGGTAGTGGTCAATCCGGAAGATGCGGTTTTCCGGGAAGGCGGCGGCGACAGCGTCGTTGATGACCCGGCTCGAGGCGAGATCGGTGCCGAGCGGCTTTTCGAGGCCGATGCGGGTCTTCTCGCCGGCAAGGCCCGAGCCGACGAGTCCGGCGATGGTCGGCCCGAACAGGCTGGGCGCGGTCGACAGGAAGATGGCGAGGCCTCCGCCGATCGGACCGACCTTGGCCGCCAGCGAATCGAAATGGGCGGTCTCGTTCGCATCGAGCGGCTGGTAGTGGAGGCGTTCGAGGAAGGGGTCGATCGCGGCCTTGCGGTCTTCCGGGAGGAATTTCTCGAGCGCGGTGCGGGCGAAGGCGCGATAGCCTTCATCGTCTAGCCCCTGGCGGGCCGTGCCGACGATGCGCAGGTCGGGCGCGACCAGCCGGTCCGCATCGAGCGCGCAGAGCGAGGGCAGCAGCATGCGCTGCGCCAGGTCACCCGTGGCGCCGAACAGCAGCAGGCAATCGGCGGTGAAGCTCATTGTCGCAAATCCCCGTTGGCTACGGACGGCATCGGCAGGCGTTCCCGATATTCGGCCGGATCAGGCGGCCCGATCTGGCGGCGAGTGTTCCTCCATGGCGCCGCGCAGGCAAGCGCCAATCAGGGGCAACCGCATCCGGTCAGGACCGGTCCTTATCCAGGGGGAGCGCGGCGTCGCCAAGAATACGTCTGCACATGCCGGTGCATTCGTCTGCGCCGCAGCCCGGGCGGGCATGGGCCGGGAATCAGGCGAACTCGTCGGGGTGCTTCAGGGCGAGGACGGCCAGTTCAGTGCGGTTGTCCACCCCGAGCTTCTGGTAGAGGGCGTGGAGGTAGACCTTGACCGTCCCCTCGGTGATGCCGAGTTCGGCGGCGATCTCGCGGTTGCGGGTGCCGCGCATGGCTAGGGCCACGATGGTGCGCTCGCGCGGGGTGAGCACGGCGAAGGGGGAAGGGCGGCTGCGCCGTTCGGCCTGCAGGCGGGCGCGGGCAAGCAGATCGGGCGCGATGACCGTCTCGCCGGCCATGACCCGTTCGAGCGACCCGGCCAGGACCTCCTCGGCCCCGTCCTTGCTGAGGATGCCGTTGACCCCGGCTGCCACGGCTTCGGCGAGGCGCTGGTCGTCGATATGGGCGGTGAGGAGGATGACCGGGCGACGGTCACCCGCCTGGCGCATCGCCTTGAGCGTTTCCACGCCATCGGGCGCGGGCATGGTCACGTCGAAGATGCAGACTTCGGGATCGTGTTCCTTGAGCGCGGCGAGCGCCTCGGCCCCGGACCCTGCGGCAGCGACGATGCGGAACGCGGTCGGCTCCAGAACGGCCTGGACACCGGCGCGGATGAAGGGATGGTCGTCGGCGATCAGCACGGTGGTCATGAAGTTTGCTCCGGGCCGCTGGAGAGCGGAAGGAAGATGGAGAGACGGGTTCCGCCGCTGCCGGTTACAACGTCGAGCCTGCCGCCGAGTGCCGCCACGCGCTCGCCGATGGACCACGGCGGGGTCTTGCCGGAGGCTTCGTCGAAGCCGCTGCCATCGTCCTCGACGACCAGTTCGAGGCCGCCCCCGGTTCGCCCGAGGCGAGCGTCGATGCGGGAGGCGTTGCCGTGGCGGGCGGCATTGGCCACGGCCTCGCGCAGGAGCTGGCGCAATTCGTGGCTGAGCCCGGCGGCGGCTTCGATCGGCGCATCGATGGCAAAGCTGGCAGCGACGTGCCAGTGGGCCGCGGCTTCGGTCAGGGCGCGGTCGAGGTCGGCGGCGAGCGGGCGATGGGCGAGCAGGCCGGAGGGATCGCGCAAGGTATCGATCAGGCCGCGCACCTGCGCCTGTTCGCCGCGCAGGGCATCACGCACGGCGGCGATTTCCTCGGCCGGCGCGGCGAGGGCACCATTGGCGATATTGCGGCGCAGCGCCTCGAGCCGGAAGCAGGCTCCGGCGAGCGACTGGGCGACGGAATCGTGCAGGTCGCGCGCAATGGCGCTGCGGGCGCGGATCACGGCGCTTTCCCGCTCCAGCCGGGCGGCGGTGAGGCGCTGCGTGGTGGTCTCGATCTCGCGGGCGATGGCCAGGCCAAGGGCAAGGAAATCCGGGCCGGGTCCTTCGATCCCGCCAAGCACGATAAGGCCCTCGCGGCTGCTGCAGGCGAGTGGGAGGGCGAGGCCTTCGGTGATACCGACGCGGCTGGCGAGGGGAATTGGCCCAATGAGGCGCTCGCCCCGCACGCGTCCTTCGCCGACGTGGACCAGCGCGACGCCGCTGCCCTGGTCGAACAGGCAGGGGCGCGCATTCCATTCGCCGCCGGCGCCGAGCTCTTCCGGGCCGGCCCGCCAGTGCGCGACGGAGCCATCGGTTCGCAGTTCATGCACTTCGGTCCACGGCTCCTCGCTGTCGCTCCAGGCGAGCGCGCCGTGGGCGGCGCCGGTAAGGCGCAGCGCATAGGCGAGGGCGGCATCGCCGAGCATGTCGGGATCGGTGGATTCGCGTGGCAGGACCAGGGGCGGCACCTGGGCGCCGCGCCGGTCAATCCCGAACCAGACGAGCACGAGCAGCAGGGCGACCATGTAGAACGCGCGGCGGCTGAAGCGGTAGACCTCGATCGGTATATCGGCCCCGGCCAGGACGAAGCCGAGCGCGATGAACAGCAGCGAGACGATTACCCCGGTGCGCGCGGCCACGGCCGAGCCCCAGCGCAGGGTGCTCGACAGGACTGCCAGGGCGAAGAGCGCGAGGAACGGGCTGGTGAAATCGGCATCGTAGGCCTCGGTCACGAAGACAGCGCCCAGGAAAATCGCGACGTCGGCAACCAGGACCGGCCGGGCCAGCCGATGGTCGAGCCACCACGAGCGCCAGGCGATCGCTACCAGGACCAGCGAGAACAGCAGGTAGGAACTGATCAGGACAAGGCCGTCGTGAACGCTTTCGCCGGCGGCGACCGGCTCGAAGGCGAGGGCGACGAGGAAGACGAAGGCGAGCACGACCCGCAGGACCGCGATGACGCGGCCTGAGCGGTGTTCGAATGTCGCGCGCAGATTCATCGCAGCCCCCGTCCCGCCATGTGAATGAACGGGGAACAAAGGCCGGTCAAGCGGGCCTGCGACAGGGCGCTCCACCGGCCCACAGGGCAGCCCAGATCAGCACCGGCTGGAACGCGAGCCGGGGCAGGTGATAGGCCAGGCCGAGGCCGTGCCCCGGCCGGGCGAGATCGATCAGCAGGTGATTGAAGTTGGCCGGCCAGACGCACAGGGCATAGGCGGCAAGACCCCATCCCGCGGCCCGGCGCAGGGAAGGCGAGAACGGCTGGAGCAGGCCGGCCGCACCGGCCAGTTCGGCCAGGCCGGTGAGCGCGATGACCAGCGGCGGATCCGGCACCCAGCGCGGCGTGATCGCCACGAAGGGCGCGGGGAAGGCCAGGTGCAGCACGCCGGCCGCGCCATAGAGCAGGCCAAGGGCGAGCCGGGTGAGCGCGCGGGCGCGGTGTGTGCCATCCATGCCTGTTCTTGCCTCCTGACCCTGCCTGCCGCCGTTGCCTGCCGTCCGGCGGGATAGACCAGCACTCGGGTCGGCGCGAGTGGTATCCTGCCCCGACCGGGCGCCGCTTGATCGCGACCCCGGTGCCGGTGCTTGCCGGATCGCCCCGCGGCCCATATCTGGCCAACCATGAGTCGCGCGCGCGGAAAGAATGACTGGGGTTTCCCGCGCTGGCGCGGCTACGGCAGCGGCAGCGCGGCCGAGCCTGTGCGCATGTGCGACCGCGCCGGATGCCACGAAAAGGGTGATTGCCCGGCGCCCAAGAGCCCCAACAGCCCGGAGCGGTGGTATTTCTGCCAGAGCCACGCGGCCGAGTACAACCAGGGCTGGAACTACTTCGAAGGCCTGACCAAGGAAGAGGCCGCCGAGCGCGAGGCGCGGGAACAGGCGGACAATTCCGGCTACAAGGAAGCGGCGCACTATGGCTGGGCCGGGTCGGGTGACGGCACCCGCAGCCGCGACGAGCTTAAGGCGCTGGACGTGCTGGGGCTCGATCCGGACGCCGATTTCGAGGCGGTGAAGAAGGCCTGGCGGGCAAAGGCGAAGGAAGTGCACCCCGACGTCAAGCCGGGGGACGCGGAAGCGGCCGACCAGTTCCGCAAGCTCCAGGTAAGCTACGAGGTCCTGCGCGCCGCCGAGGAGCGGCGCGAGTGGAAGGGCGCTTCATAAGCCGAGTCGTGCACGGCCGCATTGCTCGCGGCCGGCGGTTACCACACCAGCGGCAGGGCAATGGGCTGGGGGATCGAGCACAGCGCATGCTCCATGACATGGCCCGGTTGCAGCGTGAAGGTCGGCACTGCCGCGAGAAACTCCTCGACCGCGACGCGCAGTTCCAGGCGGGCGAGGTGAAGGCCCAGGCACAGGTTTTCGCCGGTGCCGAAGGTGTAGTGGGCGCCCTTGCGATCGAACCGGGCCTCCGTCGGCGCGGCGAACAGGTTCGGGTCGCGGTTGGCTACCCCGGTAGGCAGCATCACCAGATCCCCCGGGAGGATCGCCTGGCCGGCGATCTCCATCGGTTCGCTGCAATAGCGCTCCTGGATCACCATCGCCTGTAGCCGGGTCAGCTCATGCACCGCATCGGCGACTGCAGCGGGATTGCGGCGCAGCCAATCCTGTTCGACCGGGTGGTGGGCGAGCCAGTCGAAGATGTGCCCGCAATGGGTGGTGATCGTATCCAACCCGCCCAGAAACAGGTTGCAGCAATGGCCAAGCAGCTCGGCTTCGTCGAGTCGGCGGCCATTATACTCGGCAGCGATGGCCCGGCTGATCAGGTCCTCGCCGCCCGGCGCGTTGCGGCGCTCGGCAATGGTATCGACCAGCAGGTCCACCAGCTGCTCGATCACGGCAGCGATTTCGGCGCGATCGTTGCCCTGGACCATGATCCGCTCCCATTCGAGGAAGCGCCCGGTCATGTGCAGCGGCAGCCCCATGAACTCGAGGAACATGCGGATCGGGAAGGCCATGGCGAAATCGGCCATGAACTCGCATCGGCCTTGCCCGGCAAAGGCCGCGATATGCTCACGCGCGACGGCGCGGGCATGCTGCTCCATCCGGGCGATGTGCTTGGGAGCATAGATCGGGTTGAGGATCCGGCGGTATTCACGGTGGAGCGGCCCGTCGGTGGACGAGGGGACGATCGCGAGCTTGTGCCGCGACATCCGTGCGACGATGTTCTTCGCGCTGCGGGACAATTGGGCCATGTTCGGCAACAGCTCGACGATCAGCGCGCCGTCCGTGACGATCCAGGCGCCCCTGCCCTGGACACCGGGCGCCCAGTAGATCGGGCGCGGATCGGCCACCAGATCGTCCCACAGCCCGGTCGGACTGCGCCCGCGCAGGACCCGCCCACGCACTGCCGGGAAATCGCCCACCAGACCGACCGGGACATGAGGAGGGAGGGGTGCCTCCCCGGGTTGATCGACGGTGATCAGGTTGGCCATCGGCGCCAGGACTCCTCGCCGGACGGGGGTTACCGCGTCGGGTTTCGGATAATTGGCCAGGGATCGCCAGGAGTCCACACGGGCCTTGCCGACCGGCCGGCATGACCACTGCCGAGGGCCGGGTCGACAGCCCGGCCTTCTGCGTCCTTACTTCGGTGAGATCACCATCAGCATCTGGCGGCCTTCCATGCGCGGGTAAGCCTCGATCTTGGCGATTTCCGCCGTATCTTCCTGGACCCGGCGCAGGAGGTTCATGCCCAGCTGCTGGTGCGACAGTTCGCGGCCGCGGAAGCGCAGGGTCACCTTGACCTTGTCACCCTCGCCGATGAACTTGTGCATCGCCTTCATCTTCGTCTCATAGTCATGATCGTCGATGTTCGGACGCATCTTGATCTCCTTGATCTCCTGCGTCTTCTGGGTCTTGCGGGCGAGGTTGGCCTTCTTCTGCGCCTCGTAGCGGAACTTGCCGACATCGAGGAACTTGCAGACCGGCGGATCGGCGTTGGGGGAGACTTCGACCAGATCAAGGCCGACTTCGGCGGCCTGCTCGATCGCCTCGCGCGTGTACATGACGCCGAGGTTTTCTCCGTTCTCATCGATGACGCGGACCTTGTCCGACTGGATGAGATTGTTGTAGCGGGGCCCGCTCTTGACGGGGGGCTGCATTGAGCGCCGGGGTGGGGGGGCTATTGTGTATTCTCCTGTGGATGCACTTCTGGCGCGCTCCTAAACCGATTCGCGCGCGCGGGGAAGAGCCATTGGGTGGATGCGCCTGCGACATCCGTCGAAGGCTTGCGGGACCGGCCCGTTCTGCCGCCCCGACCACCTGCTAGGATGCACTGTCGGGTTATTGAACCAGGGAGCGGGCTGGTGACCCAAAAGGAAGCCCGGATGGACTTCCCGCCCGCATCAAACCGCTTCAACTTCCACCGTTTCCTCACCCGCCGCTTCGAGCAGGCGCTGTTCGATGTCTTCCAGCCGCGGGTTCTGATCGACCTTCTCGCCGAGCAGGTCGGTGACGTAGAAGGTATCGGCCGCACGTTCGCCGTAAGTGGCGACGTGGGCTGAGTGGACGATCAGGCGGGCCTCGAACAGCGCGCGCGCGAGGCGGTTGAGCAGGGCCGGGCGATCGCGCGCGTTGATCTCGATCACGGTGAAGCGGTTCGAGGCGGAATTGTCGAACTCCACGCGCGGGCGGACGGTGAAAGCCTCGGCCCGGGGGCGGGCCAGCGGACGGGCGGCGAGTTGGGGGACCAGCTTGACCCGGTTGGCGAGCGCATCGGCGATGGCCGTGCGCAGGCGGGCGAGCTGGACATCTTCGCTGAACGGCCGCCCGAGCGGATCCTGCACGAGGAAGTTATCGACCGCGGTGCCGTTGCGGGCCGTGTGGATGCGGGCATCGATGATGTTGCCGCCGGCGAGGTGAATGCCGCCGGCGATCCGATAGAACAGGCCCGGGTGGTCAGCGGCGATGACGGTCACGAGGGTGGCGCCGCGCGCGGCGTAGAAGTGGGTGGCGACATCGAGCGCGGCGCCCTTGGCCGCATCGAGCTGGGCGAGGTTGAGCGCGATGATGTCTTCCGGCTCGGCGATCCAGTAGGCATCGCCCAGCTGGCGGCCGACCGTCTCAACCAGGCTGCCCTTCTGCCTGAGGCTGGCGGCAACCGCCTCCTTCTTGGCCGCGACGCGCTGCTCACGCCCGTGCTGGGCGTGGCCGAGGCGCAGGCGTTCCTCGGTCTGCCCGTAGAGCTCGGCGATCAGCTGGCGCTTCCACGAGTTCCACACGCCCGGGCCTACCGCGCGGATATCGACGATGGTCAGCATGGTAAGGGTGCGCAGGCGTTCGACCGACTGGACCGCGGCGACAAAGTCGGTGATCGTCTTCCAGTCGGCGAGGTCACGCTTGAACGCGGTGGCGCTCATCAGCAGGTGGGTACGAACCAGCCAGGCGACCAGTTCGGTCTCGTCGGCATCCAGGCCGAGCCGTGGGCAGAGCCGATGCGCCACTTCCGCGCCGAGCACCGAATGGTCGCCGCGCCGGCCCTTGGCGATGTCATGCAGCAGGACCGAGAGATAGAGCGCGCGGCGCGAGTGGATCTTCTTGATCAGTTCGGTCGCCAGCGGATGATCGCCCGACAGGTCGCCGCGCTCGATCCGGGCGAGCAGGCCGATGGCGCGGATCGTGTGCTCGTCGACCGTGTAGTGGTGGTACATGTCGAACTGCATCTGCGCGTTGACCCGGCCGAAATCGGGCACGAACCTGCCGAACACCCCCGCCTCGTTGAAGCCGCGCAGGGCCCCTTCGGGATCGTTGCGGCTGGTCAGCATGTCGAGGAACAGGGCATTGGCGCGCGGGTTGCGGCGCACGGCGGCATCGATCAGGCGGGCATCCCGGGCGGCGAGGCGCATGGCCTCGGGGTGCACCTCCAGCCGCTCGGCATCGGCGAGGGCGAAGATCTCGACCAGGCGGACCGGATCCTGGGCGAACCAGTCGTCCGAAGGCACGTTGATCTTGCCGCCGAAGACCTTGTAGCCCTTGACCATGCGCGGCCGGCTGCGGAAGCCGGCGAGGAGCCCGCGCGGCTGCTTCTTCGCAAACTGCTCGTCCAGCTGGGCGAGGAACACGCCGGTGAGGTGGCCCACGCGCTTCGCCTGGAGGAAGAAGTACTGCATGAACCGCTCGACCGCGCTCTTGCCCGGACGGTCGGAGAACTGCATCCGCGCGGCAACCTCGCGCTGGAGGTCGAAGGTCAGGCGGTCCTCGGCGCGGCGGGTGATGGTGTGCAGGTGGCAGCGCACGGCCCAGAAGAAGTTCTCGGCCTTCTTGAAGGCGCGGTATTCGCTGGGGGTGAGCAGGCCGACGCTGACCAGTTCGCTCGCATCGCGGACGTGGTGGATATACTTGCCGATCCAGTAGAGCGTGTGCAGGTCGCGCAAGCCGCCCTTGCCCTCCTTCACGTTGGGTTCGACGACGTAGCGGCTATCGCCCAGCCGCTTGTGCCGCTCATTCCGTTCGGCCAGCTTTTCGGCGACGAACTGGCGCTCCGTCCCCTGGACCACTTCGGCCCAGAAGCGGCGCGAGCATTCGTCATACAGATCCTGGTCGCCCCAGACGTAGCGGCCTTCGAGCAGGGCGGTGCGGATCGTGAGATCGGACCGGGCCATGCGCACCATCTCGTCCAGCGACCGGCTGGACTGGCCGACCTTGAGGCCGAGGTCCCACAGGAAATAGAGCATGGCCTCGATCACCTGCTCGCACCACGCGGTCTGCTTGGTGGGGGTGACGAAGGCGATGTCGACATCCGAATGGGGCGCCATTTCGCCCCGCCCGTAGCCGCCGACGGCCAGGATCGCGATGCGTTCGCCCGTCGACCGGTTGGACGAGCGATAGACGCTGCCGACGACGTGATCGTGGATCAGCCGGACCAGCTGATCGACGAGGAAGGCCTGGGCCGCGGCGCATTCGGTTCCCGCCGAGGGCTTTTCGGCGAGGCGTCGGGCGATTTCGGCGCGGCCGGCCTCCAGCGCGCGGCGCAGCAGTTCGATCACCCTCGGGCGCGACTTGTCTGCCCCGAGCTCGGCCACGGCATCGGCCATGGCGGCGGCGAGGACCCGGCGTTCGATGATGGCGCGCTGGTTTGGAATACGGATAGTCACTGCAAGCGATACTCGGGATCAACGGGCTGCCAACGCTAGCAGCTTGCCCGGCGATGGACAGGGGGAACGTGGGTATTGCTGCCGCGCAGGTTCCATCTGGCGCCGGGCTGTGCCAGAACCCGCGGCAACGCGGATAATCGCATAAGGGACTTTGCCGGGTGATCTCCATCCTTGCCGCGGGCGCGCATGCCCCGATCCAATGGCTCGACCTGGGCCTGACGCGGGGGATCAGCCTCGGCTTCTTCACCTTGCGCTGGTATTCACTGGCTTACCTCGCCGGCATCCTCCTGGCCTACTGGCACGTTTCGAAGACCCTGAAGCTGGCCGGCGCCCCGATGGCGCAGCGCCATGCCGACGACCTGTTCTTCTATTGCACGCTCGGCGTGATCCTCGGCGGGCGGCTGGGCTATGCCACCTTCTACGCGCCCGAACTGTGGACCCATCCGGGCGAGATGGTGAAGCTGTGGAACGGGGGCATGAGCTTTCACGGCGGCCTGATCGGCTGCACGCTGGCCATGTTGTGGGTGGCCTGGCGGGGCGGCCTGAACTTCCTGCGGGTATGCGACTGGGTGGCCGTGGCCGTGCCCTTCGGCCTGTTGTTCGGGCGGCTGGCGAACTTCGTGAACGGCGAGCTGTGGGGGCGGGTGACCACGGCCGACGTGCCCTGGGCGATGGTATTCCCCGATGGCGGGCCGTTGCCGCGCCATCCCAGCCAGCTGTACGAGGCGCTGCTCGAAGGGCTGGTGCTGCTGGCCGTGCTGATGACGCTGTTCTGGAAGACGCGGGCGCGGTTTCGCCCCGGGTTGCTGACCGGGGTGTTCGTGGCGGGCTATGGCTGTGCGCGGTTCACGGTGGAATTCTTCCGTGAGCCCGATGCCCAGCTGGAGGAATTCGCGCGGACGACCGGCATGTCGATGGGCCAGTGGCTGACCGTGCCAATGATCGTGCTGGGCCTGTTCCTGATCGTGCGGGCGCTGATGCGGCCGTCGCTGGGGCAAGGCGTGCCGGCCGGAGCGACGGCGCCGTGAAGTTCGGGCGCAAGAAGCAGGACCTCAAGGCGCCTGAGGTCGAGCCGCTGGCGCAGGTGTTTGCGCGGCTGATCCACCATCATGGGCCGATCAGCCTGGCCCAGTACATGGGCGAGGCCAACGCGCGCTACTATGCGGCGCGCGATCCGCTGGGCAGCGCGGGCGACTTCATCACCGCGCCCGAGATCAGCCAGATTTTCGGCGAGCTGATCGGGCTGTGGCTGACCGATATCTGGCTGCGCTCGGGCCGGGGCGAACCGGTGCACTACGTGGAACTGGGGCCGGGGCGGGGCACCCTGGCCCGCGACGTCCTGCGCACGATGAAGCGCTTCGGGCTCGAGCCCAAGGTCCACTTCGTCGAGACCTCGGTGGCGCTGAAGGACATCCAGCTGGCCGCCGTGCCCCATGCCCAGTGGCATGATGACCTTTCCACCGTGCCGCAGGCCGGGCCGATCCTGCTGGTCGGCAACGAGTTCCTCGACGCCCTGCCGGTGCGCCAGCTGGTGCGCATGGAGATGGGCTGGCGCGAGCGGATGGTGGGCTATCTGCAGGACCGCTTCCTGCCCGTGGCCGGGCACATGCCGATGGACAGCGCCGTGCCGGAGGAGCGCCGGGAGGCGCCGGTCGGCACGATCATCGAGACCTGCCCGGGCGCGGCGGCGGTGGTCGGCGAGGTCGCCCGGCGGCTGGTTGCCCAAGGCGGCGCGGCGCTGCTGGTGGACTATGGCTACGATGCGGTGCGCGATGGTTCGACGCTGCAAGCGGTGAAAGCCCACGAGAAGGTCGATCCGTTCGAGAACCCCGGCGAGGCGGACCTGTCCGCGCTGGTCGATTTCGCAACCTTGGCGGGCATCGCCCAGCACCACGGCGCGCGCTGGCTGGGCACGATCGGGCAAGGCCAATGGCTGAAGGCGCTGGGCGCCGACGCCCGCGCCCGCGCCCTGGGCGAACTGGCCCCGCAGCATGCCGCGGGGATCTGGGCCGCCAAGGAACGGCTCTGCGCGCCCGAGCAGATGGGCACCCTGTTCAAGGTGATGGGGCTGACCTCGCCGGAATGGGCGGAGGGTGAGGCCTTTGCCGGGCCGGCGGCCGGGGTTGAGGTGGAGTAACGAGCGCCCGTTCCACCCCTGTCGTCATGCTGAACGTGTTTCAGCATCCATGGGGCGGGGCTTAAAGGCATGCGCTAAGGTGCGGACCGGAGCGACAGGCCGGCCCCGAAGTGCATTCGGCAGCCACGGACTATGGGTCCTGAAACGAGTTCAGGACGACGGCAGGATCTCGGAAGTCCAGTGGGGCTGGCCCCAAGGTCAGATATCCAGGTTCGCCACGTTCAGCGCGTTTTCCTGGATGAATTCGCGGCGGGGTTCGACGACGTCGCCCATCAGGCGGGTGAAGATCTCGTCGGTCACGTCGGCGTCTTCCACCTTCACCTGCAGCAGGGCGCGGTTGTTGGGGTCGAGCGTGGTTTCCCAGAGCTGTTCGGCGTTCATTTCGCCGAGGCCCTTGTAGCGGGCGATGGAGAGACCCTTGCGGCCGGCGGCGAGGACTGTGTCGAGCAGCTGGGTAGGCCGGGTGATCGCCCCTTCGACCGGGCGGCGCATTGGGGTGCTTTCGGCTTCCTCTTCCGTCTCGGCGGCCACTTCGGGCTCAGGCTCGGCCTCGGCGCTGCCCTTCACGAGGTTCACCGGGCCGGCATAGACCTCGATGTTTTCCTGGGCGAGGCGGGCGAGCTTGCGGGCTTCGGCGCCGGCGAGGAAGGCGGCCTCGATGGTGTGGTTGTCAGTCACCCCGCGCCAGACGCGGTCGACGTGGACCGAGCCGTCATCGGCGATATGCGCGGTCCACCGGGCTTCCTTGTCGGCGCGGTCCAGCCACTGGGCGGTGCGGGCCAGGGCCGCGTCGAGCTGGTTGCCGGCAAGGCCGGGCTCCAGCGCGCCGGCGAGGGCCAGGGCCTCGATCACGGCGGGATCATAGCGGCGGGGTACGAAGCCCATCAGGTTGCGCAGGCGGATGGCGTGTTCAACGAGGGCTTCCAGTTCCACCCCCGCGCGGGCGCCGCCGGCCGTTTCGAGGATGCGCCCGGCAATCCCACCCTCGACCAGGTAGCGATCGAGCGCCGCGGCGTCCTTGAGATAGACCTCGGAGCGGCCCTTGGCGACCTTGTAGAGCGGCGGCTGGGCGATGAAGAGGTGCCCTGCCTTGATGATGTCGGGCATCTGCCGGTGGAAGAAGGTGAGCAGCAGGGTACGGATGTGGGCGCCGTCGACGTCAGCGTCGGTCATGATGACGATCTTGTGGTAGCGCAGCTTCTCGAGGTTGAACTCGTCGCGGATGCCGGTGCCCATGGCCTGGATCAGCGTGCCGACTTCCTTAGACGAGATGATCCGGTCAAACCGGGCGCGCTCGACGTTGAGGATCTTGCCCTTCAGGGGGAGGATCGCCTGATAAAGGCGATCGCGCCCCTGCTTGGCGGAGCCGCCGGCGGAGTCACCCTCGACCAGGAAGAGTTCGCATTTGCTGGGATCGCGCTCCTGGCAATCGGCCAGCTTGCCGGGGAGCGAGGCGATGTCCATCGCGCCCTTGCGCCGGGTCAGCTCGCGCGCCTTGCGGGCGGCTTCGCGGGCGGCGGCGGCGTCGATGATCTTGGCGATGACCGATTTCGCATAGGCCGGGTTTTCCTCGAGCCACTCGGACATCTTGTCGCCCATCAGGCTTTCGAGCGGCTGGCGGACTTCGCTGGAGACCAGCTTGTCCTTGGTCTGCGAGGAGAACTTGGGGTCAGGCAGCTTGACCGAGACAATGGCGGTGAGGCCTTCGCGCATGTCGTCGCCGGTGAGCGAAACCTTCTCCTTCTTCAACATGCCCGACTTCTCGGCATAGTTGTTGAGGGTCCGGGTCAGCGCGGCGCGGAAGGCGGCGAGGTGAGTGCCGCCATCGCGCTGGGGGATGTTGTTGGTGAAGCACAGGACGTTTTCGTAGTACGAATCGTTCCATTCCAGCGCGACGTCGATGCCGATGCCATCGCGCTGGGCGCTGATTGCGATGGGATCGGGGAGCAGCGCCTGCTTGTTGCGATCGAGCCACTTCACGAAGGCGGCGATCCCGCCTTCGTAATAGAGATCATGCTCCTTCACTTCCTCGCCCCGCTTGTCGCGCAGGAGGATACGCACGCCGGAGTTGAGGAAGGCGAGCTCGCGATAGCGGTGTTCGAGCTTTTCGAAATCGTAGACGGTGACGTTCTTGAAGGTCTCGTCCGAGGCGAGGAAGGTGACGCGGGTGCCCTTCTTGGGCGCGCCCTTGCCGTTGTCGGGCGCGGGGCCGACGACGCGCAGCGATTCCACCGCATCGCCGTGGGCGAACTTCATCCAGTGCTCCTGGCCGTCGCGCCAGATGGTGAGTTCGAGCCATTCCGACAGGGCGTTGACCACCGAAACGCCGACGCCGTGGAGGCCGCCGGAGACCTTGTAGGCATTGTCGTCCGAAGTGTTCTCGAACTTGCCGCCGGCGTGGAGCTGGGTCATGATGACCTCGGCCGCCGAGACGCCTTCTTCCGGGTGAATGCCGGTGGGGATGCCGCGGCCGTTGTCTTCCACGCTGACCGACCCATCGGGGTTGAGTTCGATGAGGACGAGGTCGCAATGGCCGGCGAGAGCCTCGTCAATCGCGTTGTCCGAAACCTCGAAGACCATATGGTGCAGGCCCGAGCCATCGTCGGTATCGCCGATGTACATGCCGGGGCGCTTGCGCACGGCATCAAGCCCCTTGAGCACCTTGATGGATTCGGCGCCGTAGGCGTTCTGGTTCGGGGTGTTGGCGCCGGAAGTGTTTTCAGGGGTGTCGGACATGGCAAGCATATAGGGACTCGCGCGCGCGTAAGGAAGCGAAATGGCCCTCCCGTCCACAGGAATGGGGCCATTTCGCGCCGATGTGATGTGATATTGTATCCTTCGCTGCACTGCGGTAATGCTGCGGCGCCTGGGGCCTCAGGAGACCTGCCGAATGCGCCGCATCGTTCCCCTTGCCTGCAGCCTGGGCGCCCTTCTCGTCGCCCTTCCCGCGCTGGCGGACACAAGCGAAGGCGCTTCCGCCGCGGCCGATGCGCCCGGGGCCGATCCGCACGACCACACTCCCCCCGAGATCGTCGTCACCGGCGCGATCCGGCAGAACCGACTGGATGCCCTCTCCGGCGTGGCGGTAATCCAGGGGGCGAAGCTGGATCAGGCGATCCGCCCCTCCATCGGTGAGACCCTGGCTCATACGCCGGGCGTTTCCTCGAACTCGTTCGGCCCCACGGCCTCGCGCCCCGTGCTCCGCGGAATGCAGGGGGAGCGGGTGCGGCTGCTGACCGACGGGATCGGCTCGATCGACGTTTCGAACACCTCGGCCGATCATGCCGCCGTGGTGAACCCCTTGCTGGCCGAGCGCATCGAGGTGCTGCGCGGGCCGCAGTCGCTGCTCTATGGCTCGAGCGCCATTGGCGGCGTGGTCAACGTGATCGACCGGCGCATTCCGATCACGGAGCCCCGCGAGGCCGTGCATTTCGGCGGGGTGGCGGGTTATGGCACGGCGGCGCACGAGCGGTCGCTCGCCGGATCGGTGGAAGCGCCGCTGGGGGGGGGCTTTGTGGCCCATGCCGATGGCTCGTGGGACAAGTCGGACGACCTCAGGATCGGCGGCTATGCGTTGACCCCGGCGCTGCGGGCCCAGGCGCTCGCGACAGCCGCTTCGGGGCTGGGCGATCCCGACATCGACTATGCCGGCAATGCCGCGGTGGCGGGCGTCCTGCCCAACACGGCGGCGCGGACATGGACCGCGGGCGCCGGGCTGTCCTACATCAACGACGGCGGCATGCTGGGGGCAAGCTATACCCACAGCGACAGCCTCTACGGCGTGCCGATCCGCTTCGCGACCGTGCCGGGCGAGGGCCAGGAGGCGCCGCGCCTCGCGATGAAGCAGGACCGGCTGGACCTGCGCGCCGAGATCAAGCCCGGCGGGACGATCGACCACGTGCTGCTGCGCGCGGCCTATGCCGACTATCGCCATTCCGAACTCGGGCCGGACGGCAGCGTGGGCACAACCTTCCTCGACAAGGGGATCGAGGCGCGGCTGGAAGTGGCCCAGGCAAAGCTCGGCGCGTGGCAGGGGGCGAGCGGGGTGCAGTTCGTCAACCGCGATTTCAACGTGATCGGCGACGAGGCCTTCCTGCCGAAGAACGGGACCCAGTCGTTTGGCCTGTTCACCGTCCAGCAGCTCGATTACGGCGCGCTCAAGCTGGAGGCGGGGGCACGCTTCGAGCATGCCCGGATTACGGCGCAGCCGCTGGCAAGCGGGCCGCAGTTCTTTTCGGGCGAGCGGCGGTTCGATACCTTTTCCGGCTCGATCGGCGCGAGCTATGCCGTGCTGCCCGGGTGGCGGCTGGGGCTGAACGTCTCGCGCACCGCCCGGGCTCCGGCGGCGGAAGAGCTGTTCGCCAATGGCCCCCATGCCGGGACCGAGGCCTACGAGATCGGCGATCCCAACTTCAAGGTGGAGCGGGCGACCAGCCTTGAGGCGACCTTCAAGGGTGGCGATGCCGATCTCGGGCTGGAGGCATCGGCCTATTACACCTGGTTCGGCAACTTCATCTACGATGCGCGGACCGGCGCCACGATCGACGGCCTGCCGGTTTACCAGGGCCGGCAGGGCGATGCCCGCTGGTATGGCTTCGAGGTGGAGGGGCATGCGGCCCTTGCCCGCTTTGGCGGCTGGAAGCTCGCGGCCGACGGCATGGCCGATGCGGTGCGGGCGACGATCGCCAATTATGGTCCCGCCCCGCGCATCCCGCCGCTGCGCCTGCTTGGCGGCCTGGAAGCGACCAGCGCCAGGGTGGACCTGCGCGGCGAGGTGGAACACGTCACCGCCCAGAACCGCGTGGCGCCCAATGAGACGGTGACGTCGGGCTATACCATGGTCAACCTCAGCGCGGCCTGGCGCCCGTGGGGCGAGGACCGGCCGCTGAGCTTCACGCTATCGGCCAACAACCTGTTCGATGTAGTGGCGCGGCGGCACGCCTCGTTCCTCAAGGACTACGCGCCGCTCGCCGGGCGGGACATCCGCCTGACGGCGCGGGTCGAGCTTTAGGGGTAGGCGACCAGGGCTCCTCTGCCGCTATCGTCGGAGGCGCCGGTTGGGGCGTTACGGCCGGGGCAGGCCATCGCCTGCCCGCGCCGCCGTCAGCCCGTGTTCGCGAGTGGCGATGCCGGTGAGCAGGCTGTCGGCGATCATCCGCGCGCGCTGGCCGACCTGGCGAGCCGTTTCGGGGGAGAGGCCGCGCTCGGCGGCGAGTTCGGCGCAGGTGGCGTAGAACAGGCCCAGCCAGTGGGCGAATTCGGCCTCGCCCAGCGGGCTGCCGGCATCGTGGAGCGCGGTATGCCGCTGCATCGGGTTGCCGGAGAACTCGCCCGAATTGTGCAGGATCGAGCGCCAGAACGCTTTCATCCGGGCGAGGTGGGGCGGCCAGTCGGCAATGTGGCGGGCGAAGATGGGGCCGAGCAGGGCATCGCCGCGAATGCGTTGATAGAAGCGGTCGACAAGGGCGGAGATGAACGCGTCGTCGACCCCGGCGGCCTCGGCCTCGGCGCGGCGCTTTTCACGGGCGGCCTGGGCCCGCGGGTGGTTCTGCTTGCGCAGCGGTTCGGGCGGGGTGGTTTCGGGCATGACGGTGACGTGGGGCCTGGGCGCGGCCGGTGCAAGGGTCCGTGCGAGGCAGGCCGCTTGGCTCCTAACCGCCCCGTCAGCGCAGTGCGCTGCCACCTCCCCACGCGTGGGGAGGATTTGGCTTAGCGCAGGGCGGCCTGGCGGGTGCCGTCGGCGCGATAGCCGTCGTAGATGGTGCGGGCGAGGAGGGCGATGCGTGAGTTGCGCTGGGGCTTGCCGCCCTGGCCGGTGACGTAGATCGCCACGGCGAGCTTGCGGCCATCGGGCGTCTCGATGAAGCCGACGTCGCTGGCGGTGTTGAACAGGGTCCCGGTCTTGTGGCCGATCGCCGCGCCTTCGGGCAGCAGGGCGCGCATGCGGGCCTTGCCGGTGATGCAGCGGCTCATCGCGCCGAGCAGGACCTGGCGGCTGGAGGCGCTGAGCCACTGGCCCTGGTACAACCCGGCGAGCAGGCGGACCATGGCGTTGGGGGTGATGCTGTCGCGCTTGTCGACGGTGATAGCGGGATTGATCGCGCCATCGTCGCGCACGAGAGTGGCGATGTCACGGTCCAGACGGAACTCGGTCAGGCCGGTGTTCTGGTGGACCCAGCGCGTGACGGCCTGCGGACCACCCACCACGGCAAGCAGGCCGTCGGTGGCGTGATTGTCGCTGCGGGTAAGGGCGAGCTCGATCAGCTGGAGCGCGGTCAGCTCCGTGCCGGGGCGGACCGGGGCGACGGCGCTGGAGAACTTGGCCGACGGGACCGGGACCATCAGCGGGAACCGGTCGGTCAGCTGCCAGCGGCCCTGGTCGACCCCGGCCAGGAACGTTGCGACAATGGCGACCTTGCTGGTCGATGCCATGGGGAAGGATTGGTCGCCCATGACGCCGACCGAGCGGCCGGTGGCGAGATCGAGCGCGGCGACGCCGATCCGTCCCTGCGAACTGGCGGCGAGCGCGGCGAGCTGGACAGTGAGCGGATCGCCGGACGGCACGCGCCCGATTGCCGGGGCGAGCTGGGCGCGGGCGGCATCGAAGCGGGTTGCGGGCGCCGGTTGCTGGACCGACCGGATCGCCGGGGCGCCGCCGCGCGGAGCATTGCCGAGCACGGAATCGAACTGGGCTTCGAGGCTGCTGGCCTCGGCCGCAAGCGGCACGGCGCCGCCGATGACCAGCGCGGCGGCGGCCATGATGCGGCCAAGTCTGGACCTCAAATCAATCGCCATGAAGAGACCCTACACCCTGCGTCCTTGCTTTTCCTTAAACGAATCAGGCGGGTGGGCGCAAGAATCCTGCGATGGAACGATGGTTTACGATGGTTGGGGCGGGGAACCGGTCGGACCGCCAAGGGGGTGGGAGCATGGTCTCGGCCTCTCTCCCAACCCTCTTCGCGAGGAGCTTCGGTGGCGGCTGGAAATGAAAGCGGGCCGGGGAATTGCTTCCCCGGCCCGCCCTGTTTTTGCCTTGGGAGACGAACTCTTAGAAGTCCATCCCGCCCATGCCGCCGCCCGGCATCGGCGGCATCGCCGGCTTGTCTTCCGGCTTTTCCGAGATGGCGGCTTCGGTGGTGATCAGCAGGCCGGCGACCGAGGCGGCGTCCTGCAGGGCGGTGCGCACGACCTTGGTGGGATCGATCACGCCGGCGGCGACGAGGTTCTCGTAGACGTCGGTCGAAGCGTTGAAGCCCTGGGTTTCATCGTTCTCGCGCAGCAGGTTGCCGGCAACGACGGCACCATCATGGCCGGCGTTCGCAGCGATCTGCTTGAGCGGCGCGGTGATCGCCTTGCGGATGATGTCGATGCCCTTGGTCTGATCGTCGTTGACGCCCTTGAGGCCCTCGAGGGCCTTGGTGGCGTAGAGCAGCGCGGTACCGCCGCCGGGGACGATGCCTTCTTCAACCGCGGCGCGGGTGGCGTGGAGGGCGTCGTCGACGCGGTCCTTGCGCTCCTTGACCTCGACTTCGGACGCACCGCCGACCTTGATCACGGCAACGCCGCCAGCGAGCTTGGCGAGGCGCTCCTGAAGCTTCTCGCGGTCGTAGTCGGAGGTGGTGACTTCGATCTGGGCGCGGATCTGCTCGACCCGGGCCTTGATCTCGTCAGCCGAACCGGCACCGTCGACGATAGTGGTGTTGTCCTTGTCGATGGTGACCTTCTTGGCCTGGCCGAGCATGCCGAGGGTGACGTTCTCGAGCTTGATGCCGAGGTCTTCCGAGATCATCTCGCCGGCGGTCAGCGTGGCGATGTCGCCCAGCATGGCCTTGCGACGATCGCCGAAGCCCGGCGCCTTGACGGCGGCGATCTTGAGGCCGCCACGCAGCTTGTTGACGACCAGGGTGGCGAGAGCCTCGCCCTCGATGTCCTCGGCGATGATCAGGAGCGGACGGCCCGACTGCACCACGGCCTCGAGGATCGGCAGCATCGCCTGGAGCGACGACAGCTTCTTCTCGTGGATCAGGATGTAGGGGTTGTCGAGCTCGACGGTCATCTTCTCCGCGTTGGTCACGAAGTAGGGCGAGAGGTAGCCGCGGTCGAACTGCATGCCTTCGACGACATCGAGTTCGAATTCGAGGCCCTTGGCCTCCTCGACGGTGATGACGCCTTCCTTGCCGACCTTTTCCATGGCCTCGGCAATCTTCTCGCCGACTTCGGTATCACCGTTGGCCGAGATGATGCCGACCTGGGCGATTTCCGAAGAGCCCGAAACGGCCTTCGAACGGCCCTTCAGGTTTTCGACGACCTTGGTCACGGCGAGATCGATGCCGCGCTTGAGGTCCATCGGGTTCATGCCGGCGGCAACCGCGGTCATGCCTTCGCGGACGATCGCCTGGGCCAGCACGGTGGCGGTGGTGGTGCCGTCACCGGCGGCGTCATTGGCCTTGCTGGCGACTTCGCGCAGCATCTGGGCGCCCATGTTCTCGAACTTGTCCTTGAGTTCGATTTCCTTGGCGACGGTGACGCCGTCCTTGGTGATGCGGGGCGCGCCGAAGCTCTTGTCGATCACGACGTTGCGGCCCTTGGGGCCGAGGGTGACCTTCACGGCATTGGCGAGAATGTCGACACCAGCGAGAATGCGTTCACGCGCATCGCGCGAAAAGCGTACGTCCTTGGCAGCCATTGTGCGTTTCCTTCAAAAATCTGGATGGGGAGAAAAGGAAGACTTCGCTCAGCCGATGATGCCGAGGATGTCCGATTCCTTCATGATCAGCAGGTCTTCACCGTCGACCTTGACTTCGGTGCCGGACCACTTGCCGAACAGCACGCGATCGCCAGCCTTGACGTCGAGCGGGGTGACCTTGCCGTCTTCGGCCTTGCTGCCGTTGCCCACGGCGACGACTTCGCCCTCGGCCGGCTTTTCCTTGGCGCTGTCGGGGATGATGATGCCGCCGGCGGTCTTTTCCTCGGCTTCGACGCGGCGCACGAGCACGCGATCATGCAGCGGACGGAAAGTCATGCGATTTACCTCTCTGGAAAGGTTGATTGGATTTTGGCACTCGCACCTGTCGAGTGCCAGCGCCGCGCATATGGGTCGCTGTTCATGGGCCGTCAAGGCGTGGCCGCGGGAAAAAATTCGCCCGTGCGGTGTTGTTTTCGGTCAGGCGGGGAGCAGGCCGAGCGCCGCGCGGCGATGCCACCGCCAGAGCAGGAGCGCTGCGGCGACGACCAGCGACACGAGCAGGCCGAGCCAGACGCCGAGGCCGGCAAGCGGGGTGAAGAGGCCGAGGCCGATCGAGGCGGCCGCGCCCGGGACCCAGTAGGCGAACAGGGCGATGGCCATCGGCACGCGGGTATCCTGCAGCCCGCGCAGGATACCGGCGGCGACCACCTGCATCCCGTCGAACAGCTGGAAGGCGGCGGCAACCATCATGAACTGGAGCGCGAAGGCGATCATCCGAGCATTGGCGGGATTGGCCGTATCGACATAGACCGCGATGATCAGCGGCGCGGCCAGCGCCATCGCGGTGGCGCTGAGCGCCATGAAGCCGATCCCGGTGGCGAAGGCAACCTGGCCGGCGCGGGCGATCCCGGCGCGGTCGCCCGCGCCATAGTGATAGCCAACGCGGATCGTGGCCGCCTGGCCGACGCCAAAGGGGACCTGGAAGGCGAAGGCCGCGGCCTGGAAGGCCACGGTATGGCCGGCAAGCTGCGCCTCGCCGATCCGCCCCATGAGGAACGAGGCGCCGGAGAACAGCCCGGCCTCGGCGACGATCGTTGCCGCGATCGGCAGGCCGATGCGCAGGATCGCGGCGGCGCGGGCCCAATCGGGCCGCCAGATCCGGCCGAACACATGATAGCGCGAGAGGCGCGGATCGGCGCGGATGGCGAGGACATAGGCAGCGAGGGTGGCGAGCGAGGTGAGCCCGCTCGACAGGGCTGAACCCTGCAGGCCGAGCGCGGGGGCGCCGAGGTGCCCGAACACGAAGACCCAGTTACCGACCGCGTTGACGAGGATGGCCAGCGCCGTGATCGCCGTGGCGAAGATCGGGCGGCCGAGTGCCGAAACGAAAGTGCGCAGGACATTGCTGGCGATCATCGGGATGAGCGCGAACATCAGCACGTGCAGGAAAGCGCCGGCCCGCGCGGCGACGGCTGGGCTCTGACCGGTCAGCAGCATCAGCGGCTCGCCGAGGAGGCAGACGGCCATCCCGACGAGGCCGCTCGCAATGGCCAGCCACAGGGCCATGCGCACCGAGCGGCGGATCTCGCGCAGGGCATGGGTGCGGTGGCCCAGTTCGGCTGCGATCAATGGGGCCACCGCGCCGGTCAGGCCGGAAAGGCTCCAGGCGATGAGGCCGAACAGGGCAACGGAGAGGCTGGAGGCGGCCAGCGCCTCCGGGCCGAGGCGGGCGACGAAGATCACGTCGATCGCATAGACCATCATCTGCAACAGGTTGGCCGCTGCGAGCGGACCGGCGAGGCGCAGGGTGGCGCCGATTTCCTGGCGCAGGAGCGAAGGGGCTGGTCCGGGCATGAAGCGCGGGGGGATAGGGCAGCCGGGGCGGGGGCGAAAGCCGTTTTCGGAGGGGCTTCACGGGAACTTGCCGGGTTGGCAATTTTGAGGGATGCGCGGAAGTATGCGCGACGAGGAGAATGGCGATGGCGACGGCAGGAGCATGCAGAAGGGCAGTTTTCGGGGCGCTCGCCGGTGGGGTGCTGACCCTGAGCCTGGGCGGCTGCGGCAAGGGTGAGGAGGCCGGCAAGACCGAGGGCAATGCGCTTGCCGAAAGCTGGCCCAGTGCCGCGGCCAGCGCCTCTGCCGGCGCCTCCGACCCGGTGACGGCTGCGGCCGGAGGCGCGCCCGCCAGCTTTGCCCAGTGCGCGGCGTGCCATTCGGTGGTGCCGGGCAAGCATGGCATCGGGCCAAGCCTGGCCGGCGTCTACGGGACCAGGGCCGGCGAGATTCCCGACTACAGCTTCTCGCCGGCGCTCAAGGCGTCGGGCCTGACCTGGGACGATGCGACACTCGACAAGTGGCTGGCCGGCCCGATGAAGCTCGTCCCGGGCACGAAGATGACCTATGGGGGGATGGGCGATCCGGCCAAGCGTGCGGAGATGATCGCCTATCTCAAGACCCTGAAGTAGGCCGGTCAGGCCGGGGCGAGGGCGGCGTCCGGCGCCCCGCCGGCCGGGTCGGCGGCCGCCGGGCGGAAGCCACGGGCGAGCGCGTGGTAGAGCTTGTCGGGTTGGAGCCAGGCGCTGACCTGGTCGGCAACGAGAGCCGTGGCGAACAGCGGCAGGATCATGGTGCGGTTGGCGGTCATCTCCATGACGATGATCACCGCCGTCAGCGGCGCGCGGACCACGCCGGCAAAATAGCCGATCATGCCCAGCATGACGACCGCGCCGGTGCTGTCGCCCGGGAAGGCGTCGGCAAGGAGCCGGCCGAGCCCGGCACCAACCGAGAGCGACGGGGCGAAGATGCCGCCCGGGGCGCCGGAAATGCTGGCGAGCAGGGTGGCGACGAAACGCGACGGGCCGAACCACGGCGAAACCGCGCCGCCGCCGAGGAGGGCGCGGGTGGCGCCGTAGCCGGTGCCCCAGCTGACTCCGCCGCAGGCGAGGCCGACCAGCGCCACCAGGAGACCGCACAGGACTGCCAGCAGGACAGGGCGGGCGCGCAGGCGGGCGCGGCGGGTGCCGGGCGGGGGCAGGGTAAGGGCGACGACGGCGCGGGCGAAGAGGCCGCCGGCTAGCCCTCCCGACAAGCCCGCGGCGAGCGCGGCGAGGACCATGGTGCGCAGCGGCAGGCCCTGCGTCATCGCGCCGAAGTAGACATAGTCGCCATCGAGCCCAAGGCTGACGAGGCCGGCGGCGACCACGGTCAGCATGACGAGGCCGGCCATTTTCTGCTCGAAGGCACTGGCCAGTTCCTCGATAGCGAAGGCGACCCCGGCAACGGGGGTGTTGAAGGCGGCGGCTACCCCCGCGGCGCCCCCGGCAATGATCACCCCGCTGGTCAGCGGCACGCGCAGCCAGCGGTGGACCGCGACCATCAGCGCGGCGCTGACCTGGACGGTCGGCCCTTCGCGTCCCACCGCCCCGCCGCCTGCCAGCATGGCCAGCGTACCGCCGATCTTGACGACCGCGCCACGCAGCGAGAGCATCCGCACCGAGGTGGGTGCCGCTGGGGCATGGGCGGCGACCATGACCTGTGGAATGCCCGAGCCCCGGGCATCGGGTGCCACCCGGCGGGTGGCGACAACGGTCAGCGCGAAAACCATGGGGGTGAGCAGCAGCGGCAGCAGCGGCCAGCCGGCAATGGCCTGGTCAAACCAACGCTGAACCCATTCACCGGCGCGGGCAAAGCCGACCGCGACGAGGCCGAGCAGGACCGCGCCCAGGATCGCGGCGAGGCGCTGGCGCAGGGCGGGGCTGTCGAACCGGGGCATGGGTTTATGGCCTAGTCGTTCGTCGCGCGGGCGCAAGTGGTTGCCGGGATGCAAAAAGGGCGGCCCCAGGGGAGCCGCCCTTTCTGTAATCTCTCGGGAAGAACCCGAAGAAGCTTACTTGATCTCGACGGTGCCGCCGGCTTCCTCGATCTTCTTCTTGATCTCTTCGGCTTCGGCCTTCGAGACGGCTTCCTTGATCGCCTTCGGAGCCGATTCCACGAGGGTCTTGGCTTCGGTCAGACCGAGGTTGGTGATCGCGCGGACTTCCTTGATGACCTGGATCTTCTTCCCGCCGTCGCCGGTCAGGATGACGTCGAATTCGGTCTGCTCTTCGGCAGCGGCGGCGGCTTCGCCACCACCGGCCGGGGCGGCCACGGCGACGGCAGCGGCGGCGCTGACGCCCCACGCTTCTTCGAGGGCCTTGGCAAGGTCAGCCGCCTCGAGGACGGTCAGCTGCGACAGTTCTTCAACAAGCTTGGCGATATCGGCCATGATGCTTCACTCCTGAATTGATGGACCGGAAAGGCGGCGCCCTTCCGGGAATTCGCTTGAACAGTCTTTAGGCGGCCTTGTCGGCGTAGGCCTGGAAGACGCGGGCCAGCTTGGCCGCCGGAGCGGTCGACAGCTGGGCGATCTTCGTGGCCGGAGCCTGGATGAGGCCGATGAGCTTGGCGCGCATTTCGTCCAGCGACGGCATCGTGGCGAGCGCCTTGATCCCATCCGCGTTGAGGACGACCGAACCCAGCGAGCCACCGACGATCTCGATTTTGTCGGTGGTCTTCGCGAAGTCGACGACAGCCTTGGCGGCGGCAACCGGATCCACCGACGAAGCGATGGCGGTCGGGCCGGTGAAGAGATCGGAGATCCCTTCGTAGGCGGTGCCGTTGGCGGCAAGCTTGGCAAGACTGTTCTTCGCAACCTTGTAGGTCGCGCCCGCTTCACGAACCTTGCCGCGCAGGGCGGTGGACTGGGCCACCGTCATGCCGAGGTTGCGGGTGATCACCACCACGCCGACCTCTGCGAAAGTCGCGTTCAGCGATGCGACCGATTCGGCTTTCTGCGAACGATCCATGCCTTACTCCTTCACAATGGCCACCTGCACAGGCAGGCGGCCGGCTACGTTGTCCCGCCTGCCGGGGCAGACGGGGCGAGTCCGTTGAGAGGGGAAGGAGCACGCCGGAGCGTGAAAGCACCACGGGCCTGGGGCGGCGTGGGCGGATAGACTCTTTTCCCCGTCTAGGCTGGAAATTAAGCGAGGGCAGACCCCTGGCACCAACTGTCTCGGACGGATGACTGGCGGGACGAATCCAGCCGGTCGGGGCGGGCATTTACGCGAGGGCGGGGGAAAGTCAAGGTTGGGAGTCCTTGATTGGGTAGGCCCTTTGGCATCCGCCAAGGGCTTGCGGCACCAGCCCGCTCCCCCTCAATTCTTTGTTAACCCTGTTCTGGCACTCCGCAATTGTACTTGTGGGGGCCGAGAATGACCGCGACTGCCGAGCTGACCGCTGCACCCAAGCTCCCCTTCTGGCGCAAGCCCCGGGTCATGGACCGGGTGGAGCAGGTGGCGATCGTCGTCATGTGGATCTTCCTCGTCCAGCGGGTCGAGATTTCCGGCAACCCCTATGCGCCGTTGCTGCTGATCTCGGAAACGGCGGTGGCGCTCTTCGCGCTCATCCGCCGGCCGACCCACAAGCTGTCGATGGAACTGGGCGACTGGCTGCTGGCGATCACCGCGACCAGTGCTGGCCTGCTGATCATACCCGGCGTGACCCTGGTGCCGGCCCTGGCACCCCTGGGCGTGTTCTTCGCGGTCGGCGGCAATTTCGTGCAGGCCTGGGCCAAGCTGGTGCTGCGCCGCTCGTTCGGGGTGGCTCCGGCCAACCGCGGGATCAAGCTGACGGGCCCCTACCGTTACGTGCGCCACCCGATGTATGCGGGCTACCTGCTGGTGCACGTCGGCGTGATGATCCTGATGTTTTCGCCCATCAACATGGTGATCTATGCGATCGGCTGGTGGGCGCAGATCCTGCGCATCCTGGCCGAGGAACGCCTGCTTTCGCAGGATCCCGAATATGCGGCCTATATGACGACGGTGCGCTGGCGGTTGATCCCCGGGGTGTTCTGAGCTTGCCCGCGACAGTCTGATCGGGCATCTCCCCGGCCGTGAAGACGGGCGCCAGGCCCGTCCCGGCGAGAGGACAGGGGAATGCAGCTTCTTGGACGAAGGATCATCGTGACCGGCGGCGCCCGCGGCATGGGCGCGGCGACGGTGCGGGCCTATGTGGCCGAAGGGGCGCAGGTGGTTTCGCTCGATCTGCTCGAGGATGAGGGCATGGCCGTGGCGGAAGCAGCCAACGCCGCTGCGGAAGCCGGCTCGGCAAATTTCATCGCCTGTGACGTGTCCTCGCGCGCATCGGTGGACGCGGCCTTTGCCGAGGCCGCGCGGCGGCTCGGCGGGCTCGACGTGCTGGCGCACGTGGCGGGCCTCGAGCGCGGCGATACGGCGGAAGACTGCGACGACGCCACCTGGGACCTGATGCTGAACGTCAACGCCAAGGGCACGATGTACACCAACCAGGCCGCTTTTCGGCTGATGCAGGACCACGGCGGCCAGATCATCAACTTCGGCTCGGCCGCTGGCGTGAAGGGCATGACCAATGCCGTGGCCTATTCGGCCTCCAAGGGCGCGGTGCTTGCCTGGACCCGGGCCTGTGCCCAATCGTGGGGACGCTACAATATCTCGGTCAACGCCATTGCTCCGGCCATCTGGACCCCGATGTATGACGCACACCGCGCCCGGATGAGCAATTCGGAGCTGGCCTCCCACGACGAGATGATGCGCATGGCGGTGCCCCTGGGGGGCAAGCTGGGCGATCCGGTGACGCAGTTCGCCCCGGTCATGGTGTTCATGGCTACCGACGGCGCGCGGTTCATCACCGGGCAGACCCTCCCGATTGACGGCGGGGTGCTCATGCTGACCTGAACGCGGCGCCCGGGCGCCACCCTCGCTGAACCGGGCGAGAGGCGCGGTGAAGCGGGCGCGGCGGAGCGGGTCCGATGCGTTGACTTTCCGCAGGTTCGCGCCTATCTGCGCCGTTCGCTCGAGGGCTTCGAGCAAGGCCGTGCTTGCGCGGGTTCGGCCAGGGAAGGAAGCCTTTCGGGTTTTCATGCGACGCAAACCGGCCGGGAAGCGGTCTCCGTGAGGGGATTCGCGCGCCCGCCTGTCTTGCGTTCATGGCCACCGAATCGCGTTCGTGGCGTGACTTTCTGGCCGGGCGCTGCCTGGCCGTACGAGAAGAGGCAAAAGACCCCTCATGGCGACCAAGCCCCAATCCTCGGGTGTGCGCAATGCACGCTCCAAGCGGATCCGCAAGATCTTCGGCGACATCCACGAAGTGGTGCAGATGCCGAACCTGATCGAGGTCCAGCGCGAGAGCTACGAGCAGTTCCTGCGCTCCGACCCCTCGATCGGCTATGTCTCGGGCCTGGAAAAAACCCTGCGTTCGGTTTTCCCGATCCGCGACTTTGCCGGCACCGCCGAGCTGGACTTCGTCCACTACGAGTTGGAGCCGCCGAAGTACGACGTGACCGAGTGCCGCCAGCGCGGCATTACCTATGCCGCCCCGATGAAGGTGACCCTGCGCCTGATCGTGTTCGAGGTGGACAGCGAAACCGAAACCCGCTCCGTGCTCGATATCAAGGAGCAGGACGTCTACATGGGCGACATGCCGCTGATGACGGAGAACGGCACGTTCTTCATCAACGGCACCGAGCGCGTGATCGTGTCGCAGATGCACCGTTCGCCGGGCGTGCTGTTCGACCATGACCGCGGCAAGACGCACTCCAGCGGCAAGTACCTCTTCGCCGCCCGCGTGATCCCCTATCGCGGTTCGTGGCTGGACTTCGAGTTCGACGCCAAGGACATCGTCAACGTCCGTATTGACCGCAAGCGCAAGCTGCCGGTGACCGCGCTGCTTCACGCGCTGGGTCTGGATGACGAGGCGATCCTCAACCACTTCTACCAGACGGTGACCTGGGACCGTGGCAGCGGCGGCTGGCAGGTGCCCTTCGTGGTCGAGCAATGGCGCGGCGCAAAGCCGGCCTTCGACATCGTCGACGCCAAGAGCGGCGAGGTGATCTTCGCCGCCGGCACCAAGATCTCGCCCCGCGCCGCCAACAAGGCGGAGAAGGACGGGCTTTCGCAGCTGCTGATCCCGACCGAGGAAATCTTCGGCCGCTATTCGGCGCGCGACCTGATCGACGAGAGCACTGGCCGCATCTGGATCGAGGCCGGTGACGAGGTTACCCCTGAGAACCTCGAGGCGCTCGACAAGGCCGGGATCGACCGGATCGAGCTGCTCGACATCGACCACATCAACACCGGTCCTTGGATCCGCAACACCCTCAAGGCCGACAAGGCCCCGGACCGCGACCATGCGCTGGCCGACATCTACCGCGTCATGCGCCCCGGCGAGCCGCCGACGCGCGAGACCGCCGAAGCCCTGTTCGACGGCCTGTTCTTCGACGGTGACCGCTACGACCTTTCCGCGGTGGGCCGCGTGAAGCTCAACATGCGCCTTGGCCTCGACGCCGAGGACACGATCACCACCCTGCGCACCGAGGACATCCTCGCCGTGGTCAAGGAACTGGTGAACCTCAAGGACGGCAAGGGCGAGGTCGACGACATCGACAACCTCGGCAACCGCCGTGTCCGTTCGGTGGGCGAGCTGCTGGAGAACCAGTACCGCGTCGGCCTGCTGCGCATGGAGCGCGCGGTGAAGGAGCGGATGAGCTCGGTCGACGTGTCGACGGTCATGCCGAACGACCTGATCAACGCCAAGCCGGCCGTGGCCGCGGTGCGTGAGTTCTTCGGTTCCTCGCAGCTCTCGCAGTTCATGGACCAGACCAACCCGCTCTCGGAAGTCACCCACAAGCGCCGCGTTTCGGCGCTCGGGCCGGGCGGCCTCACCCGTGAGCGCGCCGGCTTCGAGGTCCGCGACGTTCACCCGACCCACTATGGCCGCATCTGCCCGATCGAGACGCCGGAAGGCCCGAACATCGGCCTGATCAACTCGCTCTCGACCTTCGCCCGCGTCAACAAGTACGGCTTCATCGAGACGCCGTACCGCAAGGTGATCGACGGCAAGGTGACCAACGAGGTCGTCTACCTCTCGGCCATGGAAGAGGCCAAGCACACCGTGGCCCAGGCCTCGGCCGAGCTGAACGCCGACGGCTCCTTCGTCGAGGAACTGGTCTCGGCACGCGAAAGCGGCGAATTCGTGATGAGCCCGCGCGAGCAGGTCACCCTCATGGACGTCAGCCCCAAGCAGCTGGTCTCGGTCGCCGCCTCGCTCATTCCGTTCCTGGAAAACGACGACGCCAACCGCGCGCTGATGGGCTCGAACATGCAGCGCCAGGCGGTGCCGCTGGTCAAGGCCGAGGCGCCGTTCGTCGGCACCGGCATGGAAGCGACTGTCGCTCGCGATTCCGGCGCGGCCATCGGCGCGCTGCGTCCGGGCATCGTCGACCAGGTCGACGCGACCCGTATCGTGATCCGCGCCAGCGGTGACATCGAGCCGGGCCAGTCGGGCGTGGACATCTACACGCTGCAGAAGTTCCAGCGCTCGAACCAGTCGACCTGCATCAACCAGCGCCCGCTGGTGAAGGTGGGCGACCTGGTGTCCGCCGGCGACATCATCGCCGACGGCCCGTCGACCGAACTGGGCGAGCTGGCCCTTGGCCGGAACGTGCTCGTCGCGTTCATGCCGTGGAACGGCTACAACTACGAGGACTCCATCCTGATCTCCGAGCGGATCGTGAAGGACGACGTCTTCACCTCGATCCACATCGAGGAGTTCGAGGTCATGGCCCGCGATACCAAGCTCGGGCCTGAGGACATCACCCGCGACATCCCGAACGTCGGCGAGGAGGCGCTGCGCAACCTCGATGAAGCCGGCATCGTCTACATCGGCGCGGAGGTTCACCCCGGTGACATCCTCGTCGGCAAGATCACGCCCAAGGGCGAATCGCCGATGACGCCGGAAGAGAAGCTGCTGCGCGCGATCTTCGGCGAAAAGGCCAGCGACGTGCGCGACACCTCGCTTCGCCTGCCCCCGGGCGTGGCCGGCACGATCGTCGATGTCCGCGTGTTCAACCGCCACGGCATCGAGATCGACGATCGTACCCGCGCGATCCAGAACGAGGAAATCGAACGCCTCGCCAAGGACCGTGAGGACGAACGCGCGATCCTCAACCGTGCGACCTTCAATCGCCTGCGCGAGATGCTGATCGGCCAGGTTGCCGCGGCGGCTCCCAAGGGGTTCAAGAAGGGCGACACGATCACCGAGGAGAACCTCGCCGAGGTCGAGCGTCACGAGTGGTGGAAGTTCGCCGTGGCCGACGACGCGCGTCAGGTTCAGCTGGAAGCGGTCAAGGCCCAGTACGACGAGACCGTCAAGGCGATCAGCGAGAAGTTCGAGGACCGCAAGGAGAAGCTGGAGCGCGGCGATGAACTCGCTCCGGGCGTGCTCAAGATGGTCAAGGTCTTCGTCGCGGTGAAGCGCAAGCTGCAGCCGGGCGACAAGATGGCCGGCCGTCACGGCAACAAGGGCATCATCAGCCGCATCCTGCCGCAGGAAGACATGCCCTTCCTGGAAGACGGGACGCCGGTGGACTTCGTGCTCAACCCGCTGGGCGTGCCGAGCCGCATGAACGTCGGGCAGATCTTCGAGACCCATCTCGGCTGGGCCGCGCGCGGCCTCGGCAAGAAGATCGGCGATGCGCTGGACGCCTGGCGCCAGGCCAATCCCAACCCCGAGGCCGGTTCGCCGCCGGAAGCGGTGCGGGAGATCCTGGCCGAGATCTACGGCGACAACTACGCCGCCGAGATCGCGGGCCGTTCGTCTGAAGCGATCGTCGAACTGGCGCAGAACGTCCGCGCCGGCGTGCCGATGGGCACTCCGGTGTTCGACGGCGCGGTGGAAGCTGACGTTACGGCCATGCTCCGGCTTGCCGGGCTGGACGAGAGCGGGCAGGTGGACCTCTACGATGGCCGCACCGGCGACCGGTTCGACCGCAAGGTGACCGTCGGCTACAAGTACGTGCTCAAGCTGCACCACCTGGTCGACGACAAGATCCACGCACGTTCGATCGGGCCCTACAGCCTCGTCACCCAGCAGCCGCTGGGCGGCAAGGCCCAGTTCGGCGGCCAGCGCTTCGGCGAAATGGAAGTCTGGGCGCTGCAGGCCTACGGTGCTGCGTACACGCTGCAGGAAATGCTCACGGTGAAGTCGGACGACGTGGTCGGCCGCACCAAGGTCTACGAGGCGATCGTCAAGGGCGACGATACCTTCGAGGCCGGCATTCCCGAGAGCTTCAACGTGCTCGTCAAGGAAATGCGCTCGCTCGGCCTCAACGTCGAACTCTCGTCGCTGGATAGCGATGACGACGACGACGGGCTGGCCGCGGCCGCGGAATGAGGGATGGCGGGCGGCCGCCAGCGGTCGCCCCCTCCGTCGCCCCACGAATTTGACCCCCTAGAGGGACGAAACATATGAACGACCTGACCAAGTTCACGAACCAGCTGGCGAAGCCCGAAACCTTCGACCAGATCCAGATCGGCATCGCCAGCCCCGAGCGCATCCGCTCGTGGTCCTTCGGCGAGATCAAGAAGCCGGAGACGATCAACTACCGCACGTTCAAGCCGGAACGTGACGGCCTGTTCTGCGCCCGCATCTTCGGGCCGGTGAAGGACTACGAGTGCCTTTGCGGCAAGTACAAGCGGATGAAGTACAAGGGCGTCGTCTGCGAGAAGTGCGGCGTCGAGGTCACCGTCACCAAGGTCCGCCGTGAGCGCATGGGCCATATCGAGCTGGCCGCGCCGGTTGCGCACATCTGGTTCCTGAAGTCGCTGCCCTCGCGCATCGGCCTGCTGCTCGACATGCAGCTCAAGCAGCTTGAGCGTGTGCTCTACTTCGAGAGCTACATCGTGACCGAGCCGGGCCTGACGCCGCTCGAGAAGTTCCAGCTGATCAGCGAAGACGAGCTCTACGAATACCAAGACGAGTATGGCGAGGACGCCTTCTCGGCCGGGATCGGCGCCGAGGCCGTCAAGCTGATGCTGATGGACCTCGACCTCGTCCAGGAGCGCGAAGACCTGCTGCAGGAACTGGCGACGACCAAGTCGGAGCTGAAGCCCAAGAAGATCATCAAGCGCCTCAAGGTCGTGGAATCGTTCATCGAATCGGGCAACCGCCCCGAGTGGATGATCCTCGACGTGGTGCCGGTCATCCCGCCGGAACTGCGCCCGCTGGTGCCGCTCGACGGCGGCCGCTTCGCGACCTCGGACCTCAACGATCTCTATCGCCGCGTCATCAACCGCAACAACCGCCTCAAGCGCCTGATCGAGCTGCGCGCGCCGGACATCATCGTCCGCAACGAAAAGCGCATGCTGCAGGAAGCGGTTGACGCGCTGTTCGACAACGGGCGCCGCGGCCGCGTCATCACCGGCGCCAACAAGCGCCCGCTGAAGTCGCTGTCCGACATGCTCAAGGGCAAGCAGGGCCGCTTCCGCCAGAACCTGCTCGGCAAGCGCGTCGACTATTCGGGCCGTTCGGTCATCGTGACCGGGCCGGAACTCAAGCTGCACCAGTGCGGCCTGCCCAAGAAGATGGCGCTCGAGCTGTTCAAGCCGTTCATCTACGCCCGCCTCGATGCCAAGGGTCTCTCGATGACCCTGAAGCAGGCCAAGAAGTGGGTCGAGAAGGAGCGCAAGGAAGTCTGGGACATCCTCGACGAGGTGATCCGCGAGCATCCAGTGCTGCTGAACCGCGCGCCGACGCTTCACCGCCTCGGCATCCAGGCCTTCGAGCCCGTGCTGATCGAGGGCAAGGCGATCCAGCTGCACCCGCTCGTCTGCTCGGCCTTCAACGCCGACTTCGACGGTGACCAGATGGCCGTCCACGTGCCGCTTTCGCTGGAAGCCCAGCTCGAAGCGCGCGTGCTGATGATGTCGACCAACAACATCCTATCGCCTGCCAACGGCAAGCCGATCATCGTGCCCTCGCAGGACATGGTGCTCGGTCTGTACTACCTCTCGATGGACCGCGAAGGCGAGCCGGGCGAGGGCATGCTGATGTCCGACATGGCCGAGGTGCACCAGGCTCTCAATGCCGGTGCAGTGACGCTGCACTCGAAGGTCGTGGCCCGCGTGCCGCAGACCGACGAGGACGGCAACGAGTATATCGGCCGGTTCGAGACCACCCCGGGCCGCATGCTGATCGGCGAATGCCTGCCCAAGAGCCACAAGGTGCCGTTCGAGGTCGTCAACCGCCTTCTCACCAAGAAGGAAATCGGCGACGTCATCGACCAGGTCTATCGCCACACCGGCCAGAAGGACACGGTGCTGTTCGCCGACGCCATCATGGCGCTGGGCTTCCGCCACGCGTTCAAGGCGGGCATCTCCTTCGGCAAGGATGACATGATCATCCCGGATTCGAAGGTGGAACTGGTCGACAAGACCAAGGAACTGGTGGCTGACTACGAGCAGCAGTACCAGGACGGCCTGATCACCCAGCAGGAAAAGTACAACAAGGTCATCGACGCCTGGAGCCGTTGCGGCGACCAGGTGGCCGCGGCCATGATGGACGAGATCAAGGCGACTCCGAAGGACGAGCACGGGCGGCAGAAGCCGGTCAACTCGATCTACATGATGAGCCACTCCGGCGCGCGTGGTTCGCCGACCCAGATGAAGCAGCTGGCCGGCATGCGCGGTCTCATGGCCAAGCCGTCGGGCGAGATCATCGAGACGCCGATCATCTCGAACTTCAAGGAAGGCCTGACCGTCCTTGAATACTTCAACTCGACCCACGGCGCCCGCAAGGGCCTGGCCGACACCGCGCTCAAGACGGCGAACTCGGGCTACCTGACCCGCCGTCTCGTCGACGTGTCGCAGGACTGCGTCGTCGTGGTCACCGACTGCGGCACCGAGCGGGCGCTGGAAATGCGCGCGATCGTGCAGGGCGGCTCGGTCATCGCCTCGCTGGGCGAGCGCATCCTGGGCCGTACCTTGGCCGAGGACATCAAGGACAAGGACGGCAATATCGTCGCCGCCAAGGGCGACCTGCTCGACGAAGCCGCGGTGGCCCGGATCGAGGCGGTCGACCCGCAGGGGGCGCGCATCCGTTCGCCGCTGATCTGCGAGGCCGAACAGGGCGTCTGCGCGACCTGCTACGGCCGTGACCTGGCCCGTGGTACTCCGGTGAATATCGGCGAGGCGGTCGGCGTGATCGCCGCCCAGTCGATCGGCGAGCCGGGCACCCAGCTGACCATGCGTACCTTCCACATCGGCGGGGCGGCGCAGGTCAACGAGCAGTCGCACCTGGAAGCCATCTGCGACGGCAGCGTACAGTATCGCGATATCCCGACCATCACCGACAAGCGCGGCCGCCGGCTGTCGCTGGCCCGTGGCGGCGAGATCGTGGTGCTGGACAGCGAGGGCCGCGAGCGCGCGATGCACCGCGTGCCTTACGGTACCCACCTGCTCCACGAGGATGGCGCCATCATCAGCCAGGGCGATCGCCTGGCCGAATGGGACCCGTTCACCACTCCGGTGATCACGGAAAAGCCGGGTATCGTGAAGTACCAGGACCTGATCGACGGCAAGACCCTGACCGAGCAGACCGACGAAGCGACCGGCATGTCGAGCCGCGTCGTGACGGAGAACCGCGCGGCCAGCCGTTCGAAGAAGGAAGACCTGCGTCCGCGCCTGACCCTGCTTGACGACGCTTCGGGCGAGGCCGCGCGCTACATGATGGCGCCGGGCACGACGCTTTCGGTCGAAGATGGCCAAGCGGTGGAAGCGGGCGACATCCTGGCGCGTGCTTCGCGCGAGGCTGCCAAGACCCGCGACATCACCGGCGGTCTGCCGCGCGTTGCCGAACTGTTCGAGGCCCGCAAGCCGAAGGACAATTCGGTCATCGCCAAGGTATCGGGCCGGATCGAGTTCGTCCGTGACTACAAGGCCAAGCGCAAGATCGCGATCATCCCGGAAGAGGGCGAGCCGATCGAGTACCTGATCCCCAAGAGCCGCGTCATCGACGTGCAGGAGGGCGACTGGGTCAAGAAGGGCGACAACCTGATCTCGGGCTCGCCCGATCCGCACGACATCCTGGAAGTGCTCGGGGTTGAGGCTCTGGCCGAATATCTCGTCGCGGAAATCCAGGAAGTCTATCGCTTGCAGGGCGTGAAGATCAACGACAAGCACATCGAGGTGATCGTTCGCCAGATGCTGCAGAAGGTCGAGATCACCGACGGTGGCGACACCGTGCTGCTCGCCGGCGAACAGGTTGACCGCGAGGAGATGGACGAGATCAACGCCAAGCTGCCGGAAGGCCATGCGCCTGCCGTCGGCAAGCCGGTGCTGCTCGGCATCACCAAGGCCTCGCTGCAGACCCGCTCGTTCATCTCGGCGGCTTCGTTCCAGGAGACCACCCGCGTGCTCACGCAGGCGGCCGTGGAAGGGAAGCGCGACAGCCTGATCGGGCTCAAGGAGAACGTGATCGTCGGCCGGCTCATCCCGGCGGGCACCGGTGCGGGCATGAACCGCCTGCGCGTGGCCGCCTCCAGCCGCGATGCCGCGCTGCGCGCGCAGTACCGCAAGCTGCAGGAAAGCCTGATCGCGCCGGAAACGGCCGCGGAAGAGCATGCCGCCGAACTGGCGCAGGGCCCGGAAGCTGCTATCGGCGACGATCCGCTGGCAGCGGTCGAGGGCGAGACCCACGGCACCGATGCCGATGCCGGGGACTACCTTGTCGCCAATGAAGCCGAGGACAACGCGGGCGAATAAGCCAGCGGCGTCCCGAACGCATCAGAAGACCCGCTGCCCTCCCGGGCGGCGGGTTTTTCGTTTGGGGTTGGGGATGCGCGGGTCCGGAGGCATCCCGGAATTGGCCGGGCTGCCCGGCCTGTGGAACCTCTATCTTGCCTGCCCGGCCGGTTCGCCCGGGAGGGTCATGCCATGCACACTTGCGATGCCTTGCGTTGCACGTCGCGCCGGTTGCGCGAGCGGCTTGCCAAGCTCGGCTGGCCCGGTGTTAAGAGGGCAACCGGCGATGAGCCCGGCGGGAGACGATATGTCCAGTCAGACGCATGGGACCGACGTGGTGGACAAGGCTGTCGAGCCAGGGGCCGAGGCGGTGCCGCCGATGTCCGGGCCGGGGAGTTGGACCGACCCGGTGCTTGCCCGCACCATTCCGCAATTGATCCATGCGGCGGCCGCGACCTATGGCGACAAGCTCGCCTTCCGGCTGGCCGAGGGCGAGGGTGAACTGCGCGAGATAAGCTTCCGCGGGCTGGACGAGCGATCGGCCGAGCTGGGCCGGGCCCTGCTGGCGCGGGGGGCGGGCAAGGGTTCGCGGATCGGTTTCATCCTGACCAACGGGCCGGACTGGGTGGTGACCTATGCCGCTATCGCACGCATCGGCGCGGTGCCCGTCCCGATCAGCACCATGCTGCGCGCGGCCGAGCTGGTGCGGGTGCTGCGCCAGTCCGACGTGGGCGGGCTGATCGTCCAACGCCGGGTTCTGGGGCACGATATGGCCGAGCGGCTGGCCGAGGCGCTGCCGGAACTGGCCGCACCTGGCGCGGGTGACCTGCGCCTGCCAGCGGCGCCGTACCTGCGGTGGATCTGCTCGAGCGGTGAGGGGTTGCCGCCGGGGATCGGCACCCTGTCCGACCTGCGCGCGCGGGCCGCAGAAGTGGACGCGGCACTCCTTGCCGAGATCGAGCGCGAAGTTCATCCCACCGATCAGGCGATCGAGATCTATACCTCGGGCTCGATGGCCGCGCCCAAGGGCGTACGGCACCTGCATGGACCAATAATGTTCCGCGCCCAGTGGCTGTCCGGGCGCATGGTTCCGTCGATGAGCGCACAGCCCGAATTCCCACTTGTCATGCCGATGTTCTGGGTGGGCGGGTTGATGATGGGCCTGATGATGACCTGGGTGCGCGGGGTCACCGGGCTCTGTACCGAGGCGACCAAGATCAACAGCCGCCACGCCCTGGGATCGATGCTGACGCCCGAGGACATCGCCGAGATGCTCAAGAGCCCGCCCTATTGGGGCCTGGGCATGAGCGAGACCCTGGCCGCCTATTCCTGGGGCGACGAGGTGCGTGCCGAAGGCTGGCCGCTGGCCGTGCCGCTGGACCACTGGGCGCCCGGCTATGACATTCGCGTGGTGGACGAAGACGGCCGCGAGGTGGCCGATGGAGAAACCGGGGAAATCCAGGTGCGCGGCTATCCGGTGACGCCGGCCCTGCACAAGATCGAGCGGGCCGCCTATTTCACTCCGGATGGGTTCTTCCACACCGGCGACCTGTGCACGCGGGACGGCGCCCGGTTCCACTTCGTCGGGCGCGGCGGGGATATGATCAAGACCGCCGGGGCCAATGTCTCGCCCGCCGAGGTCGAGGACGAGTTGCAGCGGATGGATGGGGTTCATTCGGCCTATGTGGTCGGCTTGCCCGATGCGGAGCGTGGGCAACTGGTGGTCGCGGCGCTGGTTGCGCGCGAGGGCATGACGCTCGATCTCGCCGTGATCGAGCAGGAGATGCGGCGGCGGCTCTCGGGGTACAAGGTGCCCCGCGCCTATGTTGAGATCGCCCGGGAAGAGGTGCCGATGATGCACAGCAACAAGGTCTACCGCCGCGAACTGGAGCGGCTGCTGGCCGAACGCCTGGGGCGGGCCGCGGCATGAGGCGGGGGTTGGACGACACGGCCATTCTGCAGCGCACGCCGGCGATCGGGGACCTGCTGGAGCGGGCCCGGGCCCTGGTGCCGGGCATCGCCGCGCGGCGCGCCGAAGCCGAGGTGCGGCGCGATATCCCCGAGGCGACTATCGCAGCCATGAAGGCGGCGGGCCTGCTTCGCGTCTACCAGCCGGCGCGCTGGGGCGGGCTGGAGTGCGATCCGCGCGACGTCTACGATATCCAGAACCTGTTTGCCGAGACCTGCCTCTCGACCGGGTGGGTCTATGGGGTGCTGGCGCTGCAGTCGTTCTTCCTGGCCCGGTTCGGCGAGCAGGCCCAGGCGGACGTCTGGGGGAAGAACCCCGACGCCCTGCTGTCCTCGTCCTTCGCGCCCCTCGGCAAGGTGACGCGGGTCGAAGGCGGTTTTCGGGTCTCCGGCCGTTACGGCTATTCGAGCGGCAGCAGCCATGCCGATTGGGCTGTGGTCGGCGGGATCGTGGCTCCGGATGGCGAGGGCGACGTGCCGCACCTGCGCCTGTTCCTGATCCCGCGCGCCGATTATGTCATTGATGACATGTGGCACACGATCGGTCTGCGCGGCACGGGCAGCAACGACCTGGTGATCGCCGATGCCTTTGTGCCCGATCACCGGATCTATCGTCCTGACCCCGGCCTCGTGCCCTTGCCGGCGGGAAGCGGTCTGGCGCCGCTTCACCGGCTGCCGTGGGTGCACATGGCGTCGGCCACCATCGGCAATGTGGCGATCGGCGGCACGCGCGCTGCCGTGCGAGCCTTTGCCGACGCTACGCGGGCCCGCCGGGCAGCGCCGCCGCCCCCGGGCGTGCCCGAGAACCCGGCGCTGCTTTCCGTCATCGCGCGGGCCGAGGCGGAAGCCGATGCCACCGGGGCCGTGTCGCGGCGCAACATCGGCCGGTACTTTTCGGCCATCGCCGAGAACCGGGCGATGGAGCCGGCCGAGGCGCTGACCTACCGCGTCCAGATAACCGGATCGCTGCGCCGGCTGACCGCTCTGGTGGATGAAATGGTCCTGCTGAGTGGCGGCCACGCCATCCGCGAGGGATCACCGCTGACGCGCATCTGGCTCGACCTGATCGCGGCCCGCGCCCATTTCGGCAATGATCCGGCTGGGGCGATGGCCATGCTGGGCTCCACGCTGGACGCAGGGTTCGCGCAGGAAACGGTCTAGGGTACGGGAACGCGAAGTCTCGCGCCCTATTCCCTTGAGACGCATCCCATCCTAGTCAGGGCTCATGGTCGACAGTCTCAAGATCACCCTCGCGCAGATGAACCAGACGGTCGGTGACCTTGCCGCCAACGCCGCGGTCATGCTGGCCGTGCGCGAGAGGGCGCGGGGGGCGGACCTCATCGTGTTCCCCGAGTTGCAGCTGATCGGCTACCCGCCGGAGGACCTGATCCTCAAGCCGGCGCTGGTCGAACGTGCCGCGGCGGAGCTCGAAAAGCTTGCGGCGGCGACGGCGGACGGCGGCCCGGCGATGCTGGTGGGGAGCGTATTCGTGCGCGACGGGGCGCTGCACAACGGCGTGGCCCTGCTCGACGGCGGCAAGATCGCGGCGGTGCGCTTCAAGCACGAGCTGCCGAACTACGGCACTTTTGACGAAATGCGCCTGTTCCAGCCGGGCGATCTGCCCGAGCCGATCGTGTTCAAGGGCGTGATGATCGGGGTGCCGATCTGCGAGGACATCTGGCAGCCCGACGTGTGCCGGCACCTGGCCGATTTCGGCGCGGAACTGCTGATCGTGCCGAATGGCAGCCCCTACGAAATCGACAAGGATGCGCTCAGGATCGATGGCGTGGCCAAGCTGCGCGCTGTCGATACCCGGCTGCCGCTCGCCTATCTCAACCGGGTGGGCGGCCAGGACGAACTGGTGTTCGACGGGGCGAGCTTCGTCATCAACGGCGACGGCGCGCTGGCCGTCCAGATGAAGGACTGGGAAGAGCAGGTGCTCGACACCCGCTGGACCCGCACGGCGACGGGATGGCGCTGCGACCGGGGCGAGATCGCCCAGCTCGCCGACCACCCGGAGGACATCTACTGCGCCATGGTCATGGCGCTGCGCGACTATGTCGACCGCAACCGCTTCCCGGGCGTGGTGCTGGGGCTTTCGGGCGGGATCGACTCTGCGATTTGCGCCGCCATCGCGGCCGACGCGCTGGGGCCGGAGCGGGTATGGTGCGTCATGCTGCCGAGCGCCTACACCAGCCAGGAGAGCCTCGACGATGCGACCGAGTGCGCCCGGCTGATCGGGTGCCGCTATGATACCGTGCCGATCGCCCCGGCGGTGGATGCCTTTACCGAAATGCTGCGTCCCCTGTTCACGGGCAAGGCGCCGGACCTGACCGAGGAAAACCTGCAGTCGCGCATCCGCGGCGTGACCCTGATGGGCCTGTCCAACAAGTTCGGGCCGATGTTGCTGACGACGGGCAACAAGAGCGAGATGTCAGTAGGTTATGCCACGATCTACGGCGACATGGCGGGCGGCTACAATCCGCTGAAAGACGCCTACAAGATGACCGTATTCGCCATCAGCCGGTGGCGCAACACGCACAAGCCCAAGATCGGGCTGGGGCCGGATGGGCCGGTCATCCCGGAGAATATCATCACCAAGCCGCCGAGCGCGGAACTGCGGCCGGACCAGAAGGATTCGGACTCGCTGCCGCCCTACGAGGTGCTCGACGCGATCCTGCTCGGGTTGGTGGAGCACGAGAAAAGCGTGGCCCAGCTGGTGGGCGAGGGGTTCGATCACGACACGGTGGTGCGGATCGAGCGGCTGCTGCACCTGGCCGAATACAAGCGGCGCCAGGCTCCGCCGGGAGTGAAGCTGGGGAGCCGCAACTTCGGGCGCGACCGGCGCTATCCGATCACCCATTCGTTCCGCAGCGCGTAAGGGGCTTCCCCCGCTCGTGCGAGGTTCGTCATCCTGAACCCGTTTCAGGATGACGGCGGTTGGTGACGGGGGCTTGTGGCGCGGCGGGTGAGGGGAACCCTCGGCGGCGGTGGATCATTGCCCTTGTTGCGGCATGGAGGACTTGGCGCCAATGGACAGGGTTTCGCGGCTCAAGGGCGGCGGCTATCTCACTTCAACCCTCAGCGTGATCCTGCTGGGCATTCCCGCGATGAAATCGGCCATGGAGAGCCCGCCGATGCTGGCCAGCCTGTTGGCGGGGATGGGCCTGTCGGTGGCCGGCATGGCGCTGCGCTGGCGTTCGCACCGGCTGAACAGCCGCAAGGAGACGCGCGAGCGGGATGCGCTGCGCCGGGATGTCCGGGCGGCCTAGCCTTGGAGGCCTGGGCGGGGTAGGGCGCGGCCATGGTTACCGTGACCCGCTTTGCCCCTTCGCCCACCGGCACGCTGCACGTCGGCAATATCCGCACGGCGCTGCACAACTGGCTCCTAGCGCGGAAAGATGGTGGGACCTTCCTGCTGCGGATCGACGATACCGATGCGGAGCGCAGCCGCGAGGAATATGTCGAGGCGATCCGCGCCGACCTTGCCTGGCTGGGCATGATGCCCGATGGCGAGGAGCGGCAGTCGGCCCGCACGGCGATCTATGAGCAGGAGTTCGCGCGGCTGGTGGAAGCGGGCCGCGTCTATCGCTGCTATGAGACCGCGCAGGAGCTGGACCTCAAGCGCAAGGTCCTGCTCGGGCGCGGGTTGCCGCCGATCTATGACCGGGCGGCCCTGGCGCTGACCGAGGACGACCATGCGGCCAAGGCTGCGGCGGGGGAGCGGCCGCACTGGCGGTTCATGCTGGACCGGGAGACGCCGATCGAATGGGTCGACTGCATTCGCGGGCCCCAGCAGTTCGATCCGGCCAGCATGAGCGATCCGGTGGTGCGGCGGGCGGACGGCTCGTGGCTCTATATGCTGCCTTCGGTAATCGACGATGTCGCCATGGGCGTCACCCAGGTGCTGCGCGGCGAGGACCATGTCAGCAATACGGCGGCACAGGTGCAGATGTTCACCGCGTTGGGAGCAAGCCCGCCGGCCTTTGCCCACGAGGCGCTGCTGGTGGGGAGCGAGGGCAAGCTGTCGAAGCGGCTCGGCTCGCTGGGCGTGGCGGCCTTCCGGGACGAGGGGATCGAGCCCGAGGCGCTCGTGGCCCTGCTGGCGCGGCTCGGCACGTCGCAACCGGTGGAGCCGATCGTCGACCGGGGCGAGCTGGTCGCGAGCTTCGATCTGGGCACGTTCGGGCGGGCCCCGGCACGGTTCGACGAGGCCGAGCTGCACCGGCTTAATGCCCAGATCGTGCACCAGCTGCCGTTTGACCGGGTAGCGCATCTGTTGCCCTCGGGAATGAGCGAAACGGCCTGGGCGGCGATCCGGCCGAACCTTGCCCACATCGCCGAGGCAGCGGACTGGTGGCAGGTGGTAACCGGCCCGGTGGCGGCGCCGCAGCTGGCTGACGAGGATGGCGCTTTTGTTCGCGAGGCGGGCGAGGTGCTGGCCGGGCTGGACTGGGGCGAGGGTGTCTGGGCCGGGCTGACCTCGGCGTTGAAGGAGAGGACGGGGCGCAAAGGCAAGGCGCTGTTCCTGCCGCTGCGGCTCGCGCTTACGGGCCGCGAGCACGGTCCCGACATGGCCGCGCTGCTGCCGCTGATCGGGCGCGAGGCGGCGCTGCAGCGGCTATCCCGCGCCTGAGGGCAGTCGTCGCGGGAGGCTAACGGCTCGTCGGGAAAAGCGGAACGGCGGGGGGCGGGGAATCGTCAACTTGGCGGACGGGCTACGATGACTTGCTCGGAGAAGCCTGATGACGATCAAACGCACCTTGCTAGCAGCCCTTGCCCTTGCCGGCGCCGGTGGCGCCCTGCCTGCGCCGGGCCACGCCCAGCCGGCATCCGAGGAAATTACCGTGGTCGGCCGCTATGGCCGCGTGCCGGACAGCGTGCAGTCGCTGAGCCAGGCCGTGAGCTATGCCGACCTTGATCTTTCGACCCAGGCGGGCCGCGATATCCTGCGCCATCGCGTCGCCCTGACCGCGCGCTACCTGTGCGACAAGATGGGCGAGACCGACACGAGCTCGGGCCCCGTCGTTCCTTCGTGCCGTGATGCCGCGGTGAGCGACGCCATGAACCGGGTCGGAACGATCGAGGCCCACTTTGCGCCGCGCGGCAGCACCTGGGTGGCGGGGACGGCTTGGGCGCCGCCCTATCCAGCGGATTGGGACCGCCGTTACCCGTAATCGGCTAGGCAGCCCGCCATAGCGGGTACTGCACCAGCCGGCCCGCCGCCGGGAGCACGGCATCGATGGCGGCGGCGGGCTGGAGCGCCTTGAGGATCGCCGGATCGGCGGCGTTCATGCCGCCGGTCAGCGCGCCGAAGGCAGGAAGGATCATCCGCCGTTCCGAGCGCACGGCGCAGGGACGGGCGATGCGCCGTCCGCGAACGGTGACGCGCAGCTTGGGGTGGAAATGTCCGGACAGTTCGGGCGCGATTTCGCCCGGTTTCGCCTCGTGCCGAAGGATCACGCCCGAGACGGCGAGTTCGCCCGCGGTGGTGCCGGGCAGGGCGGCGCTGGCATCGTGATTGCCCGTGATCCACACCCAGTCCGCCACGCGGGTGAGCGCCGCGAGCATGCCGGCGGCGTGGGGTTCGAGCCGAACGGGGCCAGCGGCATCGTGGAACGAATCGCCGAGGCAATAGACCCGCCGCGCGCCCGTTTCGCGCAGGGCAAGCGCGATGCGTTCCAGCGTCTCGCGGCTGTCATAGGGCGGGAGCGGCTGGCCGGTGGCGGCAAAGAAGCTGGCCTTCTCGAGATGCAGGTCGGCCACCAGCAGGGCATTCTCGCGCGGCCAGTAGAGCGCGCCCCCCAAGGCCGAGGAGCCGGTGAGCCGCCATTCCTGACCTGCGAACGAAAGGGGAACCATGGCTTTTCCTTGCGGCAGCGGGCGGGGCTTGGCAAGGGGCTGTGCGATGAATGACTGGACCCCCTATACCGAACGCGCGCGGACCTGGTTCGAAAGCTTGCGCGACATGATCTGCGCCGAGTTCGAGGCGATCGAGCGCGAGGCGGGCAGCGACGCGCGCTTTGCCTATACCCCGTGGTCGCGCGACAGCGTTGGCGGGGCCGATGCCACGAACGGGGATGGCGAGACCGGCGGCGGCGTGCAGGGGCTGATGAAGGGCAAGGTGTTCGAGAAGGTGGGCGTCAACGTCTCCACCGTGCGCGGCGCGTTCAGCCCGCAGTTCGCCGCCTCGATCAACGGGGCCGATCCCGAGAACCCGCAGTTCAGCGCCACGGGCATCAGCCTGGTGGCCCACATGACCAATCCGCAAGTGCCCGCCGTGCACATGAATACGCGGTTCCTGACCACGACCAGGGCCTGGTTCGGCGGCGGCGCCGACCTTAATCCGCCGCTCCCCAAGGCCGAGGATACGGCCGAGTTCCACGCGGCGATGCAGGGGGCCTGCGCTCCGCACGGGGCGGACTACTATGCGAAGTTTAGGGCTTGGGCCGACGACTATTTCTACATCCCCCACCGCAAGGTGCATCGCGGCGTGGGCGGGATCTTCTACGATCACCTCGAATGCGCCGACGCGCAGGCCTGGGAGGCGAACTTCGCCTTCACCCAGGACGTCGGCCGGGCCTTCCTCGAGGTGTTTCCCCGGATCGTGCGGCGGCGAATGGGCGAGGCCTTCACGCCGGAGGACAAGCGCACCCAGCTGGAATACCGGGGCCGTTACGCAGAGTTCAACCTGGTCTACGACCGGGGGACCTTGTTCGGGCTGAAGACCGGAGGCAATATCGACGCGATCCTGATGAGCCTGCCGCCCGAGGCAGCTTGGTCCTGACCTGCGGAGCCTTTCCGATGACCCTGCGCCACCTGCCTTTTGCCCTTGTACTCGCCGCTGGAGCAGCCGCGCCAGCGCTGGCCGAGCGCCCGCCGCGCCCGCTGGCCGAGGCGCGGCTGGTCGACGCCTCGGGCAAGGAGGTGGGCTCGGCCCGGTTCGTCACTGGCAAGGACGGGGTGGTGCTGGAAGTGACCGCGCGCGGGCTGACGCCGGGGCCGCATGGGATGCACCTCCATGCGGTGGGCCAGTGCGACGGGCCGGACTTCACCAGCGCGGGGCCGCACCTCAATCCCGATGGCCATGAGCACGGTGACGATAATCCGCAGGGCAGCCACCTCGGCGACCTGCCCAACGTGACCGCGGGCCGGGACGGGGTCGTCTCCGCCAAGATCCGCACGCCGCTGCGGACTTTCAAGCTGATGAAGAACGTGCTCGATGGCGACGGCACCGCGCTGGTGCTCCATGCCGGGCCGGATGACTACAAGACCGACCCTACCGGCAACAGCGGGGCAAGGGTCGTCTGCGGAGTATTCGAGCGGGGGTAGGCAGTTTGAAGTCTTCCCCCTTGATGGGGTCACCCCTACCCAAGGCGCGCGGTTCCCTCCCGATTGCTGCAATCGCAAAACTTTCCTTGCCCTTGGCGGCCCGTGTCCCCCATCTAGGCAGCAATGCTGCGCCAGTACGAACTCGTTGAACGCGTCAAAGCCTATGATCCGGAGGCGGACGAGGCCGCGCTGAACCGCGCCTATGTCTACACCGTCCAGAAGCACGGCACCCAGAAGCGGGCCAGCGGCGATCCCTATTTCTCGCACCCGGTGGAAGTGGCCGGCCTGATGACCGAGCTCAAGCTCGACCAGGACACGATCATCACCGCCCTGCTCCACGACACGGTGGAGGACACTCTCGCCACGGTCGACGAGGTGGAGCGCCTGTTCGGGCCGGATGTGGCCCGGCTGGTCGATGGCGTCACCAAGCTCTCCAAGATCGAGGCGATGACCGAGAACGAGCGGGCGGCGGAAAACCTGCGCAAGTTCCTCCTGGCGATGAGCGAGGATCTGCGGGTCCTGTTGGTGAAGCTCGCCGACCGGCTGCACAACATGCGCACGCTCCACTTCATCAAGAGCGAGGACAAGCGCCGCCGCATCGCCCGCGAGACGATGGAGATCTATGCCCCGCTGGCCGAGCGGGTGGGCATGTACGAATACATGCGCGAGATGCAGTTGCTGGCTTTCGAGCAGCTAGAGCCCGAAGCCTACGCGACGATCACCGGGCGGCTGGCCCAGATCCGCAGTTCCGAGGGCGGCCAGGTCGGCGCGATCGCGCTCTCGATCAAGCAGGCGCTGGCCGAGGCGGGGCTCAAGGTGGAGGTCTCGGGACGGGAGAAGCACCCCTATTCGATCTGGAAGAAGATGGCCGAGCGCCATGTCTCGTTCGAGCAGATCACCGACATCATGGCCTTCCGCGTGATCGTCGACGAGGTGGGAGACTGCTACAAGGCCCTGGGCGTGCTGCATCAGGCGTGGCAGATGATCCCGGGCCGGTTCAAGGACTATGTCTCGACGCCCAAGTCGAACGGCTACCGGTCGCTCCATACCTCGCTGATCTTCGAGAATTCGATGCGCATGGAGGTGCAGATCCGTACCCGTGAGATGCACCTTACCAACGAATATGGCCTCGCCGCCCACTGGTCCTACAAGCAGGGCGGGGTGCGCCCCGATGGCGCGGTGGGCTGGCTGCGCGACCTGATCGAGATCGTCGATGCCAGCCACGATGCCGAGGAATTGCTCGAGCATACGCGCCTTGCCATCTACCAGGACCGGATCTTTGCCTTCACCCCCAAGGGCGCGCTGCACCAGCTGCCCAAGGGCGCGACGCCGGTGGACCTGGCCTATTCGGTCCACACCGACCTCGGCTCGATGGCCGTGGGCGCCAAGATCAATGGCCGCCACATGCCGCTGCGCACCGTGCTCAACAACGGCGACGTGGTGGAGATCATCAAGAGCAAGACCAGTTCGCCGCAGCTGTCGTGGCTGTCGTTCGTGGTCACCGGCAAGGCGCGGGCGGCCATCCGCCGGGCGGTGCGCGCCAAGGAGCGGGCGGAGATCGCCGCGATCGGCCGCAAGCTGTTCGAGGAGATTGCCAGTCGCCTGCCGACCAAGGTCGGCAAGAAGGCGATCCGCGAGGCCGTGGGTCGGCTGGGGCTTGAGGACGAGGAAGACCTGATGGTCGCCATCGGCACGGCCAAGCTGTCCGACCGGCAGGTGATGGAGGCGCTCGTCCCCGGCTCGGCCGCCAATCTCCCGGCGGAGGACTGGCCCAAGCAGGAGCGGGCGATCTCGATCCGCGGACTCACCCCCGGCGTGGCCTTCCGGCTGGCCGAATGCTGCCACCCGGTGCCTGGCGATCGCATCGTCGGCCTCAAGCGCCCCGGCGAGGGGGTCGAGGTCCACGCGATCGACTGCATGAGCCTGGCCGACGGCATCGATGCCGACTGGATCGACCTGTCCTGGGGCGAGCGCAGCACCGGCGCCATCGGCCAGATCCGCGCCGTCCTGTTCAACCGGCCGGGCACGCTGGCCGAGATGACCGGGATCTTCGCCAATGCCCACGCCAACATCGTGCGCCTGGAGATGACCAGCCGCGACGACATGTTCGGGACCTACGAAGTTGACCTGGAGGTCACCGACCTGGCGCACCTCACCCGCATCGTCTCGGCCTTGCGGGCGAGCGAGGCCGTGGCCAGCGCGGAGCGGATCTAGAAGCGCAGGGTGAGGGCGGTCTCATCGCCTTCAGCGAGGTCTTCCGCCTTGCGCACGGCGGCCTTGACGGGGAGGATCCACTCGGCCGAGCCATCTTCGGATTTCTGCGGGAAAACCGAAGTCTGCCAAGTGGTATCGCCGATCGTCGCGCGCACCCGCAGCGACCCGAACCCGCGGCCGAGCCCCTCCAGCCGCCGCATCAGCGCGGTCGCGGCCAGCGCCTCCGCGGGCTCGCCGCCGAGGCTGAGAAAATGCCACGTCCCGCCGTTGCCGCCGGTCCAGCGCCACAGCCGCGCGGTGCAGGAGACCTGTTCGTCCATGCGCGCGACCCTGCCACGACAGAGCGCCTTGCGAAACCCGTGCCGGACGGCTAGGGCGCGCCTTCCAGTGCATGCGGAGCGGTGGCCGAGTGGTCGAAGGCGCTCGCCTGGAAAGTGAGTATACGTCAAAAGCGTATCGAGGGTTCGAATCCCTCCCGCTCCGCCACGCACCTTCCTGCCTTGCTCTGCTGCCAGCCGCAGCACGCCAGATCTCCTGCGACGATCACCACCGATGGACTCCGCTCCTACCGGGCTGCGATGACCGACCTCGGAACGCGGAAAACCGGGATGTCGGCCGGCACTCCAACAATCGGGCGGAGAACAGCCACCTGCCATTCCGACGACGAGAGCGGGCGATGCTGCGGTTCAAACAGATGCGATCCCTTCGGAAATTCGCCTCAGTTCACGCGTCGCTTCAAAACCATTTTGCTCAGGAATGCCACGCATCGACCGCACCACATTCAAGGAGCGTCGCTCCGCCGCCATGGGGGAGTGGCAGATGCTTGCTGCCTGAGGGCGCCAGTTCGTGAGCCGAGCTCTCCCAAGTGGAGACTGGTTCGCACAGGACTGACAGCACCATTGAACTTGCTACAACTATCATTTACCCTAGAAAAGGGACGAATAACTCTGACGGCGTGATCGCCTCGAGTCCAGGTTTCACAGAAAAGGTCTTCAAGATGCGGGTCAGGATGCCGAAATTCGATTTCACCCAGTCGCGCGGTCGATGGATGCCTAAAGCTGGCGAATTCTCGCACATCCTCAACGCCAACTCCGTGGTGATTCCTTATCTTGAGCCGTTCCTTAACCGGGTGATGGCGCGAGCGCGCGCAGAGATTAAGGGGCAGGATCCGGAGAGCCAACGCGTTCGCGAAGACATCTCCACGTTCATCAAGCAGGAATCCTGCCACTACACCATACACGGTGCCTTCAACGAGATGCTGCTTAGGGAAGGGTACACCGAGATCCCTGAGATCCAGAAGCGCGTCAAAGCTCACTACGATCGGTTGTTGCGAACCAAGTCCCTGCCTTTCCTTGTCGCATATTGCGAAGGTTTCGAGTCATTGGTGCCGCCAACTGGGGCGTCTTGGTTCAACGGCGAAATGGATCGCATGACCGAAGGCGCAGAGCCAAATGCCATGAACATGTGGCGCTGGCACATCATGGAAGAATTCGAGCATCGGACGGTGTGTCATGATGCGTACAAGGCGCTGGGTGGCAACGACCTTCTGCGTGCCTATGGCTTTTTCTATCAGCTGTTTTCGCTGGGTCGGATGGTCGGATGGGCATATCGGCACATGCTTGCAGTGGATAGAGCCGGCATGACACCGGAAGAGGCCGCCAAGTCCAAGCGGAACTCGCGGCGAACGATCAAATCGTTTTTCGGCCCGATATTCACGGCCATGCCGCGCATCCTGTCACCGAGTTACTCGCCTCGGCAGATTCCCGATCCCAAGGGGTGGGCGTCGGCACGCGATGATATTGAAACCCACTGGATGGGGAGTTCCGACCGAGCCGCTCAGGCGTGAGGTGCGGAATTGGATCACGGGGCAGGGGACTCCGTTGCTCAGGCAACACCTGCGGATTTTGGTCAGGCAGCACCTTCAAGCGCGGGGATTGACCGCGTGAACGTATCGCGTCCGGAGCGGAACACGGTTCCGGGCCGCACATCGGCGACGACGCCGTTGCGGACGGCAATCTTGCCGTTGACGATCACGCAGTCGATCCCGATCGCGTCGGCATAGAGCCGGCCCTCCGTATCGGTGCCCGGCAGATCGTAGCGGGTGTAGACCGGACCACGGCCCACATTCTCTCCGTCGAAGATCACCACATCGGCAAACAGTCCTTCGGCCAGCACGCCTCGATCCTTGATGCCTAACGCTCGGGCCGGCACCTGGGTCAACTGGCGTACCACCTCGGGCAGGGTCATGAGCCCGTATTTCCGGGCATTCTGCAGCATGAGGGTGGAGAACGCGAAGGTGTCGATCATGTCCATGTGGGCGCCGGCGTCCGACGCGCCAACGATGACATCGTCGTCGCGCCACAGTTCGCCCCGCAGCTTGTAGCCCTGCGCATCATCACCGCTGGGTTCCCGCATGAGGGAGGTGCGCAACTCGTCGGAAATGACAATGTCCATCATCGCATCGAAGCAGGACTTGCCGAGTTCCTCGGCGATCGCGCCGATGCGGCGACCTTCGAAGCGCTTGTTTTCCGGGTTGAAGGCTTCGATGACGACGTACCCCTCCCAGCAATTGAGAGTGAACCCGCCCGGCTTTGGTTCTCCGGCCGCTGACCGCAACGTTTCGCGGATGAACGGATCCTTGAGTGCTTCCAGGCGCCGGTCCAGCGGCAGTTTGAACAGCGGGGCCCATCCGGGAATGGTGTCGAACACGAATCCACTGACGAAATTGAGCCGCAGGGTCGGAGCGCAGGCAAAAGTGAGCGCCAGCACTTCAGCCCCCCTTTCGCGGGCGATCCGGCTCGATTGCAGCAAGGTGTTGACCCGCTTGCGATCGTCTTCGCCGCCGTCGCCGACGCTCAATACGTTCCAGTTCAGGGGCCGCCCGCCAGCCAGCGAGCAATCCACCAGCAGATCTACCTGGTCGTTGTCGAACGCCATCAGATTAGGGAGCAATTCGAGGGAGGTTCCTTCGTGGTTTCGGACCGTGGCTGCCAGGGTCACCAACTCGTCGCGCGAAGCAAAGCGCGAGGGGACGGGGTTGCCATCGCCATCGTTGTGCGACGGCGATACCGTGGACGAGAATCCGAGGGCACCTTCGGCCAGCGACTGGCCCACCAGCGCCTTCATTGCCGCGATCTCCTCAGCCGTCGCCTCTCCAGCGTTAGCCCGCTCACCCATGACCAGCCGGCGCACTGCGGAATGGCCGACGAAAAAGCCGGCGTTGAGGAGCAAGCGGCCATCGAGGCGGGAGAGGTATTCGCCGAACGTCCGCCAGTCCCACGGCACGCCGGCCTTGAGGGTGTCCTGGGGCATGCCCTCGACCCGGGCG